>Ga0306920_100001001_pt1 | contig 34738 bp, 36 predicted proteins | sample flu12Cox44000170_FD_204666 | JGI IMG/M metagenome (GOLD analysis project Ga0306920, IMG submission 204666) | Lab enrichment of tropical soil microbial communities from Luquillo Experimental Forest, Puerto Rico - flux4day.12C.oxic.44.000.170 (v2)... | ecosystem: Environmental > Terrestrial >...
CGGGCACTGGCGTCGTGAGTTCGACGCAACACCCGGCGAGGCATCGACATGCACCTTGAAGGCTCGGCGGTGGGCACACTCGCCCCTGGCTCGGGGCAAGCGCGTCTGCATGCACCTCGTTAGCCCATTGGCAGACACACCGTGTCGGGGAGCCTTCCCATTTGCGGGCGGATCGGGGCTAGCCTGTCGATCCTGTGCTCCGGTCTCGTTTCCAGCGGCGGGGCGGCGCAGACGACATGGCCCGCTGCGCACCCGTGCGCCGATCCATACTGCTCGCATGTGCGAGTCCGCGTCGGCGCGTCCTGTGCTTGTAAGCTCCGATGCCCTTCGGCTTCTCCCCTTGGTCATGTTCCCAAGGTACGTCCCGCATAGTCGGGCTTGGCGATGTGTCTCGACTGAACCGTGCCGACCTCCCCAACCTATATTGAGCGAGGCCTTGGCATGGCATTCATGGTGCGGTCCGGTCGCACCTATTTCACGGACCTTCCCTCGCGTTGTCCTGTTCAGAGAGCGCACGCGCAGCGGCAAATTGTGTTTTGCGTTCGGACGGCGCCCGGGTGGAGAACTGGGTGCGGAGCGCGTCTCTGGCGCGGGTGAGGTTGACCATGGCGCTTAGGCCGCCGCCAGGCAGCCGGATGCGAAACATCCCGCGATACACCGCGTCGGGCACGACGCCCTGAGGCACCCTTAGCGTTACGGCCGGTGCGAGGGAGCGGGGCGGCGCTTTCACCGCCTTATTAGTGGCGCCACGTGGCGTGGCACCCGTAACGGCGGCGCGTGCTCGGTGGGCAGCCACCCGACAACGGTCGCTGCAGAACCGGGCCGAGCCGCGCCGCGCTGTGAACGGCTTACGACAGGTTTCGCATCTGGTGATCATCGGGGGCTTGCCTTTGCATCAATCGAGGCCCGAGCCGCTGCCCCACAGCTCGGGCGTTTCGTTCGCGGGGGGCGCGCGTGAACGCGCGTCGAACAGTCCGGGAGAAACTCCGGGACTTTCGGCACCACTCCGGGACTTTTGTTGACCTTATGTGCCCTTCCGGCTGGTGCCGTCTCAACCGGCGACCTCGCAGAAAGGCTTATTTCATGGTCATTTTCACGGTCACGAGCCGCTACCCTGAAACGCGCCCGCAAGCTGCGCGCGCTCGCCGTCACCGCGGCGACGCGCTCGCCGGCGCTGCCTGACGTGCCCACGCTCGACGAGCTCGGCATCAAGGATCAAGAGGCCGAGACCATGCAGGGCGTGCTGGTACCGGCCGGCACGCCGCAACCGATTGTCGACCTGCTGCAGGTGGAAATGGCCCGCATCGTCAGCCTGCCCGAGGTCAAGGACAAGTTGCTGGCGATCGGCCTCGAGCCCAGTGGAATGTCGCAGGCCGCGTTCGCCGCCTATATCAAGGCGGACCTCGCCAAGTGGAAGAAGGTGATCGCCGACGCGAAGATTCCGCGGATCTGAGGAGAACCGGGTGGGATCATGGAGATCGCCAAATCGGCAACACGATCAACACTGCGACGCGAAGTCGGATCATCCACGCGCATGAGCTAGGCCGTGTATTCAGCCAATGAAGGCGCGGCATAATGAGAATCTCGCGCCGTGACTTCGTCAAATCGGCGACGGCGAGCGGGATTGCGCTCAGCATCACGCCTTTGGCAATCGCCGCGGAGCCGAGCTTTGCCGCGCGCGAGACGTTGCCGGGAAGGCAAGGCTGGAATCCCGCCGCCACCGGAGCCGGTCGCATTGACGGCGTGGCCAAGGTTACGGGAGCCAAGCTCTACGCATCGGATTTTCGTGCCGTCGATCTCCCCGGTTGGCCCGCGAAAACATCGCATGCCATGTTCCTTCGAGCAGCGGACGCGACGCATGTTTTACGAAGGCCTCGACCTTTCGCGCCTGAGCGGTGCGTTGAAGCCTTCCGTGGTGGTGACCGCCGCCGACCTCGCGCGAACCGGGATGCGCGTTCCCGAATTCTATGCCGGCGACCTCATGTGCCCGGTGGGCAAGACGCCGCTCTATCTGGGTCAGCCGGTGGCGCTGTTGATCTTCGAGGATTTCGACGCCTTCGACCGGGCGCAGCTCGCGTTTCGCGACGCAGCGGTCCTGAAGTTCGGCGCGGAAACCGGCCCGGTCAAAATGCCCAACTACGGCCAGTTTCGTTTCACGCGCATTGGTGGCCCGACTCCCGACGCACCCGATGTCTACTCGACGGTCAAGAATGGCCGGGTCAGCCCGGGATTCTTCGACAGCTCGGGACGCCCGATCTGGGCACGACTTGCCGCCGGGCAAGCCTACGACGAAGCCGCGACCTATGGGGAAGAGATCCGCGCGGAGCTCGCAGCCAGCAATCCAGCGCTCTTGGTGCTGGACCGGGAATTCGAGACGCAGTCGGTCGACCCCATGGCTCTCGAGCCGGAAAACGGCCTTGCCTGGTATGACGCTCGCCGCAAGAACCTCGAGCTCGTTGTCAGCGTGCAGTCGCCTTACGAGGCGGCAGAATCGATCGCCTATCTGCTGGGCGACGCGCAGGCGGGCCTCAAGCCTGCTCAAATCAACACCAATTTTGCCTATTGCGGCGGCGCATTCGGCGGACGCCACCACACGCCGTTCGCGCTTTATGTCGCGCTGGCGGCGATGTTCTTCCCGGACCGTCCAGTCCGGCTCGCGAACAACCGCTCCGAGCAGTTTCAATCGGGAATCAAGCGGCACGCATTCAAGATCCGCACGTGGATCGGGGTCGATCGGGCGACCGGCAAGATGATCGGCTTCGCCGCCGACCATGCATTGGATGGCGGAGGCCTCGCCAATTTTTCGGCCGACGTGGCAACCGTCGCCGCCACCACCGCCCTGGGTATCTACTACGCTCCGAAAGTCGATGTGACGACGTATGCGTTCCACTCGCGCGGCGTAACCGCAGGAGCGATGCGCGGCTTTGGGACGCTGCAGACGACGACCGCGCTGGAAGTGATGGTCGATGAGATTTGTACCGCACTGCCGCTCGACCCAATCGAGTTCCGGCGGCGCAATGCGCTCGCGACCGGCGGCCGGACTCTGGCAGGAAACACTTACAGCGTGTCGATCCGCACGCCGGAGATCCTGGACAAGCTGGAGCAGCATCCGATCTGGAAGGAGCGCGCCGAGGAGAAGGCGCGGGGAGAGCAGGCGGGAATTCTCGTCGGTACCGGGGTCGCCTGCGCCACCAAGAACTACGGCACCGGCGGCGATTGTTCGTTGGCATCCGTCGAAATCGCTCCCGATGGCCGGATTGCCATCCGTTGCGACGGCGTCGAGATCGGCACCGGCATTGGGACGGCGGCGGCCAATCGCGTCGCCGCGCATCTGGGTGCCGTCGCCGACGAAATCGCGCTGGCGCGCGTCGACGCATTCGGCCCGCTGGGACTGGTGACCTCCGGCGACCCCTACACCATGGATCAGAGAACGCAGAATGCGGCGGCGCGCAATCCGCGCTGGGTGCCTGCGATCAGCTCGGGGACCGGCGCCTCGACCAGCGCGCAAGTGGGGATCCACCCGGCAGGCGAGGCCGCGCGTGTCATCTTCCGCTTCGGTCTATGGCCGGCTGCACTCGAATTGTGGGGCATCGCGCCGAACGATCCCAGGGCCAACCAGTGGGAGAGGGCGCGATGGAAGGACGGGCAGCTGATCTTGTCGGGACTTGCACCGCTGCCGCTGCCGGCGATCGCGGCAAAGGCGCATGCGCGCAATGGCGTGACCGGGGCGATGGCCCACAGTTTTAATCGGTGGGCATGGTCGCAAGCGACCTTCGCAGTGAACGCACAGGCGTGGACCGCCGACATCGATGCGCTCGCCGTGCGCCGTGGCGCGGGCAAATACATTCGCATCGATCGTTCCAGCGTGACGTTTCCGCCGACCAACCTTAACCGCAGCGGACCCACCTATACGGCGCTGTGCGGCTCCGTAGTCCGCATCGAGATCGAGCGCGCAACCGGCGCGTTGCGGATCGCAAAAGCATACAGCGTGCTGGAGTGCGGCCAGGTGTTGGTCCCGGAGGTTGTGGTCGGACTGGCGCAGGGCGGCTTCGCCATGGGCGTGGGCTTCGCTTTGCTCGAGTCGCTGCCGCCTTACGAAGGCGGGCCGGGCAACGGGAAATGGAATCTCGGTCAATACCGTATCGCACGGGGGTCGGACCTGCCGCTCAACGGGCTCGCCGTTGAGGTATTGCCGCCCGTTGCTCCCGACGAACCGCCGAAGGGCGTGGCGGAAGTCGTGATGATGCCCGTGGCCCCTGCCCTGCTCAACGCCATCTACGATGCCACCGGTCACCGCTTCCAATCGTTGCCGGTGACGCAAGCCATGATCAAGGGCGCACTCAAGTGAGGATGCTGAGAATTGAAGGCGCACCGCTCCATCAAAAGGCCGACGTCGTCGGCATGACCACCAGGTCGCGGATGCAGATCGCCTGGGGCTGCTTGTAGCAGAACAGGATAATCTCGGCGATTCGTTCGAGGGCGATGAAATCCGGATTTCCGGTCAAGCGGCAATACTCGTCGAACGAGATGCCCATTCCGACGTGGATGTTCGTTTTCACGAATCCCGGCGCGATATTGATGATGCGCACATTGTTTTTCGCCTCCGCCTGCTGAAGCGACTTGGTCAGCGAGCGAACCGCGGCCTTCGAGGCGTGGTACGTCTCGCCGGAGGGGCCGGGCTTGCGATCTCCGATCGAGCTCACGTTGATGATCGTACCGCGCTTGCGTGCGCTCATGCCGGGCAGCACCGCCCGGATGCCGTGGATGACGCCCTTGAGCAGCACATCGACATCGTGATCGAGGTCGTCAACCGGTCGGCTTCGGAAGTCGCCGATGTGGAGAAACCCGGCATTGTTGACGAGGCAATCGGTCGGCCCGAATGCGGTCTCAGCCTCTTCCACCGCCGCCTTGAGGCTAGCAAAGTCGGCAACATCCGCATCGGCGAAGCGATACGGTGCATCCCCGAGGCCATCGATCGCCGCTTTATGACGCGCGATCAAGAGAAGCGGATGACCCTCGCGCGCAAAAGCCTGGGCCACAGCCAGACCGATCCCGTGGCTCGCGCCGGTAATGATGACGAGAGGCGCCGCCATGGCCGTTCTCCCCGATTAAATCCAGCTGTTCGCTGGACAGACCTAGTTGCGGGCGTCGCGAGCAGCTTGTGCATTCTTCGTTGCTTGTGACACGCTTCCGATCTTTGCCGGAGGAACTCGTGTTCGCCGCCGTCGATTTGGCAGCGGACGCATGCCTTCGCTTGCTGTCTTGTCGGTTGGAGGACGCGGAGGAAACTGAGCAGCGCGACGCATGGCCAGCGCGCGGCGCGCCGCCTCAACGTGTGCGGCTCGCGCCTCTAGCTTGAGCATGCGGCCGATTTCCTTGCTCACGCGTTTTAGCGCGGCGGCGAATACTTGTTTGCGCTGCAGGCGGTGCTCAGCCGCGCCAGGAGAACCCCTCGGCGTTCCTTTTCCGCGCGCCGCACGGCGATTCTCGTGCGCCAAGGTGCGTTCCTTATCACGCATATCGCGCAGACGCTGGCGCAACGCCTTGAGATCATTAAGCCCAGCGTCGTAGATTTCGGGATGGTGACTGCGCAGGATGATCTCATGTTCGTCGTAGCTGAGAATGCTGCGTTCGAATTTGCAGGGTATGGACATTGGCAGTCCTCTAGAAATCTCGCCGCGTTGGAACTTCCAGACTAGACGTCAACTCACGATCCGCCAAGGACCGGAGAACAAGCATGGGCACAGCAGCGAATGCAAACGCGGCTAACGAAGTTGCCTGGCATGCGATATCCGCGCACGAGGCAGCGAAGCGGCTAACCACCGACACCGGAAAAGGCCTCGAGGCGACCGAGGCGGCCAAGCGTCTGCAAAAGTACGGACCCAACCGCTTGCCGGAAGGCAAGAAGCGGGGACCGGTCATGCGGTTCCTGGCCCAGTTCAACAACATTCTGGTCTATGTCCTGCTCGGCGCCGGTTTTACCAAGTTGATGCTCAACCTATGGGTCGATGCGGCGATCATCTTCGGCGTGGTCATCCTCAACGCGCTTCTCGGCTTCATTCAGGAGGGCAAGGCCGAGAAGGCGCTTGAGTCGATCCGCAACATGCTATCCGCAGAGGCGCGGACGCTACGCGGCGGCGAGACGCGCATGATTGCCGCGGAGCAGCTTGTGCCGGGAGACATCGTGCTACTGGAGTCGGGAGACAAAATTCCCGCAGACCTTCGACTCATCGATGCGAAGAACCTGCGCACCGAGGAGGCGGCGCTGACCGGCGAGTCGGTACCGGCTGACAAGAGCACGGACCCGGTTTCCGCCAACGCGACGGTCGGGGATCGGGAGTGCATGGCGTTCTCCGGAACCATGGTTGTGTCCGGCCGTGCGACGGGCCTCGTTGTCGCGACCGGCAACCAGACCGAGCTTGGCCGCATCAATGCGCTGCTCGCCGGCGTGAGCGCGCTCGAGACGCCGCTCCTGCGCCAGATCAAGAGGTTCGGTTACGCCATCACCGCCGTCATCGCCGTCGTTGGCGCTCTGGTGTTCGCCTACGGCAAGTGGGTGAAGGGCATAGATTTCGTGGAGCTGTTCCAGGCCGTGGTCGGCATCGCCGTGTCGGTGATTCCCGAGGGCCTGCCGGCGATCATCACGATTACGCTCGCGATCGGCGTACAGCGCATGGCGCAGCGCAACGCCATCATCCGGCGGCTGCCGGCGGTGGAGACGCTCGGGTCGGTATCGCGCATCTGCTCCGACAAGACCGGCACGCTCACCCTCATGGAAATGATGGTGGTCTCCGCCGTCACCGCCGACTCGACGTATCAAGTCACTGGCGACGGCTATGCGCCGGAGGGCGAAGTCAAGCAGGACGGAAAGCCCGCGGGCAAGCAGCCGGTGCTCGACCTCATGGGGCGCGTCTCCGTTCTCTGTAACGATGCTGAGCTTTTCCAGGAGGATGGCGTATGGAGAGTGGAAGGCGATCCGACCGAGGGGGCGCTCTATCCGTTCGCGACCAAGCTCGGCATGGATCGGCAGACCGAGCAGGCAAGATCTCCGCGCATCGACGCCATCCCGTTCGAGTCGGAGCACAAGTTCATGGCGACGCTCCACAAGACCCCGGATGGCAAGGAGATCATCTTCGTCAAGGGCGCGCCCGAAGTCATTCTTGAGCACTGCGACCGACAGCAGACCGCTGCTGGAGAGCCGAAGCCGATCGATCGCGCACACTTCATGTCCGCCTCCGACAAGCTCGCCGGCCAGGGCGAGCGCGTGCTGGGGCTCGCGTGGCTCGAGAGTCCCGGCGTTAGAGCGGGCAGCCTCGCTCCGGCCGACCTGCCGAAAAATCTGGTCCTGCTCGGGCTCATCGGCCTGCTCGACCCACCGCGCAAAGAGGCGGTTGAGGCCGTGCACGAATGCCATGGCGGCGGCATTCGCGTCACCATGATCACGGGCGATCACAAGATCACTGCGGCGGCGATCGCCAAGATGCTCGGCATCGGCGACGGAAAGACGGCGATTACCGGCGCCGAGATCGAGGAGATGAATGAGGCGGCTCTGCAGGAGAAGGTGCGCAACGTCGATGTGTTCGCGCGCGCGAGCCCCGAGCACAAGCTCCGTCTGGTGAAGGCGATCCAGGCCAATAGGCAGATCGTGGCCATGACGGGCGATGGCGTGAACGACGCGCCCGCCTTGAAGAAGGCCGACATAGGCGTCGCCATGGGGATCAAAGGCACCGAGGTCACCAAGGAAGCGGCCGGAATGATTCTCGCCGACGACAACTTCGCCTCCATCACGGCCGCGGTGAAGGAAGGGCGCACCGTCTACAACAACATCGAAAAGGCCATTCTCTTCATGCTGCCGACCAACGTCGCGCAGGCGCTGGTTATCATGGTGGCGATCTTCATCGGCTTCACCATGCCGATCACGGCGCCTCAAGTGCTTTGGGTCAACATGGTGACCTCCGTCGCGTTGGGCCTCGTCATCTCGTTCGAGCCGCATGAGCTCGACGTGATGGACCGGCCCCCGCGCGCGGTCGACCGGCCGATCCTGACCGGCTTCGGGATCTGGCGCGTCATCTTCGTCGGCTTGGACCTGCTCGCCGTCACGTTATGGGCGTTCTTCTGGATGAAGTCGCAGGGCGCCTCGGACCAGCTCGCCCGCACCGTCGCGGTCAACATGATCACGATCGGCCAGGTGTTTTATCTGCTCAACAGCCGCTATCTGCTCGACAGCTCGGTGTCCTTCACGGCACATCTCGGCAATAAGTATTTGCCGCTCGGCATCGTCGCGGTGATAGTCCTGCAGCTTCTGTTTACTTATGCGCCACCGCTGCAGCGCCTGTTTGACAACGAGGCGATCCCGCTCTGGGTATGGCCCTGGCTTTTCCTGGCCGGATTGGTGTTTTTCCTGGTGGTGGAAGCGGAGAAGCTGATCATTCGCTCGTCAGGGTCTCTACGCAGAGCAGTGACGGCCGTGGAAGCGGGGGCGCAAGCCGCCGCGCCTTTCAGGGATAACTCGGCGACGCGCCAGGCTTGACGCGTCCGCATGCCGATGAAGTTATCCAATTACGCCTTACGGGTAAGCGCCGCGCGTGCGGCTGCAAGTTCCTTCTTTTTTGCGGCGTCGATTGTCGGGTATGTGAGGTCGAGTTTCTCCACGGCTTCCACGATTGCCGCGGCGACGAGAAGTCGAGTGAACCATTTGTTGTCGGCTGGCACCACGAACCACGGCGCGTGCTTTGATGCGGTGGCCTTTATCGCATCCTCGAACGCATGCATGTAATCGCCCCAGAACTCTCGTTCGTGCACGTCGGCAGCTGAGAATTTCCAGTGCTTCGTCGGCTTGTCGAGGCGGTCCATGAAGCGTTTCTTCTGCTCCTCACGCGACACATGCAGGAAGAATTTGAGGATGATTGTTCCCTGTCGAGTAAGGTAGTCCTCGAATTGAGCGATATCAGCGAGGCGCTCATTCCAGATTCGCTTGCTGACTTTCCCCGGGGGCAGCCTTTGACGTTTGAGAATGTCCGGGTGGACGCGCACGACCAGGACCTCCTCATAGTACGAGCGGTTGAAGATCCCGATGCGGCCGCGTTCGGGCAGGCATTTGACGTGCCGCCACATGAAGTCGTGATCGAGGTCTTCGCGCGAGGGCTGTTTGAAGGAGAACACCTGACATCCCTGAGGATTGACGCCTGACATGACGTGCTTGATCGTCCCATCCTTGCCGGCGGCGTCCATTGCCTGGAACATGAGCAACAGCGACCAGCGGTCTTGGGCGTAAAGCATGTCCTGCTCTTCTGCGAGCCATTGTGTGCCCCGCGTAAGCAGCTCGGCTGCCTCGCCCTTGCCCAGCTGGAGACCGCAAGTGTCTCTGGGGTCGAAGCCCTTCAGGCGGAAACCTTTACCCTTCGTGATGCGGAATGGATCGACATATTTCTGAATCCGGTCGAGGATCTCTCGTCTCGCCATTTTCCGGCTCCCTTGGTCTCGGCGCAGCGACATCGCCGCGCTCGGATATTATCGAGCCGCGATCGGTGCCGTCATGGCCTGCCAGAGCTCTATCGCGACCGCCCGATACTGGCGAAGCCATTCCGGCTCGACACCCTCGAGCGCTTGCTGCAGAGCGTGACCGACAGCAAATAAGTTGGCGGGCGCCAAACGCGGAAGTGGCAAACACTGCCATTCCCCGCAGACATCGTGACTCGAGACCCGATGGCGCCATGTGCTGAGGCTTCCCGCCGTTTGTCCCGTGGATGCTGGGTACTGGAATGCATGCGCGAAAGCTCGGGACCATCTGTGCCCTGCTTGCCGCCACACAGAACCTGATAGGTTGTGAGAGTTCGCGGGACAGTCAATTCGAGAAACAAGTCAAGCGAGCCCAGGAATGTCGCCAGTTGCAGCAAAAGCTCGTCGGCGATCAGCCCCTCACGCCTGAGCGCGCTGAAGAGATAGCCAAGACCATGGATCGGAGCGGATGTACCGCCATTCTCCCCGGCCACTGATGCTGGTGCTCTCACCCGCGTGGACGCGCATTAGCGACGTGACGGGTCTCTGTCGTGTTTTCTCGATTGGGAGACCGAAGCGCCGATGCTGCGGGGACAGCGCGGCTCGGATCGCTGCTCACCGCAAGGCGCTGCTACGCACAGTAGGCGATGTGATGTCGGGACGGGTGAAGTCGCAATAAGCGAAGCCCAACCCTGAAAGCGAGCCGCGGAAGCTGCGGTCATCGGTCTTCTCGATATGGAAGCAAGGCTCGAACGGCATGCCCCGCAGCGACGCGCAAACTGCCTCGCCTCTGACCCTGAGCGTTCCCGCCGGCAGCGATAGAGTGCGTTCTGGTCCCACGCCGCGGAACTGAATGGTGCCGATGACCGAGCCGTCACCATAGATGCTGCCGGCGCCGCGCGAGCCGTCGAAACAGTTGAACGCGAAAAGCTTGCCGGCTACGAAGCGCCGCGCCGCGTCGGGGGTCAGGCTTTCTGCCCACGCCGAGCCGGCTGCGAGCAAGGTCAAAACGATCACTGCCAACCGTGTAACCATACCGAATCCTCTCATGTAACGTTCAGCGACAGCAACTTGCTGCTCGACGAGTTCCGCTGCCAATTGCGACGCGCCTACGGACGGTATGCCTGGCGATATTTGATCGCCACGGGCCTCCTAAAAAGGGCGGAGCTGAAGGAAAGTCTGATCGGTGATCGGCCGCGATTGCGGTATCCGGCCCCGCAGCTTCGCTTCGTACAACGGCGGCAGGGTCAAATGCTCAATGCGAGCAGTTCAATGGCGCCAATCCCGATCACCAGCACAGCTAGTGCTACCGGATCATAGTCGAGCCAATATCGCCTTGGATGCATGGCACGCCTCCCTGTTCCCGCTTCATTAGTCGGACCAGCAGGCAAATGGTTCAAATGGCCGCGGAACAGGCTGGCGGCTAACCGCCCAGCTTGCCGCGGCAGCCATCGATACCATGTCAGTAAGGTGGTACTCCGACGGCGCTAATGGGGAGCATCTTCGATCAACATCGACGCCGATGCTGAGACTTTGGAGGCTGTCCTTGGTGCGGTTTGCGGCCGCTGAAGCCTCACGCCACGAGCGCATCGAAGCTGTGATTGAAGCGACGACTCACCGGGCACTCTACGAGATCGTCGACGATCGGGATTTCTCCAACGGCCCAAGACCGTATCGCAAGAGGAGGCCAGGATATTAAATCCCGATACATCTACTGCGGCCAATCGGAGAGTCCCGCGTCCTTTCTGATCGAAACTGGCCGCCCAAATAAATCCGGGACCGCCGTCAATGCGGTAGATCGGTAAGCCCTGGCTCCTGTGCCCTCGGCGGGATTTGGTTTGGACAGCAACAAAGATGGCCGCCTGCCTATGGAGGAGATGCAAGCCATACAGGCAACCAGGAGATCGGCTCAGCCGCAGCAGGACCACCCAACCAATCGCACAGCGTAAGGCTGCGCTTGCGAGGCTCCCGCGGCTCAGTCAAACATTTGTGCCGTCCGGCATCTTGATGAGTTCGTAGCGCGGAATGCTCGAGCCGTGCGTCGAGCTCATCTGTCTTCCGCAAACCTGCCAGTCCGCCGCATGCTTCTCTTGGGAGGCGGTTTCCCCGTACTTAACATCGTAGACAGCGCTACAGTGGGGGCACTTAAAGGTCTCAGCCATCTGATGAATATACCCTGAACAGCTGTCTGCTCGCTAGATGAGTGACCGGAAGTCGAGGGCACTGGAGCGTAGGACGAAATGTTTGAATTTGTTTATTCGAGATCCTCTCGCGGCCTGCGCGGCTCAGTTAGCCAACCCGCCGCTTGACGGTGAAAGGTTCGCGCGCCGGATCGCGATTGAGCGAGCGGCTCCGTGCCGAAGGCCGCCCAATCTCCGGATTTCAGGTGCCCGGGAGCTGCAGCTTAAAATCTGCTGCGCGTTCCCAGCTCATTAGCCTATTCGTGCCAATAGCCTCGCCAACTGCTCATCCCTCAAACGTTTCGTTTGAGGAGGTTCGAGCGAGAGTGGCCTCGACGCAAGCCGCTCCACCTTTGTCTCATGTTTAACCCCGCAGTGCGAACATTTAAACCGCACCGGGTTGGACCAGATGCGAGCCAAGGTCGCGTCGTCGACGTAAAGCTGAAGATCGATCCCTAGTCGGGTCTCAGGGCACCAACCCATAAGGGTACGCATCGCGCCGCCTCCAAGTCTCGAAAAAATGAAGCCTACCTTCTCGCGGCCTTCTTGCTCCTTGGTTGGCTCCATTGCGCGCAGTAAACGCGACCTGAACGAGGTGCTAATCGCTGGAGTGGCCCCTGATCGGCTCTCGCCATCTATGGTTTCAATGTGGCGGATCAGATCGGCGACAACTTCTATCCGATCTACATCGCCGTCTGTGATTTCCACGCCGGCGAATTGATTTTCGACCGCTATCATCAACTCCAGACGGTCGAGCCAATCGGCGCCTAAATCATCAGTGAAGTGCGCTTCATCCGTAACACTACCGATGCTAACGCCAAGGTGGCTGGCAACAAGCGTGCGGACATCCTTTGCGGCAAAGGCTGTTTTGATAGTCGTCCTTTGGTCACTCGATATTAGTCCGCCGCTCGTCATGATAAGCCCCCTGCGTTGAATACGTTGCCATCCGACCAAGCGATCCGCCCCGCAATGTGGCGCTGTGCAAAAATCTTGCGACTGTTGCAATAGCACCACAGCGCTTGAAGAAATCCCTGCCCGAAGGTCGCTCCTGACAAGGCCGAGCACCTGCGGCATGAAGAGCCCAAGGATTCGGCACGCATTGAGCCACGATAACGACGCAGAGGAAATTCATTTAATCGGTCACTGCAACTGCGTGGGGCTTAAGTTATGCAGGATCGAGTGGATGATCCTCCTGTCGTTCTATGTCCCGGCTGCAATCAGTGGATGGAAGCAAAAGAACGCACGCCGGTTGAGGAGCGCCTTGTGGATATTCGCTACGCGTGCGCGGGGTGCGGCATGGAAACCAAGCGCACCGTTGCAGACGATACGCAGATAAACCGGACGAGCTGATCGAATAGCGCATCGATTTGCTGCAGTGCACGAGTCCGCTCTTGGCACAAAGCGGACATACCCAAGACGTCTGCTGTTTGTCCGCTTTCGGATCAAAAGCGGACATTCACATGTCCGCTTCAACCCTAAAAGCGCATATGCAGGGGAGGCCAGGATATTAAACTTGGCTGGACGCTGGGGTAACGACGCTCTGTCCTGAGCACAGCGTGGCTTTCACCGCGTTTATGGCGGCGACCTCCGCTTCCAAATCACGTTCAAACGCAGTTTTAGAAATAGCAATCGGTTCAAGCCGCGCTCGGGGATTTTGCGATTGCGCCCTCGCTTTGCTCGGTTCCGCCGGCGGTTTCTCAACCGGTTTTTTCGAGACGTTACGTCGTCTTATCAAAAACTCAATCGCGGAAGCTGTTAGGAAGAAGAGTACACCGCCAACTGCCCCGTAGAGAGCAATCTCCCACCGACTAACCTTAACGCCTGTCGCGGCCTTATGCGCTCGTAATTGGGCGATCACTGCATCAGAGGTCATTTTTTCTGAGATTTTTGCTTGTTCAACTTTTTGCTTGGCGTTTTCAGCATCCAGCCTCCACTGCTCCGCCTCCTCGAGTGCTCGTTCCGCAACGGATTTGGCTCGTTCGAGTTCGGCAACTTTGGCGCTGGAAATCGCTAAGTCTGCCTGCAGCTTTTCAATTTTCTGATTGAACTCGGACGACGACTCTTCGTGAGCTGTCGGTGCGGCAGCTGCAACGACCGCCGCCGGAGGCGGCAACGCTTCCCGAGCTGCCGGTGCGGCAGTTGCAACGACCGTTGCCGGAGGCGGCAACCGTTCCTGAGCCGTCGGTGCGGCAGTTGCAACGACCGCTGCCAGAGGCGGCAACTGTTCCTGAGCTGTCGGTGCGGCAGTTGCAACGACCGCTGCCGGAGGCGGCAACCGTTCCTGATCTGTCGGTACTGCGATCTCGGCAACCGGTACTGAATCAGGAGGCAGGGCAAATCCCGATACGTCCACTGCGGCCGATCGGAGAGTCCCGCGTCCTTTCCGATCGAAACTGGCCGCCCAAATAAATCCGGGACCGCCGTCGATGCGGTAGATCGGTAAGCCCTGCTTCGCCGAGCGTGTAAAGTCGCGGAGATAATCAATCAGAAATCCTTTTCGGGGGCTCTTTCCCTCTGCTAAGATTTTGATGCTCTCTTGGTCCAGCGGCACCAGCGTAACCTTACCCCAAACCGCGATGACTCCATCTGGAAGGCCACTTCGATGTGGCATCTTCAGTATGCGTGCCGATTCACCAAGCTTGCGCGAATAGCGCTGTATATTGAGTTCAGCTTCGCTTGGATTTAAAAATGCCGGTTCTTGAGAACGATTGATGTATGAAAGGTTTCCGTTCTTCGAGTGTAAGAGTGAATAGGCTTCGATGTAAGATCCGCGTCGTTCTTTCTCAGTCCGTGTTTTCTGGCACCAGATAAGCCCCGCAAATTGGTCGCTCGGATTACATTTATATTCTCGATAGGACTTGCTACCCAAATTCAGTTGTGTTCCGACGGCTAATCCGTCAACGGCATACTCCGTCGCTGCTATCGCATTACCGATTAAAGCAGCGTGTGCAAGAACTACGATCCCGGTCATCATCGCCGCCGGTTCAATCCTGAGCCGAGCGCGGCGCGTATTGCCGGCATTGAAGCGGTATCTGGTGGAAGATGGAGCTGACATGCTTCCCCCCAACGGCCCACTCAATTACATCCAACGTTGTGATTGCGCCGCGACTGGGACATCTCTCCGGGAGCGGCAAGATTGTCCGGCGGTGTGGCGCATTTACCACAGCAAGGCGATCTACGTTACAGTGTGCCGGTGATCTACCCAGCGCGCGAGTGGATGATGGCGCATCGTGCGGCACGGAATCCCGCACATCGAAAAGGGGCCACACGATTCAAAGCCCTGCCATGGCTCATACGACAGATACCGCGAATGTCGTTATCCGGCCGCCGATCGCGTGGGCGGTCGCGGTGCTTGCGGGGCTTGCGCTCAACTGGCTCATGCCCTTGCCGTTCGTTCCGGCTGCGGTACCTGCAGGCTGGCTGGGAGCGATGGTATTCGCCCTTGCGCTGGCGCTGCTCGCGTGGGCCATCGTTACTATCACCAGGGCCGGTTCGAACGTCCCCACCAATCTGCCGACCACCACCATCGTCGAGATCGGACCGTACCGCTTCACGCGCAACCCCATCTATCTCGGCATGTTCGTGGGTCTGATCGGCTTGGCCATCGTGTTCGACAACCTGTGGCTGCTGATGATGCTGGTGCCTTTCGCGCCGGTCATCCGCTACGGCGTGGTGGCCCGCGAGGAATCCTATCTCGAGCGCAAGTTCGGCGATGCCTACCGCGGCTACCGCTCGCGCGTACGGCGCTGGCTGTAGCGCCCCCGAATCCCCGCGTTGTGAGCGCTCGAATCGCCGATCGGCCGATCGCTAGGCGCCGCGGAAATCGCCCACGTATCTTGCGAAATCCGCGAAGATCGGATGATCCGAAAGGATAAGGTTCTCGGCAACGTAGCCGTTGGGAACGATCAGTCGATCCACGCCGACCGCTTCGAACGGCCCTTTCGGGCCCGTGCCTCTGGCGATCCAGCGAACGAACATGACGTCCCCGTTCGTCGCATGCTCCATCGGCTCGGCGCGGAAGTCGGGAATGAAGTCGAGCAGATCGATGATGCGCTTGGCATACTCCTGCGGCCCGCGGACTGGACGCGTGGTCTGCGGCCAATATCCGGCGATGTCCGGCATGGCAATCGCAGGCACCCTGGCCAACACCCGCGCCTTGTTTGGGTTCATCCAGGTCTTCCCCCAGTCCTCGATCCGGTACGGACCCCGCGGCTTCGGCGACTCGCCATCGGCGCTTGCGGGCGACATCAGAAGCGTGCCGGCCGCTCCTGTCGCAGTGGCGAAAACGGTTCGACGCATGGTGACATCGTTTGTAGCGGACACGGTTCGTCTCCTCTGTCTTCGGACGCGCGGCATATTGCGGCTTGCCGTGTCACGTTCCTGACGCGGACAGACGCGTCGGCTCACCCGATGAAAATGTTCGATTGGATGCCGTCTGTCGATTACGTGGCAGGTAATAAGGGCACAGATCCATCCACCATCGCCGGGAAGGCTGAGCTCGCGCAGGATTCGCCGCTGACTGTCCTAGGTACTGACTGGCAATGTCACGGTGAACGAGCTTCCCCGCTCAGGATTATAGGCGACGTCCCCGCCGTGGCGGCGTGCAATCTGCCTGACCAAGGCGAGGCCGAGCCCAGTGCCTCTCGCGCCGAATCTGCCTGGAACGCGGTAGAAGGGCGAAAACAGCCTCTCGCGCGCTTCTTCCCCGATCACGGGTCCATGGTCGAGCACGTTGAGCACGGCTCGATCATCCTGCTTCGCGACGGTCACCTCGATGGGCGGCCTGCCATGGAGTTTCGCATTTTCGATCAGGTTGCGGATCATTCGACGCAGCAGCATCGGATCCCCGCGTACCATGACCGGCTTTGCTTCGAGGGCGCAGTCGTCGTATCGCGCGCATTCCTCAGCCGTCAGTGCCGCCAGGTCGACGTCCTCACTAATATCCAACTGCTCGGTGGCGTCGAGGCGGCTGACAAGCAGGATCTCATCTACGAGGTGGTCGAGTTCGGCGATATCTCTCTCGAGCTCCGCTTTGCGTTCGGGATGTGCTGCAACCAGCTCGAGCCCGAGCCTGATCCGCGCCAGCGGTGTTCTCAGCTCGTGGGATGCATTGGCGAGCAGCATCTTATGCGCGTTGACCAGGCTTTCGATCCGAGTTGCGGCTTGATTGAAGCTCTGCGCCAAACGTGCAACTTCGTCACGCCCCTCGACCTTGACGCGCGCCGTGAGATCGCCGGCCCCCAGCGACTCGACGCCGCGTTGCAATCGCTCGAGCCGTCCCGTGAGCCGTCGCACGACTGGGCGGGCGCCCAGCGCGACGACTAGGGCGATTGCGCCGAGGAAGGCCGCGAGCATGACCCCGCTGGGGCGCTGGCGTGGCGGCAGGCGAGCAACCAGCCGACGGCCATCCGGAAGCGGTATCGAAACAGCGGGCCCAGCGGCGGTCCGCATCCACCCTCCGCTCCGACCGTTGCGACTGGGAGGGGGAAGCGGCCGACCAGCAGCGGCCAAGGTCTCGTTGGTGGAGCTGAATAGCGCCAAATCCGCGCCCAGACGCTCCGCCAACCGCTCGATCGCCTGCTGCTGCGCCTGCGCAGGCGCATTCGCCGGGGGGACAAGCTCAGCGATGACTTCGCCGGCGACCTCGAATTGCTGCCCGAATGGACCAACGCCCGCGATGAAGTGCCAAAGCAGACCGGCCGTGAGCACAACCAGAACGAGGCTTGCCACGATGGTGAGGTAGACTTGGAGATAAAGCCGTCTCATCCGAGGCTTCCTGTGGATGCGGGATCGCTGCAGAGCGACGCTTCAGTCCTGGGCTTTGGCGAACACGTAGCCCGTGCCGCGGATCGTGATCACACGCCGCGGCTTTTTGGCATCGTCCTCGATCGCAGCGCGGATGCGCGAGACGTGCACGTCAATTGAGCGGTCGAACGCTTCGAACTGCTGACCCTTGACCGCGTCCATCAGCGCGTCGCGCGACATGACGCGACCTGCCTGCTCAGCGAGCGCCAGCAGCAAGGCAAATTGATAGCCGGTGAGAGGACGCGGCGTGCCATCGACGCGCACCTCGTGGGCGCCGCGGTCGATCTCGAGTCGCCCATAACGCAGCACGTCGGGCTTGGGGCCTGCCCTGCCTCGGCGCAGGATTGCGCGCAGCCGCGCCAGAAGCTCGCGGGGCTCGAATGGCTTCGGCAGATAATCGTCGGCCCCCATTTCGAGTCCGACGACGCGGTCCATGGGGTCGCCGCGGGCGGTCAGCATCAGGATTGGACTGTCCGACCGAGCACGGATCTGCCGGCAAATGTCCAGGCCCTCGATATCCGGCAACATCAGGTCGAGGATGACGACGTCCACCGCCTCTCGCCCGTGCAGGGCGAGGCCGCGCGTCCCATTCTCGGCATGAATGACGTGAAATCCCGCCTTGCCGAGATATTCACATACCATGTCGGCAAGACGGGAATCATCTTCGATCAAGAGGACGCGTTCACCCACGATTGTCCATCAAACGGTGTCCATCAACCGCGATGCCAGCGCGTCCACCACGGCCTCCCCGCAGTCATCCAGTCCGCGACTTTCCGGCGCTGTTCCGGGCTGAGCACATCGGCGGCATCCGCCAGCGCCTGCGCGATGCGTTTGCTCGCCGTTTCCGCAAGTCCGATCTTCTCGGCGCGCAGGTGCTCGATTGCACTACGATCGATGGTCGGCGCGGTCAAGAGCGTGATTGCCTGAGTGCGGGTGGCGTGCGCTTTCTCGTGCAGCGGCCGCAGATCAGCGACGGCGGCCTTTAAGATGTTTGCGACCTTGACCTGTTGATCCGCGGTCGCGTCGAGTTCGATTGCCATATGTTTGGTCATGCGGTCGATGCGGTCGTCGATTTGCGCTGCGGAGAGCGGCCCGCCGAAAGGGCCGCCGTGGTGCCAGCCGATGTGAGGCCAGCTGGCACCTTGACCGAACGCCGTGGACAGCAAGTTGCCGGTGATGCCGGCCAAGAGAGCCACGGCGACTAGCGCCAGCAAGAACATGCCGCGGCGACTCCGTCGGTTGCTCGGCGCTTGGTCCGGGTTCGAAGATTTGCTCTGATCAACCATGCTGAACTCCTTCTTTGGTCTCATGCGAGGGGTGGCGAGGCCACCCGCCACCCCTCGCCAACTCCACGCCGGCGGGGGCGAACGGGTGGCCGGAACGGAGTTGGAAGAATGGGGATGGGCGTGACACCCGTCCCCCTGGTTCGAACCGGCGGCGGGGCGAGGGATGCCGACGGTGCGCTCCATTTGCCTAGGGCAGTAAGGTAGCGGGCGGCGTTTTCTCGCCGGTGTCGCGCGAGTAAAGTTTTGTAAAGGAAGCGAGCTCGACGCTTGCCGGTGACAGAATAAGATCGGACGTGCCGCCCGGGGTACTCGCACGCACCGACGAGGTGATCGAAGCGGGGATTTCCGATGCCAAAATATCTCGGAGCACTGACAATCGTTCTATTGCTGGCAATGGTTTTGAGCCGGGTCTTTCTGCTGAGACGGCAAGGGATCAAAGCGATGAAGTTCGGGAACATCGACAACACGGATTTCCTGATTCCGCCCTTTGCCCTCTTCTATTTCTATGTCCTGTTCGCCGCTGCGTTCGGTTGGCCTAACGTCAGCACATATCAATTTTTCCATTCCGAGGCTGCGGCATGGACAGGGGCGCTGTTCTGCCTGGCGGGCCTCTTAATCCTGTTGTGGAGCCTGATTTCGTTCAAGCAAAGCTTCCGGGTCGGCATCGACACCGATCGTCCTGACAAGCTCATCGTGGACGGCATTTTCGCCTTTAGCCGCAATCCCATCTATCTCGCGTTTGCGATGGTCCTGATTGGCGAATTTTTGATATTTCCAAATTGGATCACCCTGATTTATCTCGTTGCCGCCACGTGGCTGGTCCACCGTCAGGTCTTACGCGAAGAAGAATATCTGAAGGGACATTACGGCCGGGCTTACGAACAGTATTGCCATCGCGTCAGAAGGTATCTTTGAGCAAGCGATTTTTCCGGACCACTCAAGGGCGAACTCAAGTGACGATGCTGACCGTCACCATCGGATTGTCGATGACGCCACCGTGGCTGTTCAAAAGGCCGACGTCGTCGGCATGATCACCAGCAAGGGCTCGGTGTTGACGCTACGCCTGCCGGGCGGTGCGCACACATAAAGCTAATGCAGATGCCTCAGCTTGTCGGGATTGCGCACCACATAGATCGCGCTGATCCTGCCATCTTCGATGTCGAGTGTCGTCGTCTGCAGTTCGCCATCGGCCTCCAGGGTCACGAAACCCGGCAAGCCATTGATGAAGCCTGTGCGGACGAGTTTCGACTGATGCGTCTGGAATTGCTTGGCCAGATAGACGTGGAGCTTCATCACCTCGTCGAAGCCGAAGATCGGATCAGGCGAAGCAGGACGCTTGCCGCCACCGTCGGCATGCATGCTGACATCGGCAGCCAGCATTGCCCCCAGTGCCGACATGTCGCCGCTACGTGATGCCGTGTAGAAGGCGTTGGCGAGCTCGATCCCCCGCTGCTTTTCGAGCTTGAACCGCGGCCGTTCATCGCGCACATGCTTGCGTGCCCGCGCGGCGAGTTGACGACACGCCGCCGCATCACACTTGATGGTGGCCGCTACCTCGTCAAAGCCCAATCCAAACACGTCATGCAGCAGGAAGGCAGCGCGTTCGAGCGGAGAGAGCCGCTCCATTGCCAGCATCAGCGGGAGTGTGACGTCTTCCCCTCCTTCGTCCTCAACGATCGGATCGGGAAGCCAGGGGCCGATATACGTTTCACGTTGGCTCTTTGCAGATTTAAGCTGATCGAGACAAAGCCGTGTGACCACGCGGCGAAGGAATGCCTCGCGGTCGCGGATCCCTTCGCGATCAACCCCCATCCATCGGATGAAGGCCTCCTGCACCACGTCTTCGGCGTCCGACACCGAGCCGAGCATGCGATAGGCGACGCGCATGAGGCGCGGACGCAGCGGATCAAAGATCTCCGCTGCGCCCTGGAGGGTTCGCTCCGCCATCAGGCCGCCGCTCTCGCCGCCGCCTTGGCGGCCGCAGGTTCCAGCCACGTGCCGAAACCAACCGAGAGCCGGTTCCAGCCATTGATGATGTTGATCATGAGCGTGAGCTTCACCTGTTCCTCGTCGCTGAACTGAGCCTTGAGCGCATCGTAGGCGTTTTCATGGGTATGGCCTTCCGAGAGCCGCGTCAGCGCCTCGGTCCAGCCCAGCGCGGCCCGCTCCCGCTCGGTGTAGCAAGGCGCTTCGCGCCAGGCCGATAACAGGTAGATGCGCTGCTCGGTCTCGCCCCGATTGCGGGCTTCGGTCGCATGCATGTTGATGCAGTTGGCGCAGCCGTTGATCTGCGAGGCACGAATCTTCACGAGCTCGATCAGGCTCGGCTCGAGGCTGGCGTCGATCGCGAGCGAAGCGCCGGTCCAGACCTTCATGACGTCGGGGGCGGCGGTGAGGAGATTGACCTTGACTGTCATTGGACCATTCCTTTCGTGGGTTCCGATGACATGACGAGCGGAGGCCCTCGATTGTGACATCGCCACAAAAAAAATTTTGCATCGCTCAGATTTATTCCGTCCAGTATGGCGAGCAACGCCCTACGCCTTCAGCGTCGCCCAGAGATAGACCAGGGTGGCGCCAAGCCCGAGCGCGCTACGCACTGCATGAAGTTTGCCCCAGGTCTCCACCAGACCGCGTGTCTCAGCGTTCGCGGATCCCGGCGGCGTTGCCTCCAGGCGCTTGTTGACCGGAAAAACGACGCCGAGCGTGTAGGGCCAGTTGGCGAGGATCAGCACCGCGCCAAGCAGCCAACGCCAATCCCACGTACCAAAATAGACCAGCACGCCTAGCGCACCCGACATGATCACGAGCGAGGATTGCATGACCAATCCACGCGCATAGCTAGGCTTCCATTGTGTAAGTAGGGCACCAGGATCAAGTTGAAGACGCGCCGGTTGCTCCGCGATATTGATGTAGATTGCCGCCCCGGTGAAAATCGCGGCGGCGACGAGCGCGAGCTGTTGGCTGACGACGAGTGTCGTTGGCATGTGGGTCGCCTCAATTTGCCCAATTTCAATTTCATCTAATTGCATTCGATCCTGCCAGCCAGGGCCAGACTGCAGGAAATATCAAATTGGCGAGGACCAGTCCGGACGTGTCGGAACGGTGCCGGATGATCGAGGTCAAGCGAACCCGCGAAGGCGACCCACTCGAATTCGAGGTCATCGTGCGTTTCGGAGGCAGCGAGACTCGCCATCATGTGACAGATGCAACGAGCATCAGTCAGCGATTCCCGACCAATCGCAATTTGTGCGTAGCGCCCTACCCCGCTATTCCGGGTGCAGGCTCGACCCTCGGCGTCCGCGCCTCGCGCAACGCCTGCTCGAGCGCCGCGAGGGCGAAGGGCTTTTGCAGCACGATGAAACCCTGCGCGACGGCTTCGCGCACGCTGTCGCTGTAGCCGGTCGCAAGCAGCACCGGCATCGCGGGATAACGTTGCCGGATCGCATGCCCGAGATCGAGCCCATTCATGCCGCCGGGCATCACGATGTCGGAGAAGACGAGGTCGATCTTAGGATCGTTGCCGATGAGCTCCAGCGCCTCGTGCCCGCCGCCCACCTGTTTGACCATGTAACCGAGCTGCTGGAAATAAGCGGTGGCGACTTCCGCGACCTCGGGGCTGTCTTCCACCACCAGCACGGTGCCGGCGCGCCGCGGCGCCGCCTCCGGCTCCATGCGCGCGAGCGAAGGCGCCGGCAGTTCCTGCGTGCGCGGCAGATAAAGCGTGATCGCCGTGCCGCGACCGACCGTGCTGGTCACGCTCGCGGTGCCGCCGGACTGCTTGGCAAAGCCGTAGACTTGGCTCAGGCCGAGTCCCGTGCCTTTGCCGACGTCCTTGGTGGTGAAGAACGGCTCGAACACGTGCGGCAGGATGTCGGGAGAGATTCCCGAGCCGGTATCTTCGACGCAGACGGCGACAAAGTCGCCGCTCAATCCCTCTTCGACCGCTTTGCCTTCGAGCGTGACCGGCTTGACCGTGATGCGCAGCGTTCCGCCGTTCGGCATGGCGTCGCGGGCGTTCACCGCGAGATTGAGCATGGCGAGCTCGAGCTCGCTCGGATCCGCCTTGACCGCGCAACTCTCGTCGGGAACCACGACTTCGATTGCGATGTCGTCACGCAGCGAGCGGCTGAGCATGTCCCTGAGCCCGGGAAGCCGCTGCGTGAGATCGATCACCGCCGGGGTCAGCATCTGCCGGCGTGAGAACGCAAGCAATTGCCGCGTGAGACTTTCTCCGCGACTGGTCGCGTTCATGATCATGTCGAGAAGACGCTTGTGCTTCTCCGAGGTCAGATCGCGGCTCAGGCGCTCCGCGCTGCCGCTCACGATCATCAATAGATTGTTGAAGTCGTGGGCGACGCCACCGGTCAAGTGTCCGATCGCTTCCAGTCGTTGGGCTTGCCGCAACGCGGCCTCCGCGGTCTCGCGGCGCTCGGCTTCGTCGTGGAGTCGACGCGTGCGCCGTAGCGCGATGGCCAGGATCAGCAAAATGAACAGCGTCGCGGGCAAGCCGAAGTAGAGATGGCCTGCCATCGTCGCGGTCCATTCGCTTAAAATGGCCGAAGTGGCGATGCCGGCGATGGCGTAAACGGGAAAGCCCTCGAGCTTGCGATAGCCGACCCGCCGTTCGACCTCGTCGACCTGGGATCTGCCCGTGCGGATCGCACGCTCTTGCCCTTGTGCGAGAGCAACCTCCAGGCTCGGCCCGGCGGCGCGCAGGCGGTCGGGCGCTTGCGGGTAGCGGGCGAGAAGCTTGCCGTCCGCGCGGATCAGGGCGTAAAGCTCGCCTGGGCTGCGCCCGATGAGCGCATAGAATTCCTCGAAATATTGCGGCACGACCGCCACCGCGACCACTCCATCGAAGCTGCCGTCTTCGGAAGGACGGCGCCGCGAAAGGACGAAGAACGGCGAGCCGAAAGCCGCGAGCCGCGGCTCCACAACTTCGCTGACATAGATGCCGACATCGCTGTCGATGTGCACGTTGAAAAAACTGCGCTCACGGGAGCGCAGGTTGCCCGGCACCTGCACGAATTGGCTGGAAAGGATCGGCTGGCCGTTGCGGTCGATGAGAAAGATCGCGCGCAGCTGCGGCAGCACATCGACGATGCGCTTGATGCGCTCGTGCAGCCGCGGCTGCTCTTGGCGGATCTCCTCGTCCGGCATGCCGCGCACGATCTCGTTGACCTCGGCGATCGTGCGCTCGATGGTTTGAAAGACCTTGAGCGTATGCTCATGAATGATATCGAGCGAACGCTCGATGCGGTCGTCGGCGACGCTGAGCTCGTGGTGGTAGTTCAGCCAGGCCGCGAACGCGAACAGCATGAGGGGCAACACCACCGATGCAACCATCATCAGCTGCAGCAGGCGGATTGCCGATTGGCGGGCGGAACGCATAGCTCACATCATTGCACGGTTCGAGAACGGCAGGACTCGCCATTCCGAGCGGCCGCCCCCCGCCTCGTACACTCTAGCAGACACCAGTATTAGCGATGCGGTTTGGCCTAAATTTGCCCACAAACCCTGGACGGCGCCGCCCCTGACGGGCGACGAAGGGTGTCTTCCGTTCTCGCTACGTTATGAACCCGACAGACCGCAATGAAATGAGGAGGCGCAGGGAAATTGGTTGCGCCTCGTACCGGTCGGCAAATCAGAGATGCGTCGAGCCCGTGACCAGCGCGGCGCTCGCGGGCGGAGCCGCACGGCGCTTGCGAAACTGCGCTTCCTCGGCGTCATCGGCGCAAAACTCCGAGCAAAAGTGCTGCCCGGCCGAGGTGCGCCAAAATTCGACGTAGCCGTCGCGGGGACGGAATGGCTCGCCGCAGAACATGCAGCAACGCGGGCTGCCGTTGATGAGATACCTGCTGCTCGTGAGCATCGGAATCTGCCCGAAAAATGCGCTGTTGCGACTGCGATCGTCGCTTCTGAGTCGTTAATGCGCGATTAATCTGCGGCCGCATCCCCGAAGGACCATGCGGCGCCGCCGCAGCTCCCGGATCGCCTGCTCTGGCGCGCTGATTCGCGCCCCGCGGTGGTGTGACAAATTAACCACATGAAAACCAATTCTCGATCCAACCGTGGCTTTGGCCGTGATCAGGCCACGGTTTCCCCTCCCATTACCGGCGAGACATCGGTGGGGGAGTGCGAACGTGTCATCCATCAGCTCGTCTTCGTGCGCGGGTATCGGCGCCAAATACCAGCCTTCGGTGCCGGGAACGCTGCGGCTCTTTTTCGCCGCGCTGACCGCGGCGATGCTTGCCGCCTGCGCGCAGCAGCCTCCGGTGATGCCGGGCGCCAGCCGCCAGGCGGCGCTGGAACCCAGCAGGAAAGTGGTCGCACGGCACCGGATGCCGGCGGAGCACAAGGCTGAACGACAAGCCGTCGCCAGCAAAGGCGGCGCGACCTACGGGGTCGCGAGCTTCTACAGCTATGATCCGCACACGGCGAGCGGCGAAAAGTTCGACAAGCGCGAATTGACCGCGGCGCATCGCACCTTGCCGTTCGGCACGCGGCTGCGCGTCACCGATGTCAACACAGGCAAATCAGTGACGGTTCGGGTGAACGACCGCGGGCCCTTCGTTGCCGGCCGCGTGGTCGACGTCTCCGCCTCGGCCGCCGAAACCCTGGGCATCACCGCCAAGGGTGTGGCGAAGGTCAAAGTCGACGTCGTCGAGTGATCTGCTGGCTGAATTGATCGCCAAGTCCCAGCATTCCCGCCCGCGGGCAATGGCCGGCGGCGGCAATTAAATCGTCTTCCTTTTGACTACATAATGAATTTTTCTCTTGACTACAATCCGCATCTGATGTAGAAGATTCGCAGCCTCGCTCATTGAGGGGCAGCGCGGGCCCTGTTTTCCCCTGTTGTTTACAGGAAAGCAGGGCCGTTCGTAGCCCGGATGAGCGCAAGCGAAATCCCCTCTCGCTTCGCTCATGCGGGCATACTCGCTACGCGCGTGGCCGGCGGCAGCTCATTGCTAATCGATTGTTCTTTACAATGAAAATACCGACTTGCGCGCATGCGCCGGCGGCGAGCGCCGTACCGGCATCGCGATCGAGCGCAGCTCAGGCGGCGCACCGCAACGCAGCCTCAAATCACTTCTTCGGTCTTGTCGTCGGTCTCGCCGTAACGGCGCAGCGTGGCGGGCTTGGTGCCGGCATAAAGCTTTTCCAATCCGGGGGCGATCTTGGCGTTCTCCCGCTCGAACAGGCTGTTGCCGGCAAGATCGCTCTCGACCAGGAACGGCCCGAATTTCTCCACGTCGAGCACCCAGACCGCCTGCGCCAGTCCCAATTCCTCGAGCCAATAGACGCCCGCGACCTGCTTGATGCCGCGGCCGAGCAGCGCGCCGGTGCCGTATCCGACCGTCGTGAGATAGATCGCGCGGTTGGGCACGAACGATCTGCGATAGATCTCGGACGTCATTCCGCCTTTGCCGATGATGACGTTGCAGCCGGAGAGCTTGAACCAGCCGTCGAGCCATTGCGCGAAGCGGAACGAGGCGGTCGCGGTCACCGCGCCGACCGTATAGCTGCCGTCGGGGTTGACGCTCGCCGCCGGCGAGCAATGGAAATTGGCAAGCCCTAGCGCATCGCGGCCGGCGGGCATTCCGGCGCCGTCTTCGATCGCGCGCTTGTAGACGCCCTCGCGCGCGGTAAAAACGCGGCCGCTCAAATAGGCGACCGTGCCGATCTTGAGCTTGCGCAGGTCGTCGGTCGACGCCGGAAGGGTGAGATAGACGGTCTCCAGCTCCGCCATCGTCGTTACTCTACGGTCGCCGACGCCGGAACGCCAAACTTCAACAGGTTGCCATCCGGGTCCGTTACATAGAATTCTCGCATGCCCCACACACGGTCCGCGACCTCGCTGAGCCTGCCGCCATCATTCGCTCCGGCTAAAGTTGCGTGCAGACCGTCGATGTCGTCGACCCTGAAATAGGCCGACGTGTGCTCGGCAATGCGCCGCTCTTTGCACGTCCAAAAATGAATTTCGATGTCGTCGCGGCGGACGATGGCAAAACCGTGCTCGGGATAGAACCGGTCGATCGTGAAACCGAGCTTGTCACGATACCACCTGGCGGCCTCACTTACGTCGGCGGCCGGAAGTTGCGGGCAGACTCTGTTGAGGCGTGCCATGGCCTACTCCGCCGCCTCGGCGGCGGGGCGCTCCCATTCCACCGTGGCGCGCCGCATGTAGTCGGTGAACCACATCGGGTCGGTGCGGAATTGCACGCGGCCGTCGGCGAAAATCCGTGCGCTGGCGCGGCGCGAGGACAGGCAGAACATGTGCACCGACATGGGCATGCCGCCGGTGTGGCAATAGCCGACCTCGATATGGCAATCGATCACCATCGAGGAGCCCATGAAACCCATGGCGCCCATGCCGATGCTGTTGCCGAGCTGTTTGAACTCCTCCTCGAGCGCCGCGATCTTCGGGTCCGGATTGCGCGAGCCGACGACGCGCAGGCAGGAGGCCTGCTTGCCCAGCACCATGCTCGTGTCCTTCGAACCGCCGAGCCCGACGCCGATGATCGCCGGCTGGCAGGCGAGCCCGCGCTTGCCGAAGCCGATCAGCGTGTCGAGATAGAACCGCTTGATGCCGTCGATGCCGTCGCCGGGAAACAGCATGCGATAGTCGGAGCCGAACAGGCCGCCCTTGTGCACGGTGATGAGATCGATCCAGTCGGCATCGGGATGAAACGCGTATTCGATCTCGGGCGCGCCGATACCCACGTTGTTGTTGTGATCGGTGCGCCAGAGCGGATGCACGCGGTTGGGACGCAGCGGCACGCTGGCGGTCGCGCGCGCGGTGGCGCGCCGCAAGGCCGCCTCCAGCGCCACCGGCCCGCCCTCGATGCGCGCCTCGTTGCCGATCTTGACGTACCAGCGCGGCAAACCGGTGTCGCCGCACATCGCGCGGCGGTCCTCCTTGGCCGCGTCGTAATTCTCCAGCATCGCCTTGATGACGAAGGCGGAGAGATCGCCTTTCTCGGTGTCGGCGCATTGCCGCAAGCCCGTGAGATAGTCGTCGGGAATCTCGATCGCCGCCTTGGCCATCAAGTCTTCGGCCGTGCGTTGAATCGACGATAGGGAAATCATGCAGGCCTCGCTTACTCGGCCGCGACCTTGTCCAGCAGCGTCTCGCCCGGCCGCACGTGGGTGAACTCGACGGGCGCATCGGTGATGTCGAGGCCACCGGCCGTTTGCCGCGCGACCGTGAAGCGCGAACTCGCCAAATCGCCGGGCTCCGGAAAATCGGAGCGAAAGTGCGCGCCGCGCGAATTCTCGCGCTTTAGCGCCGCGAGCGCAATCACCCGGCTGACCTCGACGAGCGAGCGCAGATTGAGCCAATCATGCCAGGTCAGATTGAAGGCGCGGTCGCTATCCGCAAGGCCCGTGGCAAAAAGTTCCGCCTCGATCGCATCGAGCGCCGCGATGCCGCGATCGAGCCCGGAGCGGTCGCGCACGACGCCGACATCGTCCCACATGGTGTCGAGGAGCCGCTCGCGCAGATCGTTCAAGTTGCCGCCCTTGCGCGTGAAGGGATGAAGCGCACGCTCGATCTCCGCATCCAGCACCTGTTCGTCGGGCGCGCGATGGCCGCCATTGGCGGCGATCCACCGCGGCATCACGTCGCCGGCAATGCCGCCGAATACGGTCGAGTTGGCGACGCCGTTGCCGCCCAGCCGATTGGCGCCGTGCATGCCGCTTGCGTCTTCGCCGGCGACGAAAAGCCCCGGCCAATCGGTCGAGGTGTCGGCGCGACAGATGACGCCGCCCATGAAGTAATGCGCGGTCGGGACCACCTCGACCAGACCGCCGGCAAGATCGAAGCCGCAGTCGCGGCAGCGGTCGACCATGCCCTTGAACTCCTTCGCCACCTTGGCCGGCCCGAGGTGGCTCATCTTGATGTATACGCCACCGTGGGGCGTGGTGCGCCCCGCCTTCATCTCCGCATAAATGGCGCGACTGACGACGTCGCGCGTGGCGCGCTCGAGTTTCTCGTCATAGTCGCTCATGAAGCGGTGCATCGCGCCGTTGAGGAGATGGCCGCCTGCCCCGCGCAGGCCCTCCTCCAGCACCGTGCCGGTCATGCGCGTGTCGGGCCCGGCGAGCAGCCCGGTCGGATGAAATTGAACCATCTCCATGTCGCGCAGCGGCAGGCCCGCGCGCAACGCCATCGCCAGTCCGTCCATGCTCTTGTCGCCCGACGGCGTGTGATAGCGGTACATGGTCGGTCCGCCGCCGGTCGCCAGCAGCACCGCCTGCGCCGCGACGAAGCAGAACGCGCCGGTGCGGATATCGATCATCAGCACGCCGGCAAGCGCGCCATCGGTTGCCGGAATGAGCGCCACCGCGCGGTGCTCTTCCAGGCGATGGATCGGCCGCGCCCAGACCTGCTCCATCAGCCGATTGATGATCTCGATGCCGGTGAGATCGCCCTTGTGCACGGTGCGGTCGAAGCTCTGGCCGGCAAAGGCCTTGCCGTGCAGCGTGCCATCCGGATTACGGTCGAAGAAGCAGCCGATCTCGTTCTCCAGCTCGCGCACGCGCTCGACCGCCGTGCTGACCAGCGTCCAGGCGAGTTCCTGATGCGGCAGCCATTTGCCGCCCTCGATGGTGTCCATGAAATGGCGCTCGACCGAATCTCCGGGATTGAGCGCCACGTTGTAGCCGCCCTGCACCATGCGCGTGCAGCCGCATTTGCCGAGCAGCCCCTTGCTCGCGATGGTGACGTCGAGATCGGGATTGGCCTTGAGCGCATGCAGCGCCGCGAAGAGGCCGGCGCCGCCGGAGCCGAGAATCAAAACATCGGTCTTGCGACGCTCGAGGGTCATGTAGGCATCAGAATATGCGCGCGAGCAGAAAGAGCGCGATCACCGCCGACAGGGCCGCGGCAATGGTGGCAAGCTCTTTTTGCCCGTCACGCCACGGAAGATTTTCGATCACCAGCAAGCGTACCCCTCCCAGCACATGCACCATGAGCAGGAAGACGAGCGCGCTTTCGCCAAGCTTCACCAGCGGCTGATCGCTCCAGCGCAGAAAGCTCTCGAGCGGCGCTTCGCCACGGATTGCCAGGCCGAGCGTCAGGAAATGCGCGGGCAAGAAAATGGCGAGCGCCAGGCCGGAAAGCCGATGCACCAGCGCCGCGATCCAAAGGACGCCTTGGCGGTGACTCAAATCTCGGACCGTCACGGCAGCACCACCGCGGCGACCGCCCGCGCCCCGAGGATCAGCAGCAGCACTGCGAACGCACTAGCCAAGATGGCGGCCGGGCGATCCTCGAGCGGCGACCATTCCGTCAGCACGTTGCGGATGCCGATGCCCGCGTGAACGGCCACGGCAACAACGAAGAGGCCATAGAACGAGGCCCAAGCGACGCTGCCGCGCGTGCGCGCGAGAATGTCCGCGGCACTCATTCCCTGGCGGGTGGCATAAAAGATGACGATGACATGCACGAGGACCAACGGCGCCATCACCGCCGCGGTGAGTCGCTGCCAGAGATAGAGACGAACGTTCATACCTCGCCTCTGAGATAGGCCCATAGCGTGCGGCGCTTGAGCCCTGCGATCGAGGCGGTCGGATTGAGTTGCTGCGGGCAAAGCTCCTGGCAGGATTGGTGCGAGTGGCAGGCGTGGCAGCCGCCGGAAGCCGCGGCCGCGCGCAGACGCTCGGTATTTCCGCCGTCGCGAACGTCGTTCACGAGCGTCCACGCGCGGTTGAGCGCGGCCGGCCCCAGATAGTCGCCGTTCCAGCGCACGGTATCGCAGGCGGCGTAGCAAATGCCGCAATTGATGCACTCGATCGCGGCATCGGCGGCAATGCGCGCCGCGCTGTCCGGCTTGATGCGCTCGACATCCTCGCCGCGGCTGCGCGACGGCACGAACGCGCCCTTCGCCCGCTGCCACTTGTCGAAGAAGGCACGCATGTCGGTCGCCAAATCCTTGATGACGGGTAAATTCTCGAGCGGCCCGATCTTGAGGCGGCCGCTCTTGGCCACGCTCGAGACATGCGTGCGACAGGTCCAACGCGGGCGACCGTTGACCGTCATGGCGCAGGAGCCGCACATGCCGACGCGGCAGGCAAAGCGGTAAGAGAGGCTCGGGTCGCGGTGACGCTGCACGAACGTCACGACGTCGAGGACGGTTTGGTTATCGCGCAAGGGAACTTTGTAGGTCTCGTAGCGTCCCTCTTGCGCCCCGCGCCAGAGCGACACGGTCAACTCGGATCGTGAATCGGACATCGGTTGCGCGATCGGCTCCTTGGCCTGCTTTCGCTGCGATGAGGCGCCCCGCTCTTCGCCGCTCAAGTGTAGCAAGCGCGGGTCCCCGCCAAAAGCCGCCGACGGTTGCACGTCGATCGAAAAATCCGTCGCTGGGGACCCTCCGCAGACGCATCCGATTGGTGTAAACTTGCCCGCGAGCCGCCCTTTTCCAGCGGGACGTGCCGAGGTCCCGCGTTCATTGCAGCGGGCAGCGTGAATGCCGTCGGCAGGCACAGACGCATTCCAGAAGCAGGGACTCGCTCGGTGCCGTCAGCACCCAACTCCAACGCCCGCCCTTGGGCGTCGTGCCGGGATTTGAGAGCGGCAACCCGCATTCACCTTGTGCGCCGTCGATTCTTGCGTCTGATCGGCGCCGCCGGCGCCGGTCTTTTCGTCTCGCCGCTGGCGTGGGCAGAGGACTACCCGACGCGCGCCGTCACCATCATCGTGCCTTTCACTCCGGGCGGGAGCACGGACATCATTGCCCGCATGCTCGGCCAGAGACTGGAGCAACGGCTCGGCAAGTCGTTCGTGGTCGAGAATCGGCCTGGCGCGGGCACCATCATCGCGGCAAGCGCTGTCGCCAAAGCCGCCCCCGACGGCTACCTGTTGTTCATGGCGCCTAGCTCCACGATGGCGATCAACGTCACGCTCTACAAGAAGCTGCCCTACGACCCGGCAACCGATTTCATTCCGCTCGCTGGGCTCGCTCGCGTGCCGTTCGTATTGATCGTCAATCCGTCGCTTCCGGTCCATTCTTTGATGGAGCTGATCGCATACGCAAAGGAGAGGCCCGGGCAACTCTCGTTCGCCTCGGTCGGACCTGGGGTGCCGCATCATCTCTACGCCGAACTCTTGATGAGCACTGCCGGCATCGCGATGATGCACGTCCCCTACAAGGGCAGCGCGCCGGCTTTGAACGATGTCGTCGCCGGACACATTCCGCTGATGTTCTGCGATATTCCGCCGGCCATTGGGATGTTGCAGGCTGGCAAGGTTCGTCCTCTCGGCGTCACCACCAGGACTCGCGTCCCCGCGCTTCCCAACGTTCCGCCGATCGCCGAGGCCGGTCTACCTGCGTTTGGAGGGTTGCCGGGATGGCACATGATGGTCGCGCCGGGCAAGACGCCGCGCGAGATCGTCGCCAAGCTCCATGCCGAACTTCTCTCCATTCTGGCACTGCCGGAAATCGACACCGAGATTGTCAGGCTCGGCATGCTGCCGTTTGAAAATTCATCGGTCGAGGAATTGCAAGATTTCGTCAAGTCGGAGACCGTCCGCTGGGGCAACGTCGTGCAGCAAGCGGGCATCGCAGGATCGGAATAAGCGATACGGCGACGGCCCGCCCGACGGCTCGTGCAATCAGTTCTGAGCGAAGCAGAACGCCACTCCCGCCGGCGCGATGATCATTGGCACCGCCGGCCGCATTCACTAACATCCGGGCGCGGCAAGACCAACGATAGACGGGAAGCGCGGTGAAACGATCGGCCATGCTGGTGTTCGCAGTGCTCGCGGCAGCCATGGGCGCATCGGTATCGGCGCCGTCCGCGCAGGATCGCTATCCCGTCCGCCCGGTGCGCCTGGTCATCCCGTCGGTTCCGGCCGGCGTGCACGATATTATCGGCCGTGTCTGGGCGGAGCGGGTCAAACCGCAACTCGGCACGATTGTCATCGACAACCGCGGCGGCGGCGGCGGCTAGATCGGAGCCAACGACGTCGCGCATGCGCCGCCTGACGGCTACAGCATCCTGCTCGGCAGCACGACGACTCAGGCTCTGGTCACGCCGCTCATGGCGAATCCGCCCTACGATCCGGTCAAGGATTTCTCCGCCGTTTGTGTCTTTGCCTACAGCTCGACCTCGATCGTGATCAATCCGTCGCCGCCGGTGCGCAGGCTTGCGGAGTTGATCGCCTACGCCAAGGCCAATCCGGGCAAGCTGTCCTATGGATCGGGACGCTGTTTAGCGCTGTTTGCGACTATCGAAAGGCCTTGCAATGACGGGCATTCCCGCTACTTTATAGCTGCATGCAGTCAACATGCAGTCAGAGCCAGCCACAGCTATACTGGACACCGGCTGGATACTCAGCCGAAGGCACCATGGCCAAGATCAACCTGCAAACCCCGACCGCTCGCGCCCGGCTCGCCCCACGCGGCAAACCCTACAAGGTCCGGCTCCTGCCCGGCGTCCATCTCGGCTATCGCGCCGCACAGTCCGGCACCGGGGCGTGGCTGGTCATCGCCAGCGATGGCAAGGGCGGCCAATGGCAAAAGGTCTTCGCCCACGCCGACGACAAGCAAGCTGCCGATGGCTCGGCCGTGCTCGATTACGAGCAAGCGGCGCTCCGGGCGCGCGCGCTCGCCCGTGGCGACGCCAACGCCGCCGCCGGGAAACCGACGTCCATCGCCGACGCGATCACCAGCTATGAAACCGACCTGATGGCACGCGGGCGCGACCCCTACAACGCCCGCCTCGTGCGCTCCCACTTACCGCCGCATCTGTCGGCGCAACCGCTCTCGCAGGTCACCGCCAAGCAACTGCGCCACTGGCGCGACGCGCTCGTAAAACGCGGCATGCTGCCCGCCACCATTAACCGCGTGTTCAAACCGGCGATTGCCAGTTTCAATTTGGCGGCCAAGCTCGATCCCCGCGTCGCCACCAATCGCGAGGCGTGGCGCGTCGGGCTCGAAGCGCTGCGTGACACCGTGACCGCGCGCGCTGCCGTGCTTAGCGACGCACAAGTGCTCGCGGTCGTCGGCGGTGCCTACGACATCTCAGAAAGCTTTGGGCTCTACGTGCAGACGCATGCCGAGACCGCGTAGCAGTCAATTGGCCCGGTGTGTCGTCGCTGATCTGGAACGTGATCGACTGATGATGCCCACCTCACACAAAGGGCGCGGGATCCGGAAGATCGACCGCACGCCGGTCCCGGTTACGCCCGCGCTCCATGCTCGGCTCAAAGCCTCGGCCGCCGGTCGCCCCGCCAGTGCGCCGCTGCTCATGCGCGCCGATGGCGCACCGTGGCAACCGAAAATCGCGGACCACAGCGGCCTATTCGAGCGGGCGGCACGTGCGGCCAAACTGCCGGTAGGCTCGACCATTTACGGCCTGAGACATTCATCGATTGCGAGAGCGCTGCTGCGCGGTCTGCCGATCAAGGTGGTTGCCGATTGGCACGATACCAGCGTCGCCATGATCGAGGCGCACTACGGCAGGTTCATCAAACATCATTACGATGGTCTGGTCCGCGCCGCTCTACTCGACACGACGCCCGCGACCGCCGCCGTTGTCCCGCTGCGGCGCGCCTGATGGCCGCGCTCACCCTAGCTGCGGTCGAGGATTCGGACACCGCAGCAATAGCTGCGTCGAGCGCGACGCTTACCGACGCCGCCTGGGCTGAAATCTGCGCCGCCGCCAAACATGCGTCGGACGCCGAGGCGCGCGTGGTGTTGTCGGCCATCCTGTTCAATGACTATCCGGGGTTTACCTATGATCGCGCGCGCGTAGCCGCGGCCGCCAAACGGGCGAGGCGCATGTTGAAAAACTTCGCCGCGTTCGAAGCGGATTACCGGGCGCAGTTCGCGCCCGCCGATAATGCCATCCTCGACGACCCCCCCCATCCGGATCAAACCGGACCTCCGGTGCCTTGAAGGGTTACGGCGGCGAACGGAGGCCGTGCTGCTCGTCGCCCGCACGCTGCAGCGTGCTAAC
>Ga0306920_100001002_pt1 | contig 34704 bp, 33 predicted proteins | sample flu12Cox44000170_FD_204666 | JGI IMG/M metagenome (GOLD analysis project Ga0306920, IMG submission 204666) | Lab enrichment of tropical soil microbial communities from Luquillo Experimental Forest, Puerto Rico - flux4day.12C.oxic.44.000.170 (v2)... | ecosystem: Environmental > Terrestrial >...
GCCGACGCGATGCGTATAGGGATGGGCCCCGGCTCGATTTGCACGACGAGGATGGTGTCTGGCGTTGGCGTCCCGCAGATTACCGCGATTTTCGATTGTGCACGCGTCGCTGCGGAGCGCAACGTCCCGATAATTGCCGATGGCGGGATTCGTTTCTCTGGCGATATCACAAAAGCGCTCGCGGCAGGCGCCTCGACCGTGATGATAGGATCATTGTTCGCCGGCACCGAAGAGAGTCCAGGCGAGACCATCCTCTACCAGGGGCGGACATATAAACTCTACCGCGGAATGGGCTCCCTTGGTGCGATGAGCGAACGGATGCGCGATCGCTACGGTCAGGAAGCGCTACCCGCCGGCAAGATGGTACCTGAAGGCATCGAAGGGCGCGTACCTCATCGTGGCGCGCTGGCGTCGAATATCGAACAACTCGTCGGCGGTCTGCAAGCGGGGATGGGCTATATCGGTGCGCTCGATCTGGCAGATTTGCGCAAGCGCGCGAAGTTCATAAGAGTCACCGATGCGGGCGTCCGCGAAAGTCACGTTCATGATGTGTTTGTGACGAAGGAAGCACCGAACTACAGGCCGTAAGAGTTAAACCAACCAAACGCTTTTTGTGTTTCCATAGAAAAGGGTGCGCGAATCACCCTACATTCTTTAATTGCTGACCTTCGCTAATCATTGACCTTCGCCTTCCTTTGCTTGCTTTTGCGGCTCTGCATACTGCGATGGGATGATGACTTTGCCGGTCACTATTGCTTGCTCCGCCTCTTTGACCTGCGTCATCACCATTGGTGGTATGCGCGATTCCAGTCGCTGGTTGACTACCACGCGCACCATTCCATCGGCCATCCCGAATTCGATCATACGCGGATGAAAATCACCCGCCTTTACCTCGGTGGCGATTTTGAGAAAGGCCTGAGGAATAGACGTGACTGCGCTTGCCAGCACCACTGCTGGTGCTACGTCGTTTTGATCCCGATTCGAGCCAAACGCGTAGATATGTTGCTGGCTCGCAGCTTGGAACACTCCCAAGCCTGCGGCGTCGGCGTTATGAAAGAGCATGTCGGCGCCCTGACTTATCTGGGCCAGCGCAGCTTCCTTCGCTGCGCCAACGTCATCGAAGCTGCCGATGAAACTGGTCAGCACACAGCCCCTCGGCCGTACTGACATGAAGCCGCGTTGAAACCCTTTGAACGTCAACTTGATCGCGGGCAGTTCGATACCGCCGATTGTCCCGGCCACGCCCGTCTTCGACATCCCTCCCGCCAGCACACCCAGGACGTAAGCGGCCTGCTCGATCTTGAAAGTGACCGACGCGACATTCACCGAAGCACTGCTGCCAGAAGTAACAACAAAATAGCTTTGTGGAAATTGCTGACCCACGCTCAGCGCCGCATCGCTGTATTCGAAGCCGTGGGCAATAATCAATTTGAAGCCGCGTGCGGCAAAATCGCGAAAGGCGTCGTCAAAGTCCGCCGGAGACGTCGTCTGCACTAATGCTGTCTGCGCTCCAAGCTGCCGCCGGATGAGTTGCAGGCCGTCATATGCGGCCGCATTCCAGCCGGCGTCGCTGACCGGACCAGGAGTGAGGAGAGCAACTTTGAACGTACTGCCAAATTCACGCGACCTGGTACGATGACTTCGGCACGCGCTGGTTGTCGCAATCATTGCTATAAGCAGACAAAATTTGATGACTTTAACACGCCTGATCAGGCGAAAGTTCACGATCGAACCCCATTTATATACGGAGGTGCAAGCGAAGACGTGTTGACGCAGTAAGCTGCAAAGAATATCGGTTTAACCTGGTGTTCCTGAGTCAGGGGGAAGTTGCGGATGACCACATGGATTCGCCGGTTGGTGACGCCCGAGACGCCCGGGATTGGCGCATCAGAATCGCGCTTTATTGCAAGCCGCGCCATAAGGAAACTCGGCAGCTCGGGCTTACTCATCGTCATCGCGATGATGGCCTCTGAAGTATTAGCAGTACTCCCATTTCCCCGACCCTCGCCGATTGAACCGAACGTTAAATTCTGGATTGAAGTCTTTTCCACGTACAGCGAACGCGATTTCATCATCCACGACCGTGACCAGGTGTGGCGTGTCTATCAGGTACTTCACCTTCCCGGAGACGGGGCACCGACGCGTGGTGAAATAAGCACAGTAAACGACTATCTCAAAAACAAGTTCGGCGACATCCTGAACCGCCTGGCATCAGGTCAGCCGCCGGCGAGTTACGAGGAACGCGAGGTGACGGCATTGTTTAGAGGTGAGCCGCTGTCGGCATACGCCATCGGCGCTCAAAATCTGCGGGTGCAAGAAGGAATGCGCGAACAGTTTCGCGAGGGCCTGCTGCGCAGCCGCTACTATCGTTCGACCATGGAGCGAATTTTCAATGATGCCGGCTTACCACCGCAACTCGTAGTACTCGCAGACGTAGAATCGGGTTTTTACAGCCGGGCTCGTTCCAATGCGGGCGCGGTAGGAATCTGGCAATTTACCCGCGGTACCGGTCGGCAGTTTATGCGGATTACCCGTTATCACGATGACCGGCTGAATCCCTCCACCGAGACTGAGGCCGCGGCGAAACTCTTGCGCTCAAACTACCTCACCTTCGGAAGTTGGCCGTTGGCGATAACCGCCTATGATTACGGTACAGCAGGTATGACGCAAGCGGCCGAGCAGTACGCGAATGATTATGGGCGAATCTTCCGCAATTATGACGGCCCGCACTTTGGTTTCGCGAGTAAAAACTACTATGCCGAATTCCTGGCCGCGCTACAAATTAACCAGTTCGAGGACGCTTATTTTCCTGACATCCGCTACGACGAAGCACCCCCCCCGCCGCCGGTCCGCACGGATTTAGCTCAACCGCGAATCGCGCATCGACGACTGGTGCGTCGTGCCGCTTACCACCGCAGGCACAAGTTTCGCCGTCATCGCCGAGTAGTCGCGCTCGCTGCGACTTCCGACGCGATCGACTAGAAGCCAACCACAACACGACCTAGAGAATAGCGAGCGTGGCGACCGATGCTTCGGGCGCCATGGCATACCGGCCGGTCAGGGCCGCCGAGATTCAGTGAGCGGGACTGGGCGACGCCATCGGCGAGGATTCAACCGCCGCCGTGGGGCTGGACTTTGCGGCAGAGTGCGCCTTGCGGCGGCAACGATAAACGCTTGAGGTAGAGATTTTCAGATCCTCAGCTACGTCATAGGCTTTCTTGCCGCTATTTAGCTCGGACATGACTTTCGAGCAATCGACCTTCGCCGCATGCAGGATGGCAGGTCTAATTCCAATTCCCAGCGTGACCACGAACGTGATGCCAGCAATTCCTGGTACGATTTTTCTCACGACAGAGATTCTCCTCGAATTAATAGCTATGATGTTCAAATCTTGCCTGAATATAGCAGAAACCACGGCGCCGTCAACGCGCCACGAGCCTCGCAGTAGCACCATCGCTCTGTGCGATGCTGGCGCCGTCGACGATTAAACGCCCCATGATTGCCGCAACTGCGGCAGGCGGCGGCCCATCAGCTTTTCGAGCTTGTCGAGCTCGGGCTCATAAAGCGTACATAATAGCTCGCGCGCACGCCGGTCAAGCGGGGGTTTGGGGGCTTGCTTTAGAAAAATACGCTCAAAAATAAATGTCCCAAGGTGGTGTGGGACCAGCATCTGACCTAGCATGCGTGAGAGTCTTGCACCGGCCACGCGCCGCAAAAACTGATTACGCGGCGCTGCGTATGAATTATATTTTTGCGATATATCGACGAGGCAGAGCGGCTTGGGGTCGAGTCCGAGAAAACCGGCAATCTCGCGCAACACAGCCTTGGCATCGCGGCGAAGGTCGTCAAACATCAAAAGCTTCACGCACTCCGGCTTGAAAGCTTCGAGATAACGCTGCACCTGCTCTGCATATAGGCCCAGCTCATAATAGAGAAATGATACTCCCCAGCCCTTTTGGGGACGGTTGATGTCGTCGAGCAATGCCTCATAAAATGACCTGCTCTGCATACCCTCCCGATAATCCATCAGGTAATGAGAGTAGGCCCTCTCAACTGGATCACGCAGGATAACGGCAACCTTCGCATGTGGCACTTCCGCGCAAATGCGCTGTGGCACGGCCGGATGCCACAGATAGGATGGGCTAGCATCTCCAATAACACTATGGCTGGTCGCGCGGGCGTAAAGGCGCAAGTAGGCGCTGCGCCTAGTGACGGCCTTGATCAGAAACTGCTGTCGAGGTGAGGGACGTATCTGCGTGAAGAAATGGGGTTCCTTCAAGGTGGGGAAAAATACCTCGGGATGCTGTGACAAGTACGCGTAAATCGAGGTAGTACCGGCCTTGGCCGCCCCGACGAGGAAGAAGTTGGGCCAGATTTCGTGCATAGCGGAAAGCCATCCAGGTGTTGAAGTGTCGAGGCATAAGCCGAACTGCCAGTTTGAAATGGCATCAGCATATAGCCCGCTATTTTCCTACATCTCACGAGCAGGATGAAGCAGCATCAGAATTTAAATTTAACCGCGGCTCGCGCCCGCGCTCTTTTGCCAATGCGGTTATGGCGCTCGCTCGGCGGATGGTTCCAGTCTCGCAGCGCCGCCCAACGGGTCCTCCTGCAAAACCTGCTGATTTGGGGGGTTGCGCTTGCGCTCGTACTGGACCTCGCCCGCGGATTGACGATGGATCAACTGGTCAAGGCGGTAGAACATTGCGACCTGGTGTTGTTTGTCGCGACAAACCTCTGTTCGTTCGTTATTCGATGGCTGGCGGATACTTACCTGTTCGCTAGATTGTTCAGCTTTTTTCATGGAAGGACCACCTACCGGGAAGTATTGCCGGCCTCTACCGCCCAATATTTCCTACAAGCCGTCAACGTCCTGGTGGCGGACGGCGCCATGGTGATTTTTCTTCATCAGCGCAAGGGGGTGGAATGGATAACAGCCAGCTGGACCATGGTTTTTCAGGGATTCGTCGACGCCATCCTGATGGCAGCGTTAACCGTCGTCGTTGCGCTGCTTATCCCCTGGTCGCCGATTCACCTTGCGCTTCCGTACGCAGGCGTCGCGCTTACCTTCCTCGTATGCGCTGCCTGGTGGTGGATCCGAGGCCGCCCCACCAGCCGCTTAGGCCACTGGTTGCGGGCCCGTCGCGGGATGCGAGCCTTCCGGTATGCTCGACCGTATCATTACGCCGTGCTCGGGCTAATCCGCATAGCCATCTATGTGCCCAACGTGTGCGCTTTTTATCTCTATTTCCTTTCGTTTCGACTGAACGTGCCATTCGCGGCGGTGCTGGCTTTGTCGCCAGCCCTGATGTTCGCGCAGAGCGCGCCGGTCTCGCCCTCAGGTCTGGGTCTCCTACAGGCGATTATGGTCGATGGATTCGCAGGATTTGCTCCGCGGGGTCAGCTTCTAACAGTGGCCCTGGGGGTGAGCCTGGTGCAGCTGCTTTGCCGTATGCCAATGGGAGTGGGCGCCGCCGGCAGTTTCGTCCGCAAAGTGTTGACTGCGGAACCGACTATAGGGATCTCAACGCCAGTGCAAGCGGCTGGACCACAACACGAACGAAGCCGGAACATTGCGGGATGCTCAGTCGATCATGCGACGGCAAAGTGCCAGAATTCCCTACGATGATCAGGCAAGGACCGCTTCGGGGCGGAGTGAACTAATCCGTCCGAGCGAGGGCGAGTTCCCGAGCTGTGGCGAGGGAGTTTGGGAAGGCAGCGATCAAAACTCGACGTACAGCACTAACGAAGGCTGTTTGAGCTGTAGTGAGCAAACGAGTCTGCGAGGTGCACAGAAGGTGCGCAGAAAACTACGGGTGGGAGTGCTCTTCGGCGGACGTTCCGGCGAGCATGAAATATCCCTGAGGTCAGCTTTAACCGTGATGTCGTCGATGGATCCAGCGCGTTACGAGATCGTGCCGATCGGAATTGCCCGCGATGGCCGCTGGCGACTTTGCGCTGATGCGGTGACGTTGCTGAAACAAACCGCTCCCAAACTCCACGCTCTCGGACACGGCGGAATTCCTGTAAACCTACCGCCCTACCCCGGTGGCCATTTGCTGGAAGCCACGCCAACCCCCGGCAGCACACCTGCGACAACCTCCACCGATGGCGAGGAAGCGCTCGGTCGTCTTGACGTTATGTTCCCTGTATTGCACGGCACTTACGGCGAGGACGGCACCGTGCAGGGATTACTCGAACTAGCTGGGATACCCTACGTTGGCGCAGGCGTCCTCGGCTCGGCCATCGGGATGGACAAAGATATCCAGAAGAGGTTGTTGCGGGATAGCGGTATTCCGGTCGTCCGTTATTTTTCACTGACGCAGACGGAGGCCGCCGGTGACCGAAGACGCGCTCGCCGCTTGGCCGATGAGATCGGCTATCCAGTCTTTGTCAAACCCAACGCACTTGGCTCGTCGATCGGAATCAGCCGGGTAAAATCGCCAGCAGGGTTGAGTGCGGCACTTACAGGCGCCTTTCAATACGATCGCACGGTGCTGTTGGAGGCTGGATGCGAAGGGCGTGAATTCGAATGTGCGGTGCTCGGCAACGACGATCCGCAGGCGTCGGTGGTTGGTGAGATTGTGGTCCATCGCCGTCACCGGTTCTATAGCTACGAATCCAAATACGTCGATCCTAAAGGCGCGGTGGTTAAAGTTCCCGCCGCTTTGCCGCGACCGGTGAGCGATCGTATGCGTGCGCTGTCGAGAGCGGCCTTCAAGGCACTGGCTCTGCGGGGTATGGCGCGTGTGGATTTTTTGGCAAACGCTGATTTGAGCGAATGCTTTGTCAACGAAGTCAACACAATTCCTGGCTTCACTGCCATCAGCATGTACCCAAAGCTCTGGGAAGCTACTCAGCTGCCCTTGCCGAGGCTAATCGATCGGCTAATCGAATTGGCCTTGGAAGATCATCGCGAACGCGCCGGGCTCAAGTTCACGTATCAGCCGAAGCCCTGATGCGGAGCCTTTTTCCCTCTCCTAAGCGGAGCCATCAATCGCAACAAAGTGAGGCCGGGCGAGGCTGGGCTCAACGATGAGGTCAACCCTCGGCGCGCCGCCGCCCCGGTTAGCCCTAGCCCTTGAGCGAAGTCGAGAGGAAAGCTGCGAGGAAAGGCGAAAGAAGCGAGTAAGCCAAGTGTATAAGATGACAGAACGGACTCTTCACATGGCTGAACTATTAATTGCAACTACCAATCCTGCGAAGCTCGCCGAATATGGCGTTCTGATGCGAGAGTTCAACCTGCGACTAGTGTCATTGCGTGATGTCGGCATCGATCAGGAGGCGCCCGAGGGCGCGGCCACCTTTAGCGACAATGCAAGAATCAAGGCGGCCTTCTATTTCGCGCACTCGGGCCTGCCGACTCTGGCCGACGACGGCGGCCTGGAAGTTGATGCTCTTGGCGGGGCACCGGGCGTGCAATCTCATCGATGGCTCGGCGCCTGGGCGGATGACCGTGAGTTAGCGGACGAGGTTGTACGCCGGATGGCGGGAGTTGAACTGCCCGGTCGCACCGCGCGCTTGCGCGCCGCGGCCGCGCTGCTCTACGCCGACCACGGGGTGGTCCGTGAGCGAGTGGCCGAAGCGGCGCTAGAAGGGGTTATCGCTGAGCGCCGTTACCCGGAAATACGGCCAGGGTTTCCCTATCGGTCAGTGCTCTACCTGCCGGAGCACGGCTGTTATCTGGCAGAGGTGAACGAAGATGAGGCCGCCATCAATCTGAGCCAGCGCCGTATCATCGTTGCCCAACTCGGCGATGACCTGCGCAGGCTCGCCAGTGCCGAGTGAGGCACTTGGGCGTTTCGCGAAGACTCCGCGCGGGTTTTAGCCAACGTCGCTTCCGAACCGGCTTTCGGCTGCTTCTATGCACAGCGTGGCACCGCGCTGTAGAATTGTATCCACGCCGAAAGTCTCGGCGCAGATACAAGTAGGCCGCTGAATAAATGGTAGCTACGCCACTGCAAACGATTCTGGGGCTGAGTTTTCTCTCACTTCAGGAGCGGGTCATTTGTGAGTTGTTTTTGGCGTTTAGTTTGGGTGTCGTAGCGCTCGCCTTGCGTGGGCAAAAACGCGCTGTGCGCGCGCTGTCACTGGCTCTCTGCGCCTCGGGGTTGTTGTTTGATGCCGCCTCGCCACTGTTTCCGCTCTGGAAGCAATGGGTCCGATGGGCGTCAGCGAGTGGCTTGTTGCTGGTCTGCTGGGGCGTCACCAAGATGCTGCTTGACGGGATTGATGCAGCCGCTCATCGGCGCCGCGCCCATTTCTCCACTATAGGCAAAGACCTGGTAATGCTCCTGCTCTTCACCGTCGAAGCAATGATAGTGATGGTGGAGGACGTCCATTTGGACCCGACTCCGCTGCTGGCAAGTTCGGCGGTTATTGGCGTCGTTCTTGGCTTTGCGCTCCAGGAAACGCTGGGCAATGTTTTCAGTGGCCTGACTTTACAAGTTGGAAAGGCATATGCCCCGGGCGATTGGGTGCGGACCGGAAACTTCGTCGGCCGTGTGCAAGGGATCAGTTGGCGCTCGACCGCAGTGATCACGCGTGCGAATGAACGGCTCGAAATTCCCAATTCGTTGATCGCAAAAGATGTCGTGGTCAATTGCTCCAACGGCATCGTCGCCGGTGAGATCGCAATCGGGCTCAGCTATGACGCGCCGCCCAATTATGTGCGCGAAGTGATCGCCGAAACACTGCGCGGGGTGCCGGGTGTTTTGCAGAATCCCTCTCCCGATGTCTACACGTGGGAGTACGCCGACTATTCGATTCGCTACCGGGCCAGATATTGGATGACTGACTACGCTGAGGCCGAGCACGTTCATGATACGGTCAGCACTGCGCTCTGGTACGCGTTGCGGCGCAAATCTATCGAGATTCCCTATCCGATAAGGACGCTCCGAAATGGCCGCGAACCGGGGATCAGCGCCGGCGCTGAGGAGTTCGAGCGCGAGATCATGACCGAATTACGTCAGGTTGATTTCCTGCGCGACCTGCGCGACGAGGAATTACAGTTATTGTTGCCGGGGGTGACTCTGCTGAAATTCGGCGCCGGCGAAACGATTGTGCGAGAAGGGGATGCCGGCGATTCACTTTACATCATCCGCTCCGGGGAAGTCGAAGTGGCAGCGCATGCGAATGGGACGCACGACGTCCATCTTAGCAACATGACGCGGCCGGCCTTCTTTGGTGAAATGGCGTTGATGACCGGTGCGGCGCGCAACGCCACGGTCCGCGCGCGTATAGACGCGGAGCTGCTCGAACTCAGCCGCCAAGGCTTTGTCGAACTGTTCAAATCACATCCGGAAACAGCCGCCAAGATGGGTGAGATAATGGCGTTACGAATGATCGAGCGCCGCGAATCATTGGCGGCGGCGAATATGCGGGATAATTCGCGCGGCCATGCGGGATGGCTGCTGGCCAAGATCTCTGCGGTGTTCAATCTCTCGCCTGTGCGATAACCATAATTTAAACGCAATCTTTTGCGACGGCTCCACAGCGGGCCTTGCGTACTGCGAACGGAGGTCATCATGTCGCAGCAAAATCGCAGCAAACGCCTGGCGGGCAAGGTTGCAATCGTCACCGGCGCGGGCAGGGGCATCGGCCGGTGCGAGGCGCTATTGCTCGCAGCCGAAGGCGCTAAAGTAATAGTCAACGACGTCTTCATCCAGAATCGTGGGGGCCCCGGCGAGACTCAAATTGCGGGGAGCGTGGTCGCCGAAATCCGCAGTGCTGGCGGCGAGGCAGCCGCCAATGGCGACAGCGTCGCATCAATGCAAGGTGCGGAACGAATCGTCAATAGCGCGCTCCGCGAGTTTGGCCGCCTCGACATCTTGATCAACAACGCCGGCAATGTACGCCCGAGCAATATTTACGAAATGAATGAGTACGATTGGGATCGAGTTGTTCAAACCCATCTCAAAGGTGCCTTCGCGATGATCCGTTTCGCAAGTCCGATCTTTTGCCGGCAGGGTTCGGGCGTGATCGTCAATACTGCCTCCGAATCCGGACTAGGCCACGCAACGATGACGAATTACTCCGCGGCTAAAGAGGGTGTCGTCGGCCTCACTCGCAGCGTAGCTCGTGAACTCGGCCGGTTTGGCGTACGCTGTAATGCGATCCGGCCGCGCGCTTTGACCCAGTCCGTGCAGAGCCTCGGTCAAACGGCTTTCAGGCAATCGCAATCGCTGGAGCGGGCGCTCGGCAAATATTCGTTGGGCGATCGCGGAAACATCCGGACCGACGGTGGTCCCGAACACGTCGCGCCGCTGGTGGTCTGGCTCTGCACCGATACTGCTAAGAACGTTAACGGACGTACGTTTTATGTCTCCGGCGACGAGATCGGACTATTCTCGGAGCCCGAGTTGGTCCGCAGCCTGAGCCGCGTCGGCGGATGGGACCTCAATTCGCTCGACAACTACGCGCGCGAGCGCTTAGTCGCCGATTTATCCGACGATTTTGTGCTGGAAGGATATCCTGAGCTAAAGAAATTCAGCTAAGGCCCTGGCTCAGAGAACCTGCGCACCTGAAATCAAGCGCATACCCATACGAGCACCCGCCCGTCAGACTGGTCGGTGGTGGATTTTGTCGCATTAGTCTTTCACGACCGCGGGAGCAACATTCGTCTAAACTCGCGTGCGATCGGATCATGGGCGCTTAACGTCTCCGAATCAGCGATAACCGAATGGATCGTGTGAGCTCTTCCCGGCGGACAAGCCCGGAGCGAGTCAACGACCTGCGGCCTGAAAGAAGTCACCGACAACTACTCAACTGTCTGCGCCAGCAATCGTGCCACCGCGCCGCGCCCATCGCTCCTCGAAACTGTCGCGGCCCGCAGAGCACGCTTATCGCGCGGCGGTGACCGGCGAGATCGAACCCACAGCAATGCAGCCAATCCTCGTAACCAATCTGAGCGAAACCGCCTGGAGCAACTAACTCTCCGCCAGGGGAGCTTCCGATGTACCTAGATTGTTGCGGAAACCGAGAAGGAATTGATACGCCGGCGAGCATAGCGTTCGCGCGGCGTAATCTTCAAGCGCAGCCGGGATGATGAATTGCCTCGGTGTTGCCTGCAAACGGTATGCTTCCAATCAATAATGCGACGGCGCAACAACTCGGGATTTATACCCAGAGCATCGCACACGGTAATGAAGCTTAGCGCCTTGCTATCGGCGCAGTCCGCAAGGATCCAGCGTTCCGCATCGACATACAGGCGCCGCAGCCGGGTCAATCGCGACAGCGCACCCTTCTGATAGACGTTCAGCGCATCGGTGAGCAGCGCCAGCATCAGCCGTTGCTCCCCTGACAGGCCGTAGCCGCCCGAGACATCGCAATACTGGCAAGGCAGGATCAAGTCAGATTCCATACTCTGGATGATGGGCGTCCGTGAAACGGCGCAAAGCCTCGAACTCATAACGCTTTCCTTGACACGTCTCCAAAACGCCCGCGAACGAACATCCGCACGCACACACTCCTGGGGCCCGCAGCGACCCGTCTCTTGAACAATCGAGCGCCTGAAATGGTTCCCGTTTAGTTGGTCGAGAAGGTATGAGCTAGACGCGAGACGTTGAAAGAAAGGCGGGGTAGCGGGTCTTCTGCCACCCCCCTTCTTGAAGTGCCAAAGAAATGAGGACACAGCCTAAGGCCGTTACCGCGGCTGACTATGCAAGACCCCCTCGCGTTCAAGTTCGCTTATTCGGCTTGGTGTATATGCCAAATATTCTGCCAAAATCTTTGTGTTATGTTCGCCGAGCAGCGGAGCTTCAAGTTCGAGCCGCTCGGGGAATGCTGAAAAACGCAGCGGAAATCCGGGAATCTCGAAATCCCCGAGCAAGCGGTCGTGAACACTTTGGACGGTCTGACGCTGCCGTAGATGCGGGTGGTTCATCGCCTGCTCGACGCTAAGTACCGGTGCCGACGGAATACGGGCCTCCCGCAGCATCTCAACTGCCGCCTGATTGCTGGGCAATTGTGCCAGCCAATGCTCGATTATCTCGATCACCTGCGAGCGGTTTTTGAGCCGCGATGCGTTATCAGCGAAACGAGGATCGGCACCGAGCTCTGGCCGTCCGATGATGTCGCAGAACTTCATCCAGTGATGATCGAGCCAGGCGAAGACAAACAGGTAGCCGTCGCGACCCTTGAAAATCCCGGCTGGACACAAAGCAGCATAATGCTGGCCGGTACGCTGAGGCCGCATAACACCACCGCTCGCGCTCATCATCTGCACATTGAGGTCGTGATAATGGAAGTATGCATCCAGCAGTGAAATATCCAGATATTGCCCTTGTCCTGTTCGGTCGCGGTACAGCAGCGCGCAAGCGATTGCCGCCAATGCATGCACCCCCGTAGAAACATCGCCGACTGCGAGCATCGGCGGATAATGTGGACCACCATCCTCGCCGCTTAGCCAAGTCACTCCGGCATAGGCTTGGCCGATGTAATCGTAACCAGGATCGTTGGCCAATGGTCCGGTCTGGCCGAATGTCGAAACCGAGCACATGATAATGCTTGGATTCAATTCTCGGACGGTTTGGTAGTCGAAGCCAAGCCGACCGATCACGCCCGGCGCGAAATTCTCAACGAGCACATCGACCTTTGGCACAAGTTCGCGCAGGATGGCTTTGCCGGCGGCAGTGCGAACATCGACGCATAAACTCATCTTGCCCCGATTCTGCTGAACAAAGTAACCACTGCGGCCGTTTTTGACGTACGCGACGCTGCGACAACGGTCGCCGTCAGGAGCGAATTCGACTTTAATTACTTCCGAGCCCATCTCCGCCATGAGCTTGCTGACGGTCGGACCAGCCACGAATTGTGTAAAGTCGAGTACCTTGAAGCCGTCGAGCACGTGTCTGCGTTGGTTGCCAACCACTCGGTCATCCTCCATTTATGCGGCATTTCTGTCTCGCATCAGCGAGCGCCATCTATTACCCCTGTAGCAATTGCCACGGGCCCGCTGCAAATTAGTTCAGCGCGGACTAAGCGATTCGTTACGGCTGGACCGATAACGCTGCGCTATTTTGGCATCGCTGGGATATGGGGAGTGGTAACCAGTTGCGGCTGAGACGGTGAAAGTCCCGCACGCGAAGTGGAAACCCGCACCGGGAGGATTACGAGACTCAAGCCATGTAGTTGCAGCCAGCCCTGCAGCTCCATTGCAGTGTGATTATGGAGAAAGCGGCTGACAAAGCCGTCCATCTCATCAGCGAAGATCAATTTACCCGCAAAGAACACGGAATGCGGGAATTCGTTAGCAACCTCCAGCGAAAGACGGCGTAGTTCCAACACCACATCCGGTCCGATAGCTGATCGCAATTCAGCATGAAACCCGAGGTCGGCCGCCAGCCGGCAATACTCAAGCAGATCGTCGGCGACGCCCTGTTCCAGCGCTCTAACTTCTTCCGGGCCCTTGAGCAATGCGGAGTCGACCTCGCCGACTCCAATAAAAACTAGATTGCGAAACTGCGAGTCGAACAGCCGCGGAAGCGCGGTTAAGGTGGCGAGCCCAAGCCCATTGAAGCCCCCGACTAGCAGCACTGCAGTTGGCGCCCGCGGATCCCGCGCCGGGGGCTGTTTCTCGGCCGCCGCATATATCTCCGGCAAGATATCTGCTTCAAGTTGCTGAACGGCCTTCCCCACTTCGAGGTAATGATGCCGAACCAGATAGCACAACAGCACCAGGCCGCCGGTCATCAGGACCGTCACCCATCCTCCTTCATAGAACTTTAACGTGACCGTGACCACGAGAATCAGAGCAGTGAACGTACAGCCGATTCCGTTTACGGCAAGCCTCCGCATCCAGCCAGGCTCTTGTGCGCGCGCCTGCCACCAATGGACCGACATACCAAGCTGGGAAAGAGTGAAAGTGATAAAGACGTTGATGGCGTAGAGCACCACTAATGCATCAACGCTCGCCTGTGTGCCGACCAGTGTCGCAGCGGCGGCCAGACCCATTGCAAGTACGCCATCCTGGGTGACTAATCTGCCACTCAAATTGGAGAAACGCCGAGGAAGCCATCGATCATGCGCCATTGACGCCAGGACTCGTGGACCGTCAACGAACCCGGTTTGTGCAGCGACGAATAAAAGCGCGCCTTCTGTTATTAGGGTGAAAGTGACAACCGGGGCACCGAGCTTGAGTCCAAATATCTGCCAGCGGGCCGACATTTTCTCGAACAGTACGGCGTTGAGGGTCTTGCCGGTCTGCGGTCCCACGTTGAACACGAGGTAGCCGAACAGGATTCCTCCAGCGACGAAGGCGAGCGACACCGCCATGTAAACCATGGTCCGCTTGCCGGTAGCGGCGCGCGGCTCACGCAAAATCGGCAGGCCATTGCTGGTCGCCTCGATCCCGGTATAGGTTCCCCCCCCAAGGCTGTAGGCGCGCAGGAAGATAACCACCAATGCCAAAAACCCCAGACTTCGGCCCTCATGATGAACCTGCGATATCGCCTGGTGAAGCACCGCGGGCAATTGGGGCGCGCGGTCAATCAGCGCGTAACTGATCAACCAGACGTGCATAATGACGAAGGCCACAAAGATCGGTAACAGCGTCAGCACCGATTCTTTGACGCCGCGCAGATTCATCCCCACCAGCATGAGCACTACCAGGATGCAGACCCAGAACTTCGCCGGCAGCCATTCAACTGGCAGGAAGCTGAAGACAGCGTCCGCACCGCTGGCGATCGAAATCGAAATGGTCAAGACATAATCGATTACCAGCGCACATCCAGAGACCAGTCCGGGATTCGGACCGAGCAGCTTCGACGCTACCACGTAACCACCGCCGCCGGTCGGGAATTGCTCTATGGTTTGCATGTACGAGGCCGAGATTATGAACACCGTCAGCGCCGTCAACAGTGCCAAGAAGACGGCGAGATACTGATGTGGCCCGAGTGCTAGGAAGGCCTCCTCGGGACCATAGCACGAAGAACTCAGACCGTCGGAACCAAGTCCGACCCAAGCGAGGAATGCTATTAATGAGATGTGATGAAAGACTTCGGGGTCCCGGATATTGCGGGCCCGGCCAACAAGGATTTCGCCCAGAGTGCGCTTTTCGCCCGGTGGAGCCTCTTGAGTGCGTTTCGCTGATGGCGAGGTGCTTTCGTTTCGCGCACGCTCGTTCGAGTTAGCGTCGGATTCCATCGTTTGATTCAGCCGGCACGAATCCTACTGCGAGAAATGGCGACGAACTTGGATTAGGAGCGGGGTACGAGCGGTTTCTCATTTCGTTCATCCACGCAGCAGAACGACTCTCGACTCGGCGAATATCAATTCGGTGAGAGTAGATCGTGTCAAGAAATGGCCGCGCCACCCAACGATTACTTTATAGCGCCGTTAGAGGAATTCAAACTGAATAGATCGCCCGAGCGAGGCCGAGGCGGTAACGCGCGCCGTCAATCACATTCTGCATCAATGCCAACACGGTCATCGGTCCGGTTCCGCCCGGATTTGGCGTCACCCATCCCGCAACCTGCTTGACCGCCTCGAAATCGACATCACCGATAAAGCGGCCGTTGGGAAGACGCCTGAAGCCCACGTCAACCACACAAGCGCCCGGCTTCACCATCTCACCGGTGACCAGGTAGTCCTGACCCTCGGGTACGGTTCCAGCGCAGGACACAAGAATGTCCGCGCGGCGGCAAATTGCACCCAGGTGGCGCGTACGGCGGTGACAGCAGGTGACGGTGGCGTTGCGCAAGTGACCGCTCAGGATCAACGCGAGGGGCTTGCCCGCGATGTCGCTACGGCCAATCACAACAACTTCGGTGCCGTCCACCGGCACCTGGTAATAATCCAGCAGCGTTAGAACACCACGCGGCGTGCATGGAATGAATCTGCCCCATCCGCCGCGATAAAAGCCCACGATGCTGGCTGTGCCAACCGCATCCACATCCTTCTCCGGCGCAATCGCGTCGAACAGCCGAAACGCATCCACGTTCGCCGGCAAAGGCAATTGGAGCAGGATGCCCGTGACATTCTGGTCAGCATTGAGCTGAGCGATCTCGCCCATCAAGCGCTCTGTGCTGGCTTCCCCTGGCGGCATCGCGACGAGTTCACTTCGGAAACCTAACTCTCCAGCGAACCGGCGCTTGTTGCGCACGTATTGGCGCGAAGCCGGATCGTTACCTATCTGGATGGCCGCCAATAGCGGAACATACTTGTGCTTCTGAAGCAATTCATCGGCGTATTGGCGCAGTTCAGGCTTTAAGCGATCGCTTAGCGCCCGGCCATCCATGATGATTGCGGGCATTTTTTCCACCATCCGGAATGCGCGCGGCTCCGCCATCGCCGCCCTGCCAACGTTGATTAGGTACACTCAGCCTCGGTCATGAGCCGCGGTTCGGTTTTGTGGCACTAACGGACTCGTAAATTGAGCGGCGATAAAGGCGGGTCATCAAACGCTTCGTTGGCGCAATCGCCCTTTGCTAAACTTAGATGCCATGGTCACCACGGTCAAGCGCACTCCCCTCTATTCATTGCATCGCGCGCTTGGCGCCCGGATGACCGAGTTTGGCGGTTTCGAAATGCCGCTGAGCTATAGCGGAATCATTGAAGAGCATCGGGTGGTGCGTTCAGCGGCTGGAATCTTCGACCTGAGCCATATGGGAGAGTTCGAGCTGCACGGCATTACGGCACTGGCCGTGCTTGAACGCGCATTGACCAATTCAGCCAGCCGCTTGGCCAATGGCGAGGCGCAATATACGTTGATGTGCGCGGACGATGGAGGCACACTCGACGACCTGATCCTGTATCGGTTCGAGCCCGATCGTTACATGCTCTGCGTCAATGCGGCGAACATCGGGCCCGACCGTGAATGGCTGCTGCGGCAGTGTCGGCCAGGGGCCGAATTGGTCGATCTGAGCGATGACGTCGGTCTCATCGCAATTCAAGGACCGAGCGCCGCGTTAATCTTATCGAAAGTGTCACAACTTCCGCTCGGTCAGCTCCGCCATTTTCATGTGCAAAGCGGCGATGTTGCCGGAATTGCGTGTTTGGTGGCTCGCACCGGTTACACTGGCGAGGATGGCTTCGAGATCTTTGTCGCGGCTCAATATGCAACCGCGGTTTTCGAAGTATTGCTCAACTCGGGGGTCGGGGACGGATTAAGACCGTGCGGTCTGGGAGCGCGCGATACGCTCAGAATCGAAGCAGGGCTGCCGCTCTACGGGCACGAATTGGATCGCACCATCTCTCCACTCGAAGCTCGCTTGGCCCGATTCATAAAGTTTGGCCGCGGATTCATCGGGGAGACGGCACTGGCCGCGCAGCGCGACGAGGGTCCGAGGCGGCAACTCATCGGAATCCAAACCGACGACGGTAGAAGCATAGCTCGCCAAGGATACAATTTAATTCAAGACGGCCATCAAGTAGGAGTCGTGACGAGCGGCACGTTCGCTCCAAGCTTCAGCCGCCCTCTCGCGGTTGGATTAGTCAAAGCCGCGGCCAACCCCAAACCCGGCGACCAACTAATCGTCGAGATCCGCAACCGTGAGGTACCAGCTACTATAGTCCCGCTGCCATTTTATCGCCGCGAATCATAGTGGCGTTTACTACGCCTGCCGAACAAACCGTCATCTAGCGGTCTGAAATCGCGATCATCCGGCAAGAAATGCCGCCTCGAACGTTCTCGATCAATCGAACGACGACCGACTCATCGGCTTGGAGCGCTGGGACGGGAGCAAACAGATCATCGTCGTGGCCAGCCTGAACAACGCCGGCTTTGCAAATCGGTACATGATCCGGAATGATCTCCAAGCAGTTCCCGATGGAGGCTGGAAAGAAGTCTTCAACAGTGCCGCACCGAGCTACGACCGACAGAACGTGCTGGAGCTTGCGATTCGGCGAGGGGAATGGCCCATGCGACCGTGCAGAAAAGCGGCGCTTGGCCGGCTCAGGCGGCGGCTCCAGCGTGGTCGACGACATCGAGGAGAACTCTAGATGGCATACGACTCTGATTATTCGTGGCGGGACGATTGTCGACGGGTCCGGGCTGCCCCGTTATGAGGCTGACCTCGGCATCACAGGAGACCGTATCGCCACCATCGGGAAAATCAACGAGACGGCGAAAGAGGTAATCGATGCTGACGGGCGGGTCGTCGCACCCGGCTTTATCGACGGCCACACTCATATGGATGCCCAGATTTTCTGGGATCCACTGGGAACATGCTCCTCTTGGCACGGCGTCACTTCCGTAGTGATGGGGAACTGCGGCTTTTCGCTCGCTCCTTGCGCCGAGAAGGACAAGCTGCTGGTAATGAAGAACCTCGAGCGCGCTGAGGATATTTCGCCGCGTGCGATGGAAGCCGGCATCAAGTGGTCTTGGGATAATTTCGCGCAGTATCTCGATGCCGTCGAGCGGCTACCCAAGGGAATTAACTATGCCGCTTATGTCGGTCATTCGGCGCTCCGTACCTATGTAATGGGTGAGCGCGCCTTCAGTGCGGACACCACTTCAGAGGATTTGGCGGCGATGAAGCGCGAACTGCGTACTGCGATTCGTGCTGGCGCGGCAGGCTTCAGCACCTCGCGCAACCGCAACCATGAAACTCCCGACAACCGGCCAGTCGCCAGCCGCCTCGCTAATTGGGACGAAGTCCGGCAGTTGGTAGGTGTGATGGGCGAACTCCATGCTGGCGTATTCGAGCTTGCGCAGGAAGATGTCGACCGCGATCCGGCAGTGCTGGCTGATTTTCATTGCCGGCTTAAAGCCTTGGCGCTGGAGACTGGAGTGCCGGTGACCTTCGGCGGCGGCGCGTCGCGTAAATCGCCCCAGCCGAACATGTGGCGTTCGTTTTTCGATTTGGCGGACGAGACCGTCGCAGCGGGTGGCAAAATGCTGGTGCAGACCTCGAGCCGTTGGATCAGCGCCCTACTATCGTTCGAAAGCGTGATGCCTTTCGATAAAGCACCGGTATGGCGTGACGTGCGCAAGCTGCCGCTCGCTGAGCAGGAAGCGGCGCTTAGAAATCCCGCCATACGGCGACAACTGACCGATGCCGCCCGCGAACATATGCGCAGCCCCCATCGCGTTATTGGTGCCGAAGCCCGTCCACCGGAGTTCGATTGGTTCTTTCCCTTGGACAAACCGCTGCCGCCGTGGCGTTCGCTCGCTCAACTCGCAGAAGAGTCGGATAAGGATCCGCTCGACCTGATCATCGATCTCGGGCTGGACAAGCATTTGAAGCAGTTCTTTATTCAACCTATCGTCAACGAGGATCAAGACCTGGTGCTTGCAATGATGCGCCATCCGCGGTCCGTCGTCACCTTCTCCGACTCCGGGGCTCACGTTTCGCAGATCATGGACTCGTCGATCCAGACTCATCTGCTCGGCCATTGGGTGAGAGAGCGGCAGGCGCTGACGTTGGAGCAGGCGATCCGCAAGACTACCTTCGATTTGGCCGCCTTCTGGCGACTGCAGGGACGAGGTTTAGTGCGCGAGGGCTATTTTGCCGACTTGACCATTTTCGATCCGGCAACGATAGCGCCCGAGATGCCGACGCTGGAATATGATTTGCCGGCTGGCGCGCGGCGGCTGAAGCAAAAATCGATTGGTATTCTGGCGACCGTCGTGAATGGTGAGGTCCTGTTCCGCGAGAACGAACATGCCGGAGCTTTGCCGGGCCGCTTGTTACGAGGACCGTTGGCGGCTGCCCGATAGCTTCCGGTATCGCTCGTCGAAACAAAGGAGAGTGCTCATGGCCGAAATCGTGATTGGTATCGCGGCGTCACACGCGCCTAATTTGGCCAACCCTTCGATGCTCAGGGGCATGGATGAGGAGCAACTCGGCCGGATCAAGGCCGGCTTTGCACAGGCCCGCGCGCTGTTGGAGGAGGCCCGGCCCGACGCCATCGTGATTTTCTCGAGCGATCACTTCGATCGGTGCTTCTTTGATAATCTGCCGCCCTTCCTGGTGGCCGTGGGCGACATCGCCGAAGGCCCGATCAATGAGTATTTAAAAATTCCTAAAGTTAAAGTCAGCGTCGATGGCGGATTGGGGCGCTTTTTGGTCAGCGAAGGACTGGAAAACGGGGTGGACTTCGCCTCTTCGGTCGATTTGCCGCTGGACCACGCCGAAGTTGTACCACTTTCCTTTCTGACGCCGAACTGGGACATCCCCATCGTCCCGATCGTAGTTAATGCATTTGCTCCGCCGATGCCGAGTCTTAAGCGTTGCGCTCAGGTTGGTGCATTCATCCACGAAGCGGTGGAGCGCTGGCCGGAGCAGAAAAGGGTGGCGGTACTCGGAACCGGCGGATTGTCTCATTGGGTTGGTTTGCCGGAGACCGGCCGCGTCAATGCCGAGTTCGATCGCTGGTTTATGGAGGCTCTGGCTGCTGGCCGGCAAAGCGACATTATCGCCAGATACAAAAAGGCCGAAGAGCTTGACGCCGTTGCAGGCAACGGTGGACAGGAGGTGCGCGATTGGCTGGCTGCCGCCGGCGCAATGCCACCGACCCTCAGGGCGCACGTGCTCGCCTACGAGCCGCTTCCCGGCTGTGGCATCGGTGTTATGGCGTGGACGAAAAGCTAATTCTGCTCAGGAGATGTTCGTACCGGCGTCCGTCCTGGACAAGGACCAAAGCGCATAACCAAGAGATACGTCGGATCGGGAGGAAATTCCTGTGGCCCTGACGAGTGAGCAGTTTGCAGCAGAACTCAAAGAGATGGTCGAGAAGAGGCGCGCACTGTACGAGCATCCTTTCATTGTGAAATTTCGCCGCGGCGAATTGACTAAAGACCAGGTTAAGCAATGGATCGAACAGCAATTCTATCTGACCGGAAGAGTTCATGACCTGCTCGGTCCCCTTTACACTCATTGCGAGGACGCCAGCATTCGCGCCGAGATCCTCAACAACCTGGTCGAAGAAGAGACTGGTAAGATGTCGGGCAGCGCGGCCCATCCTGAATTGTACATACACTTGGGCGAAGCGCTCGGCAGCACGCGTGAAAAGATGCTGAATATCACTCCGCGGCTGGAGTCGGTCGCGCTTCGCTCTTACTGGTTATTGGCGGCGGATAAGTGTCCCTTTGTAGAGGCGCTGGCGGCGCTGAGTGTAGCCGGCGAAGGGCAGGTGCCAGGGGCGGCGGCTGAATTTGCCAATCCTTGACCAGAAATACCAACTCAACCACGAGCAATCGGCCTTTTGGTGGGTTCACGAAGAAGCTGACCGCGAACATGGGGGTGGCGCATTGGCATTGGTTAGCCAAATTGGCTCGCACAGACGACGAGCAACGCCGGGTGCGCGAAAGCGTGCAAAACACCTTGGAGTTAATGTGGCGTTTCTTCGACGGCCTGGACAACGCCCAAAGTGCCCAAGTCATGAATAAAGCAGCCTGACGTTGGTATCAAGGCAGGCCGGAGCAGGAGGGGTTATCACATGAGTCAGTATCAAGTCAGCAAGCTATTGCGCGACATCGCCCGCGATGCAGAAATTGCCCGACGCTGCCGCACGGAAATTGCCGCGGTGCTCAAGAACTATGATCTTGACCAGGCGGAAAAAGACGCGGTAAAGAACTGGAGCGTGCGTGCGCTCTATGACATGGGTGTCAATCCGCTACTCCTGCTGACATCCTCGATGGCGATGGGCACCGACATTCGCGCGTACACTGCCGCCTTGAATGAAAAGCGGTAAGCCGTCGCTTCGTCCGGATCTGATTACGCCTGGCTACAAGGCCCAAGTCCACTCCCGGGGAATCGCAAAATGAGTTACCAGCCGAAATATCTGGGACACGTAAACATTTTCGTCCGCAACGTAGAGCGCTCGCATCGATGGTACAAGGACGTGCTCGGGCTGCACACTTATGGTCTGCGGCCCGGTCAGGTAGCGTTTCTCTCGGCCGACCTCGAGCAATCGCATGAAGTTGCGCTCGTCCAGGCAGGTGACGATGCGCTCGCGCCGCAGGGTCGGCATGTTGGGCTGAATCACATGGCCTGGATGATGTCGAGCCTTGACGACTTGAAGGAGCTATACCAAAGGCTGAAGGACAAGGGTGTGCCAATCAAGCGAGTCTCCGACCATGGTATTTCCATTGGGATTTACTTTGAAGACCCAGACGGCAACGGGGTTGAGGTTTCATACGAGCTACCTCGCGACCAATGGCCGCGGCAGGAGCGCCTGTTTGCGGAAGACCTTGTGGAACTGGGGCGCTTCCCTGGTCCTTGGGACCACTAGGCGCAGCTGAAAGAAGGAGGTTCTCCAATGGGCGTTGCTGAAAACAAAAACCTGGTTCTCGGTTTTGTCGAAGCCCTATCAAGCGGCAACATCGATTCCGCCAGAGCCGCACTCGCCGACGACGCGACCTGGTGGATTCCTGGTTCTCTCCCGGTGTCGGGAACTTACCGCGGCAAAAAGGCTATCTTTGAAGATTTCATGGGGAAGGCTCAAGCACTATTTCAACCGGGCAGCATTTCAATCCAAGTGCGTAATGTGATTGGCGAGGATGATAACGTTGCAGTCGAATGGGTTGCGCGAGGCAAGAGTGCCAAAGGCAAGAACTACGAAAACTATTATCATCTGATGTTCGAAGTTAGAAACGGCAAGATTCATGCGATCCGCGAGTATGTAGATACCCTCTATGCCAAAGAGGTGCTGTTTAGCTAATCAGGAGCCTGATCGCTGTTCTCAGGCCTTAAGCTCATAGATAAACTCCGGTAATCTTTAGGCGATTAATGGGTACACGACGATGGAGAAGCGCACTGTAAAATTCTTCAGCGAAGGATCGCGGATTGAGGGCGACCTGTTCCTCCCGGACGGAATTAGACCGGGAGAGCAGCGGCCTGGAATCGTCCTCTGTCAGGGGTTTACCGGGGTACGCTCGCTGATTCTGCCCGACTACGCCAAAATATTCGCCGACGCGGGCTTCGTGGTTTTGACCTTTGACTATCGCGGCTGGGGACCGAGCGAGGGACCCAGATGGCGGCTCGTGCCGCTTGAACAAGTCGACGACATTCGTAACGCTCTCACCTTCCTGCAGGTCCAGCCCCAAATTGATCCGGAACGACTCGGTCTTTGGGGCACCAGCTATGGTGGTGGTCATGCACCCTATACCGCCGGGGTCGATGCCCGAGTGAAGGCTGTGGTCGGGCAGGTTGGATACGATGCCGCAGAACGACTCTTTCTTAGTTGCCTCACCTATAGCGAGCGAATGGATTTACAGCGCAAGCTGGCCGAAGACCGGCGGCGGCGCGTGCTCGAAGGAGCCGGCGAGCGGGTAGCGCCCCTCGAAATGCTGCGTGATCCCCAGACCCGCGCGTTCACTGAACAGGCATTCAAGAACGCACCGCCGCGCCGAATGGCCGACCTGTCGTGGGACACTATTGAAAAGGCGCTCGACTACCGTCCGATTGATGTGGTCGACCGCATCTCTCCGCGTCCGTTACTCTTGATCGGCGCGCGTGATGATGCGCCGTGCCCGATCGAAGGTTTTGAGAAGCTATACGAGCGGGCGCGTGAGCCAAAGAAGTTGGTAGTCCTGCCAATTACTCATTATGAGATTTACTCAGGCAAATGGTTTGAGGAATCGTCACGGCTAGCCTGCCAGTGGTTTGAACGTCATCTCAAGTAGGACTAATTGTTGGGATGGATGTACCAAGTGGTTAGTGCATCTTTCACGTTTGCGAATCGAAACGAGCCTTCGCTTTGCCATGAGTGATGTACTGAGGAACATTTTCACCGATGAGATCGTCAGGAGATTGCGAAAAAGCGCTGCCAACTCGCCCTCAGCCGAATTTCGTTGCCGAGTTCTCTCGTTGCGGCACGGAAAGATCAGTCAGCCGCATTCAGACGCGCGCGAGCAGCAACCTTACGAGCAGACGCGCGAGAGATGGGAGCAATGGATCGCCACAGCTATTTCTGCAGGACTCTTCCAGGAGCCGCATGGGGCTGAGTTGAGAAGCCGGCTGACTGGAATCGATCACGACGGATTCCGCTCCGCATTGGCCGAGTGCATGACCTGTTGGGCACTTTCATCAGAACTCGGGTTGAAGGTGCAACCGCACCCTTCGGGCCGAGGCAGATGCGTTCTCGAATTCGCCGTTGAGACGAGCCAGGGCGAGATTAACTTCGAGGTCAAATCGCCACGGCTTCGAAGCTCGACCCATTTCGGATCCGAACCTGACGCATCAGCAGCAGCACTAAATGTATATTCGACAGCGCTCGCGATGAGGGCCGCCCTGCGTTGTGCCAATCGGCAGTTTGCCCGAGCGGGCCGAAATATCCTGGTCATCGCCTTGCTGGACATTGAAAAAGGCTACGCTGCAGCGCTTGATGAAAGCTGGCCCACATGCTTGATCCGGGCCTTCTATGGTGAGCAGCGCGTGATTATTGCTCGGTCAGGCGGGTCCGGGCATCAATTGATGGCGGAAGGAAATTTCCTCCAGCGACTAGGAGGGGCGCCGCGCTTCACACGAATCAGCGCGGTGATTGGTCTGGAAGATTGCCGCTCCCGCCCCAAACTGCGGGCCGCTGTGCTTCATAACCCGTATTCGCAAAAACCTGTCGATTTTTCGATCTTCGGTGAATGGAGTCAATTTGGCGCTTTCGAGGATGAGGTCCGCTGTTTCCGCCCCGCCGCCTATGCGAGGGAGGGGCCTATTCTCTATGAAGCGGTTTATCGATAGGTACGTGTATTCAGCGTTCAGGAGATGATCCGTGGCGCAGGCGCAGCAGAGGCCGGTTGCAGTCGTAGTCGGGGTGGGACCAGGCACTGGAGCTGCGCTCGCTCGTCGTTTTAGCAAGGGCTATCGCGTTGCGCTCGTCGCACGCAGCACCGACTACCTCATTACGCTGGCGGACGACATTCGCGCTGGCGGGGGAGAGGCGCTCGAGGCTCCAGCGGATGTAAGAAATTTTTCAGAAGTGGCCGGCGCGTTCGCCGCTATTCGCGAAAAGCTGGCCGACCCCGAGGTCCTCCTTTACAACGCCGGGAGCGGTGTATGGGGTACGATCTTCGATATTACGCCGGAGCAATATGAGGCGGCGTGGCGCGTCAATGCCCTCGGGGCATTTCTAAGCGCTAAAGAGGTTGCTCCCTCTATGATTGCGCGTGGCCACGGCGTGATGCTGTTTACGGGAGCGACAGCGGGCGTCAAGGCCGGGCCGCGCTCGATTGCTTTTGGCCCCGCGAAGTTTGCGATGCGGGGCCTTGCGCAATCATTAGCGCGCGACCTCGGTCCACGGGGAATTCACGTCGCCTGGATAAATATCGACGGCGGAATTGATATCCCACGTGTGCGGCGGGGTAATCCCCATTTTAGAGACGAGGACCTGCTCAAGCCCGAAGCGATTGCAGATAGTTACTGGCACCTTGCGCATCAGGACCGCAGCGCCTGGACTATGGAGCTCGAACTGCGCCCGTTTAAAGAAAAGTTCTAAGGCGGAATCCCGTGGGCGAGTTGACGGGCCGCCCACCGGCTGAATGCCGTTCAGTGCGTCGCGGGCTGGACGATAACACCCTGAAAAAGGGTGGCCTTGCGACCATCGACAGTCGTTGTTGTCAGCTCACAGACGTAGCTGCCAGGGTTTTTGTAGGTGTGAAAAATGTACATCTCGGGCGGCAGCGATGAAACGCTGCCGTCGCCGAAGTTCCATGAGTAAGTCAGGAAGCCGAGGCCTTCGGGATCGTTCGCGAGCACGAAAAAACCCACCCTCAGCGGCGCGCTGCCGTACGGTGGCGATACCATCATCGAGCCCCGTATCGGCTGTGGTATGTGCAAATTCGGGATGGGTGCGGGCATTTCATTGCTGGTCGGACTCGGCGAAGCCATCGGACCAGCGCCGTGCAACTCACTACCCGCCTCGGGCCCCATTTGCGCATCAGGCATCTGCGCATATGATTTCACCGCGAATAGTGGCAGGCTCACTGCAAACAACAGCGGAAGCGCAAAGAGACGCGGTAACCGGAGTCGGGCGCAAGCAAGAACAGGGCATCGCGCCATCTGGTTTTCCAAGGGGGCTTTCACTGCACGGCCGGTGAGCGTCCAATGGGCTGCGTACCTTCGGAATCTCGAGCCACTTCCTCAGTGTACGCAAATCTGGGCGGCGGCGTCGAGATGTGAGCGGATAGAATTGCCGCCGCGATGCTTGATGCTCTCAGGCACGACTCGTTTGCCGTCGCAAAGGCTGCAGCACTAGAAATAGCAGAACCGCCGCGGAGGAGGAATGAGAGTTCGATAGATATCAGACCTATTTGAACTAGAGACGTCTGACCCGCGCGACGCCGGGGTCAAGCGTGCCTACGACCAGTGCATCGAACGAGTCCCCATGCAGCGATTATGCGTTCGATCGAATTGATTGCGAAGGAAGTTCGAGCGAAGCTCATTTAGGCGACAAGTGAAACAGGTGAGAATCCCCGCAGTCTTCATGCGCGGCGGCACCAGCAAGGCCGTTATGTTTCGGCAGGACGACCTGCCGCGCGACCGCTCGTTGTGGGACCGCATCTTTGTAGCCGCGCTGGGCAGTCCTGATCCCAACGGACGTCAACTCGACGGCATGGGAGGCGGGCTATCATCGCTATCCAAGGTCTGTGTCATTGGCCGATCCAGCAGGCCCGACGCCGATGTCGATTACACCTTTGCCCAGGTGGCGATTCGAAGCGCCTCAGTAGATTACAGCGGAAATTGCGGAAATATGTCATCCGCGGTGGGGCCCTTCGCGGTCGACGAAGGCCTGGTCCATTCAAACGGCGCCGAAGCGGTGGTTCGCATCCACAATACAAATACTCACAAAATCATCATCTCGCGTTTCGCGTTCGACGATGGCCGCGCCGCGGTCGACGGTGAATTTGTCCTGCCCGGGGTGATTGGAACGGGAGCGCCGATACGGCTGGATTTCCTCGATCCGGGCGGCGCCGGAACCGGAAAACTGCTCCCAACCGGCAATCCTTTCGATCAACTCGAACTTCCTGATGGACGGACAGGAGTTTCGATGGTCGACGCGGCCAATCCGTGCGTTTTCGTGACGGCCGAAACGATGGGGATGAGCGGTACGGAGTTACCGGACGAACTTGACGCCAATCCCGCTCTCCTCGCACGCCTGGAGGCGCTTCGCATAGCCGCGAGTCTTCGGATGGGTATTGCGGCAACGCCTGAGGAGGCGGTGCGCAAGCCGAGCGTGCCCAAAATTGCGATGGTAACGGCGCCCAAGGATGCTCGCACCCTATCGGGCGAAAGGCTTTCAGCTGATTCCGCCGATGTCACTATCAGGATGATCTCGCTCGAGCAGCCTCATCGGGCAGTGCCGCTGACCGGCGCGATGTGTCTGGCGGTGGCGTCGCGAATTGAGGGCAGTGTCGTCCACCGCGTTGCCCGCCCGCCGGCTAGAAGGGACGAGCCGGTGCGGATTGCACAGCCCTCGGGCCTGACCCTTGTTGGTGCCTCAGTGCGCCGCGAAGGCGATTCATGGCACGCGGAGCAAGCAACTGTCTACCGCACGGCGCGCCGCCTGATGGACGGCGCAGTCTACGTCCGCGCTTCAGCACTCGTGTGATTGTTTTTCGTCGTTCAATTCGTCGAGCACTGCCTTAACGTCTTTCAGGTCGGCGGCGTCGAAGCCATCGGTGGATAGAGCCAGGCGGCGAGCGAGCGGCCTGGCGTAATCACAGTTTAGCACTGCATCGCTCCAGACCCAGTTCATGGCAGCTCTGAGCCGAAACTTCAGACCGGGTTACGGGCTAGAAGTCCGCGGGCGATTACCAGCGCCTGAATTTCGTTGGTGCCTTCGCCGATCATCATCAGCGGCGCATCGCGGTAGTACCGTTCGACCGGGAACTCGGCCATATAACCATAGCCCCCGAGCACCCGCATAGCGTCGAGCGCCATCTTGGCGCACGCCTCCGATGCAAACAGCTTGGCCATTCCCGCCTCGACATCGCATCTTTCGCCCGCATCCTTCTTGTGCGCCGCACTATCGACCAGCAGCTTGGCCGCCTGAAGCCGCGTGCCCATATCGGCGAGCAACAGCTGCACCGCCTGATGCTGAGCGATAGGCTTGCCAAAGGCGGTCCGCTGCTGAGCGTAACGAATCGCGCTGTCGAACGCTGCCTGGCCGACGCCGACTGCACGGGCGGCGACGTTGATTCGGCCGACTTCGAGCGCGCTCATCACCTGTTTGAAGCCTTCGCCCTCGCGAGCTCCAATCAAGTTGCGAGCTGGGACAGGAAGTTCCTCGAACAGTACTTCGCAGGTATCAAGCCCTTTATAACCGAGCTTCTTCAGTTGCCGGCTTACGGTCGGTCCCTGCTCATTTTTCTCGACCGCGAACATGCTGATTCCCGCATATGGTGGTTGCGCGCGGACGTCGGTTTTGGCCGCAACCGCCAGCATTGTACCGTAGCGGGCATTAGTGATGAACATCTTGGTCCCCGAGAGCACGTAATTGTCGCCGCTGCGCGTCGCCGTCATGCGAATTGACTGAACGTCGCTACCGGCATGCGGCTCGGTGAGCGCAAGGCCTCCTCGCTTTTCGCCAGCCGCCATCGCGGGCAGAAAGCGAGACTTCTGCTCGTCGCTACCGTGGTTGGCGATGATGTAGGCCATGATCAGATGGCTGTTGATGACGCCTGCGAGGCTCATCCATCCGCGCGACAACTCCGCCATCAGCCGTGCATAGCTCACGAAGCTGAGACCGAGGCCGCCGTAAGCCTGGGGAATGGTGGCACCGAACAGGCCGAGTTCCTTCATTTTCGCTACCAGCGCATGCGGATACTCATCGTTATGTTCCAATTCGCTCGCCACCGGAATCACCTCGCGGTCGACGAACCGGCGAACGACGTCAACTACGTCGCGGTCCAAAGCTTCATCCATTGTGGAACTCCTTGTCGGCGATGCAGCCCTCCAGTGTCCTAAGTCTGACAGTGGTTTACAAATCCGGGCGCACGACCTTTAGTTCGCCCGAGGTTGTCACGCGGCTGTAACAATTGCTATAGTAAGTGTCAGATTGACGCAAACTTGGCGCGCCCACGCTATCTACGGCGGCAGGGTGCGATGCCGCAGCGTTGTCCCCATACAGAGGAAACGGTTCATGGATACCCAAACGGTGATTACCGGAATCGAGCTACATCAAAAGCTCGGTGTCCTTCGCGATTCCAGTTACAGCCCTGAGGCATGTGACCGTTACGCCGCGATGATCGGCGAAATTCTGAAGCTAAAGGCGGAACGAGGCGCGATCGTCCTCGCGCACAACTACCAGCGGCCAGAGATTTTCGAAGTGGCTGATTTTATCGGCGATTCGTTCGAACTAGCGCGCAAGGCGCGAGAAGTTGACGAGGCGGAGGTGATCGTCTTTTGCGGCGTCCATTTTATGGCCGAAACGGCGAAAGTTTTCAATCCCGACCGGATAGTTCTCTTGCCGGACATGCGCGCAGGCTGCTCCCTGGCGGATTCGGTCACCGCAGACGCACTGGCCGAACGGGCGCAGGAGTTGCGCCGGATCTATCCCGACCTGAAAGTGGTTTCATACGTCAACTGCACCGCCGACGTAAAGGCGCTATCCGACGCATGCTGTACCTCGGCCAATGCCATAAAGGTGACAAACCGGCTCGACTCCGACAATATTTTGTTCGTGCCGGACCAGAATCTCGCCAGTTACGTTCAGAGCCAGACCCGCAAACACATCATTTCATGGGATGGTAATTGCTATGTTCATCACCAGATAACACCCGCCGAAGTAGAACGGGCGAAGGCGGGCATTCCGGGATTGGTAGTCATTGCTCATCCGGAATGCCGCAAAGACGTCATCGCGATGGCGGATGCGGTGCTATCTACCAGCGCAATGATGCGATACGCGCGCGAGAGCAGCGCCGACAAGTTCCTGATCGTTACCGAATGCGGGTTATCGGACCGCTTGCTGATGGAGATACCTGAAAAGCACTTTTATAAGGCGTGCAAACTGTGCCGCTACATGAAAATGATCACACTTCCAGGTGTTCGTGACGCTCTGATCAACCTGCGCTACGAGATCACCATGGCGGACGAAGTACGCGAGGGCGCCCGCCGGGCATTGGAGCGAATGCTGGAACTTGGTGCCTGAAACATAAGCGCAACCGCACGATGAGCCTCGAGTTCGAACAGTTCAAGGCGGGCCGAATGGCTACAAGCTCCGACATTACCGTGATCGCGGATTCTCCCGGGCGTCTCAATCGCGCTGTAGTCCCCCGCCAGCGCTACGCCCGGCCCAAGGTGGCAGTCGACACCGTCCTGTTCGCGATCGATGGCGGGCAGGTAAAGTGCTACCTGGTGCGTTTGAAAGGGGGACCTGCCGCAGGCAGATGGGCCTTTCCCGGGGGACAGGTGCGTAAAGGCGAGATGCTGGATGAGGCCGCCCGGCGCGAATTGCGCCAATCCACCGGTCTCAACCATTGCTACCTTGAACAGCTTTTCAGCTTCGGCGACCCGAATCGCGATCCCAAAGCGCACGTAGTATCGGTTGCGTACATGGCGCTCATCGACCGGCTGTCCGCGGTTCATTCATGCTCGCGAAAATACGCCAACGGACAATGGTTCGAGGTGGCGAGCCTGCCGGGGCTCGCTTACGACCATGCGGAAATCGCCGAATATGCGGTGAGAAGGCTGAAATCCAAGCTGGAATATACCAATATCGCGTGTAATCTGTTGCCTCCTTCGTTCACCTTTGCACAAATCGAGGAGCTTTATGGAATCGTACTAGGGCGGCCGCTCGATCGGCGCAATTTCAGGCGCCGGATTATGGCGATGAACCTGCTGAACCGGCTTGCGTTGGAACGGCGCGGCAAGCATCGCCCGGCTGCCCTGTACTCTTTCCAACAGCGCAGCTTGCAGGTCATCGAAATGCTATAGTTGCTCCCCGAAGGGCCATCAATGCACATAAAATCAAGCGGCACCGCCGGACTCATCGCCGGTGTAATCGTGGCGGCTTTGCTCGGGCTGGCCGGCGTCGCGGTATATCAGATGCGGGCATCAGCTGATTCAGCCGCAGCATCCAACAGTTTTACGTTGAATCCAGAGTTGTTTCAGGGCGAGACCCGTGCAGCCTATCTGACTGCACAACAGCATCCGGAGTTGCTTGCGCAGCTCGATTGCTATTGCGGCTGTGAGCAACACGAAGGCCATAAGAACCTGCTGGATTGCTTTCGCACCAATCATGGTGCCACTTGCGCCACCTGCACAGGTGAAGCGGTGACCGCGGGGCAGCTTTATGAAAATGGGACTCCGGTCGAGCAGATTCGTGCGTTGTTGCACCAGCGCTTTGCGCATGGGGGCTAGTTTTGACAGGACTCGTCTCCACCTATATCGAGCATTTTACTTACGCCGGACTGTTTCTGGTCCTGCTGCTGTGTGGATTGGGCTTGCCAGTGCCTGAAGACCTTGCCCTGTTGACAGGCGGTTTCCTGGTCCATCGTGGAATCACGCAGTATCCCACAACGCTGGCGATATCGTTCGTCGGAGTCGTGGCTGGCGACAATTCGTTGTTTTTTCTTGGACGGCACTTTGGCACTGGCGTATTGAAGTATCTGGAGTTTGTGCGCCCGCATACTCTGCCGCGGATCCAACGGCTGAAGATGTTCATGGACCGTCACGGACACATGGCGATCTTCTACGCGCGTTTCTTGGCGGGGGTGCGCGCCCTAGTTTATCTTACCGCGGGATCGGCAGGGGTCACCCCACGGCGCTTCCTCGTCTACGATGCGCTTGGCGCGGTAATTTCAGTACCGCTGGCGGTCTCGGTTGGCTACTTCTTCGGCGATCAAATCGAATTAACGATTCGATACCTCGGGGGATTCGATCGGCTGGTGCTGGTGGCCGGCGCGGCCTGTATCATATTTTATGGGTCACACCTGTTACTGGGGACGGGCGAAAACGAACGCAGTACCACGTGATCGCCGCACCAGGCTGGTGGCAAACAACCAGGGCCGTTTCCAATCTGACCATGCCAGTCGCGCTGCCTGCACTTAATCTGAAAGCGAAGCTGATCCTGTTGATGGTGGCCCTCCTGGCACTCACCCTCGGTGCTGAGGTAGTCGTCAGTCTGCGCGCCGAAGAGGCGATTATTCGGACGACTCAGCGCAAAGTCAAAGATCTCGCCAGCGTGATCCAGATCAGCGTGCAGGAACTCACCTCAGTTGAAGCAACTGATCGCGACCGCCTGCAAAATTACGTGGCACGGTTGCAGGCACCGGGACTCGAAGTATCAATCGCGTCGGATAAAGACCTCATCATTAACAGCTCTAATCCCAAATTAATCGGGGCGGCGGTTAATCCTGAGGTGGTGCGTACACTGATGTCATTGCGCGGCGGCTCCCACAACGAACCGATCTCAGTGCCAGCGCCGAAGCTGGGGCTGCCCGAAGCGCAAAGCACAGTCTATCTCATCCCGGTCGAAGTGGAGGATCATTTGCTCGGCTATGTTCAGGTGTTAGCCAATTTCGGCGATTTCGAACAGCCGCTCAAGGATTATCAATTCCGGCTGGTCATGCTCGGGCTCGGCATATTTGCACTCGGATTGGTGTTTGCTTATGTGCTGGCACAGCGCTACGTGAAACCAATTCACACCGTCGCCTACGCCGCCCAGAACATCCCGGCGCACGGACTCGAGCCGGTGCCGGAATCGCGCCGACGCGACGAGATCGGCCTGCTCACGCGAAGTTTCAACGAGATGGTCGCGCAATTGCGCCGGGCCCACGAGCGCGAGGCCGAACTGAACCGGCTCGAACGCTTCACCGCACTTGGCCAGCTGGCCGGCGCACTGGCGCACGAGATAAAGAATCCGTTGAATTTCATCAGCCTGGCGCTCGATCAGATGCGGATGCGTTATGGACCACAGCTTCTGCGCGGGCGCGACGAATTCCTCCACCAGCTCGGGATGATGAAGGATGAGGTCAGGCGGTTGTCCGAGATGGTGCAGACGTTCCTTCATTATGGACAACCGATTGAGATTTTCCCGGCTCCTACCGATCTGCGTCAACTGGTCGATGGTGTGCTGGCGCTCAGCGAATCGAAGCTCAAGAGCCAGGGCATCGAGGTGGTCGAGGAAGGCACTCAAGTGCAAACTATTCTCAACGTTGACGCCGAAAAAGTGCGAACCTGTTTCGTTAACGTCGTGGCCAACGCGACCCAGGCGATGCCTGAAGGTGGCCAGCTGAAGGTCGAATTTGCGCGCAACGACGGCCGCTTCATAGTGCGGTTTTCCGATACTGGTTCCGGCATCGACCCCGAGATCGCCTCGCACGTCTTCGAGCCATTCTACACAACAAAGCGCGAGGGAATCGGTCTGGGATTGTTCTTCTCCAAGGCTATCGTCGAGAAGCACGGTGGTACTATCACTATCAGCCCGAACGAGCCACCGCCGGGAGCGAGTGTGACGTTTACCTTTCCGGCGGAAGGGATTCATAAATCAATATGACGCAGCAAGCCTCGGTACTGGTGGTCGAGGACAACGACTTGGAGCGGCAGATCACTGCCGAAACCCTGCGCGAAGAAGGCTTTGCAGTCGAAGAGGCTGCGCTCGGTAAGCGCGCTCTCGAACTACTTGGCCCCAGCCGCTTCGACGTCGTCCTGACCGATCTAATGATGCCTGGGGTCTCCGGCGAGGAACTGCTGGTCAAAGTGAAGGAGAAATACCCAGCTACGCAAGTGGTGGTGTTAACCGCGTTCGGCACTATCGACAGCGCGGTCAACGCGATAAAGCAGGGTGCGTTCTATTACCTCACCAAGCCGGTTGACCGCGAACCGCTGGTGATGATCGTCGCGCGCGCGGCGGAACTAGCGCGCGAGAAAGAGGAAAATCTGCTGCTGCGCAGTGAAGTCGAAGGCAAGCTCACGGTCGAGGGCATTATTGGACAGGATCCTGCGATGCGCGAGATGGCCCGCATAGTGCGCAAGGTCGCCCCGTCCAATTCCACCGTTTTGATCCAGGGCGAGAGCGGCACCGGCAAGGAAGTGGTCGCACGCGCCATCCACCGGCTCTCGCCGCGCGCGCAGCGGCCGTTTGTGGCAATCAACTGCTCGGCGCTTCCCGATAACCTGATCGAAAACGAGCTGTTTGGTCACGAGCGCGGCGCTTTCACCGGTGCCACCGAGCGCAAAATCGGGCTGATAGAGACCGCAGATAAGTCTACGTTGTTTCTCGACGAGATCGCCGATCTTGGTGGTGGTGTGCAAGCCAAACTGCTACGCGTTCTGCAAGAGCGTGAACTGCGGCGTGTCGGCGGCAATGAATCGATCAGGGTCGACGTGCGGCTGATCGCTGCTACGAATCGCAACCTCGCCGAAGAGGTAGCCGAAGGACGCTTCCGCGAGGATCTCTTCTACCGCGTCAATGTGGTGACGGTCACCTTGCCGCCGCTGCGCGAGCGCCAGTCGGACATTCCGCTCCTGGCCAATCATGCACTAGCGCGTTTCGCTCATCTGGCAAGTGGCCGCGTCAGGGAGATCAGCCGCGAGGCAATGGCGGTGCTGCTTGACTACTCGTGGCCGGGCAACGTGCGCCAGCTAGAATCGGCCATCGAGCGGGCACTCTTGCTATGCGAAGGCGACCGGATTACGCCAGGCGACTTGCCGCAGGAAGTGCGCGAGCGCAAGGCGGTCGGGCGGATTGAGCGCCCACGCGGCAGCGCTGGGTTTGAGATTCCTCCCGAGGGGATTAATTTCGAGCATCTCGAGCGCGATATTATTTACCAGGCGATGGACAGGGCCGACTGGGTAATCGCCAAAGCCGCCAAAATGCTGG
>Ga0306920_100001003_pt1 | contig 34682 bp, 28 predicted proteins | sample flu12Cox44000170_FD_204666 | JGI IMG/M metagenome (GOLD analysis project Ga0306920, IMG submission 204666) | Lab enrichment of tropical soil microbial communities from Luquillo Experimental Forest, Puerto Rico - flux4day.12C.oxic.44.000.170 (v2)... | ecosystem: Environmental > Terrestrial >...
TCGTCGGCTTCTTCAGCTTCTCCAGCCGGCAGGAATACTATTCGCTCCCCGCGGTTCCGGCCCTCGCACTGCTCACGGCCGGCTGGCTTCAGCGCGAGAATAATTCGCCAGCCGATAGCCGCGAACGTCGCGCCGGGAGAATTGCCTCGGGAGTTCTCCTCGGCACCGGCGGCCTCGTGTTTCTAGCGTGCATGGGTATTCTTGCGCAGACACATCCATTTCCTCCCGGCACAGATATCGGCGAAGTACTCACCGCGCACCCGGAAAGCTACAAGCTCTCGCTCGGCCACATGCAGGACCTTACGATTGAGTCCTTCGGCATGTTCCGGGTGCTACTCTGGGGGTTCAGTGTTCCAATCCTACTTGGAACTGGTCTCAACTGGCATTTTCGTCGCCGTGGTTCCGCGCTCAAAGCCAATCTTGTTCTCGCCCTAATGATGGTGGCAATTCTCTTGTGTGTGTACCAGGGTTTCGTGATTTTCTCGCCGGAGATCTCATCGAAGAGCCTCGCTCTTGCGATTCGAACGGCGTACAAACCCGGTCAGACTATCGCGATTTATCGAGACTACGAAAGCGGCGCCTCAATCACTTTCTATACTGGCGAACAAGTTCACATCGTGGATGGTCAACTCGCCGATCTGTGGTTCGGCTCGTTCTTCCCGGACGTGCCTCGCGTTCTTGAAGATCATGATTCGTTTGTGCGGCTTTGGAGTGGACCTAGCCGAGTCTACTTATTCACAGAGGGATCCTTAGTGAATAACGCGCTGAATGGAATCGACCCAAAGACTGTGCACGCCCTCGCTCGAAGCGGTGGGAAGATCGTCTTTACGAATCAGCCGAGCACCCTCGATTCGAACGCGCCGTCTAGTCCCGATTCCCATTGATTCGGTTTGAGTCATACTGAGCTATGGCTAAATGTTTCGCTTTCTCTTCGCTCTTAACCGCCTCGTTATACCGCGAGCATTCGATGCAAACCCGGATGCAACCGAGTATATGATTAGCTTCTTTCCATCGAGGGGGAACGATGGCCGCAACCTGGAAAGGTTTTCTCACGTTCGGAATGGTTTCCATTCCAATTCAACTCACGCCTGCTGCTCGCTCAGAACGGATCAGTTTCAATCAGCTTCACTCCGTGTGCCACACGCGCATCAAGCAGCCCACCTATTGCCCAACCTGTGAAAAATTCGTTGACCGCTCTGAAATTGAAAAGGGCTACGAATACGAAAAAGACCAATATTTGATGTTCACGAAACAGGAGCTCGAAGAGATCGAGCCCGAATCCGCCCAAACGATGGAGATTTTGAGTTTCGTGAAAGCCGAAGAAATCGACCCGGTGTATTTTGACAGTTCCTACTACGCGGAGCCTGGCGAAGGCGGCGTCAGGGCCTACAACCTTCTGCTCGACGCGATGCGCAAGACAGGTTATTCAGGCGTCGCCAAGGTCACCATGCACGGACGCGAAAATATCGTCATCATCCGCGCCCGCGACAACGGTTTCACGCTCCACACGATGTTCTATAAGAACGAAATCCGAACGATCGCGGAAAATGCCAAGCTGAATCAGGCGGAATTGAAGCCGGCGGAATCCAAACTCGCGATGCAGCTGATCGAAACCCTCGCCGAATCCTTCAATCCCGATCAGTATTCCGACACCTATCAGCAGGAACTCGAAAAACTGATCGAAGCGAAAGCCCACGGTAAGAAGTTGACGGTCATGCCGCGCGCCAAACGCGAACACGTTCCGGATTTGATGTCGGCGCTGAAGAAAAGTCTCTCGGCCGAACCCGCAAAGAAAGCGCTATTGCGCTCGGTGCCGAAAACCGGTGAAAAACAGAAGAAGGCGCGCAAGGCGAGCTGAGCGGCATTGCGTTCTTGTGCGCGAATCGCCAACCTTAAGCTAGAGCTTTTCGCAGGCGTTTCGTCGTCTTCTGCAGCTGCTTCTTGAGCGACTCCACCTGCTTCGAAATATCTTCGAGTTCCTTCTTCGCCAGCACGCCCGCCTTCGACAATTTGTGCGCGGTGCGATTGGCCTTGCCCATCGCAGTGCCGATTCTTGCCGCCGCTTCATTCAACAATTTGTTTTTCTTCGCCATCTGTCTTCCTCCGTATGCAACGGCAGCCATCGTATACGGGCCGCGATGGATCGTCAATTGAGATCGAATGCTTCTGCGTTTTAGCTCGCAGCTTCCTGCCTCGTCGAGCCGTCGTCCTCGAGATACTTGACGAACACCACTTCATTTTGCGCTTCGTTGTACAGCAGGTCGTCTACATTCGCCTTCGCCAAAAGCAATCCGAATCCTCCAGGACGCAAGCCTTTCTGCTGGCGCACTTCGTCATGTTTCGTAGGCTCGTCGGCTCGATGGGTGATGGCGGCGTGTTTGAGCTCGGCAAATTTGAATCCAGGCCCCGGATCCGCGATCCGGTACAACACCATCCGGTTGCCTCGCAGATAAGAAATCCTTACCTTGCGGCTCGGGTCCAGTTTCCCGCCCCATTCCACTGCGTTGAGCAGTAACTCGTGAAACGCCTGCCCTACCGAGCGCTGCACTTCCTCGGACAGCCCCGCCTTCATATGCGCCATGAACGCTTCAATCCGTTCGGCCGCTTCCAGCGAACACGGAACGGACAGCTCCACCCACGTGGGCCGCGCGGAAATCACTTCGATCGGTAAGGTCTTCGATGTCTTTGCCAGCGTCTCGCGCACCAGTGTCAGCAGCGATTTCGGTTCGATCGGTTTGGCCATGTACTGATAGGCTTCCTCACGAATCGCGCTCAACAGCGTTTCGGGTGTGTCGTCGGACGTCATCACGATCACTTTTGGCTTCTTGCTGCTCTTCTTCAGCGCGGACAGCACTTCCAGACCGTTTTTCTTCGGCATCCACACGTCGAGCAATGCCAGGTCGAACTTATCCTCTTTCAATTTCTTCAGTGCAGCCGCGCCGTCCGGTACCGCCACCACCATATACTTTCCGCCGCGCAGAATTTCGGTCAGGAGCAGCCGCGTCGTGCGGTCGTCATCAGCCACAAGAATGCGCGTCATCGTTTCCTCCGCGATACAGGATGCAGGCGATTGCTTCGTCCGGCTCTGCTACTTGCCCTGGTTCCGGACTGCGCCCTCGCACCTTTTGGGCTGCCGGCCGATTCCAGCGCCGGCAAGAGCCGCGTAAGGTCGTCTTCCAGGGTGGCGTACAGTTCCCAGGCGCCGTCGAGTTTACCCTCTCGGCCGGTTTTTTCAATCTCCCGCGCTGTTTCGAATGCGCTCGAAGGCCCGAAGTTCCCCACCGACCCTTTCAACGCGTGAGCCCATTCCGCCAGACCCCGCGGATCGCGCGCGGAAAGAGCGCCACGGATTTTCGCCATCATCTTGGGACAGTCGAGCTGGAATGTTCCAATCAACGATCTCAGCAGCTTTCGATTCCCATCAAAACGCGCTAGAAGCTTTTCTGCGTCAATCGCCCCTTCTGCTTTCTTCTGCTCCCCGTCCGCCGCTGTCGCCGGCGATGGCAACGCACCCCTTTCGATCAGCTGCATGAATAATTTCGGATCGATCGGCTTCGGGATATATCCGTCCATCCCGGCGGCCAGGCATCTTTCGCGGTCGCCGGGCATCCCGTGCGCCGTCATCGCAAAAATTGGAATATGCCCGCCGCTCCTCTTCTCTTTTCTTCGGATTTCTCCCGTCGCTTCGATGCCTCCCATCTCCGGCATCTGCACGTCCATCACCACCAGATCGAATTTGTGCTTTTCCAGCGCCGAGATCGCCTGTTTCCCATTCTCCGCGACGATCACCGAATGCCCTCTCCGCTCCAGCAGCTGCAGCACCAGTTCCTGGTTCACGGGGTTGTCCTCAGCTACCAGCACTCGCAACCGGCGATGCATGCCGCGCACCACGTGTCGCGCCGCCGATGGCCGTCTCTGTCGCGCGGGAACGTGAAGAGCAGTTACGATCGCATCCCACAATTCCGATTGCTTCACCGGCTTGGTAACTGCGGCGGCCGCGCCCGCGCTTTTCGCTCTCGCCTGATCCTCGCGACGCCCGGCAAGGGTTAAGAGAATAATCGTTGCACCGCGAAGACGCGGATCCCTGTGCACGCTCGCGGAAAGATCGAATCCATCCATTCCCGGCATGTGCCCATCGGCCAGAACAAGCCGGAACGGCGCACCGTTCTTCTGCGCGCTCTTCAGCATTTCCAGCGCCGCTGGGCCGCTTGCGGCTGCGATCGGCTTCAACTTCCAGTTGGAGAGCATCTCCTCCAGAATCCCGCGGCTGGTGGAGTTGTCGTCCACCACCAATACAGGCAGGTCCAGCAATTTCACTGGCACAGGTTTTTGATCGGAGATAGCAGAAGTTTGCAATCCCAGCCGCACCGTGAAGTGAAATGCGCTTCCTCGACCCGGTTCGCTCTCCAGCCAGATCCGACCTCCCATCAGCTCCGATAGCTGCGACGAAATCGAAAGGCCCAGCCCGGTGCCTCCGTACTTTCTCGTCGTGGATGCGTCGCCCTGCGCAAACGCCTCGAAGATGGCTTCCTGCTTTTCTTGCGGGATTCCGATGCCCGTGTCTGTCACCGAAAAGTGCAGCACCACATCCGCGTTCGTCCTGGATTCCACGCTCGCGTTCAACACTACTTCGCCGCTCTCCGTGAACTTAATCGCGTTGCCCACGAGGTTCACCACGATTCGGCGAAGTCGTTCCGCATCTCCTACCAGCGCATCGGGCACTTCCGGCGACACATGGCAGGCCAGCTCGAGTCCCTTCTGCTGCGCGCGAACAGCCAGTGCTCGAAGCGTATCTTCCAGCATGTCTCGCAGGACGAAATCGATCCGGTCAAGCTCCAGCTTCTTCGCTTCCGCCTTCGAGAAATCCAAGATGTCGTTGATCAGGTTCAGCAGCGAACTGGCGGAATTTTTTACGGTCACGAGATATTCGCGCTGCTGCTGCGTTAGCTTCGTATCCAGCGCTAGCTCCGTCATTCCGATTACCGCATTCATGGGCGTCCGGATTTCGTGGCTCATATTCGCCAGAAATTGGCTCTTCGACCGCGTCGCCTCTTCCGCGCGCGCCTTGGCAATTTCCAGCTCATGCACCAGCAACGCGAGGCGCCGCGCGTCCGCCTCCTGCGCCAGCCGCGCCGCTTCCAGGTAGTCGGCGTACAGCTTTAACTCGCTCTCCGCGCGCCGCCGCTCCATGAATTGGCCGATTTGGCTGCCGATCGAATCGAACATCTCCAGCAATTCCGTTTCGCGTGTCCGTATCTCGGTGCTCACGAATTCGATCACGCCCACCACGCGGTCGTCGATTCGGATCGGAAAGCCAAACGCCGAATGCAAACCTTCTTCCCTGGCAATCCTGATGCGCGGAAAATTTTCCCGCTCCGGTACGTCGGTCGCCCATTTGGATTGGCCCGTCGCCCACACGAGCCCCGGCAAACCTACTCCCCGCCGGAACGTCATCTCGCGCGTGGCTTTTTCGAAGCCGGGAAACTCCTCGCCCGGCAAATGCCAGAGATCAACGCAGCGAAGAACATTCGCCAACTCGTCCAACCGCCAAAAAGTGCTCATCTCCCAGCCGAGCCCTTCGCAGATCGCGCGCAAAATCAGCGGTGACGCAGCGCCCAGGTTTTCTGCTTCCGCGAGAACTCGGGTCAGCGCGTAACCCACGGCGAGCCGCCGCTCCGCGCGCTTGCGCAGCGTAATGTCTCGTGCTGCTGCGAAAATCAGGTTTTGATCGCTACTGGGCGTCGCGTTCCAGAGCAGCCAGAGATACGTGCCGTCGCCGCGGCGGAAACGGTTCTCGAATGAAAACGTCAGCGCCCCTTCTGCGATTTTCTGCGCCTCCTTGCGCGTGATCTCGCGATCGTCAGGGTGAATGAACTCCACATACGGCCGCGAAAGAAGCTCTGCTCTGGAAATTCCCAGCGTCTGTTCCCAGGCCGGGTTGAGTCGTTTGAAATATCCGTCGAAGCCCGCGATGCAAAAAAGGTCCGATGACAAATTGAAAAGCTGGTCGAGTCCGCCTTCCACCAGCCGGCGCTCGCGAACCGCCTTCGAAAGATCGCCGACGCTCCGCCGCAGTTCGAGTTCATTCACCACCAGCCTACTCAGGGCTTTCAAGGCCTCGAGCTGGTCTGCTGAAAGCTCGCGCGGAACCCGATCGATCACGCACAGAGTGCCCAGCGCGTAACCTTCCGGCGTGAGCAGCGGCGCGCCGGCATAAAAACGTATGTTGGGATTGCCGGTGACGAGCGGATTCGCGCGGAATCGTTCATCGGCCAGCGCGTCGGGCACCACCATCACGTTAGACGCCCGGATCGCGTGCGCGCAGAACGCCAAATCACGCGGTGTCTCCGATTCCTCGATGCCCACCTTCGATTTGAACCATTGCCGATTCTCGTCAACGAGACTCACGAGCGATATCGGCGTGCCGCAAATCAAGGCAGCAAGGCGCGAGAGATCGTCGAATTCCTTCTCGGGCAGCGTGTCGAGAATTGCGTAGCGATGAAGCGACTCGAGACGCGCCGCTTCATTTTCGGGTAGGGGCGCTTTCATGGGAGGCGTGGACCGGAGTTCAAAAACCGGCTGCGCGCCATCTTATGGCGTGGTGCGGGGCAAGTCAACGAAACGCAACTAGCGCTCAGGCGGCGCGATTCAACGGCAAGTGCAACCTTCAGGGCAACCGTAGCTCACGTCCCGCCCCGACCCACGGTCGGGGCTGACGTGAAGCCTTGTGCGCCCTTCGGCCGTTCGCGTGAGAGCGCGACTCTCCAATGTGAAACTGTGAGCTTCGCATTGCGCTTTGTCCTGCCACCGCGAGAGAATGGCGTTTGAATTCACACTCATCAACGCTCGCGAGAGAGCAAGCGGGAGGAAACTGTGGCCACACCTTCAGGACAAACACAACCCAATCCAGAGAAAATTTTTGACACGCTGAATTCTTTCCAAAAGACTGCCGCCCTGAAAGCCGGAATCGAACTCGATGTTTTCACCGCGGTCGGAGAAGGCGCCGACACTCCCGCCGCGCTCGCCACGCGCTGCAAGGCGTCCGAACGCGGGATGCGAACTCTGTGCGACTACCTCACCATCCTTGGTTTCCTGGCGAAACAAGACGAGAAGTATTCGCTCGGGCCCGACGCAGCGACGTTCCTGGATCGCCGCTCGCCCGCCTACTTGGGCTCGATCGCGGGCTTTCTCACCACGCCCGAAATGCTCGACCGCTTCCGGAATCTGACGGCCATCGTGCGCAAAGGCGGCTCACTGGACGACGATCGAGGCACGACAGAGGTAAACAACCCGTTCTGGATTGAGTTCGCCCGTTCGATGGCTGCGATGCAACGACAGGTAGCCGAAGGCGTCGCGAAGGTTGTTAACGCGGATGCGGGAGAGAAATGGAAAGTGCTCGACATCGCGGCGGGACACGGCGTGTACGGCGTTGCGATTGCGCGGCACAATCCAAATGCGGAGATATTCGCGGTGGACTGGCCGAACGTGCTGGAAGTGGCCAAGGAAAACGCGCGGGCGGCAAGAGTCGAATCGCGCTACCACACGATTCCGGGAAACGCTTTCGAAGTGGATTTCGGATCGGGCTACGATCTCGTGCTGGTCACTGGCTTCCTGCATCACTTCGATCCCCCCACGATCGAGAAGCTGATGCGGAAAGTGCACGCGGCGCTCGCGCCGAACGGCCGGGCAGTGACCGTGGAATTCGTGCCGAATGAGGATCGCGTGACGCCCGCAACCGCAGCGGGTTTCAGCCTGATCATGCTGGCAGGGACGCGAGCCGGGGATTCGTATCCGATGTCGGAATACGATCGCATGTTTCGGAATGCGGGTTTTTCATCCAACGAATTGCGGCCGACGCCCGGGCCGCAGAGCTTCATCATTTCGCGGAAGTAGAACTTCGCGTCGTCCGCGAGTTTCATTTCGCGGGAGCAAGACATCCTTTCGTTTTCGATATTTTATTTGCTTGTGGGATCTGCGAACGCAACCGTAAGAAGGGTTTTTTGTTCCATCTCGTGGGCTTTGTGCGAGCCGGTGGCGGGGCTTGCGCTTGCAGAGCGCTTTACCGAGCGCACCGAGCGGCCGCGGGCGAGGCGCTCGAGGCGCGGCAGCATGAATGCGAGCGCGCCCATGTTGGCCGGCTCTTCCTGAACCCAAACGAATTCTCGGGCGTTTGCGTGCCGGTCCATTTCAGCGGCCAGCTCGGCTTCGGGGAGCGGGTAGAGTTGCTCCACAAAAACGATTGCAGTCGAGTTGTCGTTCCTGCGTTTTCGTTCGGCTTCGAGTTCGTGCCCGATTTTTCCCGTACACAGCAGGACGCGCGTCGCCGTGCCATTTCCTTTGTCCGGAATCACGGAGAGGAATCGCGGGGCAGAAAGTTCCGCGAGCGTGGATGACGAAGCGGGCTTACGCAGCATGCTCTTGGGCGTGAAGACGACGAGCGGCTTGCGCCACGAGCGCATCGCCTGGCGGCGCAGCAGATGAAAATATTGAGCGGCGGTGGAGGGCTGGCAGATTTGAATATTGTCGCGCGCCGCGAGCTGCAAGAATCTTTCGATCCGCGCGCTGGAATGCTCGGGGCCTTGCCCTTCATAGCCGTGCGGCAGCAGCAGGACAACTCCGGAGAGAAGATTCCACTTGTCCTCGCCGGCAACGATGAACTGGTCAATGATGATCTGCGCGCCGTTGGCGAAATCGCCGAACTGCGCTTCCCACAAAACGAGCGCTTCGGGGTAGTCGCGACTGAAGCCGTATTCGAAGCCGAGCACCGAGGCTTCGGAAAGAGTGGAATTGTAGGCTTCGAAAAACGCCTGATTGGGCGCGAGATGCTGAAGCGGAATAAATTCCTTTTCGTTTTCGATGTCAATCAGAGACGCGTGGCGCTGGTTAAAAGTGCCGCGCTGGCTGTCCTGGCCGCTGAGGCGCACGGGAGTGCCCTGCTTCAGTAACGTTCCGAACGCCAGAGCTTCGGCCATACCGAAATCGAGCGGACGCTTTCCGCGCGCCATTTCCAGGCGCTGCTCGAGCAGCTTTTTTACTTTTGGATGGATGTGAAATCCATCCGGATAGCTGGCAAGCGCTTCACCCGTCGCGGCCAATTCCGCCGCAGGCACTCCCGTATCCACTTCGAGTGACGGGTTATAGCGCCCGCCGCGATACGCATTCCAGTAGACGGGCAATTTGCGCATCGGCGGATTTTTCTCAAGCTCTTCGGCTTCTTTTTGCGCGGCGTCGAGTTCCTGGCGCACTTGTTCGACAATCGGCTCGGTATCGACAGCGATTTTCTGCGCGTAAATTTGCCAGAGCGGATGGTGAGCCTGAATTTTCTTGTAACGCAGCGGCTGGGTGATGGTGGGGTCGTCCACTTCACTGTGACCATGCTTGCGGTAGCCGATGAGATCCACGACGACCGGCGAGCCAAATGCGTAGCGAAAATCAAGCGCGATGCGGCCGACGCGCGCCACGGCCTCCGGATCTTCCGCGTTCACGTGGAAAATCGGGATCGGCAGGCGTTTGCTGAGGTCGGAGGAAAAGCGCGAGGAATGCGATTCGCGCGGCACCGTGGTGAAACCGATCAGATTATTGACGATGATGTGGACGGAACCACCGACGTTGTAGCCTTCCACGCCAGCCATGTTGAGCGTTTCGGCCCAGATTCCCTGCCCTGCAAAAGCGGCATCGCCGTGCATGAGGATCGGAACGATGGCCTGCGCGCCGCCTTCGATGCGAGTTTGTTTCGCGCGCGCGCGGCCGTTGGCCACCGGATCCACTGCTTCGAGGTGGCTGGGATTCGATGCCAGATGCATTCCGATCGCGCGGCCATTGGCTGCGTGGAATTCGCCCGTTGCGCCGATGTGATATTTCACGTCGCCGCCGCCGAGAACGCTGCGGGGATCCACATCTTCGAATTTCGCGAAAACTTCCGCGGCTGGACGGCCGACGGTGTGCACCATCACGTTGAGGCGGCCGCGATGACTCATGGCCAGGACAGCTTGTTGCGCATCGTGCTCCGATGCGGCGTTGAGAATCGCGTCGAGCAGCGGGAGGAGCGCCGCTTCGCCTTCGAGTGAATAGCGCTTTGTGCCGAGATAGCGCGTCTGCAAGACCTGCTCGAAGATTTCGGCACGAATCAGGCGATCGAGAATTGCTTTCTGCTCCGCGGCCGGTGTGGCGGGCACATCCGATTCCATGCGCTCTTGAATCCAGCGACGCCGGTCGGCGTCGGGGATGTGCATGAACTCGACGCCGATGGTGCCGCAATAAGTTTTGCGCGCGGCTTCGGCATCCGGTCCCGAAATGGCGAGTTCGGGAAGCTCGACGGGTTGCAGATCGCCGAGCGGATCGAGATTCGCTTGGAGGTATCCCCAGCGGCGGAAGGTGTCCCAGACGCGTGCCTGGGCTTCGGTTGGCGCTGCCGATTCGACTACTGCTTGCTGCCGACTCATAAAGTTCCTTGCATAGGAAACTCCATTATAGCGAGGTTGGGCGCAGAGGATAGTGGAGAGCAGGCTGGAACGAGATGGAAGGCGTCCGTACGAAACGAAAGGCACGAAAAAAAGTGCGATTTGTAACGACTAGACATTTGTGATGTGCGTTCTTTTCTGTGGCTTAGAGGAAATTCTAATTGGTCTTAGACCCGCCCTACTGGTTGGATTAGAAAACCTGCTGGCTCTCAGGCCGAAGAGGGGAAAACAGTTTTAATGGGCGGTGGCGTGCTGATGATGCGGGGAATTCTGGTAGTGGTCTGCTAGCAGGTCTTCGCCGAAGTCGCCGTTGAAGTCGCGCCAGACGCAGTGGATATGATTGGCGCTGTTCTGCGTGTTGTCGTATTCGATCAGGAACGTGCTGCCTTGCACGCGGTAGTAGTGGCCTTCGCCTTTTTCCAAGCCGCCCATCCACGCGAATTTAATCTGGTCGAAACCGGCCTGGCGGATTTTGTCGAGGCGCTGGCGTGCCTGCGCCTGCGGTTGGGCGCCGAGGTACTCCTCAATCAGAGCGAGGAGAGTGCCCTGCTGATCTTTTGTGAGTTTGCTAAAGGCGATGCCTTTGTCTTCGCGGATGGCAACAGTACGCTCGTTTGAGGTGACGATATCGCGCGGCGCGGATTCGCTGATAAGCGCCTCGGCGCGTTGCCCGTCGGTGAGCGACTTCACGAGAGAGCGTCCCAGATCCTCCTCGGCTTTGAGCACGCGAGTGCCTTTCATGGGGCCTTCGCGCACCTCAGCGGGATTGGCGCCAAAGAATTGCGGGCTGCTGCCGATCGACTTGCCATTCAGAATCGTCCAGTTCTGCGAACAGTGGTGGCCTTCATAGCGCCAGCCCCAGGCGCCGGTCTCGGAGGGCTCACCGAAAAAGGTGAAGAAGTAGAGGTCAGGATCGCGAACCGGCCCACTGCCCTGCTCGAGTTCCCGGAGAACGTCCTCCAGCTTTCGGATTGTTTCGGCCTTGGTGTAGCCCTGCTCGCTGAGGCCAGCGCGCAGGAGAGCCAGCGCTGCTTTGCGTTGCGCCGGGTTCAATTCCTTGAGGGGAATGCCGTTTCTGGATACGGGCGTGTAGAACCAGCGGAATCTTTCTTCGGAATTGAACGGGAATAGAGCTTTCGATTTTTGCGCCTGGTCCAGCGTGGCCAGAAATGCGTGAGCGGCATCGAGCATCGTGGACACACTGGGGGCGCTTTGCGCGGCTTGCGAGTTTTGCGCGTTTTGCGCAGCGATCGTCGCTGCGAACCCTTGCAGAAGCGTGAGGGCGAGCAGAAGCCGCATCATTCACCTACGAGCATCACGGGCAACTACGGGCAGTAACGGGCTTTAGTCTGGACAATTAAATCGGCCAACTACCCCGCTGATGCAGCGGCAGCTAGCTCTTCAGTGCCAGGCTTGGCGGACATTTGTTCCTTCATCTTCTTTTTCATTTCCTGAGGAGTGGGTTCCGCCACGTGAGTGGCAACCATCCAAGTGTAGCCATCGGGATCGACAACGGCTCCACAACGATCGCCCCAAAACATGTCCATTACAGGCCCCTTGAGGGCGGCTCCGAGCTTGACCGCTTTTGCAACAACTTTGTCCACGTTTTCGGTGAGCAGGTACAAGGTACTCGGCGAAGCGCCGACTGTCTTCGCGCTGCGAGAACCCATCTGCGGCATTTCCGGTCCCAACATTATGGTCATGCCACGAAGTGTGAGCTCGGCATGTATTGCTTTGCCGTCGGGGCCGTTCATGATTCCCCGTTTGGAAAAGCCGAATGCCTTTTGATAGAAGTCCGCTGCTGTTTTCACGTCGGATACCGTTAGCATTGGCGTTACGGAACAGTACTGCTTCTTATTGAGTGGGTCGATTTTTTTCGGCATAACGCTCCTTTGGTTAGACGAGGGTTCGGATTGAATATCGGCGGAAGTTGGTCACGAGGCTCCGCTCCTGAGACTCCCGAGCCGGTTGAAAGGCAACGATACTTCAGGGGGCAACGCCCGGTCAACTTGCGGGCTGGCAAGTTCGTTGAACCGCAAGCGGGAGAGGCATACGATGCAGCGGCAGGCCCGAATTCGAGAACCCGGTGAACGGGAGGTTGGCATGAGATTGTTCGCCTTTTTTATTTTGGCGGGGGTGATTTTCGTTGCGCCGGGCGCGTTGGCGCAGACGGAGGAACTTCCGAAGAGTATAGGGGGGAGCGTTGGATTGGCGCTGGGCTGGGCGGAGAAGGGATTTCTCGGCGTGGCGGAAGCGATGCCCGAGGAGAAGTACTCCTACATCCCTACGCAGGGAAATTTCGAAGGAGTGCGGTCGTTTGGGGAGCAGGTGAAACACGTGGCGTGCGCCCAGTTTGCGTTTTTCAATGAGATTGAAGGGAAAACGCCGCCGGAGCATTGCGAGAAGGGCGGGCCGCAAAAAGCGAAGACGAAAGCGGAGCTGCTGCAATACCTGCGCGATTCATTCGCGTATGGCGACAAGGTGCTCGCGACGATCACCGCGCAAAACGCGGCGGAGCGAGTGGAGGGACCTTACGCCGGGCCCAATACGAAACTCGGCTTGGCGGCGGCTGCGCTGTGGCACATCACCGATCATTTTGGACAGCTGGTTGTATATTTACGATTAAATGGGATTGTGCCGCCGGTGACGCAGCAATATCCGTTGAAAGTGCGCTGAGCGACTGGAATGGGCGGTGCGCCAACAGAGTGACGGCGAGTATCTGCAGCTGCACGCTGGCGCAGTGATTGCGTCGTTGGTCGAGAGAACACCGGATGCCCCGAGTCCCTACTCGGCCCGCCCTGCCCCCGCAGGGCTACTGATTGGTTCGCCCCAGTTCCTGAGTCGCTGCGGCTGCTAAGCCGTGGCGCCCGCCTGGGAGGCACCCATCGCGCGCCGCTGCTGGAAGCACTCGCGGCAGTAGACGGGACGACCCTGGGTGGGTTTGAAAGGAACTGTCGTTTCTTTACCGCATTGCGAGCAAACGGTTTTGGTCTCGACGCGCTGAACGGATGTCGAGCTCGAACCATTGCCCTGCGCGCGGGTTGCTTTGCAGTTTTTGCACCGCTTGGGCTCGTTCTTGAAGCCCTTGTCGGAGAAAAACATCTGCTCGCCGGCCGTGAAAACAAACTCGGCGTTGCATTCCGCGCACTTCAGGACCTTATCGTGGTATTCCATTGCGCTGCTCCACCGTGCTGGGAGAGGACTGGCAGCGAGCAACTCACGCCGGACGTGGAGCGAGGAACAATCGCGATAACGACGATTCCCGCTTTCCGTCCGGCACGAACTGCTTAAATGGGCCCAATTGATGTTCGCCTAATCCTGCTCACGACGTTGCTTCTTGCGGAGACGCTTACGCGAGAGGGCTTCCTTGGCGCGACGCTTCTCCCCCGGCTTCATGTAGTAGCTGTGCTTTTTGATCTCCTTGATGATGTCTTCCGACTGCACCTTCCTCTTGAAGCGGCGGAGAGCATTCTCCAAAGATTCGCCCTCTTGAATGACAACTTCTGCCACGCGTATTCACCCCCGTCCCTAATGGATGTTTGAGTTTGTCTTGCTGGATTCACATCAGTGTAACCGGTTCCTAGGGGAGCCGGCAATGAGCAACTTCTATCCAAGGCTACCGCGCAAGTCAAGGTTAAAATTGTGTAAGGAAGCCGGGAGCCGGTTATGTAACCAGACCGTAAATGGTTATCGAGGTTGCATCGAGCGAGTGACGCAGGAAGGAATAAATGGCGCTGGGAGTGGAGGGGCAGCGCGGGCGCGCCTTAGACGCGCCCCTACTGGGAAACGCGACCTATGCGCACAAAGTTCTTACTGTAGAATGAAACTGCGGTTGAACGGAGGCCGAGGACTTTCGAATGCCTGCGATGCGCAACGTGCTGGGTGTCCTGCTGGCGGGTGGCCAGGGCGAGCGGCTGTGGCCGTTGACGCGGGATCGCGCGAAGCCTGCGGTGCCGTTTGGCGGCGTGTATCGCATCATTGATGTGACGCTTTCGAACTGCCTGAACAGCGACCTACGCCGCGTATTTGTTCTCACGCAGTACAAGGCTTTGAGCTTGAACCGGCACGTGCGGCGGGGGTGGTCCGTGCTGATGGGGCTTGGCGAATTTATCGAGGTGCTGCCGCCGCAAATGCGCGTCTCGCAGCACTGGTACCTGGGGACGGCGGACGCCGTCTATCAGAATATTTATTCGATCGGCAGCGAGCAATCGAACTACGTCTTTATTTTGTCCGGCGACCACATCTACAAGATGAACTACCAGAAAATGCTCGAGCAGCACATCGCTGCCGGAGCGGATGTGACCGTTGCGACGCTAGAGATTGACGCGGAAGAGGCAGCCAAGCGGTTTGGCGTGATTGAAACGGACAGGGACTGGCGCATTGTAGGATTCGAGGAAAAGCCGGCGCATCCGAAGGTCTCGCCAATTCACCCGGGCAAAGTGAACGCGTCGATGGGCGTATATCTTTTCAATACGCAACTGCTCGTGCCCATTTTGATTGCCGACGCGGAGGATCCTACTTCGTCACACGATTTTGGCAAGGATGTGATTCCGCGGATCATCAGCAAGTATCGCGTTTTCGCTTACAACTTTCAGGACGAGAACAAAAAAGAAACGTCTTACTGGCGCGACGTGGGGACGATCGATGCGTACCATGAGGCAAATATGGACCTTGTGTCGGTGTCCCCGGTTTTCAATCTCTACGACAAAAGCTGGCCGCTGCATACCTGGCAGCAGCAGTATCCGCCGGCGAAGTTCGTGTTTGCCGACCCGGAGCGCATGGGGACGGCGGTGGATTCGACGGTATGCGGCGGGTCGATTATTTCCGGGGGGCGAGTGGAGCGGTGCATATTGGGCTATGACGTGCGCGTGAACAGTTACAGCGAAGTGGAAGATTCGATCATTTTCAACCACGTGAATGTGGGACGCAGCGCACGCATACGGCGCGCCATCATTGACCGGCATGTGAGCATTCCCGAGGGCACGGTGATCGGTTATGACGTGGAGGCCGATCGCGCCCGATTTTCCGTGAGCGAGAATGGCGTTGTGGTGGTGGTCCGTCCGGAATCGATGCTTGAGGAACCTGAGTAGCTTTCCTGGAAGTCCGTTGAGACCAAGCTGATCGATGTCCTTTGAATCCCGATTTGGCCAAGCTGCCGACGCATACCAGACATTTCGGCCCGATTATCCGGCAGAAATCTTTCAGCGGATTCTCGCGTGGATTCCGGCGGACAAGCCCCGGCAAAAAAACCGGGACGCACAAGCCGCGCGCGATTGCGCGATCGACCTCGGCGCGGGAACAGGAAAAGCTTCGCGCGAACTCGTGAAATCGTTCCGCGAAGTGATTGCGATCGAGCCCGATCCGCTGATGGTGGAAAAACTGCGCGAAGAGGCCCCTCGAGCAACAATTGTACAAATCACCGCCGAGGAGTACGAACGCGAGCAATCCAGCGCGGACCTGGTTAATTTCGCGCAATCGCTCCACTGGATGGATATTCCGCGCGTGCTTGAAAAGTGCAGGGGCTGGTTGCGAACCGGCGGAATCCTGGCCGTCTATGGCTTCGGCCTGCCGGAAGCCGTTGAGCCGGTTCGCGGGATTGTGCGGCTGGAATTACGCGAGCACTGGAGCCGGTATCGTGACGAGCGGCTGCGGCGTAAGCACTTTCCGCAATGCCTGGTCCACGAGCAACCAGGGATTCGCGTGGTGGAAGACGCGAAGCTTTCTCATTCGTGCAAGATGACGCCGGGTGAGTTTGCGGGCTTTTGGCGCTCGACTTCCTACGGCGGCGCTTACGGCAGGGCTCTCGACGCCCCGGAAGTTTATTGGCAGGATCTCGAATCGCGCTTTCGCGCAGCGTGGAAGGAAGATAAGATTCCGGTGGATTTCAAACCATATTTATTAATCGCGCGCAAGGAGCAGTAATGGCGTCCAAAATCATTTCGGTGCATGGCCGCGAAATACTGGATTCGCGAGGCAATCCTACGGTGGAGGCGGATGTATGTTTGGAAGGGGGCGCGCTTGGCCGCGCGGCGGTTCCGTCAGGCGCTTCCACCGGCGAACATGAAGCGAATGAACTGCGCGACGGCGACAAATCGCGCTATCTGGGCAAGGGCGTGCTGAAAGCGGTGGGGCACGTGAACGGCGAAATCGCCAAAGCGGTGGCGGGGATGGACGCGGCAGACCAGCGAGCGCTCGACCGGCGTATGATCGAAGCCGATGGCACGCCAAACAAATCGAAATTGGGCGCGAACGCAATCCTGGCGGTTTCGATGGCTGCGGCGCGTGCTGCTGCGGCGGCTGCCGACCAGCCTCTCTACAAATACCTAGCGCGCTATTCGAGCGACGCTTCCGCGAATACGCTGCCGCTGCCGATGATGAACATCCTCAACGGCGGCGCACACGCGGATAATTCGGTGGATGTGCAGGAATTCATGGTGATGCCGCTGGACGCGCCCAACTTTCGCGAAGCGCTGCGTTGGGGCGTTGAGGTATTTCACAATTTGAAGGCGGTGCTGAAGAAAGACGGCTACTCGACAGCCGTTGGCGATGAAGGCGGGTTTGCGCCGAATCTGAAGTCGAACGAGGAGGCGCTGGAGCGGGTCCTCGAAGCTATTACCGCAGCTGGCTACAAGCCCGGCGAGCAAATTGCGATCGCGCTCGACCCGGCGGCGAGCGAGTTTTATGACCGTGACACCAAGAAGTATGTTTTCAAGAAATCCGACAAGTCGCAGCGTAGTTCAGAAGAAATGGTGAAATTCTGGGAGGGGTGGGTGCGGCAGTATCCGATCGTCTCCATCGAAGATGGGCTCGCGGAGAACGATTGGGACGGGTGGAAGATCCTGACGCGCGATGCAGGCAAGAAGATTCAACTGGTGGGCGACGATGCGTTCGTGACCAATCCGAAGATTTTTGCGCGTGGTATTTCCGAGGGCATCGGGAATGCAATTCTGATCAAGCTAAATCAGATTGGCACGGTGAGCGAAACGGTCGAGGCCGTGGAAATGGCGCGCAAGGCCAAATATGCGTCGATCATTTCGCACCGCTCGGGCGAAACGGAAGATGCGTTTATCGCGGATTTTGCGGTGGCGATGGGATCGGGCCAGATTAAGACAGGGTCTGCCTCACGCACCGACCGCATCGCTAAGTACAATCAACTCCTGCGCATCGAAGAAGAGCTCGGCTCGGCTGCGCGTTTTCCGGGGCGCAAAGCCCTGGCAGTGCATTAAGGGCGATCCCGAAAGAGCACAGCCATTCGCACATTCAACTTAGCCATGGTGGGTTTCGGAAATGTGGGCAAGGAATTTGTGCGCCTGCTGGTTGCCAAACGCGCCGAGCTTCGCGATCGGTACGATATCGACTGGCGAATCACGGGAATCGCGTCGCGACGAATCGGCTGGATCGCGGATTGCAACTCTCTTGATCCCGAGGCATTGCTCGCAGATCAATTTCCTGCGTTTCCGGATTGGAGAACGCCTCGCAACCTGCATCAATGGCTTGCGACTGCCGACCCGCAGGTTTTCTTTGAAGCGTCGTCACTCGATTGGCGCAGCGGCCAGCCTGCGATCGATCATTTGAAAGCGGCACTGGAAGCCGGCGCGCATGCCATCAGCGCCAACAAAGGCCCAATCGTGCACGCGTATCGCCAGCTCCGCGATCTGGCAAAAGCCAAGGGCCGCAAATTCCTTTTTGAATCCACGGTGATGGATGGCACGCCGATCTTCTCGATGTTCCCGCATTCGCTACCGGCGGTGGAACTTCGCGGATTCCGCGGCGTGCTGAACGCGACCACCAACGTGGTGCTCACGGAAATGGAGAAGGGACTCACTCTTGCGCAAGCGGTGAAAAGAGCGCAGGAAATTGGCGTGGCGGAAACCGACCCTTCCAACGACCTTGACGGATGGGACGCCACCGTAAAAGTGGCGGCGCTCGTGATCGTGTTGATGGGCGTGGATATCAAGCTCGAAGAGATTGAACGCACCGGCATTCGCAACCTCTCGCCGGAACAAGTACGTGGGGCACGCGAATCGGGGATGCGGTACAAATTGATTTGCCGAGCGGAACGCACCTCGAATGGAGTGCGTGCCAGCGTGAAACCGGAGCAACTGCCACTCACCGATCCGCTCGCGCTTCTGGACGGCACGACTTCCGCGGTGCGTTTTGATATGGATGTCTTTGGCCTTTCGATCATCGAGCACAAAGCCGCGGTGATCGCGACGGCTTATGGGCTGCTTGGCGATTTCATTCGCGCGGTGGCAAACTCATCGTAGACTATAGCGCCCAAATGAACGCATCGACAGCACAACACACGCCGCCCGAACCACTCGATATCAACTGGGTGCGAGCGCAATTTCCGTCGTTGAAGCTCGCAGTCGGAGGCCATCCCGCCGCATTTCTCGATGCTCCCGCAGGCACGCAAGTGCCGCAACGCGTGATTGATGCTTTCCGCGAATACTTTGAGACCTCGAACGCGAACAATGTGGGCCAGTTCCTAACGAGCCGTCGCACGGATGAAACAATCGCGGCAGCGCGCACGGCGATGGCGGATCTTTTCAATTGCGCGTTGGACGAAGTGTTTTTCGGCCCCAACATGACGACGCTCACGTTTGCGCTCGCGCGGGGTATCGGCCGCGATCTAAAGCCCGGCGATGAAATCGTAGTCACTACGCTGGACCACGACGCCAACGTGGCTCCGTGGCGCGCTTTGGAAGACATCGGCATCGTCATACTCCAGGTGGACATCCGCGAAGCAGACTGCACGCTGGATATAGATGATTTGCGCCGCAAAATTACTCCGCGCACGAAACTCGTCGCAGCTGGATATGCGTCGAACGCCGTTGGGACTATCAATCCGGTGGCGGAAATCGTTCGGGCCGCTCATGGCGCCGGCGCATTGGCGTTCATTGACGCCGTTCATTACGCGCCGCACGGCTCGATTGATGTGCGAGCGCTCGATTGCGATTTTCTCGCGTGCTCGCCCTACAAGTTTTTTGGCCCGCACATGGGCTGCATCTACGGGAAACGCGACCTTCTTCTGCGATTCCGTCCGTACAAAGTGCGCCCCGCGCCAGCTTATCTGCCGGACCGCTGGGAAACAGGCACGCAAATTCACGAGGGATTGGCAGGCGTGACGGCTGCGATTGATTACCTGGCGGATTTAGGCCGGCACTCGGATTCAGCGGCGCCAGCGGATCGTCGCGCGGCTCTCGTGAGCGCGTATCGCACGATCCGCCATCATGAAATGGCGCTTGCAAAACGCATGATCGCAGGCTTGCTCGAAATTCCCGGCGTGCGATTCTATGGTATCTCTGATCCCGCGCGATTTGACGAGCGCTGCCCAACGGTGTCCGTACGCGTAAAAGATCGAACGCCGCTGGTCTGCGCGAAATTTCTTGGTGATCGCGGCATCTTCACTTGGGACGGAAACTACTACGCTCTAAATCTTACCGAACGCCTTGGGGTAGAAAAAACAGGCGGCCTACTTCGTATCGGGCTGGTGCACTACAACACTGCCGAAGAAGTAGACCGCCTGCTGGCGGCGATGCGCGAACTCGCATCGTCCGCCTAATACGCCACCTGACCGACTGCGAAGAGTTCTATATGTTGATGTCTTGCTTGGCTTCGAGTTTCCGGATTTGTCCCTCGACAAAGTCCTTCGTTCCGTCGGCGGGCGCGCCGGCTAGCGCGAGCTTCGCCTCTTTCAACGCGTTGTCGTAGTCGCCTTGCGCGCTATAGACTCGCGCCATTCCGAAGTGGGTGATCCAGTCATTCGGAAACTTCTTCGCATTGGCGCGATAGGCGGCCCAGGCTTCGTCGGTTTTCTTTGCACGCTGAAGCTGGCGGGCGTATGTGTACGATTGAGTTGCGTTGGCCCTGGCCAGTGCTTCGGTGCGGAATTTCGCCGCTTCTTCTTTACGCCCGAGCAGGTCCAACACCTGCGACTTGGTCATCAGATTCTCGTATCGCTCTTCTACGGCGATTGATTTGTCGGTGTAGGCGAGCGCTTCTTCCAAATCTACCTTCTCATTCACGAGATAATCGGCTGCGTCGTTCCAGCCGTCCCAGGTGTATTGCGCCAGGCCGCGGAGATGCTCGCGCATCTTTTGCTCGACCACTTCATTCACGTTGACCGCGACTTTGAACGGAACTGCGACCTTGTCCCATCGCATGGTGATTACAGAGGAGTCGGGTTTGAGATCGTCGAATTCGTAGGTGAGCGCTTCGGTGAATTCGGATGCCCGTGGTTTCACTGTGACGCGCAATGCGTCTTCCTTCTGGTCGTAGGTAAAGCTCCCCCAGGAGGCGTTGGCCTTGGAGAAAATCACCGTCCACTCGGTTTCGCCCGGAATCATGTGAAGGCCGTAGGTGCCGCGATCGAGCGGTTTGCCTTCGATCGTCACGGGATCGGTAAAGGTGATCGTCGTGTTCTCGTTTGCGCCGGCCCGCCAGACTTTTCCATAGGCTTCCAGTCCGCCGAAAACCTTGCGGCCATTCACGAGCGGCCGAGAGTAGCTGATCGTTATGTTGCTGACGCCGATGCGCTGAATCACTTCTGCGTGCTGGCTTGGCCGCGGCAGGTCATCGATGGCCGATTGTGCGCGACTCGCTATGGCAACGAGCAAAATACTGAGAAACAAAGTGATATGTCGAACCCTTCTCATTGGCATCTCCTGTCTAAATTAATGAGCCCGATACTCACAACAACATTAACGTGTTTGGCGTACTTCTTCTTGCTGGCTTAGACGCATGGCAACCGCACTCCGTAAGCAATTAGAAATACGCGGCGGGTTGCTGCTCCTCTTGCATTCATCGTTTCCCGTGCTAGCCTACTTCGCGAACATGGCCAAACGACCGAAACCAATCGTTCTTACTGTGCTTGACGGCTGGGGTTTCCGCACCGAAACGAAGGGAAACGCTGTCGCTCTTGCGTGCAAGCCGAATTACGACCGGCTCATTGCTGAGTTTCCCAACACATTAATTCATACCTCCGGACCCTTTGTGGGATTGCCGGAAGGGCAGATGGGCAACAGCGAGGTAGGCCATTTGAATATGGGCGCCGGGCGCATCATTCATATGGACATCACGCGGGTCGATGCGCTGATTGCAAGCGGGGAGCTTGCACGCCAACCGCTGCTTCTCGAAGCGATGCAGCGCGGCCGCGAGCGGCAACTTCACCTTATCGGGCTGGTGAGTGACGGCGGCGTCCACTCGCATATCGAGCATCTTTTTGCGCTATTGCGGATGGCTCGCGAGAACAAGGTTGAGTGCGTGTTTGTCCACTGCTTTATGGACGGGCGCGACACGCCGCCCAACAGCGGCATCGATTTCCTGCGGCAGCTCGAGCAAAAAATGCGCGAGTATGGAACCGGCGAGATCGCGACTGTGATTGGCCGGTACTATGCGATGGATCGCGACAATCGCTGGGAGCGTATCGAGAGAGCGTATCGGGCGATGGCGCACGGCGATGCGGAAGCGAAATTCAGCGACCCGATCGCGGCCGTTCGCACGAGCTACGAAAAGGGCGTCACTGACGAATTTATCGTGCCGGCCGTGATCACGACCGAAGGCACCGCGGGAAAGCCGGCTCTCGCGCGCGGCTTGATCCGGGACGACGACGCCGTGATTTTCTTCAATTTTCGGGCGGATCGCGCGCGCCAGATTGCGCGAGCGCTTGTGGAGCCTGGTTTCGACAAGTTCCGGGATTCCGCTCGCCCCAAAAATCTGAAATTCGTGGCCATGACGCAATGCGAAAAAACGTGGCCTTGGCTGCAGTACATCATCGGGCCCGAAAAGCTCGAGCACATCCTGGCCAATGTGTTTGCCGAGATGCAGTACAAGAATCTTCGCGTAGCGGAAACTGAAAAATACGCGCACGTGACGTATTTTTTCAACGGTGGCGTCGAGAAGCCATTCGGAGGCGAGGAGCGCGTGCTCGTGCCGTCGCCGAAAGTTCCGACGTATGATGTGAAGCCCGAAATGTCCGCGGCGGGAATTGCGGACGCGGTGGTCCAAGCGGTGGAGAAGGGCGATTTCGACGCTATCATCATGAATTTTGCGAATGCGGACATGGTGGGACATTCGGGCAAGCTCGAAGCAGCGATCAAAGCCTGCGAAACGGTGGACGTGTGTCTCGGCAGAATTTTCCAGGCGTTGCGTCCGCGAGGCGGCGCCTGGATCATCACCGCGGATCACGGCAATGCGGAAACGATGATCGATCCCGTTACCGGCGGACCTCACACTTACCACACCACGAACCCAGTGCCGTTCATTCTAATCACGGAGGATGGCCGCCTGCAGCTTAGCCCTAATGGTTCGCTCCGCGATATCGCGCCCACGCTGCTTGGGGTCCTCGGGCTGCCGTCGCCCACCGAAATGACCGGCCGGGACTTGCGCGTCACGCGACGATGACCCGCACATCGCCGGGTGATACCAAGCTACTCATCTGCGTGTGGCACGCATTCTCCCTGTGGAATCCGCCGCCGGAAATGGCGGAACGCATCCGCTCGCGGTGGCCCGAAATGCGAGTTGTCCATCTCCCGCGCTTCGACCACATCATGGAGGAAGTGCCCGATGCGGATATTTTCGTCGGATTCTCGCTGAGGCCTGAGCAATTTCTGCTGGCGCGAAAACTCAAGTGGCTTCACTCAACAGCAGCGGGCGTTGGCCAGCTGATGTATCCGGAGCTGCGAAAAAGCGGCATCGAGGTGACAAACGCGAGTGGCGTTCACCGCGTTCCGATGGCCGAGCACATTCTCGGCACTCTCCTCGCATTGGCGCGGCGATTTCCCGATTGCTTCCGCTACCAGCAACAATCGCATTGGGCGCAACACGAATTGTGGGCTGCTCCTGTTCGGCCGCGCGAGTTGCGCGGACAGATTCTGCTTTTCATCGGATTCGGAGCGATTGGTCAAGAAGTCGCAAGAATCATCCGGCCACTGGGAATGCGCGTTTGGGCTGTAACGCGCTCCGGCCGCGCCAATGAGGGTATCGCCGAGCAGGTTTTACCGGCCTCCAGGCTCGACGAGGCGCTGCCTCAAGCCGACTTTATCGTCCTGGCTGCTCCAGAAACTCCTGAAACACGCAAGATGATGGGAGCACGAGAATTCGCGCTTATGAAACCTTCGGCTTATTTCCTGAATGTGTCGCGAGGAGTGCTGGTGGACGAGCCCGCACTGATTTCAGCGCTCGAACAACATAAAATAGCAGGCGCCGCGCTTGACGTGGTATCGCAAGAACCGCTGCCGCCTGAGAGTCCCCTCTGGAAGCTCGACAACGCCTTCATCACATCGCACATGAGCGCCGTGAGCGAGCATTTGTGGGAGCGCCAAACAGATCTATTGATGGAAAATTTGGAACTGTGGTTCGCCGGCAACGAACTGCTAAATCGCGTAGACCCGAATCGCGGCTACTAAAGCTATGCAATCGGAAAGGTTCGCGCAGGCACTCCCTTATTGGCTCCCGCCGCCAGTTCCAGCCTGCACTTTGGGCGTGTAGCCATTTCGCGCGTACACATTTACTTTCTTCATCTTGCCCTTCTTGTCGGGCAACTCGAGCAGATTTCCATTCGTGTCCACGGCTTCTACTTTCAGCTTGTGGAATTTCCCATCGGCAGGCGCAGTCGGCGCAAATCCCATGGAATACTGGCTGCGCAAGAACGAGGACACCTGGCTAAACACCTCCGGCATTTCGCCTTGAAACCTGGGAAACCACGCGTAGCCGCCCGTCATCTGGGCGAATTGCGTTAATTGATTCTTCGCTTGCAGGTAGCCCACGCCTCCGCCGTTGCGGGTTCTTAAATCAATATCTTCACCCATGCCAACCGCGAAGATCGGCACATCCGCTTCCTTCAGGCGATGGTATGTCTGATCAAGAGTGTGCTTACTGAAAGTGTCGTAACCGGTGGCGAGAAGCAGAATCGCTTTCTTGCCTCTCACGCCGCCCAGCTGGTCAAGCGTCTCGATAACGGCGTCGAACACACACGCCTCGTGAAATCCAGGAACGAACAGACTCGCGATCGCCTGGCGTATTTCCGACTTGTTTTGCGTGAAGTCCACCGTTACTTCGGTCTTTATATCGAAAGTCTTAAACGCGACCCAATCCTTGGGTCCTAGATCCTGCAGAAAGCCCCACGCCCAAGTCTCGCCTTTATAGCCGAAGAACCCATAATAGCGAGCGCTGAATTCCATCAGGATCACAACGGTGATAGGAGCTTCGCTCGGAGCAAAATTCGTAACCTGCTGCGGCTGACCTTCATCGAGGATTCGGAAGTTTTCCTTCTTCAACCCCGTGACGATATTGCCTTCGTGGTCTGTGACGACCGCGTCGATGTTCACCACGTTCGATTCCACCGCGATCGCCACCTGCGGCGCGGGCGCCTGAGCTTCTCGACCGTTCTGCTGGCCAGTTGGCTGTTTCGGCGGCTCTGGCTGTTGGGCGGGAGCGGGCTTCGCCGGACCCTCCTGCTGCTGGGCGTGAGCCGTCCATGCACTTGGAGGCACACCCAGAATTACAAGCAATCCCACCACTAGCAACCACCGCACAGATTCCTTCACTCGCATACGCGGTCCCCTCGCAGGTAGGTAGGATGCTGCCACGGGCTTACTTGGATGGTCAATTGCAATTCAGAAAACCGAGCTTCAGCAGCTTCCCGAGGCCGTTTCGGCCCCATGCTAAGATGATTTGCTCGCATCTCAGTTGCACCGGTACCAGCCTGTGACCGCAAGCGCTATTTGCTTGGCGTTTTCAAACTCATTCGGAGGCAATTGATGGCGCGGACGACCGCTCGAGTCTCTCTCCTCACCTTCGCCTGCATCATCGTATTCGCAACAGCAACTCCGGGGCAGAATCGCCGGCAATCGTCCGCACCTACGGCTCCAACCCAGCCGCAAGCGCCCCCGAGCACTTCTCCTCGGCAGGCGTCCGATCTCTCTAAACTGGAGAATGACGCGCTCGGATGGCTACGGGGCTTGATCCGGATCAATACCACCAATCCTCCCGGCAATGAACTCGGCGCGGCAAAATACATAGCAGACATTCTTCAACACGAAGGCATCAACGCGCAGGTTATCGAGACCACGCCCGGCCGGGGATTCCTTGTGGCGCGACTATCAGCAAGCGCCGTGCCCGATCCATCGCGCGCCTTGCTACTGATGGGTCATCTCGATGTGGTCGGCGTAGACAAATCCAAATGGACCGTCGATCCCTTCGGGGCCGTGGTGAAGGACGGCTATCTCTATGGCCGCGGCGCGATTGACGACAAGGCGATGACGATCGCGAGTCTTGCCGTCTTCATCTCCCTCAAACGGTCCAGCGCCCGCCTGAGTCGCGACGTAATCTATTTCGCCGAGGGCGACGAGGAGGCCGGCGGCATAAACGGGATGAAAGTGGCCGTCGAAAAATACTGGGACAAGATTGCTGCCGGCTTCGCGATAAATGAAGGCGGCTACAACGTCCTTAAAAACGGCAAATTGCAATACATGGCGGTGCAGGCGAGCGAAAAGGTCTCGGTCAGCGTCGACGTGATTGCGAGTGGTGTTGCAGGCCAAGCTTCGCTGCCGCGAAAAGACAATCCCGTGACGCATCTGGCAGCCGCTATCGCGAAAATTGGAGCCTACGAGACACCCGTGCAGCTAAATTCGGTCACACGTGGTTATTTCGAAGGTCTCGCCCCAGTGGAAGACGAAGAAACTGCCAAGTGGATGCGGTCGCTCGAGACTTCTGACCGCGGAGAACACGCAGCCCGATACCTTTCGAACGAAAATCTGCTCTGGAACTCGATGATGCGCGACACAATTTCTCCTACCATGTTGCAGGCGGGAATTCGTCCAAATGTGATTCCCTCCGAAGCACGCGGCGTGATAAATATCCGCCTCTTGCCGGGCGACATGGCCTCCGCGTTTTTGGCAAAGCTTACGCAACTCGTAAACGACCCGCAGGTGCGATTCGAGATACAACCTGGCGCGGGCGAAGCCGCCCCATCATCATCGCTCACCACAGAACTCTATGATGAAATCACTCGCACCACGAAACAGCAGTTTCCCGGCGCCGTCGCAATCCCGTTCATGTCGCCCGGCGCCACCGATTCCTATCCCTTGAGAATGCGCAGCGTTCAGGCGTACGGATTGATGCCGTTTCCGCTGATCGAGAGTGATTTCCTCAGGATGCACGCGGACGACGAGCGCATTCCGCTCGAATCCTTCCGCAAGGGCGTCGATTTTCTTTACACGATTGTCAACGATTTCGCGGTTTCGCGATAATTTACGACGATGGAACGAAGGGCCAAGATCGTCTGCACGCTGGGACCGAGCAGCTCCACCCCAGAATTAATTGATAGTCTGGTAGGCGCCGGGATGGATGTCGCGCGTCTGAATTTTTCCCACGGCAAACCCGAAGAACATGCTGCCCGCGTGGCGGCCGTTCGCCGTGCTTCCGCGCACTACGAAAAATCCGTGGCCGTAATCGCAGACCTGCAGGGACCAAAAATTCGCACCGGATCTCTCGAGCGCGGCGTTCCCGTCCAGTTGCACTTTGGGCAGAAATTCACGATCACGACAAAGAAAGTGACCGGCACCTCCGAAGGCGTGAGCACCACATTTCGCGAGCTTCCGCATTCCGTTCACAAAGGCGACAGAATCCTGGTGAGCGACGGCAATATAGCCATGCGCGTGCTTTCCACGCGCGGCGAGACGGTGCTTTGCCAGGTGGAAAACGGCGGCGAGCTTCGCGAGCATCAGGGAATCAATCTTCCGGGAGTAAAACTTAAAATTCCGTCGCTCACGCCCAAGGATCGGCGCGACCTCGCCTTTGCTCTCACGCTCGGTGTGAACTATGTGGCGCAGAGTTTTGTGCGCACCGCGGCCGATGTTCGCGCGGCCAAGGCGGCTATCCGCCGCGCCGGCAAGGACATTCCGGTCATTGTCAAGCTGGAAAAACCGGAGGCCATCGACAATCTCGCTGATATTCTCGCCGTCGCAGATTGCGTGATGGTTGCACGCGGCGATCTCGGCGTTGAGATGAACCCGGAAAAAGTGCCCGTGGTGCAGAAGCAGATCATCATGCAGGCGCGCGACGCGCTCGTTCCCGTGATCACCGCCACGCAAATGCTCGATTCGATGCAGGAAAATCCGCGGCCCACTCGCGCTGAAGCCTCCGACGTCGCCAACGCCATCTTCGACGGCAGCGACGCCCTCATGCTCTCCGGCGAAACAGCCGCCGGCCGCTACCCGCTCGAGTCCGTCCTCATGATGGACCGCATCATTCGCGAAGCAGAGGCGAATGCCACCGAATCGCTGCGCCCGGCGCGCACCGGTGATCTGCTCATCAGCGAAACGATCGCAGAAGCCATCTGCCACGCGGCAGAAGAATTGAAAATGAAAGCCATCGCCGTGTTCACGGAAACCGGCGGCTCCGCCAGGCTCGTATCCAAATACCGCCCGCGCGCCGCCATCATCGCTTTTTCTCCGAATCAGGATACGCGTCGCAAGATGAGCCTTTTCTGGGGCGTGCTGCCTCGCAGCATCAACCGGGTGCACGATATCGATAAACTTGCCAAGACCGCCGAGCGCCGTTTGAAGCAGGAAAACCTCGTCAAGGATGGCGATATCGTGGGCGTGATCGCGGGCACACCACTCGGCACACGCGGCTCCACAAATCTGATGCGGCTGGTCCGAATAGGCTGTTAACGTACTGGTGTGCTTGCAGGCAGCTTCCAGATACGGGACGTTCTCGACGCGCGGAAATTCCTCGAAAAGTTTCTTGCGCCTACGCGATTCGTTCAGGCCGAATCGCTCGAGGAGCTTTCCGGCGCACACGTCCGGCTCAAACTCGAAACTGAAAATCCAACCGGAACTTTCAAAGTCCGCGGCGCGCTCAATGGCGTTCATGATCGCTCGCAACAATTCCGTTTCGATGGCGTTGTCACCAGCAGCACCGGCAATCACGGTGCGGCTATCGCATTTGCGGCCCGGCAGATGAGTCTCAAGTCGCGAATTTATCTTCCCGAGAATCCGAATCCGGTGAAACGCGACAAGATCGCCAAGCTGGGGGCGGAGATTGTCGAAGTGGGCCGAGACCTGGACGAAAGCCGCGATGCAGCCGCGAAATTCTCAAGAGAAAGCGGCTGGCCGCTGATTGTGGATGTGGACGACCCATATATTGCAGCCGGCGCCGCCACAATCGCCTGCGAGATTCTCGAGCAACAGCCCTCAACCGATGTGATCGTGGTTCCGGTCGGCGACAGCAATCTGATCCGCGGAATTGCTTACGCCGCGAAGCAAATTCGTCCCACGGTGCGCATCATCGGCGTGCAGGCAGAAAAAGCCCCGGCTTACTATCAATCCTGGAAGGAAAACCGGGCGCTAAGCACCGAAACCGCCGATACAATCGCCGATGGCCTTTCTACCCGAACAACCACCGAAGGCAACGTCCGCCAACTAGTCGATCTCGTTGACGAGATGCGCCTCGTCTCCGAGGAAGAAATGCTGCGCGCCATAGCGTTTCTGCTCATCAATGAACACACAGTCGCAGAGCCAGCGGGCGCAGCCTCGACGGCAGCGTTGCTCAAATCAGGGAAGGAATTTGCAGGCAGGAAGGTGGCGCTTCTCGTCAGCGGCGCAAACATCGCTCCCGACGTGTTACGCCGTGCCGTGGTATTGAGCCTCTAAAGCGTTTCGAATCGCCAGATGCTAATTCACCCAATTATCGGGGTTTGACGGCGGCTTATCGCGGTGCTCGCGCACATACACCTCGAATTTCTTCTTCAAACGTCTCCGCTGCCAGTCAGAAACAGAATTGCGAAACCCATATAAATAGGAGCCGCGCCGCAAATAGATGTATCCCACGAGCATCCCACCCAGGTGGCACACATGGCTCACGTTGTCGCCGCTCGCACCAATTGTGGCGAAGAATTCAATCGCTCCCATCACCGCCACAAAAATGCGCATCGAGACCGTAACCGGCAGCGGAAACACCCAAACCTGCCGGTGCGGCATCAGCACCGCACAGGCCAGAAGGATTCCGTAAATCGCGCCCGACGCTCCAATCGTCGGGGCCAAAGCGCTGCCGTGGCCGCGTGGATCGATAATCAGTTTCACGATCACGTTGATGATTCCGGCGCCAACGCCGCACAGGAAAAAATAAACATAGAATTTCCGCGCGCCCCACATCCGCTCCAGATCGGCCCCAAACATGGCCAGATACAGAAGGTTGAACAGAATATGCATCACGCCCGCATGCAGAAACAGATACGTAAACGGCTGCCAGATGCGGAATCCAAACACAGCCGCATACGGGACTAGTCCAAACCAGGTTTCCCAGAATCGCGCGCCACTCTGGCCCAAAAGCAGCGCTGAAAGTTCCTGCAGAACGAACACCGAGACGCATGCAATGCAGATCGTCTTGATAGCAGGCGGGAAATACTCCGTCAGGTCAAATCGGTGACCATATCCGCGGCGAAAGATGGGGCTCACAGTGACATAAGTCTAAAGCGTCAGCCTACGCGAGTCAAAGCCACCAAGTGTATGGTTATAGGGCGGGGAAAAGTGATACACCCTTTGCGCTTGGAGTCTAGGAGCGCCGCAATGACCGTCAAACGCAATGAGAGGGTTCTCAACGGGCAAAGCAATTGACCACACACCAAATCCTAAGGGGGTGAAATTCTGCAGCACTGCGCGCATTCCCCGATCTGCACGCATTTTCCCGCGTCGGGGTATGCGAGTAAGTCGATAGATTCATTGAGCGCGTCTCTAGTAGAACTGCAGGCACAGTAGGCACGAGAATCGACGTATGGATGACGAAAACCGCCCGGTGGCGGCCCAGTGGCTGCAACAACCTTCACGTGGAAAATAGGAAAACCGAGCGGGCCCAAACCCTTAAGCATAAGCGATTCATCCCTCTTCCCTTCGTAGAAACCTGCGTCCACGCTCTGCCATGCTCGTATTTCATCGCATGTTGCTTCCGATAACTTCTTTTTGCCCGGCACCAACGCAGACACCGCGATCCTAACTGATTCCTGTTGCATGCTCGGTATGATGCGAATACCTGCAAGGCGCTCGTTAGGAACCGCGATGACCCCGGCCACTTCTCCGCGAGCCACGACAGGAATGTAGAAAATGGCTGCATCGGCGCCGACCGCTACCGGCCACATTCCCCCCGCGGGGAGCTTGATTTCGATTCCAAATGTTACGTTGGGTCCGTTGTGCGAGGTTATATGCGGCCGTCTGTCGCCGCTCCCACCGATTTCGAGCGCAGGAAACAAAATGGCGGGAACAGACAATGCGAAGGGCAGCACTCTTTTGAAGATACTCATTTCCGGAACCTCCGTTCCGGCAATCGTCGCCTCAGTTAGAACGGCAAGAAGAGAAATTTTTGCAAGATTTCCACCTCGGCTTTTTCAACAACTATCCCTGTTGTCGACAGTTATCGTGCCGAATCGCAAATGTCCTGGCACTTGGGGGGTATGGCTCCGTTGACTTGCCACAACGTGCTCCTAAGATGTATTCGAAAGTTGTCAACGTAACCAGCATTCACTGAAACTTCTCTGATCCCTTCCCCCAGGGGATCTGCATCCCGATCTTGCAGGATTCGGCCTTCAACTCAAACTCAAATGTCCCAGACTGCTTGCCTTTGACACCCGTCTCAACCGCAGCGTTGAATACACCCTTGTCATCAGCAGTACCCTTCGTTTCGTGTCCCTTTCTCCCACAGTTGCATTTCAGCACGACGGCTTCGTTCGACTGCAACCCTGAGACGCGAAGTAATATGCCAAGATAAACTGGGATGATTTCCTCAACCGACAGATGACAAGGCCCTGCATCCGCTTCGATCGGAAATGGAATAATCTTTGTAAACGCACGCAATCGTTCATCGGCGGAAACAACGGCAAATTGAAAAGGCTGTCCTTTCGGGGCCAAAAGAAGGATTGTGAACGGATCGCCAGCGTTGATGTTGTGCTCGGGGTCAGCGGTTGCGTTGACGATTGTGCCCGCCTCGCTAACTCGGACGTTCGCGATTTTGCCAGGCCTCGCTCCCATGATTGTGGTGCTCAATGCGTATTGCCCATCCGTGGGGAGACCGGACGCAAATAGATTGTAGGCGACAACGGTTTTGCCGTTCAGCAGACGTCGCTCCGTCTCCTTATAACCGAGCGTTGCTCCAGTAGAATTGTGTTGCTCGCCCCCCACTCGCCTAGCGGAGGAACCGTCTGAGCGGCGCAACCACTGGCGAAGGCGAAAGTCATAGAAACCCAGAGGCTGAGTATAAGCAGGCACAGGCTTGTACTTGTGATAGTAGAATTCCGAAGTCTTTGGCTCGCGTTACACTGAAATGCGCTGGGCATAAACTCCATCATCAAAACCTCCGTCTTCTTACTATTAAGAACTTTGGCGAGCTCCTCTGTTTCTTTCTTGCTGTACCTCTTGTCATGCGGCACGCGAGCAACGACTCCGCGTCGGCTAATGGTTACGCAAGATCCGTTTCCAGCAGACGCCTAATCCAGCAACGGAGCCGCTATTTCACCGTCAGGGCAATTTGAACCGATTTCGTTATTGCACCAGAATTCGCCGTCGCAGTGATGTTGTAGTTTTTCGGTTGCTGGACGCTGCTCCCTCCGCCACATCCGATCACCGAAACCGCTGCAGAAGCCAAGAAACAGGACAGGAGGCAAAGAGTCCATTTTCGCGACTTCGTTCTGGTGAAGGCCAGGAGAAGGCCCATCAAAAACGTGACAGTCACCAGCGGCTGTATCCGAGAGCTCACGTTCGGCGAGCGAGGAGGATTCATCCGCCCAGCTGCCGTTGAGTGTGTCGGCGCCGTAATTTTGAGGATAGAGCCCGTCTGGCTTGTTCCTGGAGTTACTGAAGTGGATGAGAGAGAGCAAGAGGGCATAGGTGCGGGCCCTGTAATGGAGCAGGAGAGCGCTATTGGGTTATTAAATGAGTCCGTAGCGTCCGGTTCCGGAATGATTGTGATGTTTGTGGTAACCGACCCCCCTCGCGCGACAGTTAAGCTCGATGCATCAGCCGACAAGAAGAAGTTCGGTCCTTTGTCGAACGCAGCCGTGACGTTCTGATTTGCATTCATGGTCAGGTCGCATCCGTTGGCGAGAGCTGACGAGCCGCATGCCTGCCCCCACCCACCGAATACAGAACCGGAATCGGGAGTCGCAACAATGGAAACCGTCGTGCCGGTCGGCAGGCTCACGCTGCACGTGCTGCCACAATTGAAAATGCCTAGAGTTCCTCCATTGTCCGAGACTACTCCCGTCCCCGCTCCAGATTTCGTCACCGCCAACGTGAACATGGGGTCTACGCGTGTGGAATGAGTCGCACTGTTGTTTGCGCCAGTTGGATCCGATTCGGTCCCGGAGATACTCGCTGTATCAGCCGCCGTCCCGGTCACGCTCGGAACCACAACCATTTTAAGGGTGGTGCTGTCGCCAGAAACGAATTTGCTGAGCGTGCAGGTCACCACGAGGCTCGCCTGTGTGCAATTACTTTGAGAAATATTTGCGGAAACAAAATTCATTCCGGAAGGCAGCGTGTTTTTTAGTGTGACGTTAGTGGCGTCCTCGGGCCCGGAATTGATCGCTTGCACCGTGTAGGTCAATTGCTGAGTGATCGAGACTGGCTCGGGCGTTGCGCTGATTTGGACCGAGAGATCCGCCCCCGTGGTCGGACTTGTATTCAGCATAACGGTTACAGTGTTGTCGGCAGGATCGGTTGCAATTAAGTCCGGCAGCTTGTCGCCATTGAGATCGGCAACCAGGAGAAAATTAGGTCCAGCGCCGGTGTCAAAACTTAGAGTAGAGGGGAATGTCCCATCTCCTTTCCCAAGCTGAACGTAAACCAACGGACTGCCCTGATCTATCGAGGGCATGATCGCCAGGTCTGGCTTCCCATCGCCGTTGAAGTCTGCTGAGGCAACGAACTCGCCGTTGAGGACAGAATTCACGGGCGATTGAAACGTGCCATCTCCCTTGCCGAAAAGGATATCGACGAAGTAAGAGCGCTTCGTGCAGAACAAGCATTTCGCCGCAATTATGAAGGCGAGGTCGAGTTTCTTGTCGCCGTTGAAGTCCATCGCCTCGGATGACAAAACGTAACTGCAACTCGTCGTAAAGCCGCAACCGATACCGGGAAGTGGCTTCGGAGCCTGGAATGTGCCGTCTCCATTCCCCAACAAAACATTCTTGCTTGTCAGCACATCCGGTTTGCCATCTCCGTTGAAGTCCGCCAACAGAAGAGGAACAGCGCCGTCCAAACTTACAGCGGGTTGGAATGTGCCGTCGCCGTTGCCCAGCAGCACACCATCACTCGTGACGAGGTCAATTTTTCCGTCTTGGTTAACGTCCGCTGAGAGCAAGCCTGATGCGTTGACATTGATTTGAGTCGGTGAGCCGAACGTCCCGTCCCCCTTTCCCAGGAGAATAACCGCGTTCGTAGCCGAGCCGACGACCAGATCGAGCTTATGGTCTCCATTGAAATCGCCGGCCACGATTGAATTCGGTGTTCCACCGACATTCACATTCTTCGCCGCCTGAAAAGTCCCATCTCCATTACCCAGCAGGATGCTCACGTCTCCGCTGCCTTGATTGACAACCGCCAGATCCAGCTTTCCGTCGCCATTGAAATCACCCGCGACTACGGCGGTGGGATTTGTCCCAACGGGATAAACCTTGGGCGGCGTGAATTCGGTCGCTGCACTCTGCATCGTCCAAGCAAGCAACGTAATGGCGCCGGTCATGATTCGGACAGCAAATCTCGTCCCCGTCTTCACGATCGTTCTCCTTCCGAGGTTCACTCGTAACGCCCTGTTGGACCCAATTCTTCGAAGCCCATTCATGCCGCCTTTCTTGACCCCATGCGCAGCTTGGTTAGTCCAATTGATCTATAAATGTTCTTTTCGCTTCAGCAGTAATGACCACAGGCAGGTTGGCGCCGTTCGGTAGCGTGAACGACTTTTGCACCATGCGAAGCTCTTGCTGGTTGTCAACGAAAACGACACTGAGCACGGAGGTCCGAACCAAAGTTCCAGCCTCGTAAAAGTTCAGCGTCATGGATCCTGTGCAGTCAGAATTCACCGTAAGCGTGCCTGTGAACGTTTCATCTGCGTATCCGCCAGCCACACTGCGCGCTTCACTGCCTGTAACATGGCCGCTTACATCGACGGTGGCGCGGCCCACGGCTGCAGCAGGGATGCTGCCCGAGGAGGTCAGGATCACTCCGGTCA
>Ga0306920_100001004_pt1 | contig 34670 bp, 30 predicted proteins | sample flu12Cox44000170_FD_204666 | JGI IMG/M metagenome (GOLD analysis project Ga0306920, IMG submission 204666) | Lab enrichment of tropical soil microbial communities from Luquillo Experimental Forest, Puerto Rico - flux4day.12C.oxic.44.000.170 (v2)... | ecosystem: Environmental > Terrestrial >...
CTGGTCAACCCCGCGATTACCGTCCCGGCCGGGGCGCGGGTCAGCGTCCAGGTCATCAACGCCGACCCCGATACCGCCCACGGCCTGGTCATCACCGCCACCAGCGGCCGTTCCCCGTGGATGCCAATGATGACCGACCGGCCCGAGTTCACCGGCTCAGCCCTGTGGTTCCTGGGCAACCCGACCCCGGCCGGGATGCACACCGGCACCCTCACCTTCACCGCCGCCGACCCCGGCACCTACCACTACCTGTGCCCCGTCCCCGGGCACGCCCAGAAGGGCATGACCGGCACCTTCACCATCAGCAACACCGGCTGACCCAGTTCAGCTGAGCGGGCTTCCAGGCATCTGCGCACCTGGAAGCCGCACTCGTGTCACGGCGAATCCAGGTTGGGGCGGCACCAGGCCGCTGACGTTGCGGACCACCCACCTGGCCTGCCTGTTCGCCAGTGCGGGCCCATCATGTCGGCGCGAGCAGGGCGAGCACTGCGGGCTCAAGGTCTGCTGGCATGGCCGCGGTGCGCAGCCGGCGAGCGGACAGTACCGACGCCAGCAGCCAGGCGGCGGCCTTGGGGTCGGCGTCGGGGCGGACATCGCCGTGAGCCTGGGCATGTTGGATCAGGTCGACCAGGGGGAGCGGCGGCCGCGGCGAGGGGCCTGTGAGATGCCGTCCCCGTGGCGCGGCAGGGCGCCGCCGGTGCTGCCCTTGCCGTTGCCTGGCCGTCCGAGCCGGGGTGCCCGCGTGGTCATGTCGCGGTCACGCTGCCTTCGGCCACAGATCCCGCGCTGGTCGTAATTCAGTTCGAGCTATCGAACAAGGCGGGAGCCATCAAGATCGTAGGGAGCCAAGTGGGGAGCCAACGACGCCAGACATGGGGCTACCCCAGACCATGGCCAGCCCTCACTGGCGCAGGCAAACAGCACGTCAGGCGATATCTAGCGCCCTCCCGCGACCACGCAGTCGTGCCTTCTAAGCAGCCGGTCGCAGGTTCGAGTCCTGCCAGGCGCGCCAGGTCACAGGCCCAAACTCCCGGTTCCAAGGTCGCGGACGAGCCGTCTGTAGCAGTTGTGTAGCAGTAGGTCAGTGCTGGTCTCGTCGGGTAGTCCCTGTAGCCGGGTCAGCGCATCCCGGCGGGCTGCTCGTCGGTGTCGGTGTAGATCTCCAGCGTGGTGCTGATCCGGGTGTGGCCGAGGATCCTCTGCGCGTCGCGGGTGGGACGCCGAGGTCTTTGAGTAGCGATCCGACCGTGTGCCGGACGTGGTGGACCTTGATGATCCTGATCTTGTTGTCGTCGCAGATGCGCCGGAAGGATCGGACGAAGTTGCGCGGTTCGATCGGCCGCCCCGTCCGTGTGGTGAAGATGACGCCGGTTGCCGGCCAGGCCGAGCCCATGTCGATCAGGTAGGCAGCCTGACGTTCGGCCTGGAGCTTGATTGCCTGGGTGGCGAGGTCGAGTAGTGGCAGGCCTCGCCGCCCAGCGTGGGTCTTGACCGGTGCCAGGAACAGTCCGCTGCGGATGCGCTGCAGCTGCTGGCGAATCTGCCTAGGCTTACCATTGGCCCGTTGTGGTGCCTATAAGGCACGCTGGGATGATGCCCACAGAGTCGTACTCAAAATTGGAACCGGCGAGGAACGGGATACATGACACACTGGGAATATCGAGTCACGTACTTTGACGATGACTGCGAAGAGGTCAATAAGCAAATGCATGAATGGTCCGCCCATGGTTGGGAGCTTGTCAGTGGGAGCACCTCGATCTGGACTAACCAGGAAATTCGTGGTGGCAATCCAGTCAACGTTTACCACACTAGGTATGCTACGTTCTGGCGCAGGGAACGAGCCATTCCCTGAGATTAAGGTCGCCCTCGGCTCCCCAGCCGTTCTACTTGATCTTGTAGCAGTCCTCTGTAGCAGCCGCCCCGGTCCGGCCGGATCGATAGCGGGTCATGAGTCCAGAAGAGTGCACGTCACGCCAGCGGCGCTCGTTACCGTTAGAGCGTGGCAGGGTTGACCCGTCGAAGCCGGGTAGCAGTGTTGTTTTGTTTCGCGTTCCTCATCCTCGGGGCAGCGGGGTGCAGCGGGCACAGCACGACGCCGGGCCATCCCCCAGCGGCAAGCCAGTCGGTGACTGTGCATCCGGTGAACGGGCGTTTCACCGTCACAATTGACGGCAAGGCACTGCAAGAGGCCACGGCGGCCGGGGTCAACCTGCCGGCGCTCATCGCCCGCGCGCTGGCCCACATCAACGCTCTGCTGCCCGGCCCGGGTTCCCCAATCACCGTTGGCTATGCGCGGCCCAGCGCCCTCATTGAGCAAGCTGGAGTGGCCGGATTCACCCATCCGCTGACCGCGCACATCACGACCTCCTTCGGGGCGACACCACAGGTCAGCACCGGGGAAGCCCTGAGGTTCTGGTTTCCGCGCGACCTCGCCCATGAGGTCAACCACGCGGTGCGAATCCTTAACGGGCCAGGCTTTGGCCCGGCACTGCTCCAGCAGCTCATCAGCGAAGGCATCGCCACCGCGTTCGACCAGGCCGCCTTTCCCGGGCCGGCAGATCCCTGGACGCATGCCATCACGCAAACCCAGGAATGCGCGCTCTGGGAGAAGGCGGAGCCTCAGCTCGGTTACACGAGCTTCTATGACGCGTGGATGCTCGGCGGCTATGGCATCCCGCACTGGACCGGGTTCACCATCGGCTACCACATCGTCAACCAGTACCGGAGCCACCATTCCGGCGTGAGCTGGGCGGCGCTGACGTCTGCCAGCGCCGAGGCGATCCTGGCAGGAAGCCATTATCAGCCCTGCCCGCGTTGAGCGCGCACCGTGTCACATCTATGCCAGAACGGCACGGATTGACCGGTCATTCACGGTCGCGAGCGGGGCACCTGCCTGCCGCCCTGTAGCCGAGTCCTGTAGCAACGGTCCTGGACTATGCCGGTTCCTGGTGATCAGGACGACGAGAGAGACCCACTTCAGGCACCGTCCGGGTCACTCCGGACGTATCTTCTAAGCAGCCGGTCGCAGGTTCGAGTCCTGCCAGGCGCGCCAGGTCACACGCCCAGACTCCCGACTCCAAGATCGCGGGCAGGCCATCTGTAGCAGCTGCCGGACTAGTCGGGAAGTCAGGGCCCGGCAACGCCGCGAAAGGTACTCGGATGCCTGGTTCCCCGTGCCACGCCGATGAGGCGTTGCCGCTGCTCGGCCGGGTGTAGGAGCGTGCTGGCGATCCGGGCAGAAGGGGCTAGCGCGTGCTTTGCCATGGCCCTGCAACAGCAAGCTGGGCAAGAAAGGGTTACCGATTCAGCGGGAGGTGGAAGTTACTTGCCCTCGCCTGCCCTGGTCTAGCCACACCCAAGCGCGGATCCGGGCGGCTGTGGCGCTCTGCAGCCGTCCGTCCGGCGCCGCTGACCCCACGGCCAGCATTCCAGCGATGAAAGCCACGGTGCTGGGCAGCATCAAACCGGTGCCCATAAGGAGCGCGCCGGCGGCGAGGCCGATGGGCCGCCAGCGGGCCCGGACCGTCCATGCGAGGTGCGCGAGCCTGGGGGCACCGTAGGGATCGGCCGGGCCAGCCGTGGGGTTCCACGCAACCAGATTCCAGCGAAGCGACCGCATTTTCATCGCAGCCTCCTATTCCCTGAAGGCCAGCGGCACGTCCAGCCAGTATGTACCCCCGGCGCTGCGTTTCAAATGGCGCCCACTCACGCAGGGCCTCGGCATGGAGGCGTGATGTCTGGTTGGTGAGCTGATGCCCGTTGGGGGTTCTGAAGGACGGGCAGGCACGGCTCCAAGATCATGTGGGTGTCGAATCCATTGATCTGTCTGCCGGGGATCGCCTGGTCCGGCCGGGCAGTGCCCGGGCCTGGCGGGTCATCTGGCTTTGGTGCCTGACCCGCGGGCCGGGTTTGGCAGGATCTCTCCTGGTAAATGCTGGTGAGCTTCAGCTAGGGCTGGTATCCGCCGGCGATCCAATCCCGGAAGAGCTGGACTGTTTCGGGCGGCCATGGGGGCTCACCGCTCCTATGCGGCGGCATCGACCCGTTGCTGACCCTGTGAAGGACGTGCTGAGCGTGGCGAGGGTCGCTCATGTAATCGAAGTCATCCAGCTTGACGCGGAAGCGCCTCATGTGCGCAACGTCCATGCCGGTAAACAGCGGCCTGATGTCCTGCGCGAAGCTGACTGTCATCGGCCAACTCCCATCTCGGTTCCGTCAGACACAGGATCTCATTCCCGGAAGTACAGCGCCGCCGCTGGCATCATGCATGGCGGGTGCGGCCGCGCGGAGCCGTACGGAACACGTGCCGTCGAGTCCGGTCCAGCAAGAGCCATCCCCAAAGCCAACACGGCCAGGCCCCAGGGAGCAACCGCCCACAGTCAGCCACAATTCGGCCTGCTCAAGTGTCTCGTAGGCATTGCTGAGCGACACCCAGCGATGCTGGGCAAGTGACTGAGAAGAGGACGGCTGGCCGATGCCCTAGGTGGGGGGTGGTCGCTGGGACGGGGGCTGGGTGCGGGAGGCTGAATGAAGTTGGGAAGGGAGGCGCGATGGCAGGGCAGCCGGATGCGTCCGCGGCGGGAACGATCGATGTCGGTGGTGACCTTACCGTGAACCGCATGGGCTTCGGCGCGATGCGGGTCACCGGGCAGGGCGTCTGGGGGCCGCCGCCTAGCCGGGAGCAGGCCCAGGCGGCACTGCGGCGGGCGGTCGAGCTGGGCGTCAACTTCATCGACACGGCCGACTCCTACGGGCCGGAAGTCAGCGAGACGCTGATCGCCGACACGCTCTACCCTTATCCCGGCGATCTGGTGATCGCCACCAAGGGGGGCCAGCTGCGGCCTGGCCCCAGGCGCTGGCAGCCCGACGGGCGGCCCGAGCATCTGCGGGAGGCCTGCGAGGGCAGCCTGCGCCGGCTCAAGCTCGACCAGATCCCGCTGTATCAGTTGCATCGGCCGGATCCGAAGGTGCCCTACGCCGAGTCCGTCGGCGCGCTAGTTGATCTCAAGGCCGAGGGCAAGATCCGCCATATCGGGGTCTCCAACGTGACCGAAAGCCAGCTGCGCGAGGCGCAGCGGCTCACGCCGGTGGTGTCGGTGCAGAATCGGTACAACCTCGCGGACCGGTCGTCAGAGCCGATCGTCGACCTGTGTGACCAGGAGGCGATCGTGTTCCTGCCGTGGGCACCGATCCAGAACGCCGACCAGCTGGTGCCGGTCCTGACCGCCGCGCGCCGTCACGGCGTGAGCACCCGCCAGATCGCGCTGGCCTGGCTGCTGACCAGGTCAGCTCAGATCCTGCCGATCCCGGGCTCGGGGTCACCCGAACATGTCGCCGAGAACATCGCCGCCGCATCGATCCAGCTGCCCGCCGCCGAGGCAACCGCGATCTTGGATATCGCCGGGTAGATCCAGCCGGACCGAGTGCAGCCAGGCGCCCTGACCGGCCCTGCGGGTGGCGAGAAAGAGTAGCGCTGCCAACGACACGACGGCCCGGTGATAACCGCGCGCCGACCCGCCGATCTGGGTGGCTGGTGCGCCGTTCATGTCCATCAACTGGGCGCGCAGATGTGGGCGTGATCTGCGCATGCCCAAGTCGGTGGAGGGGATCGAGGCGATCCGCGTCAGCCTCGCGTCGCGAGGCCGAGCGCTAGGACGTTCTCACCCCACATGACCAGGCTGGTGTCGGTGAAGCCGTAGCGGAGGTAGAACCCGCGCGGCGAGCCGGGCCCATCGGCGCAGCTGGTGTAGAGCACGTCGGCGCCGGGCCGCGTCCGCAGGTAGTCCACCACCGCATCCAGCGCCGCCGCGCCGTAACCACGGCGCTGGAACCGGTGGTCGATTAGCAGCTTCCACAGGTAGTACGGGCCAACCAGGTCATCGTCCATCGGCGCCGGAATATTGTCGCTGATCATCACGAAGCCGACCAGCGCGCCGGTCTGGGCGTCGTGCACCGCCCACGGGTGGGGCATCGCACGCTGCTCCTGGTCGGCCTCGGCGAAAATCTCCGCCATCGAGTTGAGGTACCGGTCCTGGCCAGGGCCGCGGCGCAGGCCCATGACCGCCGCACGGTCCCCGGAACTGACGATGTCACGCAGCTGGACTCTGGCCACCGCGGCCTCCTTCACGCGCTGCGCGTCTACTTCTACTGTCCAGCGGCGCCCTCGGGCAATACTGCGCTTCGCTGGCGACGGGCGACCGCACCGAGATGCTCAAATGTGGGACACCCCACGTGCCGCCGAGATATTCCACAAGAGCGCCGGATCATGAGTCTGAACGCGAGCCGAAGGGAGCGGTGGCGCGAAGCGTCGGTCCCGTCCCGCGCCGCGGAGGCCCCTGGAGCCGCTGGCCAGCGCGGTCCGAGTGCCGGGCGGCGTAGCGTGGGGGGTGGCAGGCAGGTGCAGGCCGTCGCCGACAGGAAGCAGACCGGGATGTCCCTTTTCCAGCGAGCCCACGACATCGTCAGGGCCAGGGCCAACAAGGCACTGGACGCCGCCGAGCGGCCGGATGAGATGCTCGATCTGTCCTATGAGGACATGCTTGACCAGATCACCAAGGTCAAGCAGGCGCTGGTCAGCATCGCCGCGTCCCGGAAGCGCATCGAGTTGCAGGAGCAGCAGCTTCAGCACAGCGTGGAGCACCTGGACGACGGGGCCAGGGCCGCGCTCTCGCAGGGGAAGGAGGACCTGGCCCGGGAGGCGCTGAACCGCAAGGCGGCCGCGCAGCAGCAGATCGCTGGCTTCGACGCGCAGCGCGAGGAGCTGGATGAGCAGCAGCAGAAGATGGAGCAGGCGCTGAGCGCGCTGCAGGACCGGGTAAACAAGTTCCGCAGCCAGAAGGAAGTGCTGAAGGCGCAGTACCAGGCGGCGCAGGCGCAGACCGCGGTCAGCGAGACCGCGACCGGGATATCGGGCTCGCCTGGCGATACCGGCACCGAGCTGCAGCGCTCCATGGACAAGATCGAGGCCATGCAGGCCCGGGCCGGCGCGATGGACGAGCTGCTGCAGTCCGGCGTTCTGGAGGATGTCGGCGGCAACACCGACGACATCGAGCAGGAACTGGACGAGGCCGGGCGGAATGCCCAGGTGGACAAGGAGCTAGCGGCGATGAGAGCCGAGATAGCCAGCTCGTCCGAGACGCCGCAGCTCCCAGCAGGGGCTGACTAACAAGTACTGCAGGGATCCCTGAGCTGGGCAGAGCCCGGACCAGCGGCCCCAGCTGACGGCCATGTACGGCATCGCGGGTACTCGCTACGGTTCATGCACCTCGGCCACAGCCCGGCGCTGATCGCCGAGCGTGGACCCAGATGGGAGCTGCGGATGAGATGTGAGGAGTGCGGGGCGGAGACCGCTGGGGTAGGTCGGTTCTGCGCCCGGTGCGGGTTCGGCCCGCCGGGCAGCCCTGGGTGGCAGCGGACCCGGTGGACGGGCAGGACAATACCCTTTGCGGCGGCTGCGGCCCGGGGCGTGGAATCCGACACCTGGGCCGGCCTTTGGGAGCGGGGCCCAGTGAAGTGTCCCAGCGTATTCCCGCTGGGTCAGGGCGGTATCTTGTGTCCGGACTGACCGGCCGCGGCAGGAAATCGGAGACGGGCCGCAAGGCCCGCGAAGAGGCCGAGTTGTCGGCTCTGGACGCGCGGGCCCGCTCAACCGGGGAGGCGGGGGACGCGGCCGGGGCCCGTGACCAGTACGCCGCGCTGGTGCCGCTGTGCGGGCGGGCCTTCGGCCCCGAGCACCCGCTTACCTTGACCGCCTGCGCCGGGCTCGCCCGCTGGACCGGGGCGGCGGGGGACGCATCCGGGGCCCGTGACCAGTACGCCGCGCTGCTGCCAGTGCGTGAGCGGATCCTCGGCGCCGAGCACCCCGATACCTTGACCACCCGCGCCTCGCTGGCCTATTACACCGGCAAGGCCGGGGACGCGGCGGCGGCCCGTGACCAGTACGCCGCGCTGCTGCCGGTGGATGAGCGGGTGCTGGGCCCCGAGCACCCGGACACCTTGGTGACGCGCGGCCAGGTCGCCCGCTGGGCCGGGGAGGCGGGGGACGCAGCCGGGGCCCGTGACCAGTTCGCCGTTCTGCTGCCGGTGGATGAGCGGGTGCTGGGCCCCGTGCACCGGCATACCCTGGCCGCCCGGTACAACCTCGCCCGGTGGACCGGGGCGGCGGGGGATCCGGCCGCCGCCCGCGACCAGTTGGTCGCGCTGGTGCCGCTCTGTGAACGGGCCTTGGGTCCCGAGCACACAGAGACGGTGAACAGCCGCAAGAATCTGGCCTTCTGCGCGGGGGAAGCGGGCGACGCGGCCGGGGCCCGCGATCAGTACGCCGCGCTGCTGCCCGTAGATGAGCGCATCCTCGGCCCCGAACACCCGGAAACCCTGCGCACCCGCCACAATCTCGCCCACTGGACCGGCAAAGCCGGGGACACGGCCGCCGCCCACGACCAGCTAGCCCAGCTGGTGCCCGTCTTGGAGCGGATCCTCGGCCCCGAGCACCCAGAGACCCGGGCCGCCCGCTCCCAGCTCGCCGACTGGACAAAGAGATCAGCCAGAGGGCACCTCTTCCGCCTTCGATCACACCGCGTGGACTGACTACCGCATGTTTGCCTCCGGGCCGATCCAGCTGTGGCGGGCGCCGGAACCGCCGTTACGAGCGGCAGTCTGGTCACTTGGCCTAGTCCTGGGCGGAGCGCCGGAACTGACATTATGAGCGCCGGTTCAGTCCGCGTGTATGCCGCTCGCCGTGCGCGTCTAGTCGGCGGGAGCGAGTTTCCTGGCGACTGGAGGCGGGCATCCGGGACCCTGCCGGGGTGCGGGCGTTTCACGCGTATCGGCTCACGGTCTTGGATCGGTGGCTCGCTCACGAGCCTTGGTTCTCGCCCTCTTCAGGAAGCCGTGGTGTGGGGCGCGGCGGGCTGGGTGGTGTCCGCGCGGTCCAGCAGCGGCTGGCTGCCCAGCCGGCCGGCGATGCTGCGGGCTTCGCCGATCGCGGCCTCGGCGGCCTCGGCGTCGCCGGTTCGGAGCAGGTGCTGGGCGTGGTCGAGCAGGCCGTGAGCGAGGTGGTATGGGGTGGAGTGCTGGCGCAGCCCGGTGATCGCGGCGGCGAGCGCCGCCCCTGCGTCCGGGCTGCTGTCGGGCCGGCGGGCGCGGGCCAGGTCGCGTTCGGCGCGCTGCATCGGGGCCAGCTCCCCGGGCTGGTAGCGGTCGAGCATCGCGAGCAGGTCGTTGACGGTGGCGGTGTCGGCGAGGTCGTGTGCGGCGCGGGCGGCCAGCGGCCACGCCCAGCGAAGGTATTCGTGGCTGATGCCCAGGGCGCCGACCTGGCCGAGTACGACGCGGGCGCAGCGCAGTGCGGCGGCGGGCTGGTGGCCAGCGGCGGTGAACCCCTCCACGACCGCGATGAGCGCCTGGTCCTGGGGGTCTTCGCTGGCCCGCAGGTCACTCAGCCCGGCCAGGATCGCCTGGGCGGTTTCGGTGTCGCCGCGCAGCGCCGCCACCCAGGCCCGGTAGCAGGGGAGGAACTCGATGTCGGCCACGCCGTCGCCGTCGATGGCCTGGGCAAGCTCGGCTTCGGCGGTGTCCCAGTCGCCGGTCATCAGCAGCGCCTGGGCCAGGTTCGCGACCGCGACCGCGAGGGGGTCGCGGGCGCCGGCCCGGCGCGAATGGTCGGCGCCGGCCCGGGCAGCCTCGGCGCCGGCGGCGGGGTCGGTGCCGGTGACCACGTCGGCCAGGTAGCCCAGCGCACGGCCCAGCCGGAGGGTGTCGCCGGCCTGGGTGGCCAGCCGGGCCGCCTCCCGGTAGTAGGCGGCCCCCTGCGGCCTGCGCCCCGCGTTGGAGTGGCGCACGCCGCTGGTGGTGAACAGCTCCGCGAGGGTGGCGTCGTCCACGGCGAGGGCCTGGCCAAGAGCCAGCGCCTCGGCGGTCAGTGCGTCCGCCTCGGGTGTGCCGGCGAACGCCTCCAGCGCGGCGAGTTCGCCTAGGGCCTGGACGGTGTCGGTGCCGGGGTTATCCCGCAGAACCGCCAGGGCGGTGGTGAGTTGCTCGCGCGCCTGGGCGTACCGCCCCCACCGGCGCAGCGCCTCGCCGGCGATGGTCTGGGCGCGGGCGGCGGACCGGGTGTCGTCGCCCTGCCGGTACAGCTCCTGGGCTTGGCCGGCCTGCTCGAGGGCGGTGGCCCAGTCGGCGTTGGTGAGGGCAGCGCTTGCGGCGTGTTCCCACAACGTCGCGGCGGTTTGCTGCCTGTCCGGGGTGTCGGCCTGGGTGAGCTGGGCGGCCGAAGCGTAGCTGGCGGCGGCAAGGCCGGGAGCGCCGGTGCGGTCGGCCCGCTGGGCCGCGCGGGTCAGCGCGGCGATGGCCTGGCCGCGGATTTCCCCGGCGTCGGGGGCATCGGGGATCGCGTCGAGGGCGTCGAGGTAGTGGCGGGCGATCACGTCCGTGACTTCCTCGCCGTCGCCGGGGAACGCCGCCGTCAGGTAACCGGCGACGGCCAGGTGGCGAATCTTGCGGTCGCGGCGGGACAGGGTGTCGTAGGCGACCTGGCGCAGCATCTGGTGGGTGAACCGGTAGCTGCCCTTCTCCGGCGACAGCGGGTCGGCGGACACGGTGAGCACTTCCCGGCGCACCAGCTCATCCAGGCCGGCTCGCGCCGCGGTCTCATCTTGCCCGGACACCGCGACCAGGGCGTCCGCCGGGAAGGTGGTGCCGAGCACCGCGGCGTCGGCGACCAGCCGCCGCACCCCCGGGGCCAGGGCATCGAGCCGGGCGGCCAGCAGCGCGTGCAAGCTGTCCGGCACCGCCAGCTGGCCGACGTCGCCGACTAGCCGGTAGATCCCCTCGATGGGCTGGACGATGTCGCGGTCGACCAGCGAGCGGATGGTTTCCACCCCGAACAGCGGAATCCCCTGCGCGTGGGCGGTGATCTTCGCCCGCGCTGCCGGTGGCATGCCCGGCACGAGCGCCTCCACCAGGGCATCCATCGACGCCGTATCCAGCGGGTCCAGCGTCAGGGCGGTCCGGTTTCGCCCGGTCCCGAATGCGGACCGGATCTCACCCAGCTCGGGGCGGGCGAACACCAGCACGTACACCGGCAGGTCCCGCACCCAATCGACCAGGTAATCCAGGAAGTCCAACAGCCCCGCATCGGCGTGCTGGGCGTCCTCCACCACCAGCACCACCGGCCGCACCGCGGCCAGCCGCTCGAAGAACAGCCGCCACCCGGCGAACAGCTCCTCCCGGCCCAGCGGTCCCCCGCCATCCCCGGCGAACGCCACCCCAAGCATCCGGCCCAGCCGCACCCCGGCATAGGCCTGCTCAGCCGGGTTGGGAACGAACTCCGCCAGCCCCGCGGCCAGCCTGGCCACGACGGCCTCGGCCGGATCCTCCTCGGAGATGCCCAACCGCTGCCGGACCATCTCGGCCAGCGCCCAAAACGCCACCCCGTCCCCATACGACAAGCACCGGCCCCGGTGCCACCACACGTCCTCCACCAGGCCATCAAGGTACTTCTCAAACTCCCAGCCCAGCCGCGACTTGCCCACCCCGGCCGGCCCGGACACCAGCACCAGCCGCGGCACCTTACGCTCCGCCGCCGCATGAAACAGCTCCCGGATCGTGCGCAGCTCGGCGTCCCGGCCGGTCAGCGGCGCCTCCAAACCATCGATCCGCTGCGACCCGCCCACCCCGGCCAGCACCCGCACCGCCCGCCACAACCGGACCGGCTCGGCCTTGCCCTTCAGCGCATGCTCGCCCGCGTCGGCGAACCCGATCGCACTGCCCGCCAGCCGCTGCGTCGCCCCATCGGCCAGCACCGTCCCCGGCTGTGCGGCTGCCTGCACCCGCGCCGCGGTGTTCACCGCATCTCCCGCCACCATCCCCTCCTGGGTGGCACCCAGCGTCACCGCCACCTCCCCGGTCACCACCACCGCCCGCGCCGCCAGGCCCGGCACCCCCGCCTCCGCGCCCAGGTCCGCAACCGCGGCCACCAGATCCAGGCCGGCCCGCACCGCCCGCTCCGCATCCCCTTCCGCCGCGACCGGGGTGCCCCACACCGCCATCACCGCATCCCCGATGAACTTCTCCACCATCCCGCCGTACCGGCCGATCACCGTCCGCGCGGTCTCGAAATACTGCGACAGCAGCTCCCGCACCGCCTCCGGATCCCGCGCTTCCGACAACGGGGTGAACCCCACCACGTCGCAGAACAGCACCGAGCACACCCGCCGCTCCGCCACCGGCCCAGGGACCGCCCCGCCGACCGGTGCCGGAGCAGGCACCGACGACGCTGGAGCGACCTCAACCAGGGTGGCGCCGCAGGCGCGGCAAAAGCGTTTCCCCGCAATCACCGGCTGGCCGCACGACGGGCACCCCCCCACCGCAGCCCCGCAATCCCCGCAGAACCGGTCGCCATCCTCCAGCGCCGCACCGCACCGCCCACACCCCACGCGACGCTCCCCCACGATCAATGCGTTAACCCTGGCCAGCCCCGGCACGTAACCGACAGTGTAAGTGCTGACCGCACCATCCCTCAGCCGTTGACCGGGAGCCCTTGGTAGTGCCACGCCGGCGGGTCGGCCCCGCCATGGGCAAGACGCGCAGAACTGGTTCATCGGCGCCTGCATGCGCCGAACGCCCTCACAGTCCCGATGCGCTCCTACTCGGCGATCTGTCTCCGTCTGCCGAATCTGAAGATGCTGCAGAGTCACCGGAAGCAGCCAGGCAGCACCGCGCCGGGAGATCGCCGCTAGTTGGGCAGCAGCGCTCGATCACCACTTGGCTTCGAGTTTTGCCGTCGAGAGCGAAAGGCAGTTGCACAATCCGCGTCGTCCGCCATGCCATACCTCCCCAAGCTGTGTCGGCTTCCGGCTGGCAACGGGGAAGCTGCTGGCAGCTTGCTGGATTGCACGCGCTCAAATCATTTCTGAAGATCACAACACATTTCTGACCCGGGAAAGCGTGGAGCTCAGTGGATCCGTCGGCAAGGATAGGCGGTCCGGGCTGGCGGACTGCCGGTCAGCGGCGGCGGCACCGCCACAGCAGGTACGTCGGTACCGGAGCTGGCGGCTCGACGAAGTGCTCGGTTTCCAGCCCGGCGTCACGCAGGGCGTTCAGAACGGTGGAGAGCTTGCGGTGCGTCGCGCCGACCCGGATCCGGACGCCTTGGGGATTGTGGTCCGGCGAGGTCCACCAGCCTTCACGCTCATAGCCTTCTCCCGGTGGCCAGCTGCTCCGGCCCCGCTCATTGCCGGGAAAGCACGGGTGCACGATCGAGGCGACGAACCAGCCGCCCTCGCGCAGCACCATCGTCACAGTCGACAGGGTGCCCGCTAGGTCGTCGATGTCCATCAGCGCCAGCTCGCAGGTACAGCCGTCAAACGGCCGCCCGTCCCACCAGGCGGTGTGGCGGGTAACGTCGGCGCGGACATAGGCGATGTCCTCCGGGCCGGTGGCACGTGCCTTGCCGAGCATCGCGGCGGAGATGTCGACGCCGACCACGTCCGCCCCCAGCCGGGCCAGGTAGCGGCTCATCCGCCCCTGCCCGCAGGCGATATCCAGCACTCGTCGACCGGTCACGGCGGGCAGCAGGCCAGGATGCGCCGCGATCAGCGGCGGCGCGTCCCCGGCCCACTGCTCGTACCACTCGGCGAACTCGTCATACCTCGCCAGCGCCTGCGCCATGTTCCCACGTTAACTGCCCGCCCGGCGCAACCCGCGCGGATGGCACAGCTCGCAGGCGCCCCGACTCGGCAGCCGGGAGCTCGATGACCTGACGCATCCGCCTCACGTTGTGTGATCGGTCTCGGCCCGAGCGAAGCATGCACTCCCGCCGACCTGCTCGCCGAGACTGCGCCTCGACCGTGGGCCCCAGCGCCGGGCGGATACAAGTAATGTGCGCGCCGTAGGCCTCGCGAGCCCATGATCGACTAGACGCCGGCCCTGTTCTTGCGGACTGCCTGCTACTCACGAACCCGGCGCTGCGGCTGTCACCATTGGCCCGTAGGCGCCCTGCTGGGCACCACGTCGTTAACTGCCATCGGAGGCCGGACGATCATGACTGCAGCCGACGTCAGGCGGGAGGAATTCCTGCCACCAACAGCGCTGGAATCCTCGCTGCGCGCCCTCGGTGCGGACACGGTGCGATACCGCTTCGACTACATCATGCTGCCGATGCGTGACGGAGTCCGGCTGGCAACCGTCGTCATCCGGCCGCGCCCGGAAGGCCGCTATCCCACGCTCATGGTCCGCACGCCATACGCGGTGAACTCCATCCCCGACCAGTTCAAGCCCATGCACACCGCGCAGTTCAAGAAGAACTACGTGCTCATCGTGCAGAACGAGCGCGGCAGCGAGTGGTCCGAGGGTGACTTCGGCTTCCTCACCAGCACCACTGCCGACGCCCAGGACACCCTCGACTGGATCAGCGCACAGGAATGGTCCAACGGCAAGGTCGGCCTGCATGGCTGTTCCTCAACTGCCGAGAATCAGCTGAAGCTCGGCGCCATCGGGCATCCGGCGCTGCGCGCATGCGTGCCGATGAGCTCTGGCGCAGGCATCGGGGACATCCCCGGTGCCGAGGGATCGAACGGCTGTTTCTTCCGTGGCGGCGTTCCCATGATCAAGACGTGGGCACTGTGGCATGCGCCATTCGGGATCCGGCTGCGCCCGAAGCTGCCCGGGAACGCCGAGGGCGACGAGCTCTCCCGCATTTTCCGCCGGTATTCGGTCAGCGTGCCCGACTTCCGGGACCCGGAGTACGCAGCGGCCCTCGATAAGGCCACGCGGGAAGCGCCGAGCGGCGAAGTGCTGCGACGCATGGGTTCACCGCTGACGGGCTTCGAGATGTTCATGGCTGACAGCCCCGCCAGCCCGGCCTGGCGGGACGTGGACCTCATCGACGCCAGCCACACCGGCGCGACGCCATCCATCAACATCAACGGATGGATGGACGTCGGCGCATACGAGACCGTCAAGCTGTTCGAGTTCCAGCAACATCACCCCGACCAGTACCTCATCATGGCGCCGACAGAGCACTGCAAAATGCTGGCCACCAGCCCCGACGCGCGCTTGGGCCAACGGCCGGTGGGCGACACCCGTTTCCCCTACGACGAGATCATCACCTCGTGGTTCGACCGGTTCCTGTGCGATGACGACGCGTGGCAGCCGCTGCCCAAGGTCCAGGTCTTCCTCATGGGTGCGTGCACCTGGCTGGCCGGCGAGTCATGGCCGCTGCCCGAAACCGAGCCGCGGACCCTCTACCTGACCAGCGGCGAGTCCGCCAGCACACTCTGGGGCGACGGTGCCCTGGTGGCGGCCGCCCGGGCCGCTGGCACGGACGAATTCATCGCTGACCCGTACAACCCTGTGCAATCGATGGGCGGCGACCTCGCGACCCATTCCCCGGTCTGCGCCGATCAGCGGGAGGTCGAGTGCCGGGCAGACGTGCTCGTCTATAGCACGCCTGTGCTGGCCGAACCGGTGGCAATCGTCGGCGACGTCAGCGCTGAGCTCTATGTCTCGGCCGACGCCGAGGACGCTGACGTGTTCATCAAGCTCATAGACGTCTATCCGGACGGTACCGCCTACAACCTCGCGGGCAGCTGCCTGCGGCTGCGCTATCATGACGGCTTCGATCAGACAGCAGGGCTCATGCCCGGCGAGATCTACCACGTCCGGGTCGGCGGCATGACGACCGCCAACTACTTTCCTGCCGGTCACCAGATTCGTATCGAGGTCGCGGGCTCCAACTTCCCGCTGGCGGACCGCAACTGGCATGTTGGCGAACGCAACGACCTGGCCACCGACGGCCCGGTCGCTCACATCACCCTGCATCACGGGCAAGGCCACAAGTCGGCACTGCACTTCCGCGCTTACACCGGCCAGATCGCAGTCAACACACCGATGTCTGACACCCGGCCCCGTGGCCAGGCCGAGCCGGGTTCGGATCCCCCATGACCAAGCTTCGTCCGGCGTCGTTTGGCCAGCACCGGTCACGCGGCCGAGTGCGCGCAGAACGGATGTTCTGCGCGCTACGACCCACTCGGGACGGAGTTCTCAGCCGCGCGTAATCGGCGATCTGGCCGCAGCAGAGGTGGGTCAGGCCGTTGATCGGATGCCTCGGCCCGAGTGGCTTGCGCCGGAATGACCATGCCCGGTTGTGCATAAAGATGCGTGGGCACAACGCAATCAATTCGGCAATGTCGGGCGCTCCCTGGGCTCGTGCCACTTGGGGATCTGGCGTTGAGCTGCCGGGAGAGCCGTACTCGTTCAGCCAAGCCGGCCTGCTGACCGTGGGGGCCCCGGCGTTACCGGCCGGGCAGCAGCACGCTCAGGCAGGTGACGCAGCCTTCGAGTTTTTCGAACTCGCTGATGTCCACCACGACCAGGGTGAAGCCCACGTCATCGAGGAGTTCAGCGGTGCGGGGAGCGGATGCGGCGATCAGCACCTGGTCCCCGCCCAGCGGGACGACATGGCAGCCGCTTTCTTCCTCCACCGGGCGGACAGCCGGGAACAGCCCGGCTGGCACCAGCTGCGGCAGCAGCAGGAACGTGCCGTCGGGCAGTGCGGTCACCGCGGACTTCAGGTGCAGCACGTTCCCCAGCGGGACAGCGATCACTGTGCGGCCCAGCGGGGCCAGCAGCGCACGCAGCTGGCGGATGCCCGCGCCGTTGGTCCGTCCGCCACGCCCCACATACACGGTGTGGCCGGCCTGCAGCACATCGCCGCCGTCCAGAGTCCCCGGCTCTTGGATCGCGGCTGTGCGCAGGCCCAGCGACCGGACAATCCCGGCGACACCGGGAACCTCGGGACGGCGGGCCGGCACGCCCGGGCGGGCCAGCACCGCCAGATCCTCGCAGACCACCACCGCATCTTCGATGAAAACCGAGTCCGGGCACTCCTCAGCGACCGGCACCGGCTGGATCATCCAGCCACTGGCCGCCAGCGCATCGGCGTACCCCGCATGCTGGGCCCGGGCCAAGGCCACATCCACCGGGACCCGCCTAACGTGGGTGACGATGCCCTCGGCCAGCCTGCTGCTGGGTGCGCGGACCAAGACCGTGCCGTTCACCGATCGCTCCTTAGCTGACCAGGCAGGCGCACGGCAACCAGCCACCCGGCATCCGGCACCGCTGGCCGGCCTGGCCAAGACCGGACCACTGCGTAGCGATGATAAGCAACAGGCCCCCGGCCGCTGCACACCCGGCGGGCGGGCAGCGCCCGCGTGCCGGGCCGCCGCGCCCACGCGGCCGCCGGCCACCCGGGCCGGCCAAGAACTGCCATGGGTCGCGAGGGCGTATCCGCGCCATGCTCGGTTCCCTGGCGAAACGAGGGGTGGGGTGATGACCCAGGTAACGGAGCATGTGGAAACCCGCGGCGTGCCGTTCGAGCCGATCGCGCACGAGCAGGCGATGACCCTGCCGTTGATCAAGCATGCTGACGAAATGGCAAGGACTGGGTGCGGTAGCCACGGGCCTGCACCGGCTGCGTCCCACCCGCAGTGCGCCTTCTACCTGATCAGGAATGTGCCGATTCCCTCTGGATGCTCAGCCTGCACAGCGACGTCTGCCACGACGGCCAGGTGGGGACCGCGGCGTGTCCAGTCCAGGAGGTGGTGAACGCCCTCGGCCGGCCCTTCGAAGACTGCCTCGACCCTGCCGTCGGGAAGGTTGCGTACCCACCCGCTCACACCGTGGTCAAGGGCCATCCGCCGGCAGGTGTCGCGGAAGTAGACGCCCTGAACCTGACCGGAGATCAGCACCCGATAGCGGATCACAAGGAGAAGGTACGGCGTGACCGCCGGAGACGCGGCATCCCGGCGAAAGCGCATCGCGGCACTTGAGGACGTGCCGGGGGGATCGAGGCTTGCCCGCGCCCGGGAATAGACTCCGGCCAGCGCCGGGGTATCGATTCGGGTTGTCCCAGCGGCAGGAAGGGGATCGCGGTGGCAGGTGGCCGGCAGATCCTGTTCATCCGGGGCGGCGGCGCGGGCGTGCACGACCAGTGGGATGGCAGGCTGGTCGTGAGCCTGCGGCGGGGAACCCGGCAGTGGCTGCCAGGTCCGCTGCCCGCGCCTGCCGGCTGAGGGCGACCCGGGTTATGCCCGGTGGGGCACGGCGATCCGGCGGGAGCTGGCGGCCCTGGATGATGGTGCGGTCGTGGCCGGCCATTCGGCGGGCGCGGCCGTCCTGGTCACTGCGCTGGCTGAGCAGCCGCCGGGGAAAGGGCTCGCGGGCGATCGTGCTGATCGCCGCCCCGTTCGCCGGCGAGGGCGGCTGGCCCGCCGGTGAGTTCGGGCCGGCGGGCGGCCGCGGCGCGGGGCCTGCCGCCCGGTGCGCCGGTGCCTGTCTGCCACGGCCTTGGGGGACCAGGCCGTCCCGTCGTCGCATGCCGGTCTGTATGCCCTGGCCATCCGGCAGGCGCAGGTGCACCAGCTGCCCGGGCGGGATCATCAGCTGAACAACGACCTGAGCGACGCTGCCGCGGCGATCGGCAGCAGCAGGCCACGGCCCGTCACCGATACGCAGCGCCGGCACCAGGTTCCCACCCGGCGGCTGGGCGGGCGGCCTGCTCAGCCGCATAATCGTGCAGGAACGCCCGGCGGCGGCATGTCCGGAAGGCCACCCGGATTGCGGTAGATGCGGGACTTTCAATCTGAGGAGCCCGATGCATAAACATGCGGGCAGCCGCGCGCGTGGCTCTGGTGAAAGAGAGAACGAGCACTTGACCTTGACCTTGGGGGACGCTCCACCATAGACAACCAGGTGCCGCGCCTGGGGAGGAGGCGCTGATCATCGTGGTGATCCGGGCGGTGGTGTTCGACATCGGTGGCGTATTGGAGATCACCCCGGACCTCGGCGTTGGTCGGCGGTGGGAGGCCCGGCTCGGGCTGCCGCCTGGGGAAATGAACGAGCGCATGGGTGATGTCTGGAGGGGCGGCGGTCTTGGCACGATCACCTTGGATGAGGTGCACCAGGCCATCAAGGACCGCCTGGGCTTGGACGACCAGCAGCTCGCCGACTATATGGCCTGCCTGTGGCGCGAGTACCTGGGCACCGCCAATGCCGAACTGATTGAGTACGCCCGGCGGCTGCGGCGGCGGTACCGCACCGGGATCGTGAGTAACAGCTTCGTCGGCGCTCGGGAGCGGGAACAGGCGGCCTACGGGTTCGAAGACCTCGTTGATGAGATCGTCTATTCACACGAGGCCGGGATAAGTAAGCCCGACCCGCGGATCTACGCCCTGATCTGCGAGCGCCTGAGCGTCCTCCCCGGGGAGATGGTATTCCTCGATGACGTCGAGCAGTGCGTGGCCGGTGCGCGTGACGCGGGCATTCACGCGATCCACTACCAGGACAACGCCCAGGCCATTGCGGAGATCGAGAAACTGCTCGCCAGCGCATGAGCGCATTCACGGCGCCTGGCCAGGAGGCGCCGCGCCTGCCTTGGCGGAAGCTAACAGCAGCCGTGACAGCCACACCTGGGTAGGCACGACCACGAGTTTGCCATTCGCTAGCTGGCCAGGGCCACTGTGGTATCGCGGACGAGCCGGGTCCGCCGACGGCGCCGATTGGCAAGGAATCGAACTGGGTGCAGACAGTGCAGGGGCGCTACTGGTTCCGTACTTCCGGCTGTTCGCGCCGACGGTGGCGTACTTCGATCGCAGCTGGCCGCTGCCGGACATCGAGAAGGCCTAACCCTGGACCAGGCGCCAGCCGAAACCGCAGTGCACGTGCAACGTCCGTCTGCGGCCCGCCTACAGGCGAGGGTCAGGAATGTAAGGTTGCGCGCTGCGGGCCGGGGAAACAAGACGCCGTGCCTTCACGGAGGATGAGATGACGCAACCGCCCAGGATGGACGTCACGTCGGTGACGATTGGCGCGCCTGCGCCGCGTGAACTCGCGGCCTTCTACGCGCGGATGCTTGACTGGCCTGTCGTAGTCGAGGAACCGGCGCGGCCGGGTTTTCCGCCGGAGGATGGCTGGGCACAGCTGCGCCCACCAGCCGGCAAGCTCGGCCCGACGCTGAACATCGAGTACGAAGCCCAGTACACGCGGCCGGTCTGGCCGAGCGAGCCGGGCAAGCAGCACATCACGGTGCATCTGGACATCGCTGTCCAGAATCTCGACACGGCTGTCGACTGGGCCACAGAGGCTGGCGCCACCCTGGCCGACCACCAGCCGCAAGAGAATGTCCGGGTGATGCTCGACCCGGCCGGGCATCCGTTCTGCCTATTTCTCACTTAGATTGCCGCCGCGCCATGAGCTCCAACGGTGCCCGCTACGTGCCCGCTCACGCGGTTAGAGCAGGTAACTCACGGTCACTCACGGGTAGCTTGCCATGCCGCTCCAGCCAAGGGTGCCAGCGTTCGTTGACAATTGGTCTTGATACCGTGCTGTAGGCAGGACGACTGGAAGCGGAAGCGCGAGGATCGCGGCCATGCGCCTTCCATGGCACGCCCGAACCTACGAGAGAACATGTTCGGACTGCGGGGCTACCTGGCAGGTGCCCCGCCGGTTCGCGCGGCGCTACCGCCAAGGGATTTCCTCGTTCAACGTTGCCGAGATGTCCCGGCGCCCGATGATCATCCGAGGTGGTCCAGGCGACGCCGTGGACTGGACGGAACTCAACAGCGAGGTTCAGGCGAGCATGGCTGTAGGCCAGCAGTCGGCGGCGTTCCGTGTCTGCCCGAAATGTGGATCGGATCGCTACACCCAGCGGCCGATCCGATCATGACCAACTAGCCGGATTGGTGCAGCGATTTGTTTCAGAGCATCCTGTACATGATATGCAGGCCAACGTATCCATATTCCGGATGCCGAAACGCCTCCGGTACCGTGGCAAGAATCTGAAAGCCGAAGGAGCGCCACAACTGGATCGCCGGTGCGTTGGTTTCGACGACCGCATTGAACTGCATCGCCCGGTAACCATCCGCGCGTGCCTGTTCAAGGACACGCTGGCAGAGAGCGCGGCCTGCGCCCTTCCCACGCCGCGCCGGATCGACCACAAAGCCGGCATTGGCAACGTGTGACCCCGGGCCAGGGTGAATGGGATGAGTGTTCGCGCTGCCGATGACACTTCCATCGTCATCCACGGCGACAATGGTGCGCCCTGGCAGCTCTCGCATCCACCCAGCACGTGCCCGCGCTTCGGTTCTTGTGGAATCCCACGTCAGGGTTTCGCCAGCGGTACCCACTTCTTTCAAGATCAGCCAGATCGCAGGCCAGTCCTCTGGCTTCGCCTCACGTATCACCATGTAACAAGCATGGCGTGACCGCACGCATCTGCTGGCTGCCGCCGCGGGTAGTCAGGCCGCACGGAAGGTGAAGAGCTGATGACGGGGCAGTCGTGAGGCGTAGCCCCGGCTGAGCCGGTGGACGCCAACGCTGGACAAAGCACTTGTATCGATCGCGTCGAAGGCGATTTCGTCGAAGCCGTTGCTAGCAAACCATGCCCGTATCTGCGGTGTCAGGTCAGGCGGCCGCCGGTGCCGGGTCCAGATCACGGTCGCGCCGGCCCGGCACAGGGCAGGCGCCGCATCGACGGTCCGTTTGATATCGCGATCGCTCACGTTGCCGAAGATGCCGCACAGCAACACCACGTCGGCGGGTAGGGCGTCGGCGAAGCTGGCCACGCGGCTTGCGTCGGCCAGGCGGACCTCGACCTGAGACAGGCCCTGCCGCGCGGCCGCCTGGCGGGCCAGGCCGGCGTTACGTGCATCGGATTCGACCAGCACCGCGCGGACATCAGCACGGCGGAGGTGATGCGGCAAGACGCCGATGACGTCGTACCCCTGCCCGGCACACAGGCTGACCAGGCTCACCGGGCCCGCCGGTGCCCGGCCAATCGCATCCGACAGGTGCAGCCGGACCCGGCCCAGGCGGGCGCTCAAGGACGAGGATGGGTCATCGTAGGCCGCGTGCCAGGCTGCCCAGTCCTTCACGCCCATATCTTCCCCCGACCGCACCTGGCTAGGTGTGAAGCCAGGGGTGGGTAGGCGTGTCTCTCAGCCTGCCTGCGCGTGCACGCCCCTGGCCGGACCCTGCTGGCAGCCAGGTCCACCCACCGTGCCCGCCGCTGCCGCGCGGTGCGTGCGGGGCTGCGGAAGGTGCCACAGCCTGGTGCCTGCTACAGCGCCCGGCCCATCACAATGGAGTCCCACAGCTCGCCGCTGGCCCGCCGGTACTGGCGGGCGCGGCGCCCTTCCTCAACGAACCCGCACTTACGGTACAGCGCGATGGCGGCCATGTTGTGGGCGAATACCTCCAGGCAGAGCTTGTGCAGCCCAAGGTTGCGCGCCCAGTCGACCGCCGCGGCCACCAGCGCCGAACCGACCCCGCACCCGCGCCAGCCGAGGTCAACGAGCATCCCCAGCTCCCCGAAGCCGTGGCGGCTGACCTCGATGTGGAGTATTCCGATGAGCTGGCCATCGGCAACCGCCACGATCGACTCGCCTGCGCTGCGCGCGAACAGCGCAGCCCGCTCGCTAATGTCGACCGGTGGCTCGGTCGCGATCCCGGTGCGTTCCTCCGCGACCGCGGCGAAAAGTTCGGCCATCGCCCGCGCGTCTCCAGCGTGCGCTGGCCTGACCTCGAACAGCGCCATTGGCATATGCTCGCATCCCTGCCCGGCGGGGCCACGGCCCGGCGTTCGGGCACCGCACAAGCCCGCCCCAAGGTCCGATTCTGCCGCCATGGGCGCCCTCGTACGCTCGCCGACCGGGCCTGGTGCAACGAGCTCAGCACCCGGAGTGTGCTGCAGGCTGGGGGGTCGCAGAACGAACGCGCGGGGAAGGAGCGGCCATGCCCGATGAGGCGTTCACCGAACTGGCCGGGGGCCGCGTGGTGCTGCGCCGGTTTCGCTCGGACGATATAGCGGAGTTCGTGGCGTATCGATCTTCTGCACAGGTGGCCCGCTTCCAAAGCTGGGATGCGCCGTATCCGCGAGAAGAGGGGGAGCGCTTCATCCGGCAGATGATGGCCCGGCATCCGGATACCGCTGGGGAATGGTTTCAGTTCGCGGTGGCGTCGCGTCCGGCCGGGCAGCTGATCGGTGACTGCGCGGCCATGCCGCATGCTGATGATCCCCGCCAGTGCGAGATCGGATTCACGATCGCCAGCGAGCATCAGGGCCATGGCTACGCCACGGAAGCTGCGGACCTGCTGGTGGGCTACCTGTTCGGCGGGCGGGGCAAGCACCGGATCGCCGCCAGCTGCGATGCCCGGAATGGGGCGTCGGCCGCGGTGCTGGAACGGCTGGGCATGCGGCGGGAGGGCCATCTGCGCGAGAGCACCTGGGCCAACGGTGAGTGGACCGACGTCCTGCTTTATGGCCTGCTGCACGATGAGTGGAACCCCCAGAGACGATGAGGTCCCACACCCGCTCAGGTCACAGTAAGTAGCCACGTTGCGGTTTGCCGGAACCGCCCGCCTGTCTGAGCCGTCTAAGGACACAGCGAGTGCGCAACGGGAGAACCAGTGTCGTTCCACAGGGTTGCCCAAAGCGATCGGCTGACAGCGGTTGCAGTGGCGGCATTTGCCGCCAGCATCATGGCCTCTGCCGGGTGCGGGACGGCTGCGTTCCGCGCTAGCGGTCCCGTCGCTGGCAGCCCCCAGGTGATCGTGGTGCGCGACAACGCCAATGGCAAGACGGTGCCCGCCAGGGCGGGAGATCGGATCGAGCTGATTCTTTCAAGCAGCTACTGGCGTGTCACCGGCAGTTCGGCGCCCAGCGTGCTACGGCAGAATGGACCACCCGTGCCGCTGCCCAGGCCGAGTAGCTGTGCTGACATTCCCGGCCTCGGCTGCACCCCGGTGCGGGCCGGTTTCACCGCCCTCACCGGCGGCAAGGCTGTCATCACGGCCAGCCGTTCTGCCTGCGGTGAGGCTCTGCGGTGCAGGCCGGGCCAGATGCGGTTTGCTGTCGTCGTCATTGTCGGGAAATAGGCAGCGGAACGGCCCGGCCGGTGGCTAGGAGACGATCAGGTAGATGCTGTTTCCCAGCAGCCAGGCACCCACCACCAGTGCCCCCACCACGATGGCCTGATCCTGGTGGGTGTCGATCCACGTATGAATCCGCTCAAAGCGAACCGCGGCCGCAGCCGGGGCGAAGGCCGCATACAACTCCATGACCAGGAAACTGGACGTTGCCAGCAGGCAGAACATGACTAGCGCCAGCCAGTCGCCCGCGGTGGATAGCTTGGCCTGGACGACCGTGGCCGCTCCTGCTGCCACCAGCGTCCATGGCTGCAAGAAGACGCCCAGTCCAGCGGCGGCCCACAGCGACAGATGATCCAGCCGCGCCATCCAGGCCGGCTGCTTGCGGGGCCTGCCCATCCGCTGTCGCTGCCGCAACCCGACCCAGATCAACACCGCGCCCAGCAGCGCCTTGACCACCAGGGCAGCTGTGGATGGCGCGGTGTGCGGTTCTGGCGGCTTGCCCCCGGTGACCAGGACCACTACTGCAATGACTGCCACCAGGCAGGCCAGCCAGCCGAGGATGAAGGCCAGCCCTTTGCGGATGCCCTGCTGGGCACCGACGATGAGGATGAACGCCACGAGCGTCAGCGGCTCCAACGTGATCGCAAGCCCAATGATCACAAGGTCCAGGACCACGTGCCCTCCCCTCGGCGTTCGACCGGCGCCCGGGACCTGGGAGCCGGCTCCGCCAGCATTCGACCGCAGCCATAGGGCGCACCGCCCAGCGGCAGCGCCAGGTCAAGAAGAATACGGTTATCCCAGGTGAGCCCAGAGTGGTTTACCGCATCTGGCTGCTTACAACTTCGAGGCCCGGGCCCTCCTGCCGCCTGCCGTCCGAACCATAACCGTCCCACCGAGTCCCCGGACCAGCGACGTGGCCGCGTCAGCTTGGCAGGGCCGGTAGGTCGAGCTGGGCGATTGCTGCCAGGTTGCGGCGCATCTGGGGACTTCGGCGACTGGATCAGCATCTTGTTCCACGCACCCCTGCGCGAGCACATCAGCGGCCCGCCGTTCATGGTGTACGGGATCGAGAATCCCGCCGCCGGTGGTGGCGTCCTCGTCCTCACCGATGCCGCCGACCGCTGGATCCGCGGCATCGCCTGGCACCCTCAGCGCGGCGAGAGCATCGACGACTCCGGCCACCAGCGGTGCACAGCCCGGCTCCGCTCCGCCGCCTGGATCCCCGCCCTGCCGGTCAAGATCGTGGAGGTCTGCCCCTTCCAGATGACCGCAGCCATCGCCGACCGGTACCGGGCTGGCCGGGCTGGCCCGGCCGGGGACGCGGCGCACGTGTTCACCCCCACCACCGGGATGCGCCTCAACCTTGCCCTGCACGACGCAAGGGTCGCCGCCCGGCTCCTCGCCGACGCCATCGAACATGACGACCAGCCCGCCACTCTCGACCAGTACAAACATGCCTGCAGGCCGCTGGCCGAGAAGCTGCTTCAGCCCGAACTGGCCGATGCCTGATCAGGACACAACGGTCAAGGTCTCGCTGGATGCTCAGCTGATCGCCGGTGGTGTGACATGCTGCCACCCGGCAACGAGGGCGCTGAGGGTGTCGTGCCATATCCGGTGGCCGTCTTCGGGGCGGATCCAGCAGCGCATTTCGAGGGCGGCCAGTCCTTCGCAGGCGGCATGGAATTCACGGGCCGCCTCGGGTATGGCGCGTGGACCGAGGCGGCCAGCCTCGCGCAGGCGGGCAATCCGGCGGTGCAGTGCGGGCAGGGCGCGCTCAGCGGCCGGGACTATGGACCGCGCGACGTCGGGCGCCACGTAGGTCTGCTGGATCCCGATCCTGAACAGCGCCGGGTGGTTCAGCGCAAACGGCCGGAACCCGAGGGTGCCCGCGGCCACTAGGTCGGCAGCGGGGTCGCTGGCCGGCGGCAGGGATTCGACCATGGCGGCGAGCATGTCAAAAGCGCGCACCCCGAGCCCGCTGACCAGCGCCTGTTTGGATCCGAGGCTGGTGTAGACGGCCCGGGTGGTGGTGCCTGTTCTGTCGGCGACCCGGCGCACCGTGAGCGCCTGCAGCCCTTCGGTCTCGGCGATTTCTTCCGCGGCGTCGAGTAGGGCAGCAGCGGTCGTTTCATCGTGCAGTCGGGGCCGGCCCATGTTGACACTATACCGTAACTATATTACGTTACGGTGTTACGGACCAAGTGAGGTATGGGGAGATCCGATGACCACCATCGCGGAACAGGACCTGCAGACCACCATCCAGGGCTGGGACCAGGGTGCCTGGGGCCTGGCCGCACTTGCGCTGGTGGCCCGGGACGACGCCCCGGCCGAGCTCGCGGGGGCAGCACGGAAGCTGCTGTCGGCCGCCGGGCTCACCGCCGCACCAGGAACGGCGCTGCCCGGGCTTGGCACCTCGACCCCCCAGCAGGTCGCCAGCCAGGCAGCGGCCGCCCTGCACCAGGCCTCGGCACTGGCCAGCGGGCACGGCTATGACTGGCTCGCCCAGACCGACGAGGCACTGCTGGCACAAGGGCACGCCAGCGGGCAGGGCGCGGTACCCATGGCCCGGTTCATGCTGCCAATGATGGGTGACCTGGCCGACCGCATGGCCGCGCCGGGTGCCCGCTTCCTCGACGTGGGGACCGGTGTTGGCGCACTGGCCCTCGCCTTCGCCCAGGTCTTCCCGCAACTGCAGGTGCTGGGGATCGACATCCTGGACCGCGCCCTCGACCTGGCCCGCCGGGCCATCGCCGCCAGCAGCCTCGGTGCCCGGGTGACAGTGCGCAAGCAAGACGTGGCCGTATTCACCGACGACACTGAGTTCGACATGGCCTGGCTCCCTGCGCCGTTCATCCAACAGCCAGCGCTAATCAGCGGCCTGCTCCGGGTGGCGGCCGCGCTGCGCCCTGGCGGATGGCTGATCCTGGGCCATGGCAAATTCGGGGGCACCCCCGTCGAGGACGCACTCACCCGGCTCAAGACGGTTGCCCATGGCGGCACACCACTGGACCAAGCCGCGGCCTGTCACCTCCTGCAAAATGCCGGGCTGGCGTCGGTGCGGAGCATACCGACCCCCAGCGGGGTGCCTGCGGTCACCATCGGCCAGAAACCGGCATGACAAGACCGCCATCACCGCCGACCGTCAAGCCGTGTCGACGGAGCAACGTACGGATCCGCCGGTAACCGCGCCAGCGATCCGTGGGCGCGACCATTGACGACGAGTATACTCAGTATTATTCTTCGTAAGATACGAAGTAATATCAGACGGCCTGCTGAAGTGGGGTTCAGCGCGGGCGCGGACGCGGTGAGCGTGCTAGGGGCGCGGCAGGCCCAGGCGCCGTTGGCGCGGCTGCGGCCGGGAGCGGGAGCGCGCAGATGAGCATGCTGGAACTGCAGGGGGTGTCAACGACTTGTGGCCAGCGGGCGAGGTGTCCCGGTCTGCGGGCGATGGCGGTGGCCGTGGCCGTGACCGGGATGCTCGTCGCGGCGTGTGGGTCCGGGCCGCAGGGCGGGAGCGCTACCACCGGGCCATCGGCCGCACGGGCCGTGGCCGCCACAACGCCGCCCGCCGCTGCGGCTGGCGCGACGGGTGATTGTGACTCGGTGACGACCTGCTATACGCCCCGCCAGCTCCAGGTGGCGTATGGCATCAGGCCGCTGCTAGGTCGCGGGATCGATGGCCGCGGCCAGACCGTGGTGCTTCCCGAGTTCGCCGAATCTCAGCTGTCCCCGCCGCTGGTCAGTGACCTGCGCCAGGACATGGTGCTGTTTGACCGCCGGTTTCACCTGCCCGCCGCGCGGCTGCGGGTGGTGTCCACGTTCCCGGGGCCGGTCTCGCCCTGGCTGGCCTTCGGGGAGGAGGTGCTGGACGCCGAGATGGTGCATGCGGTCGCCCCAGGTGCCACCATCACCATCGTGCTGGTCAAACCGACGTCACTGGACAACACTGCGGCCGCGATCACGGCCGCCGTCGCGGCGCTGCGGGTGGGCATGTCCCAAGGCGGGATCATCTCGCTCAGCGCGGCCGGGCAGATCGGCGGCGAGCACTGCGTCACCCCCGCCCAAGTGGCCCGCGTGCAGGCGGCGCTGCAGTCGGCCGCCAGCCGCCACGTGACAGTGGTCGCTGCCTCCGGTGACCTGGGCGCGGCTGGCTATCCGTGCGACGTGTTCGATGCCCTGACCGGGCGACGCTTCCCGCCGCCGGGCAGGGAAGTCAATCTGCTGGCCGCCGATCCGCTGGTACTCGGTGCCGGAGGCACCACCTTGTCCGCCAGCCATGCCAGCGGCGCGTACCTTGGCGAGATCGCGTGGGGCCTGCCCTACGGCACGCCAGGGGGCAGCTTCCAGGCCTCCGGCGGCGGGTTCAGCCACCTGTTCGCCCGCCCCGCCTATCAGGACGCCATACCCGGGATCGGCGCCACCAGGGGCGTGCCCGACGTCGCCGCTGACGCCGCTGGCCATACCGGCATGGCGCTGGTCATCAGCGAAGGCGGCGGCAAGGCCTACATCCGCAACAGCGGCGGCACCAGCGCTACCGCCCCGCTGTGGGCCGGCCTGGTCGCTCTGGCCGATCAGTACGCCGGCCACCACCTGGGCTTCGTCAACCCCGCCCTGTACCGCATCGCCCGCGGCCCCACCTACCACCGCGCCTTCCACGACATCACTTCCGGCAGCAACACGGTGCAGTTCCCGCCCAAAACGATCACTGGCTACCAGGCAGCGCCCGGCTGGGACCCGGTCACCGGCCTCGGCAGCCCCAACGCCCAAGGACTCATCCCCCTGCTCGCCCGCTATGCCAGCTCTTGAGCGGATGGCCGGGGCTGGTGGTGAAGACGAGACCGGGCCCTCCCCCCCTGGCTCATCCCGGTGACTCGCTGGCCGCGGTCTCCCAGCCCGGCGATGCCCATAAAGGCGCCTAGACTCGCTGCTGGCAGATGGGAGCCGCGATGAGCGCCGAGACCCAGACAGCGATAGACCAGACCGATGAGAGCAGATGCTGGTGCTGCGGCCAGATCAGGCCTGCGGCCGCGCTGGTCCATCTCGGTAATCACCCCGAGGTTGGCATCTGCATCAATTGTGTGCACTTCCTGCAGCGCCGGGCCAGGGACTATCAGGCGACGGTGATGCGCCAGCGGCTGCGCAGCGCAGCCGAATCGGTTCGCGCTGAAGTCATGGCGCGCGGCTGGCACCAGCGGCCAGGGATCGGGCCCGCGCTCCAGTGGCTCAACCGCCACCTGCCCTGGTAGCCAGAGAACCGGAGCCGGGCAGATGCACCTTACGGTCCTGGCCGTGCCGGAGTGCCCGAACGCGCCACTCCTGGAAGAGCGGCTCGCGGCCGCGCTGGAAGGCCGGGACGGTGTCTCGGTGTCGCGTGAGGTGATCTTCACCGACGGCGAGGCCGCGCGGTGGGGCATGCACGGCTCGCCGACGTTGCTGATCGACGGCACCGACCCGTTCGCCGGGCCGGGACAGCCGGCGAGCATGTCATGCCGGCTTTATCGTGACGACGACGGACGGGCATGCGGTGCCCCATCAGTGAGCCAGCTCCGGCATGCCGTCGAGCAGGCCTGGGTCACAGCCAACAGCGAAGCGCACAGCACGACTGGCGGGGCCGGTAGTGGGCCGCGGGGAGGGCGCTAGAGTCGCAGGATGCCGACCTTCCGGATCAAGGAGGCTGCCACCCTGCTCGGGGTTAGCACCGACACCCTGCGCCGCTGGGCCGAGGCCGGGCGCGTCGAAAAGGTCACCGACGCATCCGGGTTCATGGCTATCGACGGGGTGGCGCTCGCCACGCTCGCGCAGGATCTGGCCGAGTCAGCCGATCATGCCGAGGACAAGATGGTGGTGGCTCACTCGGTGCGGAACAGATTCAGCGGCCTGGTGACCCGGGTGGTCCGCGACACCGTGATGGCCCAGGTCGAAGTCCAGGCCGGGCCGCACCGGTTCGTCTCACTGCTCAGCCGCGAGGCCGCCGACGAACTCCACCTGGAGCCAGGCGTGCTGGTGATCGCCGCTGTCAAGGCCACCAACGTCTCCGTCGAACTCCCCCAGGGCTGACCGCCAAGATCGCGGAAGCCACAACTCTCTCCGGGATCCCGGCCAGGCCTGCAATTCGCGCTTCCTGGGCGCTACCGCTCCCACCAGCTGAGCACCCGCATCGCCCGCAGGGTCACCCACCAAGAGGGCTGGCCTACCCCGTCGTCCACGTGGAACCAGACGCGGCCGGGCAGCCTCCAGTCGAGAGGCCAGCGGCCGCCCGCCAGCCGCCGGGCACGAACGTGGCCGACAGCCTCGCCGAGCCTTGGGTCGGGCGCGGTGCCGGTCAGGGTGGCGGCGGCGCGGAAATAGTCCAGTGCCCGCAGGACGTCATAGCGCCACCGGTTCGGTACCCCAACTGCAGGAATTGGCTGTCGGCCGGCTCACCGGTACTGAGACGGCGGAACAGGCCGCGCGCCAGCAGGAACTCCTCGCCCGATCCGCGCGCCGCACGGGAGTCCGGTGTGCCCCCGGTGGCGCGCTCATACTCCAGCAGCCCCTCCAGCACATTGATCGTGGTGGCGAAGGACGAGCGGGCCGAGCCGTTGGCCCGCTCGCAGTTCCAGCCACCGTCGGCCAGCCGCTCGCCGGTCAGCCTGCCCGCAATGGACGAGACGTCGGCCCCGAAATAGGCGCCGTCAGCAACGATCCGGCCGTTGATGCACTCCTCGACTTCGCCCTCCCAGTAGGGCTGGCCGGCCTCATCCCACCGTGAGCTGGCGCCGATCAATGCGACGGCCCGCTGGGCCGGGGCTGAGGCGGGATCGAGGCCGAACTCCCGGAGCTGGGACAGCGAAAATGCCGTGGCTGTCCATGGCTGGCCGACCTGTTGCCACTCGCGGGCGTCGAAGTCACGCGGGAAAAAGGCACCGCCCGCCCATTGGCCGTCCTCATCCTGGCAGGACAGCAGCCTGGCTCCCCAGCCCTCCGTTTCCACTTTGGCCCGCTCCGCCCGCCACTGGCGTTCCGGGACGCCGAGCAGGTCGCGCATCACCTGCCAGCGGATCGACGGGTCGGAGCCGAGCAGCCAGTCGATCACCTGGCCAGCTGCGGTCATGCCGGCGAGGCTACCAACCACTCACCGCCCGCGGCTGGCACCCCGGTCCAGCACCCTCGTGCGATCGTCCCGCCGCGGTTCAGCCCGCGGTTGTCCATGACAGTTCTGATGAGCGGTAAATGACCGCCTGCCGACCTCTGGATGACCAGTGGATGAAACAAATCGCAGTTGCCCGGAAAGCCACTTTAGTTTCATCCACGGCGGGTGATGCCGTTCGCCTGGCCGCGGCATTGTATGGGCTGGGGCGCAGCGAGACGTGCATGAGACGGCTCGGGGTGGGTGAGTTGTGTATGTCGTGATGGTGACCGCTGAGTGCGCCCCGGTGGCCAAGGCGGGCGGACTCGGCGACGCGGTGGCCGGACTCAGCCGGGAACTGGAACTCAGGGGAAACGCGGTCGAGATCATCCTGCCGAAATACGCCAGCATGCGGTACGACAGCATCTGGGGCCTGCAGCCCAGCTACCGTGATCTGTGGGTGCCGTGGTACGGCGGCGCAGTGCGCTGCACCGTCTGGTTCGGCCATGCAAACGGGCGGAAATGCTTTTTCATTGAGCCGCATACGGCAGCTAATTTCTTCGGCCGGGACCGGTTGTACGGGTACGGCGACGACCCGGAGCGGTTCGCATTCTTTTCCCGGGCGGCCGTCGAGTTCATGGGCCAGGCCGGCAAACAGCCGGACCTGGTCCACTGCCACGACTGGTCTACCGGGCTGGTCCCGGTCGTGCTCCTCGAGCAGCGTCAGCGGGACATGCCCCGCCAGCGGGTCTGTTACACCATCCACAATTTCCGGCACCAGGGCACCGGCGGGGAACAGCTGCTCCAGGCGACCGGGCTCGGCCGGCCCGACTACTTCCTGGACGCCGACCGGCTCGGCGACGACTTCCGCTACCGCGGCCTGAACCAGATGAAGGGCGGGGTGGTGTACTCGAACTTCGTCACCACCGTGTCGCCCAGCCACGCCGAGGAGGCGCTGTTCGGGGACGGCGCGTGCGGCCTCGGCCGAACGCTCAAGGAACATCAGGTCAAGTTCTGCGGGGTGCTGAACGGCGTCGACTACGACGTGTGGAATCCCGAGACCGACCCGATGCTGCCAGCCCGCTACTCGGCAGCCGACATCTGGCGCAAGCACCAGATCAGGGACGCGCTGCGGGACCGGTTCTGGCTGCGCCGCAAGCACAGCCCGGTGGTCGCCTACGTGGGCAGGCTGGACGAGCAGAAGGGCCTGCACCTGGTCCACCACGCGCTCTTCTACACGCTGGCCCAGGGAGGCCAGTTCGTGCTGCTGGGCGATACCCCACTCGACGGCGGCATCAGCAGCCATTTCCGGCACCTGAAGCGAAACCTCAACGACAACCCCGATTGCCACCTGGAAATCGGCTACCGCGAGGAACTGGCCCATCTGGTGTTCGCCGGCGCCGACCTGCTGATCGTGCCCAGCATGTTCGAGCCGTGCGGGCTGGCCCCGCTGATCGCCATGCGCTACGGGACGGTGCCGGTTGTGCGCGCCACCGGCGGCATGATCGACACCGTCTTCGACCTCGATCATTCCGGCCGCCCGCGCGACGAGCGCAATGGGTTCGTCTTCCACCACACCGACAACCAGGCCATCGAGTCGGCGCTTGGCCGCGCGCTCCGGCTGTGGTCGGCCCATCCGGGCGAATTCCGCAGGCTGGCCATGGTCTGCATGCGCACCGACTACTCCTGGGCCCAGCCCGGGCAGGACTACCTGGATATTTACCACCACATCGGCTGCCCGTGAGGCAGCAGCGAGCAGGGGAGAACAGATGAGTGCGGAAAGCGAGCGGGTAGCCGGGTTCGGGCGGCTGGAGGACGGGCTGCGGCAGGCCAGCGACTGGTACCTGTGGGGCCCCTACGTCAGCGAGCGCCAGTGGGGAACCGTCCGCGAGGATTACAGCGCCGACGGTGAGGCCTGGAACTACCTGCCGCATGACCACGCCCGCTCCCAGGCCTACCGGTGGGGCGAGGACGGGCTGGCCGGGTTCTGCGACGTCGAGCAGCAGCTGTGCCTGGGGCTGGCGCTGTGGAACGGCCGCGACCCGATCCTGAAGGAACGCGCTTTTGGGCTGACCGGCGCGGAGGGGAACCACGGCGAGGACGTCAAGGAGTACTGGTGGTACCTGGACGCGCTGCCCAGCCATGCCTGGAACCGGTGGCGCTACCACTACCCGCAGGCGGCGTTCCCCTATGACGACCTGCGGGTGGAGAACGGCCGGCGGGGCAAGTACGACCCCGAGTACGAACTGCTCGACACCGGGGCGTTCAACGGCGACCGCTACTGGATCACCGAGGTCCACTACGGCAAGGCCGACCCCACCGACCTGCTGATGGCGATCACCGTCACCAACGCCGGCCCGGAGGCCGGCACCCTGCACGTGCTGCCGACCGCCTGGTTCCGCAACACCTGGTCATGGGATTTCGGTGCGCCCAAGCCGGCCATGGTGGCCGACGGCCCGACCGCAGTCACGGTGGAGCACCCCTTCCTCGGCACCCTGGAACTGCTCGCCGACGCCGGTCCCGGCGGCACCACGCCGACACTGCTGTTCTGCGAGAACGAGACGAACACGGCGCGGCTGTTCAGCGCCGAGCCAGTGACCCCTTACCCCAAGGACGGCATCAACGACCACGTGATCCACGGCGCGCCGACCGTTAACCCCGAGCAGCGGGGCACCAAGTGCGCCGTCTGGTACCAGCTGGAGGTGGCGCCGGGCGCCACCGTCGAACTGCGGCTGCGGCTGCGCCCGCGGGCCACCGCCGCCGGGGCGGGCGCGGCGTTCGGCAAGAACTTCGATCGGGTGATGGCAGGCCGCAGGGCCGAGGCCGACGAGTTCTACGCCGAACTGACCCCCCGGACGGCCAGCGCCGGCGAGGCGATGGTGATGCGGCAGGCGTTCGGCGGGCTGCTGTGGAGCAAGCAGTTCTACTACTACGACGTGAGCAGGTGGCTGGACGGCGATCCGGCCCAGCCGGTCCCGCCCGCCAGCCGCCAGTCAGGGCGGAACGCCCGCTGGCGGAACTTCAACGCCTTCGACATCATGTCCATGCCGGACAAATGGGAGTACCCGTGGTTCGCTGCGTGGGATCTGGCGTTCCACTGCGTGGCGCTGGCCCATGTTGATCCGGCTTTCGCCAAGTACCAGCTGGTCCTGCTCTGCCGGGAGTGGTTCCAGCACCCCAACGGCGCGCTGCCGGCCTATGAGTGGGACTTCTCCGACGTGAACCCGCCGGTGCAGGCCTGGGCCGCGCTGGAGGTGTTCGCCATCGACGGCGGCCACGACTTCGGCTTCCTGTCCCGTGTCTTCGACAAGCTGCTGGTCAACTTCACCTGGTGGGTGAACAGGGAGGACGCCGGCGGCAACAACCTATTTGAGGGCGGCTTCCTCGGGCTGGACAACATCGGCCCGATCGACCGTTCCCACCTGCCGGTGGGCGGCACCCTGGAGCAGTCGGACGCGACCGGCTGGATGGCCTTCTACGCGATGGCCATGGGATCCATCGCGGTCGTGCTCTACTGGAGCGGCCAGCGCCCGGGCACCGATCTGATCCTCAAGTTCCTCGAGCATTTCGCCGCCATCACCGACGCCATCGACGGCCAGGATCTGTGGGACGAGCAGGACGGGCTGTTCTACGACCG
>Ga0306920_100001005_pt1 | contig 34643 bp, 36 predicted proteins | sample flu12Cox44000170_FD_204666 | JGI IMG/M metagenome (GOLD analysis project Ga0306920, IMG submission 204666) | Lab enrichment of tropical soil microbial communities from Luquillo Experimental Forest, Puerto Rico - flux4day.12C.oxic.44.000.170 (v2)... | ecosystem: Environmental > Terrestrial >...
TCCTCGAAGAAATAAGGTTGAAAAAGCTGAAGCTACATGTGAAGGATGAAATGGAGCGCATTGCCTCGCAGCTCCACGGCGCGCGCGCTAGACATACGCAGTAACCTGCCCGGAATCGCCCCCTCGGCGAGCCCAAGTATCGTAAAATGACCACCGCGCCCTGCGGCTTTACGCCGTGATGGAGAAGGGGAGGCTATGGTCCGCGAGGGGTACTACTTTGGCTTGCCGCCCGTGCTCATCGGTCTGTTCTTGCTCGGCGCTCGCTCGCCTCTTCCCCAGGCGGCGGGCGGCCTCCTGCTCTTTCTCGGTTTGTTCACATTTTATTTTTTCCGCGATCCCGAGCGGTTCATTCCGGATTCTCCCGGTGCCGTCGTGTCGCCGGCCGATGGTCGCGTGGTTGTCGTAAAGGACGAGCCAAACCAGGGCCGTCCTGGAAAGCGCATCAGTATTTTCCTCGCCATCTGGAACGTGCACGTCAACCGCGCCCCGGCGGCCGGTACGATCTCGCGCCTCGATTACAAGCCCGGCAAATTCATGGCTGCCTGGGCGGAATCTGCCTCCTCCGAAAATGAACAGAACATTTTTGTGCAGTCTACCGAATACGGCGAAATCGTCTATAAGCAGATCGCAGGTTGGGTGGCGCGACGCGTCGTATCGTGGAAAAAGCAGGGAGACTCGGTCGCGCGCGGGGAGCGCATCGGGCTCGTGCGCTTCGGTTCCCGCGTCGACCTGTGGCTGCCCGGGGAAGCCGAAGTTCTCGTCAACGTCGGGAGCCATGTAAAAGGCGGCTCGAGCGTGCTGGCTCGCTTCTCGGAGACTTCGCACGTTCGCAAAGGCGCGCCGGACAAGTCCTGAACAAGCTCGCAGAAAACACGGGAAGCGGAAGACCGACCGTAGTACTCTGTTTCAGGGAATCCGAGAGCCCAGATGAACGAATACGAACAGCACGAAATCCCGTTTGACGAACGCCGTTATCGGCGCAACCGCCTCCGCCGCGGCATTTTTCTTCTCCCCAGCATCTTCACCGGCGCCAACCTTCTTTGCGGGTACTACGCGGCCATCGCCGCTCTCAACGGCGGAGTCGAGGATTTTGACCACGCCGCCAAAGCCATCGGCATCGCCATCCTTTTTGACGGTTTGGACGGTCGCATCGCCCGCCTTACCGGCACAAACACCGAGTTTGGCGTGCAGTTTGATTCTCTCGCCGACGTGGTTACCTTCGGAATCGCTCCGGCGATCCTCGCCTACTCCTGGGGTTTTCGCAGCATTGCCGGTCTCTCGAGTGAAGGCTACGAGCAGCTTGGCCACTTTGCCTGGATTTGCTGCCTGGCCTTCCTGATTTGCTCCGCCTGGCGTCTCGCGCGTTTCAACGTGCAAGGCATGGCGCCCGGCGGCTCGAAGAACTTTGTCGGCATGCCCACTCCCGCGGCGGCCGGCGTCGTTGCCGCTATCGTGCATGCCTGTCACTGGATCGGCCCTCTTACCGAGAAAATGTGGGCTATCGGCTGGTTCGCGGTAATGCTCGGACTGGGCGCGCTTATGACCAGCACGGTGCGCTATTACTCCTTCAAGGATATTCCCTGGACCCGCAAACAGCCCTCGGTCACCATCATTCTCCTCGTTCTCCTCGCCAGTGTTATCTGGCGCTATTCGGAATACGTCCTTGTCATTCTCGCCTGCTCCTACGCACTGATAGGAGTCATCCTGCACATCGTCCGCGTCCTTCGGCACCGGTTGGTCGCGAGAACCGTTTAGACCATGCCATCGGGGCGGCACTCCCAACGCATCGTGATCGCTGGTGCTTCGTCGTTGCTGGGAAACGAAGTGAAGTCCCTCCTCGAGGAAAGCATTTTTGCGACTTGGGATTTGCGCTTGGTTGACGAGGAAGATGTCGCCGGAACTCTGACCGAAGCCGCCGGAGAGGCCGCCTTCATCCAGCGCGTCGAAGAAGACACCTTCCATGGCGCAAAGTATGCTTTCCTGACGGGCTCGAGCGCATTCGCGAAGCACTGTCTCGCTCCCGCTCGCCAGGCGGCTGCCACGATTATTGATTTTTCCCGCGCGACCTTGTCCGACCCCGACACTGCGCCATGGTTTCCGAAGATTGCAGCGCTGACCGGCCGGACTGTCGCCAGGACCTCAAAAGCGTTCGTCGTTTTTTCCGCCGGTGGAATCGCCGTGGCCAGCCTGGCTTTGGCGTTACGCCCCCTTGGCTTGCGCCGTCTGACCGTCGTGATGAATCGTCCCGTCTCCGAGTCAGGCCGCGAGGGCATCGAGGAACTGGAGACGCAAACCTCTCAACTTTTGTCCTTTCAGAGTATCGGCCAGCAGGTATTTGGCACTCAGGCTGCCTTCAACCTGTTGCCTTGCTTCGGCACCGAAAGCCGTCACGACTTGCGCGCCAACCTCTTGGAGGTTCGCGCGGAAGTCAGCGCCGCCCTCAGCGATGAGGCCGAGGACGCCAAGGTAGCCTTGAAGCTGGTCCACGCTCCTGTCTTCTATGGGACCACCTTCAGTCTCTGCGCTGATCTGGAACCAGCCGCTACCAGCGACGCCATCGTTTCCGCCTGCCGCACCGCCGGATTTTCCATCGTCCCCTCCAACGAACCCGCACCCAGCAATGTCACCGTTGCCGGCGAAACCGGCATCTTTCTTCAGGGACCGCAGTCCGACCCGGTCGTCTCCGGTTGCTGGTGGTTCTGGGGCGCCGCTGACAATCTGCGGGTTCCTGCTGCGAATGGCTGCAAACTCGCGGAATGGTTGGAAGGATGAAGCGCGCCATCTGCAAAGCCGCCTTACTCTCGGTTGCTCTCGCGCTGTCGGCTTGCGGATACCACGTCGCCGGGCGCAGCAACAGTCTGCCCAAGAGCATCCACGTCATCGCGGTTCCGGCGCTCGAAAATAAGACCTCGACTTACAAGATCGAACAGAAGCTCACGGCTGCGACCATCCACGAGTTTTTGTCGAAGACCAACTTCCGGGTCGTGTCTGACCCGCAAAACGGAGACGCCGTTCTGACGGGTAGAGTGCTCAGCCTCGAGGTGGTTCCACTCTTGTTCCAAAGCGCCAGTTCGACCTCGGGCTCGACCCTCGCTCAGGCCACCGCCATGATGGTCACCATGCGCTGCGAAGTCACTCTGACCGAGCGCGACAACGACAAGGTGCTCTACCACACCGACAATTTCGTCTTTCGAAACGAATACCAGTTGGCTACCAGCGCCCCTTCCCCGAATGTTCGCGGCGACGTCGAAAGCTTCTTTCAGGAGGGCGAACCGGCCCTCGACCGCATGGCGCAGGATTTTGCCACCCGCTTGGTCGCGGCTGTAACGGAGAACTACTGATGCCCCGTCTGACCACTGCCGCCTTTGCGGACCGCCTGCAAAAAGGGAAGCCGGTTCCCGCGGTGCTCCTGCTCGGCGACGAGCCCTATTTGCGCGATGAATGCCGTACGCTCTTGATTGACAAATATGTCGCGGAACCCGCCCGCACCTGGGCCGTCTCGCGGTTTTCGGCCGGTCGCGGCGAAGTGAAGGACGCCATGGATCAGGCTCAGACCCTTCCCATGCTCTCGCCGCGACAACTCGTCTTCCTCGAAGACGCCGAGGCCATCGAAAAGCTCGGCGAGAAAGCGCGTGACGCCGCGGTCGAAAGCCTTGAGGCCTACCTCGAGAATCCCGCGCCATTCACCATCCTCGTCCTTGAAGCGTCCAGCCTGGACCAGCGCATGCGCCTCGCCAAACTCCTCGCCGACAAGTCTCTTGTGGTTGAAGTAAGCCTCGGCGAGAACCTCGAAGAGCGCGTTGCCGCCGCCGTGGGCCTTGCGAAAGCTTTGGCCAGGGAGGATGGCGTCGAATTCGAAAAAGGCGCCGCCGAAGATCTCGCGGAATTTGTCAGCGGCGACTTGATGCGCTTGAAAACCGAAATGACCAAGCTCGCCACCTATGCCGCCAGGCGGAAGCGTTTGCGGCGTGAAGACATCAGCGCGCTCGTGATTTCTGAAAAGAGCGCCACCATTTGGGATGTTGCTGACTTCCTGGCGACCCGTCAGCCCGCCAAGGCCCTCGAATTTTTTGACCGCCTGCTCCGCGCAGGCGAGGAACCGGTCATGATGATCGGTGGAATGGCCTGGATGTACAGGAAACTGGTCGAAGCCAGCGAACTGCGCGGCGTTTCGAATGCCTGGCAGGCCGCGCGGGCGCTCGGCATGCGCCCGGAACAAGCGGAATTAGCCCTGCATTGTGCCCGGAAAATCTCCAGGGAACGGCTGCTCGATGGACTGCGCGCCCTGCGCGAAGCCGACGACCGCCTAAAGAGCGGCAGCAGGGACGTTCGCGCCGTGATGGAATTTCTCGTCTGGCAATTGAGCGGCGTCAAAGCCGCAGCGGCAAAATAAGAAACCGGTCCGGGGCTGGTGGCTTGAAGCCGCCGCCTGCTACCGTCCACCAACTACTGACTTTCTACTTCCCGGCGGCCTTGGTTTTCAGTTGGTTGTAAGCGAGGTTAAGCCGCGACTTGTATCGGTTCGCCGTATTCTCGTGAAGAACGCCCTTCGTGATCGCCTGATCGATTGCAGACATCGTAGGATGGAGCAAGTTGCCCGCTGCGGTTGCATCGCCCGCCGTAAGCGCCGTACGGAGACGCTTGATCGCGGTGCGCACACGCGTCCGGTTCGCCCGGTTCACTTCCGCCCGTTGCAAAGACTGCGCAGCCCGCTTCAGTACGGACTTTTTCTTCTTCTTGACTTTGGTAGGCTGACCTTGGGCCATCTATCACTCCTTATGCGAATTGCTCAAACTATTAGTTTGGCCGAGCATTCTTTCTTTGTCAAACCACCACATTCCTCAATGGCCGCGCCATCTCGCGCGGCGTTGCAGGGCCGGTCTTCTGAGGCTGGCCGTTGCTTGAGGGTGCCCGGCCCTTGGTTTCTAAGGGCCGGCTCTGACGATCGAACCATGCGCGCTGTGGTGAATTTTCTCCCGCTTGTGCTACTCTCTCCCGCAACCAGGTCGGGCTCTGTATCCATCATCTCGAGGTGGGAGCGTGCCATGGCACGAATTCTTCTGACGACCCGTTGCCGCGATTCTGGTCTCTACGACTACTTCCGCGAGAACGCTCCCCGCAATTTCCGTTGGCGCTTCGGCATGCCTCGCCGCATCTCTTTCGGTCTGCGTTTCCTTCGCCAGAACATTCCCGGTATCTCCATTCTCGAATATCCCACGCGCGCCGAATTCACGGCCGCGCTCCGCCAAGGCTGGGACGCCGTCGGCTTCTCCTTCTATCTCGAGGAGACCAACGACATCCTTGACATGGCTCGCGAAGCCCGCGGCGCCGGCATCCCGCAACTCTGGGCGGGGAATTATGGTGCCCTCACGCCCGCCATTCAGTCTGCTTTCGATCGCGTTTTCTCGGGCTACGGCGAAGAAAACCTTGCCCAGCACCTCGGCGTCCCACTCGACGAAATCCAGCATCCACCGCTCATCACGGAGTTCCGTTTTCCGGGCGGCTGGTCCATTCCTGTCGGCGTTCTCTTTGCCTCTCGCGGTTGCAGTTTCCGCTGCACTTTCTGTCAAACCACCGCTTTTGCCCCGCATCCCAAAGCGATTTCCCTCAATTCGCTCGATCGCGTCCTTCGCTTCTACACCGAACATGGCGTCCACTTCGTTCTCATGCTCGACGAGAACTTCGGCAATCTCCCCTCGCACGCCGAAACGGTCATCGAACTCCTCGCGCGCCATCGTGTCCGCTGGCTCGTGCAGTCCCGCGTCGATCTCTTCCTCCGCAATTTCGATCGCTGGCAGAAATGCGGCATGGAAGGCGCTCTCTTCGGCATCGAGAGTTTCCACCAGGAAATTCTCAAGCAGATGAACAAGAACGAAAAAGTCCAGGCCGCGTTGGAACTCGCCGCCCGCCTCAATGGCGCCGGACTCTACGCCCAGGGTTACTACATCATCGGCCTGCCTTCCGAAACTCCCGAATCCATCGCCGAAGATCTTCGCACCCTCGCCTCTCTCGAACTCGATACCACTCAGATCACCATCGTCACCCCGCACCCGCAGACCGAAATGTGGCGCGACCTCGAATCGAACTATGGCATCTTCGAAAAGGATTGGTCCAGGTTTGACACCAAGCACCTCGTCTGGAACCACCCGCACTGCGCTCCCCCGGTGCTGGAAGGTCTGCTCGAACAGGGCTTCCGCAATTGCTACGGAGGCAACTGGCTCCCGCGAACCGTGAAAAAATTCATTACCAGGCGCTGGCTCGACCGCGACCTCGCCGGCGTCCCCTGGGGCCCGATCGGCGCTCGCCTGGCCGCTCCCCACCGCCTGCCGTTTCTCCCGGCACCGCCGCGTCTCGGCGCACCCGCTCCCAGCGAGCGCGTTCACGTCGCCTCCGCCTGACCATAACAAGGCTTTTCCCCTCAACCCAACGTCTCTGCCCAATCGAACTTGACCGCGCTTTGTAGGGCCCGCCTTCGGAGGCGGGCCGTTGCTTGCCTGAGGTGTCCAACCCTTGCTTTCTCACGGCGGGCTCTTACGATCTAACGCCGCCGCGTTTTCCCCTTCCCCGAATCCGCGAGCGATCAACTGACGCCACGTGCTCTCCTGGGCGCGGAGCGGGACTCTCCCCGAGTCTGCCTGCCGTAGGCAGGTCACGAATCATCAGTGGTCCGTCACTTTCTTCGAGCCCGCCACTCTCCCCTGAACAACTCTCTTCCTCACATCTGCTATCATTTTCTTTTTCCCGGAGGCTTCATGCGCCGTTCTCTCGTCTCTGTCCTTTCTCTGGTGCTCCTCTCGTCCCCGACGCTCTTCGGGCAATCCTTCGATGCCCATACGGTTCTCGACAAATGGCGCTCCGCCATCCTCTCCGGCAATTCGGGCTCCCTCGCCGCCCTCTACACCAAAGATCCTCCTCCGAACCTCCAAACTTCCTCCGGCAAGCCGCTTTCGCTCAACGACGAACTTCAGTTCTGGACTTCCTGGAAATCCAAGGGCCTCACCAACCTCACTTACGAAATTGCCGATCGCAAGACCCCCAACCCCTCTCTTCATTTGTTCCTTCTCCAGGTCACCCTTACCTTGAAACAAGGTGCCGCTCTTCACAACGAGTACGTCGTTCTCTCCCAGGGATGGCTGCAGCGTGGCGACCAGCAACTCATTCTGCTTTCCCAGCGCTCACCGGCCGCGCGCATTCACCCGCCCCTCGTCAGCAAGGACATCTACGATTCCTCCGCTGATCCCAACAGGCAAATCGCCGAGAGTCTGCATGCGGCCGCTGCCGCCCACAAACACGTCCTCATCGTCTTCGGCGGCAACTGGTGCTTCGATTGCCACGTTCTTGACGAAGCCTTCCACAGCCCCGAGATCGCTCCTACCGTCAACAAATCCTTTGAAGTGGTTCACATCGACATCGGCCACATGGACAAAAACCTCGACGTCGCCAAAAAGTACGACGTCCCTCTCGACCGCGGCGTCCCTGCCATTGCCGTCCTCGATTCCGATGGCAAGCTCCTCTTCAGCCAGAAGCGTGGCGAATTCGAAGCCGCCCGCTCGCTCGCCCCCGAAGACATCCTCGCTTTCCTCAACAAATGGAAACCGCCCCTTGGCCGCTGACTCGGGAGGTCCCTTGAAACCTGTTCGTCCTTTTGTGCTTCTTCTGTTTCCGCTCCTCCTCTCGGCGCAACAAACTCACCCAATCCTCCCCATTGGTTCTCCGGCCCCCGATTTTTCTCTTCCGGGCGTTGACGGCAAAACCCACTCTCTCGCCGACTATGCTGCAAGCCCCATCCTCGTCGTCGTTTTCACCTGCAACCACTGCCCCATCGCGCAAATGTACGAACAGCGCATCCAGCAGCTTGCCGACGACTACCGCGATCGTGGCGTCGCCCTTGTCGCCATTCAACCGAACGACCCCAAGGCCCTACGCATCGACGAACTCGACTCCTCCGACATCAGCGACTCCCTCGACGAAATGAAAATCCGCGTCGCTTACAAGCACCTCCGCTATCCCTACCTCTACGATGGGGAAACGCAATCCGTCGCTCGCGCCTATGGGCCTCAGGCAACGCCGCATGTTTTTGTCTTCGATGAAACTCGACACCTTCGCTACGAAGGCCGCGTTGACAACAGCTATCGCACCGAACTTGTCAAAACCAACGACGCTCGCAACGCCATTGAAACGCTCCTGGCGCACAAAGATCCCCCCATCACCCACACCGGTGTCTTCGGCTGTTCAACAAAATGGGCTGAAAAACAGGCTGACCGCGTGGCAGCTCTGCGCAAGCTCGATTCGCAGCCCGTCGATGTGTCTCTCGTTTCCGCCGCCGACCTCAAGTCCCTTCGCTCCAACCCCTCCGGCAAGATGACCCTCATCAATTTCTGGGCCACCTGGTGCGGCGCCTGCATCGACGAATTTCCCGGTCTCGAAGACACTTACCGCATGTATTCCGTCCGCGACCTCAGCTACGTCACCGTCTCCACCAACCTGCCCGACGAAAAAACCGGCGTCCTCCGCATGCTCCAGCACTTCCATTCCACCGGGCGCAATCTCCTTTTCGCCTCCGACGACACCGCCGCCCTCCAGACGGCTTTCGATCCCAAGTGGGATTCCGCCGTTCCGTACACCGTTCTCCTCGCCGCCGATGGCACCGTGCTCTACCAGAAACTCGGCTCGGTTGACATCCTTGAACTTCGCCGCATAATCCTCGCCAATCTCCCCTCAGAGTACGTCGGCTTCAACCGCTACTGGTCCACTCCCTGACTCGGCGAACCACACCTCGACCCGATCCGTCATCGCCTCTACTGAATTGAATTTGAGGGTGCGCCACCCCTGGCTTCTAACTAACGGCGGGCTCTAAACATCGAGCGGCATAGCATTCTCACTGCACCGTCACCGGTATCACATCGAGCGTTGTCTCTCGCGCCAGGTTTGCCTCCACCTTGATACTTCCGTCCCCGCCGTTGTACGCAAAGGTCGCCGATCCCACCTCCGTTACGGGCAAGTTCACGTCTTTCCCTGGCCCCACGACCTTGAAGACCCGCCCTTTCGCCGGCACGGTGAACTTCAGCGTCACCGGCTTGTCCGCCCCTCCGGTCATCGGCACCACCGTCAGTACTCCCGCGATATCCTGGTCCGATGTGTTTGTGAAGCTGTACGACTCCTTGGGCGCCTGGATATTCTGCGACGTGTCCACGTTGAACACCTGAAAGTCGGAAAACGTATGCTTCCGGTAATACCGGTGGCCTCGCCGCTCGACGTACAACTCGCCTTGCCGCGGCAGCCAGATCTGGATCTTCTGCGTGCGGAACTGCACCTGCTCGTACTCGATCGCGATGTGTTCTGCTGTCAACTCGATCTGCGGGATCGGCGCCATCAGTTCCGATTCCATTCTCATCACTTGAAAACTTCCGGGATCGATCCACGCCCGCCCGTCCAACCGCACGTCGAATACCCGCCCGTTCACCACGTACGCCCGCATGCGCACCGGCCGCTCCTCTTTTTGCGCGAAGTGCACTTGCCACGCAGGACGTCCTCCCCATTCCCCGAGCCCTTCGCACACAAAGTTGAAGTCCGTTGCCAGTTGCGGATGAAACAGCAGGGCCATCGCGGGCAATCCGAGCGTCGCCAGGTGGGCTGGGAACTGGTCCGGCCCCGCCTGACCATTCCGGTATTCTTCCAGCAGGAACGTTCCCACCCGGTTCTGCGTCACCGTCACCACATAATCGAACTTCCTTGATTCCGGCGCGCCCTTCACCTTGTCCCCGTTCACCGCGTAATGCTCCACTAATTCCGTCGCGGCAAACTTTTCCAGGTTGCTCGTGAACTCTGCCATCCGCTCACCCACTCCCTGCAGCACTTTCTCCGTTGGACAAGCTACCGAAGGCTCCACCGGGGGAATCACGGTCTCCAGTTCGTTCGTCATCCAGTAATTGCGCGCCACCGATCCCTTTGGCTTCGCTGCGGGCAGCAGCGACGACGCGCCCCTGCGTGGCGTTACCGGCGCCTCCTCCCTTGGTTGCTCCTTCGTTTCTGCAGGCGCAGCTTTCCCCGCATCCAGATGCATCGCCTTCGGGCTCATGACAACGTACAGCGTCCTTTGCCCTACCCCTGCCTCCAGGTCCGTGCGCACCGGCGTCGCTTCGTACCCGACAGCCTCCACCTCCACTTCATATTTTCCCGGCCTTACCTCAGGAATCCGGGCCTCTCCGAGCAACTCGGGTATTTCGGTTTCTACCGCCCGGCCTTCGCTCGACTTCAGTCGCACGCGCGCTCTCCCGAGGAACACGGTTTCGTCCTCGAGTCGCAAGCACACTCTCAGCGTGGCTGCTCCTTCTGACTTTGCCGTTTCTTGGGGGGAATTGCCGGAGGATTCTTGCCGTGCGAATGTCGCCTCAGGGGGCACAAGCAGCAGTTGTGCCGCCGCGAAGAATAAAAATGCTTTTGCCTGGCGTCTCACACCCAGCCTGCCAGCTTTGGCGTTCTACTTCCCAGATTGTTTCAGTCGCGGACCTGCTCGATACTCGAGTGTGGCGGCGGTCTCTGTCTTCGCGGAAACAGCTCCCTTTCAGCCTTGCACCTTAAGCGTCAGTGAACCGCGAAGTCCGCCTCCTGTCAAGTTTATTTCCTCCCCGGTCCGGAAGCCTGTCCTCGCCGCCCCGCGTCCCGCAGGCGGTCTGCTGCCCAACCCGTCATGCCGAGCCGAAATCCCGGCTGGGGGAGCGTCCTGCGATTGCAAAGGGTGACGTCTTTCACGCCTTGCAGTGGGGCGATCACCCCAACTCTGCTCGAACTTCTTGACCCTCTCTTTACTCGCGCGACGGAAGGCCAACCCAGCTCTTGCCGTACTCCCGGAGCGCAAGGCCCCGGTCCTTTAGGGCGGGGATATAAGCCCGTTTTTCAGAGTGGTGTTTTCTGTTTTTGGATATAGTCCTTCAGAATGTTGCTAGGTGCACCCCCGCAACTAGCAGCGAAGGAAGACGGCGACCAGAGCACCTTTCCAATAGCGAGCCGCCAAGTCAGGTCTCTCCTGTCGGAGCATTCTGCTGGATACACCTTTGAGCGAGTTCACCAAATGCGACACCGCAACCTTCGAGGATACTTGACCAGCAGGTGGAGGTGATGATCCTCACCATCCCTCTGGATAAGTTCCGCTTCGACCTCAACGCAAACCTTCGAGAACAGCACGCGAAGTCTCTGATGGCATCTCCGCATCGCCAATATCAGAAAGGATTTCATACACAAGACCTCCGAGTCAGCAAAAACCACGCGGTTGTCGTAGTGGAGGACTTGCAAGTAAAGAACCTGAGCAAGTCTGCTCGCAAGAACGTCAAGGCGAAGTCGGGATTGAACCGTGCGATCCTGGATGCCTCGCCGTTTGAACTTCGTCGCCAACTCGCGTACAAGATGCGCTGGCGTGGAGGATTGCTGGTAGCCGTTCCTCCCGGGAACACCAGCCGCTGTTGTCCGGAATGCGGTCAGGTAGCAGCGGAGAACCGCAAGACACAAGCAAGGTTCGCCTGTGTTGCCTGTGGATTCCGAGCGCCAGCAGACTTGGTAGCAGCCTCGAACATCAAAGAGGCGGGACTCGCCTCGTTAGCCTGCACGCCTCCTTCGGGTGAAGTAAGCCCGTCGTGTCAGGAACCCACCGAAGGCATTGCTGCTTAGCAGGCGAGCCAGTCGGAATCCCCAGCCTTTCCGCGCGGGAGGACGTCAAAACCTATAACTTATTGCTCTTCACTTCCGGCTCAGCGCGACCGTCTTACCACTTTTCGCCGACTCCCTCGCCGCATCCAGGATCTCCGCCACTACCACATTTATCTCGAGCGACGATCGTCCTTCCGGCTTCATCCCCTCCAGCACCACCGCTCGCAAATAGCTAATCGAATCGTTCTGCGGTTCTAGCAACGGTTTCGCCGTCACTCTCTTTGCCTCCGAATCTCCGGCCCACCGCTCTTCAATCTCGTCGCGCCCGCGCGTGAACACGGTTCCGGTCTTCCCGTACACTTCCACATCGCTTCTCCCAAACGGCCAGTTCCACGACGCCATCAAAATCGCCTGCGCCTGCGGATACGTCAGCACGATCGTCGCGTCGTCATCCACCTTCGGATAGACGTCCGGCTTGATTTGCATCGTCACCGCCGTAACCGTAAGCGGCCGCTCACCATTCATCAGCCACGTCATGAAATCCGCGCCATAGCATCCGAAGTCATACAGCGCCCCGCCGCCATTCAATTTCGGATCGGTCAGCCACCCGAGAAACTCGGCCCCGACGCCGATTTCCTTCGGTCCTTTGTGTCCGTCGTGCGTCACCACCTTGCGCACTTCTCCAATTTCCCCCTTGTACGCCACGTCATACGCCGCCTGACGGCTCGGTTCCCACGTCGCGAAGTAATTCACCAGCACTGGCATGTTTGCTTTTGCCGCTACTTCCGCAATCGCATGCGCATCCTCGGCACTAACCGCCAGCGGCTTCTCCATCATCACGGCTAGCGGCTTCAGCTTTGCTGTCGCAGCCGTTCGCCCGGCACCTGGGTACTTCGCGCACGTCTCTACCACCTTCCGATGCTCAAACGTGTTGGTATACGCCAATACGGCCTGCGGTTTCGTTGTCTCAATCGTTTCTGCCAAATCCGCGTGATACAACTTCGCATCCAGTCCATACTTCTTCGCGTACGTATCAAACAACACCCGGTCCGGCTCCGCGATTCCCACAATCTCGATGTCGTTCCTCTTCACCGCTCCTGCCAGGAATCCGTCCACATGCCCGTGCACCATCCCTGCGATCACCACCCGCAATGCTCCGCTCTGCGACGGCCCGTTCCTTGCCAGCGGCACATCCTGCGTCATCATCGCAACCCCCAGAACGCTCACTGCTCCCGCCAACACCATCGCGCGCATCAACCATCGCTGCATAAGTCCCTCCCAAACCTCACTCCACGCTTCATGTTCAGCCCACCGGATCTTCAGGGTGCCCCACCCTCGGTTTCTAAGGGTGGGCTCTTACGATCGAACGGCACCCAAACGGTCTCACGAGTCACCAGTCACTGCCTCTAAGTTTTTCTCCTGAACTGAAAACTGATAACTTATTACTGAAACCTCCCATGGCCTCTCGCAAATCCAAACGCAAACCTTCTCGACGTTCGTCCCGCGCACCACGCAAAGCGAAATTCGCTCCGCCGCCTCGTGTCGGTCCCGCCTTCGTAAAGCTTGTTGCCCTCATGTCTCGCCTCCGCTCGCCCAGCGGCTGCCCCTGGGACCGCGAACAGACTCACTCCACTCTTCGCACGTATCTTATCGAAGAAGCCTACGAAGTCCTTGACGCCCTCGAATCCTCCGACGACGCCAAGTTCGGCGAAGAACTCGGCGACCTGCTTCTCCAGGTTCTCTTCCACGCCCAGATCGCACAGGAAGAAGGCCGCTTCTCCATCGCCGACGTCATCCACGAAATTTACCAGAAAATGATTCGCCGCCACCCCCACGTCTTCGGCGAGAAGCGCGCCAAAAACGCCGCCGAGGTCCTCCGCAACTGGGAAATCATCAAAAAAGAGGAGCGTCTCGCGAAGTCGTTGTCCCCGGCGGTTTCTGCGTCCGCCGCCGAGTCCCTCCTGGACGGCATCCCCTCCACCCTCCCCGCTCTTCTCGAGGGCTACCAGCTCACACGTCGAGCCGCTCGCATCGGCTTTGACTGGGACAACGTCGACGGCATCTTCGACAAACTCGACGAGGAAACCCGCGAACTCCGCCAGGTCCTCGCTGCGCCGCAAAAGGATCCACGCCGCATCGAATCCGAACTCGGCGACATCCTCTTCGTCGCCATCAACCTCGCCCGCTTCCTCAACGTCGACCCCGAAATCGCCGCTAAAAAAGCCTCCGCCAAATTCTCCCGCCGCTTCCGCGAAATGGAGCGCGCGGCGCGCGAGCAAAACACCAATCTCGCCAACGTCCCGCGCGCCCAAATGGAATCCCTCTGGGAGCAATCCAAGCTCAACGAAGTTCCAGCCGCGTCCCGCAAGGTTGCCCCGTGACCGCCGATATTGTCGTCCGCCCCCTTCATGCCCTCGAGGAATTCCACCGCTGCGTCCAGATTGCCCGCGAAATCTGGCGTGACAACGATCTCGAGACCGAGCCTTACACCACTTATGTCATCGCCGATATCACTGGCGGCCAGGTTCTTGGCGCCTTTGATGTCGAAGCCATGGTCGGTTTCACCAAGGCTTACATCGGTGTTCACGGCCAGACTCCGTACCTTCACTCTCACATGACCGGGGTTCTTCCTTCTCACCGTGATCGCCGTGTCGGCCGTTACCTCAAGCTGTTCCAGCGCGAAGACGCTCTCCGCCGCGGCATCCGCCTGGTCGAGTGGACCTTCGATCCTCTCGAAACCAAGAACGCTCATTTCAATATCAACCGCCTCGGCGCTATCTGCCGGCGTTACATCGCCAACTTTTACGGCATCACCAGCAGCCCACTTCACCGCGGCCTGCCCACCGACCGCTTGCTCGTCGAGTGGCACCTCGACACCAAGCGCGTTGTCTCGGCCGTCAACGATCTAACTCCCGAACCGCGCGAATGTCCTGCCCACATACATGTGCCCATTCTTGCCGCCGCGCGCGGCGTTGTGCCCTGGGGCCAGCACTCCAAGCCTGTGGCACCCAACGAGCTCTCAAGTTCGGCTGGCGTCGAAGTTCAACGAACCGTTCTTTCCGACATGACTTCGCTCATCGAAATCCAGTCACGCATCCGCGCTGAATTCACCGGTTGGTTCTCCAAAGGCTACGCCGTTCTCGGAGTCCGCTCCACGTCGTCCGGCGTCGACTACTGTCTTGCGCCCTATAGCGACTTCTAATTCGCAAGTGTCACCGCTCGCCCGTCAACGAAGTCATCCTGCGCAACGGAGGGTCTTAACTATCGCGTCTTGTCCAAAACTCCACGACTCCACTCTTCTCACTTCTCACTCAAAACTGCTAACTTATTACCGCCTATGCGCCTTCAATCCCTCACTCTTCGCGAAATCCATCTCCCGCTTGTCACTCCCTTCGAAACCAGCATGGATCGCGTTACCGAGCGCCGCATCATCCTTGCCGAAGTGAATGCTGATGGCGTCTCTGGATGGGGCGAATGCACCGCGGGCGAAAATCCCTTCTACTCCCCCGAAGACACGGAAACCTGCTGGCATATCCTCGAAAACTACCTCTGGCCCATGCTCAAGGGCAGGGAATTAACCTCCGCCGCCTGCGTCTGGCCGCTCCTCGAACACGTTCGCGGTCACAACATGGCCAAAGCCACCGTCGAAACCGCCGTATGGGACGTCGAAGCCCGCCTCAAAAACATTCCGCTCTGGAAACTTCTCGGCGGCGAGCGCGCCGAAATTCCCTGCGGCGTGTCCATCGGCATCAAGGATTCTCTCGATGAACTCGCCGCCACTGTGCAAAAAGAACTCGCCGCCGGCTACCAGCGCATCAAAATCAAAATCAAGCCCGGCAAGGACCTGCAAGCTGTCCAGCGCCTCCGCCAGGATTTTCCCCGCCTCAAGCTCACCGTCGATGCCAACTCCGCCTACTGCGAAGACGATTGGCCTCTCCTCAAGCGGCTTGACGGCTTCTACCTGATGATGATCGAGCAACCGCTCGGCTGGGACGACATTTTCGGCCACGTCCAAGTTCAGAAAAATCTCCAGACCCCCATCTGCCTCGACGAATGCATCCACACCTACGAGCACGCCGAAGCCGCCATCGCGCTTGGCGCCTGCAAAATCATCAACATCAAGCTCGGACGCGTCGGCGGCCATCTTCAGGCCAAGCGCATCCACGACCTCTGCCTGCGCAACGGCATCCCCGTCTGGTGCGGGGGCATGCTCGAGTCCGGCATTGGCCGCGCCCAAAACATCGCGATGTCCACTCTTTCCAATTTCTCACTGCCCGGCGACGTCACCGCCAGCAAGCGCTATTGGTACGAAGACACCATCGACCCCGAAGTCACCGTCACGCCGCACGGCACCATCCTCGTACCCACGACCCCCGGCATCGGCTTCACTCCCCGTCTCGAGCGCATCGCCTCCGTCACTGCCCGCCAGGTTCACCTCACCTAGCTTTCGTTGGCTCGCCCTCTGACTCACCCTTCTCGAGGACTATCTCCTGTCTCATCAACCCTTGCGTCTGGCCTGGTGAGCACTTTACGATCGGAGGCCCATGGTTCTTTTGTTTGCAGAATGGATTCCCACTACCGGCGAACTCCTGCTGTTTCACCGCGCCGCTGTCAATTCATTCAACCGCGCCTTCAACTGCGCCAATTGCACCGTCTCCGCGTGCAACTCATTTTGCTCCGACTGCCGCCGCTCCTCCACTTCCGGGTCGGCCTGCTGACCTCCAGGATCCCGCAAGAATCCCTGCTCATCGTTCACGAACAACTGCATCAATAACAGGATCTTTCTCTGCTTGTCCTGGATTTGCTTTTCGAGCGACGCAATCTCCGCTGCTCTCTTCGAGCCGTCTTCTGGGATGGCATTCGATTCCTTAGTCGCACCTGGCATGGCGCCTTGCTTTTGTGCCGGTGCCGCCGCCAATCGCACGATCGAATCATCGCACTGGCGTGCCTTCGAGCCCTTCCGCCTAGCGCGGCTTTTTGTCGGCCGTTGATTTGTCTTTTGTTTGTGCCCAGCCGTTTGCGGTCGCAGCAAGCACACCAATTATGATTAGGGAACACACACGGGGAGAGAGGGTCATGGGAATTCTCCGTCTGAGCGAGGACCTTGTACCCTAAGTCTACTCCCTTGCCCCTTCTCCTGCGAATGGAACTGCGGTGCTGCTCCGGGGTTCTCACCCTACCGGCTAGTCTGCAGACGCCGCCGCGGCCTAAAATTTTCACCGCCCGGTCACGTCTTGTTAATGAGCCCGGCGTACGTTCCACCAGGCCCCGCCCACCCATTTCACCCAAGGAGCGAGTCATGGCCAAGCACGCCGTTGAGCATCACGAAAAGGCCGCCGAACACCACGAGCATGCCGCACGTCATCATCGCGAGGCTGCTTCTCATCACGAATCGGGAGACCACGAGGCTGCGGCTCACCACGCGCATGTCGCCCACGCTCACATGCTTCACGCCTCTCACCACGCCTCCGAAGCCGCCAAGGCTCACGCTGAAGCGCACGGCGGGCAGTCCAAGGCTGCTGCCAGCTGACACGAATCGGCCAACCTCCTCGTGACACTCTGCCCTTCGGCGGGCCCGCTCTGACCAGGGAACGGAGCCTGGCCGTTTCTGTTCCGTCCGTGGTAGCGCTGGCTTTTCTGGCAGCGCTTTCAACCCGTCGCCGGAGCTCATCCTGAGGCGCGGTCGCCACCCTGCCAACAGCCGGCTGGCTTTCGGGCCGGCGGTTTTCTTCGCAGGTTCGCAGCTCTGCTGCGCCGCATGTCCTTGGTTCTCGCTTTGCATGGGGCCATGTTTACCCTGCGCGGCGAAGAGCTGTCTCTTTGTCGGCCGGTCATTCCGAGCCGCCGGCGCCTGCCTTAGACAGGGCAGGCAGGCGCAGCGCGGAATCCCTCTTCTCCAATCCATCTCTACCGCGTGTGGCCCACAACCCCAACTTGACGCCACCATCCCCTAAGCGTATAGGCTTACTTAGAACCCCGCCCCCCTGGAGTTCTTCGGAGGTCTCCATGCCTCGGTACGAATATTATTGCGAAGAATGCAAAAAGCCTTTTGAAATCGCCCTTACCCTCGAGGAGTACGAGAAAGGCAAGATCAAGTGCCCGAAGTGCGACAGCAAGAAGGTTCACCAGCTCGCCGCCGCGTTCTTCGCCGTCACCTCCAAGAAAAGCTGACCGCACTGCCCGCTTCTCTGAAGCGTCACCTCAGCCCCAGGACGTGTCGTCTTGAAGGCGCAGCACCACGCCCGGAGAAGCTCAACTTAGGTATCCTGCCCAAATTAGAGCTACAATGACTCAATCTCACTCGACCCACGTGCGGATAAGGAATTTACAGCCTGTGGTTGTTTGAGGTGATCTGTGGACCGCGGCCGGACTCCGCAGGTTCCTGGGCAAACTCGCAAGTTTGCCCCAAGGAGAGAAGCATGAAAATGAAATTCGCTGCTGTCTTGCTCGCCGTGGCAGTCCTCTCGGCATCTCCCGCTTTCGCCGACAAGACTCCCATGTCCGGCACAATCATCTCCATGCAATCTGTCGAATGTGGATCCAAGAAGAAAGGTAAAACCTCCACATCCTTGCTCTGTCACCAATATGTTGTTCGCACCGACAGCTCGGAATATCAGTTTCGCCAGCAGAAGCCTGCCGAAGAGCATGTCTTTCCGGCAAACACCGCCATCCAATTCACCCTCGATAAGAACAAGGCGAAGTTCAAGGTCGACGGAAAGAAATACGAGTACCTTGTCGTCGGCACCTCGGCGCTTCCCGCTTCGCACTGACTTCTTCGCACCTCAATACTCCGGGTCGTCGCGAGGTAATCGATGCTTGCTCTGATCTTTTTCTCTTTCGTCGGGTTGCTCATTCCTCAACAGCAGCCAAATCAACCCTCTGGTCAGAGCACCCTCGTCATCGAAGAGCGCTCCACGCACATAGCGGTTCGCACCCGCGACCCCCAGGTTCGCTATCGTTTGATAAGCGGGGGATTCATTTCCCGAACCACAGACGGCGGCGCTACCTGGAACGGGCAACTCGTCAGCCCTAACGCGGCACTCGCTGCCGGCAGCGCTCCTTCCCCGACCGTCTGCTGGGTTGTGGGCTCAAAAGGCGCGATCTACCGCACTACCGACGGTATGACCTGGAAAAAGATTCATTCCCCCGCACAAGCGGATTTCACCGCTGTTTCCGCCAAGGACGCCTCTTCCGCCACGCTTACTTCCGCCGCCGGCAAGAAATTCTCAACCACCAATAGTGGCAAATCCTGGCAACCCGTTCCCTAATTCACGGCACCTTTCCTCATTTTTCCGCCGCCCCGAACCGCACTCCCAACTGGTCAAACAAAAAACTGAACACATCGGCGTCCTGTGCAATCTCTTCGTCGAGCGACGTTCCAATTCCATGTCCCGCGGCGGAACTCGTCCGCAGCAAGATCGGATGCCCTGAACTGTTCGCCGCCTGCAAGCGCGCCGTCATCTTCCGCGATTCCATCGGGTTTACCCGGTGATCGTTCTCTCCCGTCAGAAACAGAATCGCGGGATATGCGGCCCCATCCTTCACGTGGTGGTACGGCGAATACGCGTACAGCGCCTTGAACTGCTCCGGATCTTTCACCGTCCCGAATTCCGTCACATTGAACGCCCCGTTCGGGTCCAGTTGCACGCGCAGCATGTCATAAATCCCCACGAACGAAACTACTGCGCGGAACAGTTCCGGCCTCTGCGTAAGAGCCGCCCCCATCAGCAATCCGCCATTGCTCCCTCCGAGAATCGCCAGGTGCTGCGGTGACGTGTATTTCTGATCGATCAGATACTGCGCGCACGCTAGAAAATCGTCGAACACATTCTGCTTCCTCGTGAGATTTCCCGCCTTGTGCCACTCCTCCCCGTACTCCGCTCCGCCGCGCAGGTTGGCAATCACGTACACCGCGCCCTGATCCAGCCACACCCGCCCCCACGATCCCAGGAAGCGCGGTTTTTCGCTGATCGAATATCCTCCATATCCTGTGAGCAGCGTGGGGTTCGTCCCGTCCAGTTTCGTCCCCTTGCGCTGCACGATACTCACTGGCACACGCGTTCCGTCCTTCGACGTCGCGTACGCCCGGACTACTTCCGTATCGTCAAACTTCGAAGCCGACGTCATGGCCAATCCCGTTTTCACCAGTTTTTTCTGTCCATGGTCGAATTGCATCCACGCCGGCGGCTCCTGGTAGCTGGCCACACGCAAAAGCGCGTCGCTCCCTCCGAGTGAAACAACCTGGCCGATCGAAGACACCGGAGGCTCGATCGTTGTCAACAAGCTTCCCTTGTCATCGAAGACGCGCAACCGCGACGGCCCTCCAATAATGTCTGTCACAAACAAACTGTCTCCCGACTCGAGAATACTCTCGATCGATGCGCGATTTTCTTCTGCGCCTTCTCCAGAGCTTTGCGCCACGATCATTCTTGCTTTCGAAAGCGGCTCCGTCGGCCCCTGCAGCCGCAGCACCCGGCCTCGCGGCGCGCCTTTCCTCGACAGCAGGTACAACTCATCCTTCGGTCCAAACTGCACCGACACCACTCCATCCTCGAAGTGCGTTACTTGTGTGCATTTTCCCGATCCATCCAACACGTAGTGCGCAAATTCACCGCCATCACCGTTCGCCACCGCTGCCAGCAGCCAACGCCCGTCCTCGCTCATCCGCAGTTGGGTCTCCGCGATTCGCGGAAACTCCTTTCCCATTACGTAGCTGTCCTGCTTCGAATCCGTCCCCAGTTTGTGGAAATACACCTGTTGATAGAAATTCGCGTCCTCTGCCGGACGTTCGCTCCCGTGCGGGTATCGCGTGTAATAAAAACCCGAATCGTCGGCTTTCCACGCGATGCTCCCTCCTGCCGTCGCAAAATTCACCCGCGGCACAACGTCCTTCAGCTCTTTTCCGCTCGCGACTTCAAACACCCGCGCGTTCGCGTCTTCCGACCCGCCCTCTGATAGCGCGACCGCCACGTATTTTCCGTCGAGCGATGCCGAGTAGTAATCCACCGACAGCGACCCCGTGCGGCTCGCCGCGTTTGGATCAAAAATGATCCTTGCGCTCCCCGCATCGGCCGAACGCAACGTAACCAGGGTCGCCTGTTGCTGGGGAGGCTGGGACCTCATCGCGAACAGCGTCCCGCCGTGAAATTCCAAGTCGTAGTAATTTCCCGAATTCTCGCCGATCAGTTGCTGGAGGCGCTCCTTGATCGCCGCTCTCGCCGGCAACTGGTCGAGATACGCCAGGGCGTACGCGTTCTCCGCCGCGCTCCATCGCTTCGCCTCCGGATCGTTCCAGTCCTCGAGCCAACGGTAGTCGTCGCTGACTTTGACCCCGTGATACTCGTTTGATCACGGCTGCTCCTTTGAGTGCAACAGACCTGTCAGAGACAGGCCTGTCGCGGCTTTCATAAGGCTTAGTTGATGCGCGAACTTGTCATCCGAGCCTGCGGTGGGCAGGCGCGAGCTCTCCGCGCGTCCGCCACCGGCCGCTTGGGAGTCTCCGGCGGCTTCGGTAAAGGATGGGCCCTGGGCCAGTGCGATTCCCGCCAGCAGAATTGCAGCGAACGAAGCCCCTGCCATTCGCGAAGGACCCGAACCACTCCGTCTCGTCTTCCAACTACCCTTATCCACACTGCGTTGAAATCCACCACGTGTTCCCCGACGGGTCTTTTACCCCGCCGCGTTTATCCGGGTCGCCCTGCTTCCGCACCGGCTCCTGTACCGAAACTCCCCCGGCCGCCAGCGCCTTCTGGTACGTCTCATCCACGTCCGGCACATACACATGCAGCCACACCGGAAAAGCCGGATACGCGCCGCCGGCAGCGGCAATCATCACCACTGTGTCCCCGACCAGCACCTCAGCGTGCATGATCTTCCCTTCAGAAGTGTCGAATCGCCGAAGATCCGCCGCTCCAAAGGTCTTCTTCAAGAAATCAATCACCCGTTGTGCTCCCTCCGCCACCAGGTAAACCGAAACGCTGGTGTACCCCACCGGCTTCCACTCGTTTCCCATCTGCAACTCCCTCCTCACCCGCCGCGGCACTCCTAGTTCTGTATCCCCATCTGCGTCAGGAAAAACGCATAATCAAACGCGGCTTCTTTCAGCCGGTCGTACCTTCCCGAAGCTCCCCCGTGCCCCGCCGGGTCCATATTCGTTTTTAGCAGCAACAGATTGCGGTCCGTCCTCATCGCCCTCATCTTCGCTACATATTTCGCAGGCTCCCAATACATCACCTGGCTGTCATTGAACGAAGTCTTCACCAGCATGTTCGGATACCTCTTCGCTTGTATGTTGTCGTACGGGGAGTACGACATCATGTAATCAAACGCCGGCTTCTCCTTCGGGTTTCCCCATTCCTCGAACTCGCCCACTGTCAGCGGCAAAGACTCGTCCAGCATCGTATTCATCACATCCACGAACGGCACGCCCACCAGCGCCGCATGAAACAGATCCGGCCTCATGTTCAGCACGGCGCCCATCAGCAACCCGCCCGCGCTTCTTCCTTCGATCGCAAGCCGCTCCTTCGATCCGTACCCGTGCGCCACCAGGTACTCCGCGCACACGATGAAATCCGAAAACGTATTCTTCTTGTTCATCATTCGTCCGTCGTCGTGCCACCCCTTGCCCATTTCTCCCCCGCCGCGAATGTGCGCCACCGCCGCTACCACTCCGCGGTCCACCACGCTGAACAGATTCGAATTGAAGCCGATGTCGTACGGGATTCCATACGATCCGTATCCCGTCAGATACAGCGCTCCCGTGCCGTCCAGTTTCGCGCCCTTCAAATGCAGCACCGAAATCGGTATCTTCACTCCGTCCGACGCCGTTGCGTACACCCGTTCCACCTCGTATCGGTTCCGGTCGTACCCGCCCGGCACCTCTTTCTGCTTCAGCAAGGTCGATGCCCCCGCGGCCATGTCGTACTCGAACACCGACGGTGGCGTGATAAACGACTGGTACCCATACCGGAATTTTGTTGTGTCAAATTCGCGGTTCGCGTACGGGTACGTCACGTAGGATGGCTCCGGATACTCGATCCGCCGCCATGCTCCGCTTGCCAGATCCACCACGCGGATCTGCGGCAATCCTTTCTCGCGTTCCGAAAGCACGTAGTAATTCCTGAAAAAATCAATGTCATCCAGCATCACGTCGTTCCGCTGCGGCGTGACTTCCTTCCAGTTCACTTTCCCCGGATAGTCCACCCGCGTTTTCACCAGCCGGAAATTCCTTCCTGTGTCATTCGTGCGAATGTAGAAGAACTCTCCGTTATGGTCCGGGTAGTACTCCACATCCTGCTTTCTCGGCTCCATCACCTTCCATTCGGCCTGCGGCTGATCCGCGGGTATATACCGCACCTCACTCGTCGTGTGGCTCCCGGAAATAACAAACACGTAAGCGTGGCTCCGCGTCTTGTAGGCATACACTTCAAACCTCTCGTCTTTCTCCTCATACATCAGCGGGTCGCTTCCCGTCGTTCCAACCGTATGCCGGTACACCTGGTATTGGCGCTTGGTCGTCGCGTCTTCCACCGTATAGAAAATCGTCTTGTTGTCGTTCGCCCATGCGACCGATCCGACCCGCTCTGCATGGTCGCCGAGCGCTTTTCCCGTCCGCAGATCCTTCACCGCCAGCGTGTACTGCCGGAATCCGGTGTTGTCCGTCGTGTACGCCAGCCAGTTCCCGTCGTCGCTCACGACGAACGCGCCCAGCGACATGAACTTCTGCCCCTGAGCCAGGTCATTTATGTCCAGCACCACTTCTTCGGCCGCGTCCATGCTGCCTTTTTTCCGGCAGCGAATCCCATACTGCTTCCCAGCCTCCGTCCGAACGTAATAAAAATACCCGCCTTCCTTGTACGGCACTTCCACGTCGGTTTCCTTAATTCGCCCCAGCATTTCGTCATACAGCCTCTTCTGCAACGGCTCAGTTGGCTTCATCACCGCATCCGTGTACGCGTTTTCCGCCTCAAGATACGCTCGCACGTCTGGATTCTGCTTATCCCGCAGCCAGTAATAGTTGTCCACCATCTTCTGGCCATTAATCTCTGTGACCTTCGGAATTTTTTTCGCTATCGGCGGAGAGGGCAGGGAACTGTCATTGTCCGCGGCAGGCAGGTTAAGAATTGCTGTCGGAACCAGGCATCCCAGGAACGAAAACACCAGCAGTATCGCTCGCAAATCACGTCGGCTCATCGGCACACCCCTCGTACCGTCCTAGACGCCCCAGATTCTATATCAGTTTTTGCCGCGCCGCGGCCTTCCCCTGTAAGCAGCGCTGGCCACTGCCATCGGCAGCACCCCGTCATCCCGAGCCTGCCGGCCCTGCCTGCCGCGCGGAGGCTCAGCGACGATCGATCCCTCTTCTCTCTTCGCATCACCGAAACTACTACACCGGCGTGCTCATAGCCGAAAGCTGACTCACCGCCCGCTCTGCCTCCAGGATCGAAAACCGGTGATCCATCGCCCCCGCCAGATCCGTATTTGCAAATGCGATCCGTCCGAATGGCGCCTTTCGCAACACCTCGCGTGCCGCCGACTTCCCATCCCTCCCAAAGAAAAATCCCGGCTGCGGACTCAAGTACGCATGCCCCCAGCGATTCAAGATAATTCCCGCAATATCTTTTTGCGCGTCGAACCCCGCGCTCCCAAACATTTCAGTGAATTGCTCCCGGATCTGCCGCTCATATTCGCGGAACGACCTCGCCAGCATCTCCCCGCGCCCGCGATGCCCCTGCTCCTCGGTGGAATAACCCGGATACGAATACAGCACCTTCACCGTCAGCACCACCGGCGATTCCGGACGGATGGTCGGCTCTTCGCTCCCCGTCAGCGCCAGTTTCCGCACCTCCATGTAATCCCCAATCCCGCCAAACCACCTGCATCCTGTCATCCCCATCTTGTACAGAAATTTCCAATTGCCCACCGCCACATTCATCATCATGCACGGCGAGCGGTAAAACTCGGCGTACGCCTGCCGGTGCGCCTCCGGCAGATCCTTCACGATGTGCTTCGAAGTCCAACTCCCTCCCGCCATCACAACCGTGCGCGCTTTCACGCGAAACACTCTTCCGTCTTTTTCGTACGCCACCGTCACGCTCGCCGCCTTTGCCGGGTCGCCGTCGTGTTGCACCGCTACCGCCGTCGCCCCCAGCCGGATTCTCGCCGGCGCGCCCGGCGCATCCAGCGCCGCAAGACTCACATTGCTGCGTGAAACGTCTTCAACGCTGTTCGTCCCTTCCATCGACGCGGGAATCAGGGCCTTCACCATCAGCCGTGCAATCGTAGTGTTCCCTCCGGGGAACATCTGGTCCATCCCGCCCGTCTCATCCGCCACCGGCTGCAGCATCTCAAACGCATAGTTCGAATAGGCCGACAGTGCATCCGGCCCCAGCCCCGATCCTCCTCCTTCCACCGGCGACAAGTACGTCCGCACCGTCTCCCGGCTCAGCCCGAATCTCTCCATGTAATGCTGCTCAAGCGTGATCGAATCGAGATATCGCGAAATCGCGTCGCCCTCCGTCTTCGGAGGCTCAAACTTTTTTCCCTGCACCTCGGTTCCGTTCAAAAATCGCAGCCATTCCGTTCGCGCCCCTTCCGGAATCGGTGCGCCCTCCAATTTCCTTCTCACCGGATCCATCACCCACACCCCGGGCTTTTTCCCGAATCTCGCGCCGAACCAGAACCCGTACTGCCCAACGTCCATCCCCGCCGCGTCGTAAGGTGTGCGCGACAGCGGCATCTCCGGCTGGGGTCCGCCCCATTTCTGGTAGGTGAGTTTCGGCGTTTTCAGTCCGATCGAATCGTAAAATCGCGCCAGAAAACTTTGCGGCCGCTGCAACTGGTAGATCGCCGAACCCTGATGCGCGATCAACCGTTTCCCGTCCACCAGAAATTCGTTTTGCTTTGCCTCGCCGCCAAAAATCGGGTGGTTCTCGAGCACCAGGCACTTCCCGATGGGCCCAGCCTGCCGTTGAAGGAAAAGCGCCGCCGCGATTCCGCTGATTCCTCCTCCTACAATCACGCAATCGTAGCTCTCGCCCGTGTCCACAACGTCCTTCGGCATCCGCTCGTAAACGCCGTCCCGGATCTTGTGCCCCGCCTGCAGCACCGCCCAGGTGTTTCCGTTCGACGTGCGGTATTCCCCCACTCCCCCGTAGCCCGTGAATTCGTCCTTCTGCGCCAGCAACTCCGTCGGCGTCAACCCCTCCAGCAGCACCGCTCCCGACGCCAGCAGCGTCGAGCCCAAAAAATCCCGCCGCGTTATCGCTCGCTCCATCCCAAGCGCTTTATCCCCTGCCACATTGTTCTCGCCCGTCATCGCGGTTCCACCAAATCCGTCGCAATTTCAGTTCAGCTTGCTACCCGCCGCCAATTCTACCCCGCCCTGCCGCTTCTGCCTTCTCCGTTCACTGCCGAACTTCCCCGTCACCCGCTCCCCCGATTTAGAATCAAACATTCATATGTCCACAGCGCCGCAAAACCCCGACCTCTTCGTCTTCTACGACGGCTCCTGCAGCCTTTGTCGCGCCAGCATCGTTCCGGTCCAGCGTCTCGACACTCATCACCACATCGAGTTCCTCGACCTCCACGACCCCTCCGCCCAGCAACGCTTCCCCCAAATCGATCGCCAACTCGCCATGCGCTGGATGCAGGCCATCGACGCGCGCGGCCGCCTCTCCAGCGGCGCCGAAGCGTGGGCCCGCATCGGCCTGCTCCTCCCCGGCTGGCGTTACTTCAGTTGGATTCTTCTTGTCCCCGGCATCCGCTGGCTCGCCGCCAAAATCTACGCCTGGATCGCCCGCAACCGCTACCGCTGGAACCGCGAACTCTGCTCCGACGGTACCTGCTCCGTCCACCTTCCCCACTCCTCCTCCAGGAATTGATTGACACTCGCCGCCAGCACCGCCAGTCATCCCGAGCCTGCCTGCCGCAGGCAGGCGAAGCGAAGGATCTCAAATCGTGCGTCTTGCCTTCCAAACCCGCTACCAACGCGCAAGACCGTCATTCCCGAGCTTACCTGCCCGGCCTGCCGCACTCAGGCACAGGTAGGCGCAGCGAGGGATCCCTCTGTTTGTGGGCTCTTAGCTGGTGACGGCGGCCATGGACGCCTTCACCCCGGCGGCCCATCTTTGCTCACCCGCATTCCACCCATTTTTTCACTCGTGATACAGTGTCACTCCCACTCCCATGGTCCCGACCCGCAAGCCTCACAAACATCCCCCCGGCCTCATGCTGATCGCCGTCTACAAATTTATTAAAGCAGCCGCGTTTCTCCTTGTCGCTTTCGGAGCGCTGCACTTCCTCCACAGGGATCTTGCCGCGACCGTTGCGCACTGGGTCGATCTTCTCCGCATCGACCCGCACAACCACTACTTGCTTTGGTTTATGGAAAAAGTCACCAAGGTTGACGAGACCAGGCTCCGCGAACTCAGTGTGGGCACCTTCTTCTATTCCGCTCTGTTCTTCACCGAAGGCACCGGCCTCGCTCTCCGCAAGCGCTGGGCCGAATACCTCACCATCATTTCCACTTCTTCGCTCTTGCCGCTCGAAATTTTCGAACTTGTCAAAGGCCCTTCAATCGCCAAGCTCGTCTTGCTCGGCGTCAACCTCGCCGTCGTCGCTTATCTCGTCTTCGAACTCCGACGCGGCCGCAGCACCCGTCACGCCTGACTTGTCGCAATGATTCCTGCCAGGGGCTACTCGCCCTATTACCACTTCCGTTCCGACTGCGACCTTTCCAGCATCCGTTGGCCCAGTTCGGCGAATTCCGCCACCAGTCCGTCGGTTTCCCGTCCCGCCAGCGTCGCCGCATCGATCTCCGTTGTCAGCAGGATCGAAGTCGCCACGTCTGCGCTGCACTCCAGGCAATATTTCTCAGTTCTTCCTGGCAGTTCGAACAACTCCGTGCGGTGTCCACAAACGCCGCACCGCTCACCGGACGGCTCTTCACTCCCCTTTGGACCGCATAACATGCGCATTCCTCCCTGGCCTGTTCCACAGCCATCAACCCAAACGTTCACCAGAGTAGGCCTGCCGCCCTTCAAAAATCCTCAGCTGTCCGTTAGCATTTCGTAAGCCTGCCGCCTGACTCACGAAGCACCGCTCACTGCTTCCCCGCCACATTCAACCCCCGCTCTTCCAGCAACGGTCCCACCTCGGCGTCTCTCCCTCGAAACGCCCGGTACATCGCGGCCGCATCCTGCGTTCCCGCGTGCGCCAGAATCATCTCCCGGTAGCGTTGCCCATTCTCTCGCGTCATCCCTCCATGCTCTTTGAACCACGCATACGCATCGTCGTCGATCATTTCGCTCCAAAAGTAGGCGTAATATCGCGCCGCATACTCGCCGCCCCAACTGTGGGAAAAGTACGTCGTGTGATACCGCGGTGGCACCTCGTAGATATACGCCTGGTACTTCCTCAGCGCCTCCACCTCAAACGCATCAGCATTTAGCAAAGGCGCATCCGCCGGCAGCATGTGCCACGCCATGTCGAGCAGCGCCGCCTCGAGGTACTCCGTTGTGGCGAATCCCTGGTTGAACTTTCGCGACTTCTTGATTTTCTCCACCAACTCCTTCGGCATCGGCTCCCCGGTCTTAAAATGCTTGGCATAATTCGCAAATACCGACGGCTCCAACGCCCAATGCTCGTTGAACTGCGATGGCACTTCGACGAAGTCCGCGGGCATCGGGCTGTTCGGATACCGTACGTCCGACATCATGCTCTGCAGCGCGTGCCCGAACTCGTGGAACATCGTCGTCACTTGCGCGAAATTCAGGAGCGTCGGCTGTCCCGGCGCCGGCTTTGCGTAATTCTCCACGTTCGTTATCACCGGCTTCGTTCCCCGCAATTTGCTCTGGTTTACAAACCCGCTTGTCCACGCTCCTCCTTGCTTGTTTGGCCGGGCGAAAAAATCCTCGTAGAACAGCGCCAGTGATGTTCCGTCTCCGTCGAATACCTCGAACACCCGCACATCCGCCTGGTATACCGGAATGTCCTTCCGTTCCTTGAAGGTGAGCCCGTATAACTGGTTCGCCGCATAGAATACGCCGTCGCGCAGCACGCGATCCGCCTCGAAATACGGCCGTATCGCGGATTCGTCCAGGTCGTACTCCGCTTTTCTCACTTGTTCCGCGTAGTATTGCCAGTCCCACGGCTCCAACCGGAGTCCGCTGTTCGCTTTGTCGATCAACGCTTGCATCCGGCTTGCTTCCTCTCGCGCCTTTGCTGTTGCCGCGGGCGACACATCCGTCATCAATTTGATCGCGTTCTGCGGCGTCTTCGCCATTTCGTCGTCCAGTGCGTACGCCGCGTACGTCGCGTAACCCAGCACTTTTGCCTTCTCTGCGCTCAACTGCGCCAGCCGTTCCACGATCGCGTTCGTGTCGTTCTCTCCGCCGTTGTTGCATCGCTTGCTCGACGCGTTGAACAACCGTTCGCGTACCCCCCGGTTCTTCAGATACGTCTGCGCCGGTTGTTGCGTGGTGTTCTGCAGCGTAATCACCCATTTCCCCGCATGGCCCAGCTTCGTTGCTGCCTCGGAGGCCGCGGCAATATCCGTCTCCGCCAATCCATCCAACTCTGCCTTGTCACTGATGACGAGAGCCGCGGCGTTCGTTCCGGCCAGCACCTTGTTCCGGAACTTGTCCGCAAGCTGCGCTTGTTCCTTGTTCAGCGCACGCACCTTTTCCTTGTCCGCTTCGCTCAACAGCGCCCCCGCCCGCACAAAGTCGCGATAGTAGCGCTCCACCAGGTATTTCGCATCCGGTGCAAGCTGCAGCGTCCCTCTCGTCTCGTATATCGCTCTCACCCGCGCAAACAGCTTCGCGTTCAGTAAAATCGCATCGGTATGAGCTGCCTGTTTCGGCGCTTCCTCGCTCTGGACTTCCTGGATCGTCGGGTTCGTGTTCGATCCCACCATCCCCAAAAACACATTTGCCACTCGTTCCAGTAATGTGCCGCTCTGTTCCAGTGCCTCGATCGTGTTCGCAAACGTCGGCGCCTCCGGATTGTTCGCGATCACTTCCACCTCCGCCAGCTGTCGCCTCATCCCCTCTTCAATCGCCGGCTGGTAGTCGCTGTCTTTGATCTTGTCGAACGGAGGCGCCTGGAAGGGAAGTGGGCTCGGCTTCGCGAAGGGATTTGTCTCTGCCCACGCCGCTGCCGCCGCACCCTGTCCGGTTCCGGCCGGTTTCTGCGCGCCGGTTTGCGTTTCGCGAGTTGTCATGATTCTCCTGTCTGCCCCGGCCGAAAGCAAAGCGGCCCCAACGATCATACCCAAGGCCACCACCGCAGCGAGTTCTCGTCTCATTTTCAGGCTCATACCTCCGTTGTCGCGCGGCGCACTTCCGCCCCGTGCGTCTTGCCTTCGGGATCCGCCTCAACGCGTAAGCCCATCATCCCGAGGAGCTGCCCTGTCGGGCCGCAGGCAGGCGCAGTCCGCGAAGCGAGGCATCCTTCTTCCTCGAGCCTTTCCTTCACGACTCACTCGTCACTTCTTCTCCGGCTCTTGGTACAACCCCAACACATTTCCCGACGGATCTCGGAACCTCGCTGTAATCTCCGGCGCATCCCCTCCAATCGGCTGCACAATCGCTCCCCCGTTCGCCACAACCGACTCCACCGCCGCCGCTACGCTATCCACCATGATGTACACCAGCAGCCCCACTTCTCTCATCGGAGAACGCCCTTTCACCCACGACCCGCTCACCTGACCCACCGTGTCGTCAAACGCCACGCTTCCGTCGCCACGTCTCCGGATATTCCATCCAAACACCTTCCGGTAGAACGATTCCGATTCTCCAATATCCCGGCTCGGCATTTCGATATAACAGATCTTCCCATTCGCCATTGTCGGAGCCATACGTTTCTCCCTTCGTCAGGCCCGCCATCCTAGACCGCCCGTGCCGCCAAATCAATCCTCGACACAACACGCTGACCCGGCTGCCCCCGCTAGCTCTTTCGTCCTATAATGCGTCCAACCGCTTATCTCGCCCGTGGAGGTTGAACCATGCATAGGCTTCGTTTCCTTGGTTTTCTTCTCCTTTCAACCTTGGTTGTCGGCGGCGGCTCCGCGCAAAACTCCGCCCGCGACAAGTCCTTCTCAACCTTCTCTCCGAAGCCCGTTTGGACGTTGGAATATATTGAAGTCAAGCCGGGAATGTTCGGTCCCGCGATGGGCTATCTCGACGACAACTGGATGCGGGTTCGCCAGGATGCCAAACAGGATGGCGCGGTCCTCACCTTCTTCCGCATCGCCGAACAAGCTTCCGATAAGAACGACTGGCACGTGGTTCTGATCACCGAATTCAAGGACGCGGATACCTACGCCTCCCACGAAACGCTCTTCGACTCCATCATCAAGCGCCTTCCGCAAAATGCTTCGGGAGTAATCGGTGGTTTCGGACCCGATGACCTTTTTCAATCCGACAGTACCCGCACGTTTCAGGACTTTTCCGAGAGTGCCAATCCCCAGTTCCGTCTGCTCTCCAAAATGTAATCCCTCGCGTCTCACCAGCCCGCAAAAAGGGACTCCGCTCCGGCCCCCCGGGGCACGCCGCAGACCAGCCCCGAGTCACCAATCACCACTCACGGCCTTCATGACAAACATGACAACATGACAACCGGCGATTTCGCAAGGTCGGCCGGGATTCAGCCGGAAGACGTTGGGACGGATAGCTTTCTGAGTTAAATCACTTTCCCCACTTCCCGATCATTTTTGCAAATCTGCAGGGTCCTTGAATTTTACCTCGTTCTGAGACTATTATCAGTCTCAGAATAAGGGAGACCCCTCTCCGACAGGTCTCCGCCTTAAAGTGGGTGTGTACCTTTATGGCTGGCGATCCCGCTCTGCAGTTGCGCGGTCAACTGGTCCGGCGTCTCGGATTGTTCCGCGAAATGCTGCCCGGTTCGTTTGTGGAGAATAAGCGCTCCTGCGGGCGAGCGAACTGCCACTGTGCCGACGGCAAAAGCCTGCATACCCAATACCAGATTTCCGTGCTGATCGACGGCCAGCCCAAAACGTTCCACGTCCCGAAGAGCATGGTCGACCAGGTCCGCAAGATGATCCGATTGCGCCAGCGGTTTGAAGAGGCGGCCACCGCCATTTGCAAGATCAATCTGCGACGTTTTTTGAAAGAAAGGAAAAAGTCATAGCTTTCTCGCGCCGGCACCGGTTCGAAGCCTACTTGGATATAAAGCGCAACGGGGTCTTCCGCTCGGCTTGGTCCAGGGCCTAGTGGTGGCGGCCGTGGACGGGATCGAGATCTGCAGTTCCTTCGCGCGCTTCTGCGATCACTGTATGGAACGGAAGGTCACGCATCTGGTGGAGGGAGAACCGCGCGAAGAGATGCAGTACTATCACCGCATCTGTGCGGTGACCGTAGTGAGTTCGGCCTTTCCCATTCCTCTGGGGATTCGTTTTCAGAAGAACGGGGAGGACGAAGTGGCCTGTAGTCTGGACTTACTGCGTGAGCTGAGGGCAGAGTTGGGAAGCCGGTTCCTGGATCTGTTGGTGGCCGATGCCCTGTATCTGCAGGCGCCGTTTGTGAAAGCGATCGAAGGACTGGGTTTGGACTGGGTCATCACTCTGAAAAAGAATCAGCCGGAATTGCTGGCGAAATCTGAGCGGCTCATCTCCACCCTCGCCGCCGAGAAAATGGACGAACACCCGGAGTTGCAGCTTTGGCACGCGCCGGAGGTCTACTGGCCGGTAGCCGAGCGCACCGTTCGGGCGGTCAAAACCGTACGCCAGCCAGCGGTGAAACATGTGCGCGTTCAGCGGGACGAGCAAGGAGAGAAGCGCGCGGCGAAAAAAACAGTCCTCGAGCGGAGCACGAATTTCTACGCCAGCAATCTGGAGCTCGGTTCCGTCCCCCCCAGTGTTTATCCATCAAGTAGGCCGTAGCCGTTGGATCATTGACACCGCCTTCTTCCAAACCATGACCACGGACGCACATCTGAAACGTCCCTCGGTGCACCAAGATCGGGCTAACGCGCTGATCGTGCTCACCAGGATTCGTGTCCTAGCCTATACCCTGACCCTGACGTTCTTTTTCCGCCAAGTGCGCAGCCACTTCCGAAACGGTTCACCCGGTTTTTGCGACCTGGCGCAAAAGCTGGCCGATTGGTTCGTTGTTCTGCAAACGGATTCCAGCTGAAACTACTCACAAAATAAAACCCTCCGCGCCCTGGGTGGTCGCCGGGATTTCCTTCGTCCGGACCCTTCCAGCAGCTCTTTTGCCACCCGTCAGAGCCCTTTTTCTCGCGCAAATCCTCGAGCCCCTCTCGGAAGACCGCAACACGCACTAAAATCAGTTCGTTAAACTGCCTTTGCAGGCGACTTTGCGAAATGGCCGGCATGACAACTTATTGACTTCACCTTCCGCTTACAATCTGCTAACCTCCCCCTGACAGGAACTTCGTCCGCGCCCACAGCCGCGGATCGCCCCATTTCGCCTCGTCCCCAAAATCAAGGAGCATTTAACTATGGGTACGCTCGATTCCATTCTCGCCGATACCGGCAACGAATTTGGACTCAGCGGCTCCAAAGCTACCGCTCTTCTCTCCGGACTCCTCTCCATGATGAACGATAGCCCCGGTGGCTTTCGTGCTTTCCTTGACCGTCTTTGCAAGGCTGGCCTGAACGATATGGTCTCCTCCTGGGTCCGCGGCATCAGTCCCCGCCCGATTTCCAGTTCTACCCTCGAGAAGGCCATTGGCCGCGACCACGTCGAGAAGATTGCCGCTCGCGCTGGCGTCTCCATTTCCGCCGCTTCCTCCGTGCTCGCCTACATGTTGCCCGCGACCGTTGAGCGCCTTACGCCGGGCGGCATCATCCCTGTCCGCCTGCCTTCCGAAGTGCTCTCCTATGGCAACTCGGCCACTGCCGCCGTTGCCGCCAGCGCGCGCCACGCCGTCTATGCCACACACAAAACGGTCAAGAGAGTAGGTGCTCCTCCAGGTCTCTGGCCATTGATTTTCTTGGTGGTCATGGCACTGCTCGGCTATTGGTATTGGTCTTCGCGCCACCACGCCAAGGCCTCCAGCACCGGCGGCCAACAGGCCCTTTCCTTCGCGCCGCCTAACGCGCCACCTACGTACCTGCTCCTCCACGGATCCCCCGTGTAACAACCCTCTTCGCCGCCTCCGTTGGTCTGGTTTCCATAGAGGGCTGCAGCCGGTTCGCCGCTCTTCCTAGTACTCCATTCGGCACACCTCCGCCGTTCGGCTCCGGGTCCATTTCGCCTAACTGCTATAGTAACTTTTCGTACGGAGGTTGCTGGTGATCAGGTCTCTCATCACTCTCGGATGGCTTCGCGATCTCGCTCTTGTTCTTCTCGTCTGCGCCGGTAACGGCCTGCGTCACACTTCTCCCCGGATTGGCTTCGGCATTCTCGCGGCCAGTCTCGTCATTTTCGTCGAACGCTTCCTCTGGTCATGGCATCTGTGCGACCTTCGCGAAAAGCGTCCGAGTCTGCCCGCACCCTCCGATCACTCCGGCTTGTAGCGTTCGACTGTTCGCATCATCCCGAATCGCAGTGGGGAATCCCTGTTCGCCGCGGAGCGGTGGCTCGCTAAACAACCTAGAACCCAGGTCCTACCTGCCCCGGGAAGGCTTTGGTCCTGAGACCGAATCTTCGGCACAATTCAAAAAAATTGTATTCCATCGCCCGACTCTACTTCCCGCTCTCCCGAAATTCTTCATCCATCCATTTCTTGAACGCTTCCAGATTTTGCGGCCTCCCCAAAAACCCCTGCACCAGTTCCGTTCCCGATTTCGATCCTCCCGGCTCCAGCACCGTCTTCCGGTAGCGCACGGCCGTCTCCCCGCCCACCAGGTTCTTCGTGTCGAACTGGCTGAAAAAATCGAGCGCAATCACTTTGTCGAGCACGTACGAGTAGTAGTTTGACGTATACCCGATCAGGTGCGTGAAGCTCGTGTAAAACCGGTTGCCGTCCACGAACGGGTACGGGTAGAACCGCGTGTAATCGCTCCGCAAAAG
>Ga0306920_100001007_pt1 | contig 34609 bp, 26 predicted proteins | sample flu12Cox44000170_FD_204666 | JGI IMG/M metagenome (GOLD analysis project Ga0306920, IMG submission 204666) | Lab enrichment of tropical soil microbial communities from Luquillo Experimental Forest, Puerto Rico - flux4day.12C.oxic.44.000.170 (v2)... | ecosystem: Environmental > Terrestrial >...
TGTCGATGATCTTGCCCTCCGCCAGGATATAAGCGCACACCGCATAGACATCGTCGGCGCTGAGCGAACCCGGCGCCGTGAACGGCATGGCGCGCTGCACGTAGTCGAACAGCGTCGTGGCATAGGGCCAGTAGCTCTCGACCGTGAGCACCGGGTTTTTCGACGTGAGGGTACCGCGGCCGCCGATCAGGCGCAGCTGCGCACCATTGGGCATATTGGGAAGTCCCGCCACCCCCATCAGGTCAGCGCCGTGGCACGCTGCGCATGCCGCATCATAGACCGACTTGCCTCTCGCATATTCCCCGCTCCCGACCGGCAAGCCATTCCCATCAGGGGAGATGGCAATAGCAATCGGCGCAACATCCTGCTCGGTGGCAGGCGCTCCCAGATCAAAGCGGGTAGGATAGCCCTGCGCGTGCGCCAGCCCAGACAGCATCATTGCCGATAGGATGCATGCGCTGAGCGCGGCTGCGACGCCGCCCAAACGCCGACTTACTAGTGCATCAGCCGGACGGGTGCACATTCTTCACACTCCCGTCTGGCGCAATGGCCCAGCTCTGGATCGCGTTCATGTGATAGAACAACGAACCGGATTCGAGCGCGCCACGCTCGGCGATGAGCTGCGCATGGGTCGGCTGCGAATACCCCGTCTCGTCAGTCGCGCGGCTCTGGAGCACAGCGGGCGAGCCGTCCCAGATCCAGGGAAAACGAAATCGCGTCTGGCAGATCGGCAGCACCGGCTCCTGCAGCGCGGCGATGCTCCAGGCCTTGCCGCCGTCGGTGGAGATTTCCACGCGGGCGATCTTGCCGCGCCCCGACCACGCAAGGCCGGTGATCTCATAGAACCCGGCGCCGGGCAGCCTCATGTCGCCCGAAGGAAAGGTGATCACGGACTTCGCCTCCATGGTGAAGGTGAAGATACGCGCCTTGCCGCTGGTGGTAATGAGGTCAGTGTATTTCGATGTTTCCTCGCGGGTGTAGAACGGCTTGTCGCTCACTTCGAGCCGGCGCAGCCACTTGATGGAGATGTTGCCTTCCCAGCCCGGCAGGAAGAGGCGCATGGGGTAGCCCTGCTCGGGCCGTATCGCCTCGCCGTTCTGGGCGAACACGATCAGCGCGTCCGAGAGGCATTTGTCGAGGGGCACGCTGCGCGTCATCACCGCGGCATCTGCCCCTTCCGCAAGCACCCAGGCAGCCTCTGGCTTGAGCCCGGTCTGCCTCAGCAGCGTCGAAAGCGGCACCCCTGTCCATTCCGAGGTGGAGACCAGGCCGTGCGTGCGCTGCACCGTGGGCTCGCGCGCCTTCATGATCTCGCTTCCAGTCGTGCCCGAGCATTCCATGAAATGGGTGCGCGACACCGTTGGAAAGCGCTTGAGATCGGAAAGCGAGTATTTCATCGGCCGCTCGACCAGGCCGTGAATGATGAGGCGGTGGCGCGCCGGATCGATGTTGGGAATGCCGCCGTGATGGCGCTCGTAGTGCAAGCCGGACGGAGTGATTATTCCGTAGCCGCTCTGCATCGGCGTGAAGGATGCGGTACGGGTCGGATTGGCCCAGCGCACCTCGCTCTCGAACTGGGAGCGCGACCCGTAGCCGCCATCGATTCCCATCACGCGGCCTTGCTCGCGGGTCGAATCGGCCGGCACCGGATATTCGACGGCGCCCGCCGGCGCCTTGGCCTGCGCGCGCCTGGGCAACATGCCCGTCATTCCCACGGCGGCCACCATACCGGCTGGGCCAAAGAGCTGCCGCCGTGTCGCTGCGAGCGCGAACATGCCTTCCCGGCATTCGCACTCCTCCAGCGCGGCGACCTCTCTGGCACTCGCCTCGCTGATTGGCTCGCCGATGCGGGAAAGCGCATCTTCCAGCGCGCGGGCTTTTGCAGTCACGTGGTCGGGACTGGCCATGGCCTGATCTCCTCGCAAGGCAACGTCAATAAACTACCCGGCTTGCCGCCGGATCAAAAGCGCCAGATCAACCGTCGCACTACCCCCTCGGCCCGCATGAGCAGGTCGAAGTCGCTGCGCAGCGCGGCCTCAAGCCATTCGGGCGCCGCGAGCGATTGCTTGACCCTCGCGCACTCGCCAAGCAGCATCTCGATTCCCCACTCCCGTGCCACGCCATAATTATCGCGGAAAGAACTCGCCGCATTCCCGGAATCGATTTCTGACGCCGGCGTCTTGGCCGACTTATCGCTGCCCCGAGGGACGAGAACCCTTGTGAACCAACGCGAATCCGGCTTCGTGCGCTCGACGTGGCCCAGACGCCACAAGCATCAGGTTCTCTCCCGTTCGCGTCGCCGATTCCGGAATTGTGCCACAAGTGGGGTATTAGATGGCGCTTGCTTCCACCGGGCACGGGCATTGGAGAGAGGGCGATGAGCGTTCATGCAGCGGAAAGGCCGGCAACAGTTGTCCCTTTTGCACCGGCAAAGGGCCAGCCGGATGCCAATATCGTAGCCGATGATTCCGGGCGCACCATTGTCGCCCTCCTGCAGAAGGCGGCCGAGCTCGCCAAGGAGGACTGCGCCCGTGCCATGGATCTGGCACACAAGCTCTCATTTCAGCTGCGCGCCGCGGAAGAAAGAGCTAGAGAATTGGAGGCTGAAGCTGCGCATTTTCGCGATCGTGCCGCACGCGCGGAAGCCTGGCTCCTGCGTATCCATAATGAAGTCGAGCACACATTCTTTCAGAGGAAGGACCGGGACCAGCGGCAGCCGCCGCGGCAATGAAGGTCTGAGCGCATTCGCTGGACCGCGCGTCCGAAGGGTTGCCCGAGGGCTTGCACTCGCAACGCTTGCGAGTTTTTGCATGGCATCGGCGCGCGCAATGGTGGGCGGCGCCAGCCTCCCCGACGCGAGCATCGCCCGACATGTGGTACTCATTGTAGGCGGTCACAGCCTGTGCACGGGGGTGGCAATCGCACCCGATCTCGTGCTGACCGCCGCCCACTGCGTGCAAGGAAAAGGAAAATATCGGCTGGTGGCTTTTGACGGCCGGCGGCCGGCGGTCAAGGACGTCGCCACGATCGTGGCCCATCCTCAGTTTTCGTTGAACGCCACCTCTCCGGACATCGCGCTGCTGAAGCTTGCCCTCCCCGCCGGCAAGCTCTTTCCGGCGCCGCTTAGCTATCGCCGTGCGCCGGCCATGGTGGGAGACCGCTTCCTGGTCGCAGGCTTTGGCGTTGCAGCCCAGGGCGAGCGCAGGACGGCGGGCACCTTGCGCGCAGCCGTGCTGGTTGCGACCGACCGGCCAAGCTCGCAGCTCCTGAGCCTCGTCGATCCGAGAAAGCTTGGCGAACGTGCAGGTCTCGGCGTGTGCAACGGCGATTCCGGGGGACCGGTGTTCGACCTGCAGGATCGTTCGGTTGTCGGGATCGTGAGCTGGTCCGGACGCCCTGATGGTGAGCCCGCTTGCGGATTCGTCAGTGGCGTCATTCCGCTCGCGCGCTACCGCTACTGGATCCTGGACACCGCGGAAAAGCTTGGCTCGATGCTGCAGGAGTGAATGGGCTGCTAGGCTGCCGAGGTCACATTGGTCCCCCGCAACGGGCGCTCCTCCAGCGCCAGAATGGACGCAATCGCGGCCGCGAGGCAGAGAATGGCAGCAGCAAATACGAACCGGAATGCCGCGCCTCCCTCTGAAGCGCCGGACAACACGTCGATTGTCATGCCGCGCGCCATCGGCGCGCCGGCAAGCACAATTGCACCGAACATCGCGACAATGAAGGTTGCTCCAAGCGCGCGGAAAAAATTGAGGGCGCCGGTCGCCACGCCGAGTTCGTGCAACGCGACCGAGTTCTGCACCACCACCACCGTGAAGGGAAAGGTGGGCCCAAGACCGAACCCGACGAGCGCTATGAGGGCAAGGGCCGCAACCGCTGAAAGCCCATTCGGCGCCAACGCCAGCGGGATAAGCCCCGCGATTGAGACAAGCAGACCGGCCAGCGGCACCCGCTTGTAATGGACAAACCGCACCAGCATGCGGCCGCCGAAGATCGAAGCCACGGTTGCCCCCCCTTGCAGGGCGACAATGGTCCAGGCTGACGCACTGACGGACAGCTCCAGTGCAACCTGGCCGTAGAGCGGCAGCACGATGGTGAGCGCAATCACCATGCCGACGACGCAGAAACCTGTAATTGTGCCGACCCGCACCGCACCATCGCGCAGCACGGCAATGGGAATGAACGGCTCCCGTGCCGTCATCATCCGCCATGCGAACAGCGCCCACAATGCGGCCGACAACGCAAACATCGCGGCCGTTTCCGGCGAGCCCCAGGCGTAACGCCGACCGCCCCAGGTGAGCGCGAGCATGAGTGGGATCGCGGCGCCGATCATCAGCACGGCGCCCAGCAGGTCAAGCTGGTGCGGGCGCTCGTGGCGCGGCAGCCGCAGAAGAACGTTGTGAGAGAACACGTACGCCAGCGCGCAGAGCGGCAGATTGAGCCAGAATATCCATGACCAGTGGAAATGCTGGGCGATGAAGCCGCCAAGCAGCGGGCCGGCAAACATCGAGATGATAAAGACGGACGAAGTGTAGCCCTGATAACGCGGGCGCTCGCGCGGTGCTGCGACATCGCCGATGATCGTTTGCACCAGCGGCATGAGACCGCCCCCGCCGAGCCCTTGCAGCGCCCGGCCGAAAATCAGGGGCAGCATCGAGGGCGCCAGCGCGCAGGCGAGCGAACCCGCGGCATAGACGCCGATCGCGATCAACAGCATCGTGCGCCGGCCATGGATATCGGACAGCTTGCCATAAAGCGGCGTCGACGCCGTGGCGCAAAGCAGGTTTGCGGTTACGACCCAGGAGAGGTTCTCGAAGTCGCCAAGGCTCTCGGCGATGGTGGGCAGCGCGGTTGCCACCATTACCTGGTCGAGCGCAGCCAGCAACATGGTAAGCATGATGCCGACCACAATGCGGCGCGCGTCGGCGTGACGAAGGTCCGCCGAAGGCGGCAACGGGGAAGGATCTCGCATGTCTGGCCCAGCGCCGGCCCGAAGCGGCGAAGGCGCACCCACGTTATAGGGGAAGCACGCCGGGCGAGCTATGCGCTAACGGAAGGCGGGAGGCGCGCGGCGCGACAGGACATCGTCCTCGAGAGTCCTGGCGGCCATAGGAAATAATGGTGCGTGCGGGACGACATCAGCGAAATGTCATCAGTTGCGAGATACGGCCGGGTTGCGCCCAGTTGCAGGTGCCCGCCATAACGCTGCTCTCCAGCCATTTCGCTACCGCCTCGGTCCGCAGCGACGCGCACAGATTCATCGCGTCAGCCTTGCTGGCACAAGGGCAGAACGCATGCAGGGCCTGGTTTCCCTGCCAACGCCCCTCCAGGACCACGGGCCGAAATCGCCGTTTGCCGAGGGATTCCCAAGCCACCTTCCAAGGCGAAAATGAATATGGTCCCACACCCAGCAGGCTCCACCACACTCCACGCGCAATGCGCTCCCTGATCATCGTGCCCTTGCGATTCGTCAGCTTGTGCCGGTTCGCGGCAAGCCAGGCGCGTGAGGCGGGAAAACTTGCGAGTGCTGCCGCGTCCAGTGGGCGGCCGTCCCCGGCATCGTGCGGCACAAGAATCCACTTGCTCTCCGCAACTTTGCGAACCTTCAGCTTGAAAAGCTCCACGTGCATGAGCGGATACATCAGCTCGCTCTCCAGCTCGACGACCTCTCCATGCCCATTTCGGAAGCGGCCATCGCTCTCCCGTGTAAAAACAAACACCTCATTCGCCCCGCAGGTATTGATACCCTGCCGAGGTTTTTGCGCAGCAGGGATTTCGATCCGCGGGCCACGATCTCCCCACTCGGCCGGAAATGGCTTGGCGTGACGCTGCCAGTACCCAGATCCACGATCGCTCGCGGTGCTGAAAGCGCGACCCCATTCGTGGCCTGCGTAGGCGAACGTCTCGACCGGCCACGCCTGCGGGCTTCGCTTCTCGAACAGCGCCGCTCCGTAGCGGGTCGCAACGCCTTCGAAAATCCTTTCCGAGCCAAAATCCCAGAGCCGCAATACGCGGTATGAATGATCGCTGCCCGGAAAGGGACGGAAACGATCGTTTGCCCCACTATTGAAGAACATCGACATCGGAACAAAGAACGCCGCGCGGCCACCGTCACAAAGCGCCTCGTCGATCGCCTTCTTCACCACCAGCGCGGCCACATCGGCCCGGCTTTTTCCCAACAGGACATCGCGCCGGCTTTTGACCAGACCGTGGTGGATGAAATGCGCGGCCCATCTCCGTTTGAGATTGGCAGTCAAATCGGCAAAATTCGCCCAAGGCGGGTTTCCTACGAGCAGGTCGAATCTTCTCCGTAACGGCTCCGCAATAAAGTCGCTGAGGGCAAAATTCTCCTCGGGAAAATGCACGCGGTAGTTTCGCCTGATGCGAGCCAGAAAGGCTGTCTTGTCGGCACCGACGATCTCCATGCCATAGAGGCGCGACAAATCGGCGGGGCGAATGCGTTGCCCGCGCCGCCGCGCGAGCCAGAGGAATGCCTCCAGAAAGGACCCTTGGCCGCAGGTCGGATCGAGGACGCAAGCTCCTTGCGACCAAGCCTCGTATGCGGCGGACTGCTCAATCAGCCAGGCGGCCCAGGCAAGCGGCGTGAATACCCGCCCGATGTGAGAGCGCTCTTCGTTCATTCCATGGATCCCGGTTTTGCGTCGCCGGCCCGCGTCGGATTCCATGAAACGCGCCTCAAATGAAGGTTTGGCAACCGACGCATGTTTCAGCTTCAAGACTCCCCCAACGTTCGGCGATTAATCTAAATCAATGAGGCAGATTAAAAGCATGGTCGACGAAAGTGGGATTGACGCAAGGGCCTTTGTACCTAGCTAAGGACATCTTCGCTTCACGTTTCTGCGATGCTCGGATTAAGGGCGCGAACGGAGCGAACAAGGCCAATAAGGTGAATCGGGCCAGTCGAAAGAAAATCAAGGAGGAAGCCCCAGATGTCTGGAACAGAAAACCACTTCGGTGTGTCGCGGCGCGCCTTCCTGACCGTAGGCGCCGGTCTTGCCGGCGGCGCCGCCCTGAGCATGCCCGCTTTTGCCGTGGGCTTGAACGATAAACCGTCGATCGGAACCTGGCCAGCCGGGTCCGAAGGCGACACGGTCAATATCGGTGCCGCCGTGCCGCGCACGGGTACTTACGCCGTGCAGGGGGAAGATGAGCTCAAGGGCTGGCAACTCGCGGTCGAGCACATCAACGATGGCGATCCGCTGCTGACGAAAATCGCACCCAAGGTCACGAAGGGTCTGCTTGGCAAGAAGGTCAATCTGCTCTCCGCCGACAGCGCCGCCAAGCCGAACCAGGCGGTGCAGGAGGAGCAGACGTTCATCAACCAGAACAAGATCGTGCTGATGACTGGCTCGACCTCGAGCGCGGTTGCGGTCGCGGTCAACAAGTTCGCGCAGCGCGAAAAGGTACTCTACGTGACCGGCATCTCCGGCTCGAACGATACCACCGGCAAGGACTGCGTCCGCTACGGCTTCCGCCAGAACTTTTATGGCGAGACGGCCGCCAACGCGATCGGTCCCGTGCTGGTCAAGCAGTTCGGCAAGAGCCGAAAGGCCGCATTCATGACGCCCGACTATACCTATGGCCACACAGTCACCAAGTCGGTGAACGACTATCTCACCAAGAACGCCGGCTGGACTATGGTGACCAACCAGGTCTCACCGCTCGGCACGCAGGACTTCAGCCAGTATCTCACCAACATCGCCAACTCCGGCGCCGAGTTCCTGATCAATGTGAACTGGGGGCGCGACGCCGTTCTGTCGATCCAGCAGGCCAAACAGTTCGGCATTCTGCCGAAGATGACGTTGGTGGTGCCTTACCAGATCCCGTTCCTCGCCAAAGAAACGGGGCCGGAGCTCACCGCAGGCGTGTATGCCGCAACCGACTTCTGGTGGACGCTGGAGGACAGGTACCCGCTCGCCAAGATGTTCGTCGAGGCCTTCGACAAGAAGTACGGCTACAAGCCGGAATGGGGTGCCAACAATGCCTACATGTCGTTTGCCATCTGGGCGCGGATGGTGTCCGAGGCAGGCTCATTCTATCCACCCGATGTCATCAAGCAGTACGAGATGGGCGAGAAGTTCGACTCGACTGTAGGCGAGGTCTATTTCCGCAAGGAGGATCACCAGCTCGTCCGTCCGGTGATCATCGTCAGGGGCAAGGCGCCCAAGGACATGAAGACGAAGGAGGACTACTGGGAAGTCCTCGAGGTCGTACCCGGCGAGCCGCTGATGCAGAAACCGGATGCCTTCGGCTGTCATCTCGGCGACTACACCTGATCCGCAGCCTGGTGCGGGCCTAGCGCAGGAAAAACACGCTGAACCATGAGCTGGAGCGGAATGATCATTGCGAGCAACATCATCCCGCTCTAGCGCCTGTGGCGCGGCGCAGCCTCCGCAAGTGCCTGAGGCATGATCAACTGGGCCAATTTCATATCCCAGTGTTTCAACGGCCTGGTGCTGGGGGCCTTGCTTGCGCTGATCTCGTCGGGGCTGACCATCATCTACGGCACGCTTGGCGTACTTAATCTCGCGCACGGCGCCATGTTTATGCTTGGCGGCTATGCGGGCTGGTTAGCCTATAGCTATACGAGCTCCTTCGTCGCGGCGGTCTGCGCGGGTGCGCTGTTCGGCATGATCGTTGGCGTTTTGGTCGAGCGGGTGATCATCCGCCATTTCTACAATCGTCCGCACGAGGATCAGCTGCTGGTCACTTTCGGCCTTGGCATCATTTTCGTCGAGACGGTGCGGTTCTTTTTCGGCAGCCTGTCGAAAACCGTATCGCCGCCGCCGCCGCTCGCGGGCATCACGTCGCTCGGCTTCATGCTCTACCCGACCTACCGTCTCGCGCTGCTTGGCATCGTGGCGGTCGCGCTGCTCGCACTCTATCTCACGCTCTATCGCACGCGCATCGGCATGATCGTGCGCGCCGGGATCGAGGACGCGGTCATGGTCGATGCACTCGGCATCGATGTCTACAAGGTGTTCATGCTGGTGTTCGGCATCGGTGCCATGGCGGCGGGCTTCGCCGGCATTGTCAACGCGCCGGTGGTCTCCATCGCACCGGATGTGGGTGAGGCGATCCTCGTGCAGACCTTCGTCGTGGTCGTTATCGGCGGCGTCGGCTCGTTTCCGGGCGCCATCCTGGGCGGCCTGATCGCCGGCGAGATCATCAGCATCACCTCAATGTTCAACCCAGGCTACGCCTACGTCATGCTGTTCGTCGCCATGACGCTGGTGCTCGTGCTGCGTCCCTATGGACTGCTCGGCACGGCGGGCCGGGAATGAGCGCGGTCATCGCATGATCAAGCAGCGCGCCCTCGTCGTCGAGGCCCTGACCGCCGTCGGCCTGGTCGCCGCGCCGTTCGTGCTGCCTGGGCTCGGGTTCACGCCCACGACGATCAACCGAATCCTCGTCTGGGGCATGTTCGGCATCGGCTTCGACATTCTGTTCGGATTCACCGGTCTGCTGTCCTTTGGCCAGTCTGCTTTCTTCGGCACCGGTGGCATGGTTGCGGCCTATCTGCTCACAGTTGCGAGCTTCCCTTATGTAACGGCGGCGCTGGCCTTGGGCGCGATCGCGACCAGCATTGTCGGCTACGTGGTCGGGCTGATCGCGCTCCGGCGTACCGGAATCTATTTCGCCATGATCACTGTGGCGATCGCGGAGGTCTTCTTCTTCGTCGAGTTCAACCCGCTCTCAGATCTTACCGGAGGCGAGAACGGATTGCCCGGCGTTCCGCCGCCTGCGATATTTCTCGGCTTCACGACAATCCATTTCGACTCCGACGCGTTGCTCTATGCGTTCCTGGCATTCTGGTACTTCGTCGGCATGGTGATCGCGCTGCGCATCGTGCGCTCGCCGGTTGGGGCCGTATTGCGCGCAATCCGCGACAATCCCACGCGTGCTGCCGCCGTCGGCCACGACGTCCATGGCTACAAGATGACCGCCTTCGTCGTTGCGGCCGCCTATGCGGGCTTCGCCGGGGGTCTTCTCGGCCTCATGCAAGGTTTCATGCCGCCGGACGCCTTCATGTTCGAGACCTCAGGCCAATTGGTCATGCAGACCGCAATTGGGGGCGCCGGCACTCTCGTCGGACCGCTAGTCGGCGCTGCGGTCTGGCTTTATTTGAGCGACTTTTTGCAGACTACACTGCATCTCGGGGCCGCCTGGAAGCTGGTGCTCGGTGTGATTTTCGTGCTGCTGGTCTGCTTCCTGCGTCGCGGACTGATCGGCGGCATCGAGGATCTCTACCGGCTACTGACCCGATCCAGGAAAAAAGCCGAGCCGGGTGAGGACGCACCAATGGCGGGCGCCGCTATGCAGAACGCGCAGAAGGCCGCCACAGCCCATCTCGCTTGCCCGCCGGCGATCGCAGCGATGCCGGCGCGCCAGCGCGGCACCGATCGCAGGACGGGGCCGATCCTGCAGGCCAACCGCCTCACGAAGCGCTATGGCGGCATCACGGCCAACTGCGGCATCGATTTTGCCGTCAATCACGGCGAGCTGCGCGGCATTATCGGCCCGAACGGTGCCGGAAAAACCACCTTCTTCAAGATGCTGACCTGCGAAGTGCCGCCCAGCTCGGGCCGAATCCTGTTCGAGGGGGTCGACATTACCGGCATGAGGATGACCGACGTTTGCCAGCTCGGCCTCACCAAGAGCTACCAGATCAACCAGCTGTTCAACCGATTGACTGTGCGCGAGAACCTGACCATTGCGGCGCTCGCCGACCTGCGCGGCAAGTTCAGGCTTGACCTGTTCAAGTCACTCAGGAGCGTCCCCGGACTCACGGGGCAGGTCGGGCACACGCTCGAGCTCGTCGATCTGGTGCAGCGCGCCGATACCCCCGTCTCGGATCTCGCCTACGGCGAAAAGCGCCGACTCGAGGTCGGCTTGGCGCTCGCGACCTCGCCAAGCCTGCTGCTACTTGACGAGCCGCTCGCCGGAATGAGCCCGCGCGAGCGCCTCGAGACTGTGCGGCTGCTCAAGTCCATCGCCCGCGGCCGCACCATGATCATCATCGACCATGACGTGGATTCGCTGTTCGAGCTGGTCGAGCGGGTCACCGTTCTGCAGGAAGGCCGGGTGCTGGTTGAAGGCACGCTGGACCAAATCAAGGGCAACAGCAGAGTGCAGGAAGCCTATCTCGGCGGCGTGCACCGCATGTTGGCGGCCGAATGAATCTGCTCGAGGTCACGCGCCTCAATACCTACTATGGGGATAGCCACATCCTCTTTGACGTTGCACTGCACGTCGAGCGGAAGGAGGTAGTAGCGCTGCTTGGCCGCAATGGCGCCGGCAAGAGCACGACGCTGAAGAGTCTGATGGGCGTTGTGACGCCACGCGAGGGCTCGATCGTATTCGACGGCGTTGAGATTGCCGGGAGCAAGAGCCACAGCATCGCGCGCGCGGGCATGCAGCTGGTGCACGAGGACCGTCGCATATTCGGCAGCCTGAACGTCGAGGAAAATCTGGTGCTGGCCGGGCTCACCTCTGAGAACCGCTGGCCGCTTGAGCGCATCTACGCGATGTTTCCGCAGCTGAAGGAGCGGCGCACAAGCCGCGGCACCGATCTTTCGGGCGGCGAGCAGCAAATGCTGGCAATAGCGCGCGCGCTCATCCGCGATCCCAAGATTATCCTGCTCGACGAGCCCTTTGAGGGTCTCGCGCCGGTGATCGTGCGCGATCTTGTCAAAGCGTGTCGCGATCTGGCCGACGCCGGGCAAACCATGATCCTGGTGGAGCAAAATCTCCCCGCCGCGCTGACGCTGGCGAACCGCGCCTACATCATCAATAACGGCCACATCGCTCACGAAGCGCCGACCAGCGCGCTCAAAGCGCGACCGAAGGTCCTGGAACGTTATCTTGGCGTTTAGCGCGTGGTGCGCCCTGAGGCGGCCCGGGGGTAGGCCCCCCGTAAGACGTGGGCCGGGCATTGTCCCACACACCTGCCTCGAGCGTAATTGGGCCAAACGACAGGCTTGCGGTGGGATGGGCACCGAAATAGGGCTCGCGCCGTCGCGTTGACCGGCGCAGAATTGATGGGCCACATCGGTGCGGCGTTCACCGCACGGGGTAGGAGAGAGACCCATGATCGTGCGCTATGAATCCGACGGCTCCATTGTCATGATCACGCAGAACGATCACGCCCAGCTCTCGGGACTGTTCGCCGCGCACTGGGGCAACACGCAATTCGAGAAGCCGCGGCCCTATGGCTCGCTCGTGCGCGCCGCGATGTTCCATGATCGCGGCTGGATCCGTTACGAGACCGGCCCTCAGCTCAACCCCGACACCGGCAGAACGCCGAACTACCGGGAGGTGCCGAACGATGCGGCGCAGCTTGCGGCGTTTGAATGGGCAGCCGACTGGCTTGCGGCCATCGATCCCTATGCTGGGCTGATAATTGCCCGACACCGGACCGGGTTGTGGCAGGGCCGTTACGGCGCCATCACGCACCCACCCGCGATCCAGCGCGGCAAGCTGCCTGCCGAGATCACCGCACTCATTGCACGCAGCGAAGCCAAGCAGAATAGCGCGGCCGAAACGCTTGATTCGAAGGAGCTCGCGATCAACTACAACCTGCTTCAGGTGTGGGACATCATGTCGCTCTATATCTGCAGCAGCGAGGTGCCCAAGCCGGACCACATCGAGCCTGTGCCCCTCTCCTATTCGGGCCAAGCGGGAGTGCCGATGACGCTCACTCCGCTCGCGGCAGATACTATCGCCCTCGATCCCTATCCACTCGATCAGCACTCGCTAACGACCAGTGTGATCTTCAGGCGCCTCCACCAAAACAAGTTCAAAGACACCGCAGAGCTGCAAACAGTCTATTTCAAGACGGCGCCGCAGATTGCATCGTTCCGGCTGGTCCCGCCATGATAGGTTTGGACAAGACCGTAGAGGAGCGCCGCCTCCCTGCTGCACGCTGATGAAGCACGCCAGCGCCACGGCCCCCTCCATTCGCGGCGGCGCGCAGGGCGCCGTTGCCTTGATCCGCGCGCGCGGGTTGTCGAAGACCTATCCGACCGCGGACTCGGGCGAGGTCACGGCGCTCAGGAGCGTCGAGTTCGAGATATTCCATGGCGAGTTCGTCTCTGTCGTAGGTCAGAGCGGATGCGGAAAGTCGACACTGCTCAAGTTGCTGGCGGGCCTGCTGCCTGCCACCAGCGGGACAGTCGAGCTCGATGGCCGGCCCCTTTCTGGTCCCTCGCCGGAGGCAGCGGTCGTGTTCCAGTCGCCGGTGCTGCTGCCCTGGCGCAGCGTGCTCGACAACGTGCTGCTGCCAATCGAGTTTCGCCGCCTCGCGCGCTCGCGCTACAGGCAGAGTGCCCTCGAGCTCCTCGACATGGCGGGGTTGCGCGAGTTCGCCCGGCGCTATCCGTTCGAGCTCTCGGGCGGCATGCAGCAGCGCGTCGCACTCGTGCGTGCGCTCGTGCAGGATCCTCGACTGCTGCTCATGGATGAGCCCTTCGGCGCGCTCGATGCCATGACGCGCGAGCTGATGAACATTGAGCTCATGCGCATCTGGAGCCGCAGCCGCAAGACCGTGCTGTTCATCACCCATTCGATCGCCGAGGCGATCTTCCTCTCCGATCGGGTGATCGCGATGACGCCGCGCCCGGGCCGCATCGCCGACATCGTCACCATCGACCTGCCGCGTCCGCGCGAGCTAGCTATCATCAACACGGATCGTTTTGGCCGCTACGTCGCGCATCTGCGGCCGCTGCTCGAGGCCCAGGGAGGAGCGTTCTGATGACGACGCAACCCGCCGAAATCCCTCATGTTGCGGTTGCCGATGCGCCATCGCAAATCGCGCGTGGGAGCATCATACGCCGCTACCCGCAATTGACGATCTCGCCTGCGGTTCTTATCGGCCTGCTGGCGGCGTGGTGGCTTGCCAGCAATGTGCTCGCGGCGCCTGCCTACATTCTGCCGCCACCCCAGGACGTGCTGCAGGCCGCCGTGCAAGGGCTCGCTCGCGCGCCGTGGGACCGCGCGAGCTACTGGTACCATGCGGGAATAACGGTCTGGGAGGCACTCGCCGGGTTCGCGATCGGCTCGGGCTTCGGCGCCTTGCTCGGCCTTCTCCTCTCCCACTGGCCGCTTCTCGGAAGAAGCTCCTACCCCTACATTGTCGGCTTCCAATCGCTGCCCAAGGTGGCGCTGGCGCCACTGATGGTGGTGTGGTTCGGATTCGGACTGGAAGGGAAGGTGTTCATCACCGCCATCATCACGTTCTTTCCGGTTCTGGTGAATACCATGGCAGGCTATCATTCGGTCGAGCCCGAGCGCATCGAGCTCGCGCGTTCCTGCAACGCCAGCGAATGGCATCTGCTGACCAAGATCATGATTCCGAGTCTGCTGCCATTCCTGTTCGCGGGCCTCGGAGTGGCCGCCGTGCTGTCGATCCTCGGCGCTGTGGTCGGCGAATTTGTCGGAGCGCGGGCCGGCCTCGGGATGCTGCTGATGCAGTACAACCAATCGATGGAGATTGCACCGCTGTTTGCCGTCATCGTCCTTCTTGGCTTGATTGGTTTTATGATGAACCATGCGGTGGGGCTCGTTGAGCGCCGCTACTGCTTTTGGGCGCAGCGCGCGAGCTCATCGACACGGCCATGACCGGTTTCATCTAAGGAGGCAACACCATGCCGATCTCTCGTGCCGCACTTGCGTTTGTGCTTGCGGCCGCCGCCTCATGGACCAGCGCCGCGGCCGCGCAAGCGCTCAAGAAGATGACACTGGTGCAGATGCACCCGATCATGGGCATCGGTGAGGAGGTGTTCCTGTACGCCGTTCCCAAGCGACTGGGCTATTTCGCCGCCGAAGGACTCGATCTCGACATCCAGAACTCGCAGACCGGCATGATCTCGGCGCAAGTGCTGCAGTCCGACAACGCGCAGGTCGGCACCACGGCGGCCGCGGCGGTGATGGCCGTGCGCGAGCAGAATGGTGATCTGGTCTCCTTCTTCAACCTCAAGCGCAATGCCGGCACCTTTCTCGTTGTGCTGAAGGACTCGCCCATCCAGAAGCTGGCGGACCTCAAGGGCAAGACCGTCGGAGCGCCTTCGTTCGGTGCCGGCGGCGGACTGGCCTTGAAGCAGAATCTCAGCGGGATCGGGATTGCGCCCGAGCAGTACACCGGTATTGCCACCGGCGCCGGACCGTCGGCGATCGCAGCGCTGCGCACCGGACAAATCGACGCGCTCGTCATGTGGGATGCGATGCTCGGCGCGGCGGAGAATACCGGCCTCGCCCTGCGCATCGTCAACATCCCGCTGGAGGACAGCATGGTCGGCACCACGCTTGCGACCAGGAAGGCGTTTGCCAGTGCCAACCCCAAGGAGCTCACCGGCTACTGCCGTGCCATGACCAAGGGCCTCGTCTTCACGATGACCAGCAGGGCGGCTGCCATCCGCATGTTCTGGGACGAGTTCCCGACCACGAAAGCGGTCAACCTCGACGAGGCGACTGCGCTCAGGAACGGCGTTCACATCATGGATCGCTTCCTCGAAAAGGCGCTGGAATACCAGTCCGAGGTGGCGCCGCTCGGTGAGTTCATCAAGACCAACTGGCAGAACACGCACGCCGCCTATGTCAAGCTCGGCACCCTCAAAGGCACGGAGGCCGCGACCGACTCGTACACCGAGCAATTCATCCCGGCCTGTAACGATTTCGACCGCGCTGCAGTCGTGGCGCAGGCAAAAGGGATGGAGCGGTAAGCCGCCCTCACCTCCCGCACAATCATGCGGGTGCGGGCAGCGCGAACGCGACCGCCGCAACCCAGCCGATTCGCGCTAGGCAATCCTGACCACGATGCGTCCGCGCACGCCGCCCTCCACAATGCGCCGGCAGGCGTCCGGGACGCCGGACAGATCGATCTCGCTGGTCATCGGGGCAAGCGTGCCGGCATCGAGGTCGGAGGCCAGGCGCTTCCAGGCCTCCCGCCGCCTTTCCATCGGACACATCACGGAATCGATGCCGATGAGCGAAACCGCGCGCAGAATGAAAGGCGCAACGGTTGCCGACAGGTCCATGCCGCCGGCCAGTCCGCAGGCGGCGACCGCCCCGCCATAGCGGGTCATCGAGAGCACGTTGGCGAGCGTCGTCGATCCGACCGAATCGATGCCGCCGGCCCATCGCTCGCGACCCAGCGGCCTTGGTGTGCCGGCGAGCTCCTTGCGTTCGATGATCTCGCTCGCGCCAAGCGCGCGAAGGTAATCCGCCTCGCCCGGACGCCCGGTCGAGGCGATGACCGTAAATCCGAGCTTGGCGAGCAGCGCAATGGCAACTGAGCCCAATCCTCCCGCCGCTCCGGTGACGATCACCGGCCCGTGCTGCGGCGTAATCCCGTGGCGCTCAAGCGCCATCACCGCCAGCATGGCGGTATAGCCGGCGGTGCCGATCGCCATCGCCCCGCGCGCGCTGTTGCGCGCAGGCAGAGGCACCAGCCAATCGCCCTTGATCCTCGCCTTCTCGGCATAGCCGCCGAGATGGGTCTCGCCCAATCCCCAGCCGTTGAGAATGACACCGTCACCCGGCTTCCAGCGCGGATCGGAAGAGGCCTCCACACTACCCGCCAGATCGATTCCGGGAATCATCGGAAACCGGCGAACAACCGGCGCCTTGCCGGTGATGGCAAGCCCGTCCTTGTAATTCACCGTCGACCATTCGACGCGAACAGTTACATTGCCCTCCATCAGATTGGCTTCGTCGAAATCGGCGAGGCCCACCTTCTGGCCACTGTCGCTCTTCTCAATCACGATTGCCTTGAACGTCGCCACCATTGCTCTCTTTTTCACTGGTCCATGCGGGCCAAGAGCCTTATCGCGCGCGACTGCGTGTCGCAACTTGATTCCCACCCGGCATTGAATGATTGACCCACCTCGCAACGGCGCGGGCCAAGCCGTAGACACTTCGGTAAATAATGCGATATTTGTAGGCCCAACCGAAGGGAAGGGACAGATCGCGGGCAAATGAAGCAGAGGAAGACGCCTGGTAGACTTTGGAGCGCGTGCCGATCGGATCGGCACCAAATGATGCAGAGGCGACAAAGCGGGTGGGCATGAACCGACATTGGTTGGCTCAGCGACTGCAAGCTTGGGGAAGCCGACCGGCGCTGATATCAGATAAAGATACCCTGTCGTTTGCCGCTTTTGCCGAGCACTGCGACGCATGGCTCGCCCGATTAGCGCAAGCGGGGATCAAACCTGGAGACACACTGGCGATATGCGGCGACTACTCGCCCAATGTCTGCGCATCGCTTGTCGCCTCCCTGCTCAACCGCAACATCATCATTCCATTCGGCTCCGCCGGAGCGGAACGCCGGCCCATGCTCATGGAGCTCGCAGAGGTCCAATTCGCCATCGCCTTCGAGCCTGACGGATCCTGGCAGGTTACGCGCTTCGACTGCGCCGTGCGTCATCCGCTCTTGCGGCAACTCAAGGAGCGCGGCGCGCCTGGTCTGATTCTGTTCAGCTCGGGCTCAACCGGCGAGAGCAAGGCTTCGGTGCTTGATTTTGATCGGCTGCTGGCGAAATTCGATACACCGAGGCCCGCCTACCGGACACTGGTGTTTCTGCTCCTCGACCATATCGGTGGCATCAACACGTTATTTCACGCACTTTGTTATGGCGGAACCATAGTTGCCGCGCGTGAGCGCAGCCCGGACGCGGTTTGCGACGCGATTGCTGCGCATCGGATCCAGCTGCTGCCTACGACGCCCACATTCCTGCGGCTCCTGCTGATCGCCGATTGCTTGGGGCGGCACGATCTCTCCTCGCTCGAACTGATTACCTACGGGACCGAGCCGATGCCCCCCAGCACGCTCGCCGCAGCGCGACACGCGCTGCCTGGAGTGCGCTTCAAGCAGACCTACGGATTGTCCGAGCTTGGCATCCTGCCGACCCGATCGCGCGATTCCGGCTCTGTATGGCTCAAACTCGGTAATGCCGGATTCGAGCACAAGATCGTCGACAGCATACTCTGGCTGAGGTCGGCGAGCGCCATGCTCGGCTATCTGAACGCTCCCTCTCCGTTCGATGCGGATGGCTGGTTCAATACCCAGGATCTCGTCGAGCGGGATGGCGAGTACATTCGCATTCTTGGCCGAAAGTCGGAGCTGATCAATGTCGGCGGCCTCAAAGTGCATCCGACCGAAGTCGAAAACATTCTCCTCGAGCTCGACAACATCAAGGACGTCACCGTGCGTGGCCAGCCGAATCCGGTCACCGGCGAGGTCGTAGCAGCCAGGATCACCACGCTCGTGCCGGAGGATGTCGAAGCGCTCAAACGCCGTGTGCGCCTCTTCTGCCAGGGCCGGCTCGAGCGCTACAAGATGCCCGCCGTCATCGATGTGGTGGAGGAGGAGCACCACGGTGCGCGCTTCAAGAAAACGCGCAACCTGCCACTACCGCCGCGTACCGTCGCGGACGCCGCATCGTAGATGGTGCCGGGCATAATTTCACGACGCCCATGCCAGCGGGAAGAAAAATTGCTCTGGTGAGCGGCGGCAGCCGCGGGTTGGGCGCCACGCTCATCACCGGATTTCTCGATCGCCGGTACGCTGTGGCAACACTGAGCCGGACCAAGACGGCTTTCATCTCCGACACGATGCGCAAACGGCGGCAATTCCTGTGGAGGTGCGTGGATGGACGCGATCCGGAGGCGCTGCTCGGGTTCGTGAGAGAGGTCGGCGAGCGGTTTGGCCGCATCGACGTCCTGGTCAACAATGCCGCGATCGCGGTTGAGGGCATATTGAGCACAATGCAAACCCGTGAAATCGTTGAAACAGTCGAGGCGAATCTCACGGCGGCTTTGGTGCTGGCGCGTGCCTGCTCCCGCTTCATGTTGCGCCAGGGCTCGGGATGCATTGTCAACATCTCCTCGGTGCATGCGCTTCGTGGCCACTCGGGAGTCGCGGTCTATAGTGCGACCAAGGCCGCGCTCGACGGGTTGACGCGCAGCCTTGCACGCGAGCTTGGGCCGCGCCAGATCAGGGTCAATTCGGTCGCCCCCGGATTTTTCGAAAGCGACATGGTTGCGGCCATGTCAAAGGATCAGAAGGAGCGGATCGCGCGGCGAACGCCGCTTCGCCGGCTGGCGCGAGTCGATGAGATCGCCAATGTCGTCCAGTTCCTGGCCTCCGACCAGGCATCGTTCATCACCGGACAGACCCTGGTGGTGGACGGAGGCATTACATGCTGAGCACGCGTCCGCCCTCGCAGATCGAATACATTATGAACGGCGGCCCCTGCGCGGGCGGCCGCGACCGTCATGAAGCCGGCTCACCTGCCCGGCTAGGTGGGCGAGATCGTAGTGAGAGTTTCTAGACTTGATGTCCGCAGCCAGCTGCTCCCCGCGCTCTCTTCCCAAATCGAACAGTCTTTTCAGGCTCGAGCGACCCCAAGTAAGGGAATCATGCACATACCTTTCTTCAATCACAAAGTTTGCGGAATACCACTCCTTCCGATTGAGCTGTGCCAGAAGCTCTCGTGCTTTTTCTCGATCCCTTGCTCTGCTTGGGTCCGCCATATGTATGGTCTGCATCAATTGATGCAAAGGCGTCCGGTAGTATTGCCATGAGGGGAACTGTGCTGCGTCGCCTTTGCCGGATGGGAACGGCGGGTGCACCTCACTCTCGGCGAGACCAACTACCGGCATGATAATGGACTGGATATAGGCATCCCAAAGGTTTCTTGGCGCCTGGATCAGATTGGGTACTAAGGGATTGAGCACGATGAAACGATCGATCTCCGCGATCTCATCGGTGGAGTTCAGGGTTTGAAATGCGGCGCCCTCGTAGAAGTGTTCCCCCTTAATTGTGTAGGGAGAGTAGATGAACGGAAAAGAGAGAGCCGCCCGCAGGTGATCGGCCGTGATGTCTGGGACCCGGCCGCGTCTCGGCCGGTTGCTGAAATGGGTGATCTTGTGCTTGTCAATGTTGAACGCATTGATTTGGACCTCGATCGGGCGCCCCCGAAGCTCGACCTTATTGACTGGGAACGCGACAAGGTTCTCGATGAGCCGGGGATGCGCGCACATTCCTTGGCTGAAAAAGTTCAGGTCCGTAGGGCACATCATGGCACCAAAAAAAAGCAGCAAATCCGCCCAGAGCTTTTCTTGGTCGCTCATGTCGAGCTGGTTGGTCGCGGCGCGGACGGCCGGGATGCTGAACCAGTAATCGTTGAATGCCTCTGCAGATGGTCCTGATTTGCCGAATACCTTGTAGTTGACCGGAAACATCTTGTAGATGGCATCGGAGACGCCAAAATTGACCATATTCATAAGCGCCTTCTTCGGAGCCTGGGTGTCGTTTCGCGCAAAGCCGCTCGGCGCGAGATAGACAAGTCCCACAACTGCGCCGGCTCCGGCCGTGGCAACGATGTCAAAACCCACCTTCGCCTCGTGAAGAGCCAGCAGGGCGCCCGACATCAATGTTAAATTTGGAGCACCGCCGCCAAGAAATAGGGCCGTTTTTCCCATAGTTGCCACCTTTGCCGATCTGCCGGTCACCCGCAGGCACGCGATCGAGAACCTATCTTCTCATCCGACTGTTACTCCGGTACCCGAACGCTTCGGTCGACGGGCTTCGCACAGGCTTTACTTCCAGCACATCTCAGTGTGACAGCTGGGAGGTCAATTCCCTGTTGATGACACCATGGATGAAGCCCGCGTCCTCGATCACCGCGAAATGAGCGCCCTGCCTTATGTGGACCTGCAGGCGCGAGTTCGTGAAACGCCCCCAGCCGAGCGCATGGCTACGGGTTACGTATGAATCACCGCGGGCCGCGAAGCAGGTGATTGGCACTTCCCACGGACGCTCGCGCACGAACTTGTAATTGCTGGCCATCCGAAACTCAGCGCGAATTGTTGGAAGCATCAGCTTGCGAAGCTTGGCGTCCTTCAGCAGCTCGTCGGTCGCAGGAATGTTGAAATGGCGGATGATTTCCGCAAATACCTCATCGGGCTGCGCGTGCACCGGCCGACTCATCCTGAACTCGACCAGCCTGAGCAAATCTTCAAGCAAGCGTTGCTCAAATTGCCCCTGATCGCCAATGCTGTCAGGCGGACGTGCACCGGACACGAATAGATGCATCGGGCGAAGCTTGGTCGAGTGAATTAGGCGGCGCGCCGTTTCATACATCGTCAAGCCTCCGAGACAATGCCCGAAGAACGCGAACGGTCGGTCGAGCAAGGGCCGCATTTCCCCGACCAGCGCGGCGGTGAATTTCCTGATATCGGAAATCGGCTTCTCCTCAATCCGGCCGAGCCGACCGGGAGGCTCGATCGCGATGACCTCGACGGCAGGGTCAATCGCCGCGGACCAGTCGCGATAAACGGCCGAGCCGCCGCCAGCGAAGGGAAAGCAGAACAGTCGCGCGCGCGGGAACGGTCTCGCATCGGCGATGACGAACCAGCTGCCCGAAGCGTTCCTTCGGCGCGCCCGCGATTTCCTCGGAGACTGCTCCTTCGCGCAGCCCAGGTCCGGCAGGATATCGTCTACGATCTGCGCGATACTCGGTCCCTGAATCAGCTTGACTGCCGATATCCTGATGCCCAGTGCGGTTTCGAGTCGATTGACGAGCGTGACCGACATCAAGGAGTCGAGACCAAGCTCGCGAAGTGGACGGCTGACATTGATCTCGTCAGTCACACCCAAGGTCTGCACGGCCTGCTGCCGCACGAACGCAATCAAGAGCTCGCGGCGGGCATTGGGCGAGGCGTCCTGCATTTTGCCCCTGACAGAAGCCTGGCCACCGGCAACGGCAGCACCCCGCAGCACGGCGCCGGCATCCTTGTGCAGCTCGCGATACAGCGGCGGAGCGGTGGCGAACTGGCGAAGGAAATCGGACCAGCGGGTGATTGTAATCGCAGCCTGCGAGGCCTCGCTCCCGATCAGCAGATCCATTGCCTGCTGGCCGATGTCGGCAGAGATGTATTCGGTGCCGCGTGCTCGCCAGATCGCACGCCCCTTTTCCCCGGACGCCGTTGCCAGGCCGGAAACCGCCCACGGACCCCAATTCAACGCGAGCGCCGGCAGACCCTCCTTGCGGCGACGAGTGACGAGTGCATCCAGAAACGAATTTGCCGCAGCATAATTGGCCTGCCCGGCCGACCCAGTCAGGCTCAAGATCGAGGAGAAGACAACGAACTGATCAAGCTGAATCTCGCGCGTGAGCCTGTCCAGCAGCCAACCGCCCACGAGCTTCGGGGCAAGCACGCGGGAGAATTTCTGCCAATCCATCTGCATGAGAATTCCGTCGTCAAGCAGCCCGGCGCAATGGAAGATGCCCTTAAGCGGCGAGCAAAGCTTTTCGATATGGCCGAGCAACCGCCGCACATCGCGCTCCCGCATGACGTCGGCTTTGACCACCGTGGGGTTGGCACCGAGCGCTGCCAACGCTCGCCGGACAGACGCGGCGTTCGGATCATTCGGCCCGCGCCGGCTGGTCAAAATTAGATTTTTGGCGCCTCGTTTCGTTACCAGCCACTTGGCCAATTCCAGGCCGAGCGAACCAAGCCCGCCGGTGATCAGGTACGATGCCGCGGGATCGAATGCGGGCGACGATATCCGGGGGGGCGTGGCGCGTGCCAGGCGTGCAGCAAACCGTTTGTTTGCGCGCAGTGCGACCTGATCCTCGCCATCGCCATTGAGAAGCTCGCGCAGCACCGCTGCCGCCAGCACAGAGGGTGCATCGTCACGACTTGTCCCTATATCCAGCAGGCCACCCCAAAATTGCGGATGCTCGAGAGCTGCACTGCGTCCCAGTCCCCACAAGGCCGCGCTGGTGACCTCGGCCGGCCATAGATCGGCCCGAGTGGAAACGGCATTGCGGGTCACCAACCAGATGCGCGGCGGGGAATCAGCCCGACCACAGCTTTCAATTGTTGCGCGCAAGAGTGCTGTGGAAATTCCCGATCCGATTTTCTGCGCCTCGTTAAGCTCAGCAATATCGACACACTCGCCTGGCAGATCGAGTGCCCACAGGTTGACGATTCCACGCAGGGGCGGCGAAGCGCCGGCAAACCCTGCAATCAGCGTTGCAAAGGACTGCAACAGCTCATCAGGGCTGTACGTCGATCGTTTTGGTGGCCTGACGAGCTCGTCGCGATACAGCAGCCGGCAGGCTAACCCTCTGGCAGCCAGCAGGTCGCCGAGTGCTGCGCCAATGCCGCCGCGATCCGCCAGAATAAGCCAACGTGATGGCTCGGCCATTGCATTGGCAGGCAGCTGAAGTGGAGGCCGCTCGATCCACTGCAGCTGATAGAGCCAATCGACCTTTGCCGTCGCAGGTGTGGCGGGAGCCAGCGCTTCCGGCGGCAATTGCTTGACCGACAGCCCTTCCAGGCTGGCGATCCCCTTGCCGTCCGCGCCATATATGGAAATGTCGACGGTAACGGTGTCCGAATCCTCAGCGCCGTTTCGCCGCCTTGCATGGACCCAAACATCCCGCACATCGGAATCGATGCTGCGGAAGCGTTCGAGGCCGATCGGCACGTGGGTGCGCGCACCAGCCGGCGACCGCTCAAAGTCTTGATACGCGCTGATGAGAGCGGGATATACGTGCAGGCAAGCATCCAGGAGAGCGGGATGGAGACGGGATGAGCTCGCACTGGTGAGATGCACGGGCAACGCGACATGGGCGAGGATTTCATCGTGGCCGTGCTGCAGCTCCTGGATGCCGCGAAATGATGGACCATATTGCAGCCCGAAGTCATTGAGTGTCGCATAATAGCGCTCGATGGGCACGGCTGCTCGCCCACGAAAGCTGTCGCGCTCGAACGCGGGAAGCACCTGGTCATCAGCCTGGTCGAGAGCTTCCGCTCGCACCATGCCGATCATGTGGGTACGCCACCGCGCGTCCGCCTCCGAGCCGATACTCACCAGCTGAAATTCGGCCGATCCCTCGTTCACCGGGCTCAGAATGATATGGACGGTGCGATCCCCGGACGCCGGCAGCACCATGGCCTCGCGATATTGAAGATTTGCAATCACAACGGAGACGGTCCCGAAATGCTGCAGTGCTGCGTCGCGCACAGCCCTTAGTCCGAATGTGAGCGGCAGGACCGCCATGCCATGGATACGGTGGTCATCCAAATATGCGAAGCGTGCGAGGCTGTAGACGTTCTCGAATTGGACATCGGGCAAGGCCGATCGCAGGCGTGAGCCAGCGAGGCTTGGCGACGCTGCCGATGCGCCTTGCGCCCGCCCCGCGAGATCGTCATCAAGCCAATAGCGGCGGTGCTCGAACGGATAGGTGGGCAACGGTAGACGTTGGCGGGGATGCGGCCGATTAAAACCGTCCCAGTCGATCGCCTGGCCGCGACAATACAGCTCGCCAAGGCTCGACAGGATCCGTTTCAGGCCTCCGTCTCGCTGGTCCGCAAGCGAACCCAGCCACGCCTGCTGCTCCCCATTCACAGTCTGTCGCCCGAGCGCAAGCAAGGTGCTGCCGGGACCGATCTCGATGAAATCGGTAGCGCCGAGATTGCACATCTCGCTGATGGCCTCGGAAAAGCGAACCGGCTGCAACGCATGCTCGCGCCAATAGTCGGCGCCGACCGCTTTGGTTACGGCCGTGCCGGATAACGTCGAGACCCAGGGGATTCTTGCAGGCGCGGCCGCCGCTGCAGAGACCGCTCGCCCAAATTCCCGCATGACCGGCCGCATCAGCGGGGAATGAAACGCGTGCGAGACCGTCAGGAGCTGAGATCGTACACCGGCAGCGTTGAAATAGTTCACCACCGCCGCAACCGTCTCGCGCTCGCCCGAGATGACGGTGTTAGCCGGCGCGTTGAGCGCGGCCACAGCAAGCGACCCGGACTTTTTCTTGTTGACTATTGCCCGAACAGTCGCTTCGTCAGCAAGGATAAATGCCATGGCTCCGCTTGTCGGCAAGGATTGCATCAGGCGGGCGCGTTCCGCGATCAGCAAAAGGGCATCCTCCAACGAATAGACACCGGCACAATAAGCGGCGGCGAACTCGCCAACGCTGTGACCCAGCACCATATCGGGGATGATGCCCCACGATCGCCACAGCGCGATCAAAGCGGCTTGCACAGCAAACAAGGCGGGCTGGGCGTAGGCGGTCTGATGAATGCGGTCGGCATCGTTTCCGAACAGGACTTGCCGTAACGGCAGCTCCAGTCGATCCATCAACAGAGCGTCGCAACGATCGATGATCGCACGATACACCGGCTCATGCTGATAAAGCTCTGCCCCCATGTTCACATGCTGCGAGCCCTGGCCCGAGAACAGAAAGGCGATCCGCCGCCCCTCGTTTCCAGACGCGGGATGATCGTCCGCAGCGCCTTCCTGCAATCTCGCCGCCAATGCAGCACGCAATTGCGTGACTGAGCTAGCGACGTTCGCGAATCTTCGTGCAAAGTGGCTGCGGCCGCTGCTCAAAGTGAAGCAGATATCGGCGCACACGCTTTCGGGCCGTCCATCAAGCCCCGCGAGTTGACGCTCGATCAGACCCAGCAGCGAGGCGTCGGATTTGGCCGACAGCACGAACAAATTGAGTGGCGGTTCAAGCTTCGCCTGCGCGCTAAAACTCGGCGCTTGACCCAATACCAGAAACGCGTTTGTCCCTCCCAGTCCAAGCGAATTTACCCCCGCCAGACGCGGGCGATCGGCAGGCCATGGCGTACATTCGGTACTGACGAAAAATGGACTGCTGCTGAAATCGATCTTGCGGTTCGCAGTGCGAAAATTAAGGCTGGCCGGTATCTTTCCTTCCTTGACCATCAGGGCCGTCTTGATGAGCGCGGCTATTCCCGCGCTTTGCTCAAGATGGCCGATATTGGTTTTTACCGAGCCGACCGCACAGAATCCGCAACGTTCGGTGCCGCCGCGAAAAGCATGCGTCAGGGCGGCGATCTCCAGTGGATCGCCGACAATGGTCCCGGTTCCATGGCATTCCACATAATTGATCTCGTCCGGCGAGACATCGGCAATCGACATTGCCTCGATTATCGCTTTGGCCTGGCCTTCCAAGCTCGAGGCGGTATAGCTGACCTTTTCGGACCCATCGTTGTTAATCGCGGATCCGCGGATAACCGCATAGATGTTGTCGCGATCGGCTATCGCCGCCTGCAGCTCTTTCAGCAGCACCGCGCCAACGCCGCTGCCGAAGATGGTCCCCTTCGCCTCGGCATCGAATGCGCGGCAATGTCCATCGGGCGAAAGAATATCACCCTGCCGGCTGAGATAGCCCACGCGTTGCGGCACGCGGATCGCGGCTGCTCCGGCAAGCGCCATGTCGCATTCGCCGGCGAGAATGGCCTGGCAGGCAAGATGCACCGCAACCAGAGAGGTTGAGCAGGCAGTCTGAACGTTGATGCTCGGTCCGGTAAGGTTGAGCTTGTGGGAAATTCGCGTGCTCAGAAAATCCTTGTCGTTCCCGATATGCGCCATGCTGCCGGTGTACCCTGGCAACTCGGTGGATGAAGCCAGGCGATCGATGAGGTAGCTACTCACCACTCCGCCCGCGCCGACGAAGACGCCGACCGGGCGTGGTGCACCTTGCGGTCGATAGCCGGCATCCTCGAAGGCTTCCCACGCAACCTCCAACAGGAGGCGCTGCTGTGGATCCACAAGGCGAGCTTCGGCCGGCGAGTAATCGAACAGGCCAGCATCAAAAAGATCGATATCGGGAAGGAGGGGAGCAGCCTTGACATAGGCAGGGTCGGCTAAACGCTCCGGCGGCACGCCGGCCGTTGCCAGCTCCTCGTCAGAGAGGGCCGTGATCGACTCGACTCCACCGCACAAGTTGCGCCAAAATGTGCGGTAATCGGGAGCGCCGGGAAAACGGCATGCAAGCCCGACAATCGCCACACCCGCCGCGTTTGCGCTCACGACTAATTCCTTCGAGCCCGTCGTGCATTCGCCCGTTGCAATGCCGCGGCCCGCAATTGATCGGCCGCATTCGGAACCGTCGGCGGCGCCACGGCGCTGCGATAAGCCCGCACCAGATCGTCCACAGTGCGTATGCTGGTGATGGCCACCGATTTAGTGAATGGATCAAAACCCAGCTCGGCTTCAAGTTGCGCGACCAGCGTGGCGAGGTCGAGAGAGCTCAGGCCGAGCGCGGAATTGAGATTGTCGCTGCCATGCAGCGTGCGCAGTTCGTCCGAGCGCTCGCGCAGTAGCGTGTGGATCTTGTCATGAATGATGGCTTCGATTTGGTCTGTCGCCGGCAGCTTTGGCATGTCATCGTCCATCCGCAACCAACGATTGCCCAGTATGAAAGATGGGCCACCAACAGTGGGGCGTATCGGTCGGAGAATGTTCCCCAAAAATCAAGAAGTATGAGCTTGGAGCGGTGTGATTTCGCAGCAGCTGTCGGAGACAGCTGTGGGCGGCATCGAGCAACCAGCCAATCACCCTCTTATTGCGCCGAGGCAGCGCCGGTTCGTCGCCCACTCTCGCAAAAGACTTGAGGTCGCTGCAGGGGCACAATCCAGGCCCGATGAGCCCTACCACTCGTCCGCTTGCCGTCGGTTGGTGGCACGCAATCCCCCCGCGCTCTTGGCGCCGGATTTGCGTAACGCCACCTCGATCTCATCCGCGATATCGGCCATTGCCCGGAATGTATTGCCCCAGGATTCGGCTCGCGAGAGGAGCAATCGCGTCGTTGCTTCCTGCAACTTTGGTGATACCTGGCCTGCGCCGGGCAAGAACGGCCAAAGTGGGAGACTGGGCCGAAATTGCGGGACAGTGGTTCTGGAACTCGACTTGCGCCTTCGCTTCTTCGCCATTGGAACGCTCTGGATCTGTTATTTAGGTCAGCTGCTTTCGCTTTTTTGCCTCGACTGCGTTTCCTCAATTCTTCTCGCCATCGTCACGAAGCTCCTTGCTCCACTCGTCGGCCATTTCAGCCACAGCGTCGAAAGCCTGGCTCCAAAACTCGCCCCGCGCCCTGACCAATTTCGCACCCAATTCGAGCTGCTTCGGCGTCACAGGCAACGCAAAGGGCCAAAACATCAAAGGCCCTGGCACGGGCACAGGCACGAATGCCAATCGGCGTTTAGGTGTGTTTGCCATTGCAGACCTTCCTTTCTGGTCGCACGGCGACCGCCGCGCTTCAGGCGTCGGCCTGGTCTTCGTGCACAGCCAATGATCCGAGCACCCCTGCTCGAGGATACAAGTATACCGTCCTGGATTGCCAGTTTCATCAGATATTTTGCTGGCCCGACTCTGATCGTCCAGTTAGCTCCTCCCCCTGCCTTTGCCGGGCTGTGCCTTTCGTTCGCGGCGCGATTGCGCCGGGTGAGCGACGCTCGATGCAAGCCTGTCCATGAGACCCTTGGCATCCTGCAGATCGGCCGTGTCGAACCCTTCCGTGAATTGATCGTAGATCGAATGCAAGAGGTTGAATGCTTCGCTGTTGCGGCCCGCTTGCTGCCATAACCGGGCCAAATCGCAGGCCGTGCGCAATTCCCAGCACCGCGCCTGCTGCCGGCGAGCGATCTCTATGCTGTCCAGCAGCAAGGCCTCAATTGCCCCGGCTTTGGCGTGGCTGGATTGCGACAACAACCGGGCCTTGATGCGGAGTATCTCAGCAACCGCCCATTGCTCGCCGGTCTCCTTTGAAATGGCGATGGCCTGCTCGATCGCTTGCAAGGCGGCTTCCGGGTGACCCGCCTTTGCTTGCGCTTCGGCTTCGAGGGCGGTGAATATCGGCAACCATAGCCTCGCGCCGGTCATGCGCCATGCTGCCAAGCCGGCGCGCAGCCGCTCCAACCCCTTCTCTGCCTCGCCCAGGCACGCAGTGGCCCAACCGTCCAGGATCTGTCCGCCTGCTGCCCAAAATGGAAATCTGTGCTCATTGCACAATTCGAGGACCCGGGCGGCATAGGAGCGCGCCTCTTCAGGGCGGCGCCCAAATACGTCCAGCATGCCGCGTGCATGCGCGATGGTGTAGGAGATCGTAAAAGGATGGTTCAACCCTTCGGCGTGTTTTACCGCCTGCGTGGCTGTCTCCGATGCCTGATGTACATATCCCAGATGCCAGAGTGTCCAGGAGAGGTAGCAGAGTGCTGTCGCCCCGATATCCTGGCCATACTGATAGCGCAAAGCGGCGTGATGCTCCGGATTGTACAGATCTCGCGCCCGCTCAAGATGCTGGCGCGCAGCATCGAAGCGGCCCAATGAGATGAGGGTACTTCCAAGCGTACGATTGGAAAGGCTGAGCATTGCCGTCCCGCCATGACGCTCGGCCTCTGCCAGGAATTCCGTCGCGGCTTTTTGCTGGGGAACGACGTCGCCACCCACGTAATAGCATGCCCATAGTCCGTAAAGGACCCCAAATCTCTGGGACGGCTCGGTCGAGTAGTCCAGGAGCGCCCTGGCCCTCAACAAGGTTTCTTTGGTCTCGGGTGCCGCGTACCCGCGGGCTGCAATCGTGGCCTGAGCCAAAATGACCTCAAGACCGAGAAGGACGGCTGTTCGCCGTTCATCGGCGGGGATTGACTGCGCCAGCACGCGCGCGTGCTCGAGATGGCCGATTGCTTCCGCATTTGCCGAACGCTCGATCGCGCGCTGTCCGGCAATTCGCAGGTAATCGATCGCCGGCTCGATGCTCCCCGCCTGTTCGAGATGGTGTGCCATCAATTCCGGCTGTGTCTCGACCATTTCCGGGAAGTGTGCCGTGAGAGCATTCGCGATTCTGCCGTGCAGTTGCCGGCGCATGATGCGCGTCAAGCTCGAATAGGCAGCATCCTGGATGAGCGCGTGCTTGAAGATATATGTGGCATCCGGCGGTTCACCCCGGCTCAAGATCAAATCAACAGAGCCAAACTGGGCAAGGGCGGCTTGCAGCGAGGTGCCGGCTGGTGATGCAACGGCCGCAAGCAGGCGGTACGGGAATTCGCGACCTAGCGCGGCGCCGATCTGTGCGACTTCCTTGATCTGTGCAAGCCTGTCGAGGCGCGCCATCAATGAATCATGAAGCGTCACCGGTATGGCCAAAACCGGTGACGGGCTCTGACTGACGTACCGGTCGCCGGCATCAAGGAGCAGGCCGGACTCCAATACTGTATTGGTTAGCTCCTCAACAAACAGCGGAACTCCATCGGTCTTGCTGACGATCTGTTCGAAGATCTCATCCGGCAATTCCTTGCGCCCGGTGATGTTGGCAATCATGGTCTCGATCTGGCTACGCCCGAGTCGGTCAAGCCGCAACATCTTGACAAACGGCCGGTCGAGCCATGGCGGAAAAAACTCTGGCCTGAAGGTGATAAGGAAAAGAATCGGAGCGGCCTTGATGCGGTCAATTGCCTTGTTCAACAGCTCAAGCGTCGTGGGATCGATCCAGTGCACGTCCTCGAAGACACAGAGTATCGGCGCCTTGGCTGCCAGGTCTATCAGCTGCTTGATCAAAGCTGAGATAGTCAGGTCCTTGCGGCGTGTTGGCGTGAGATCCACCTCGGGATAACGCCCGCTGGTCGGGATTGAAAGCAAGGCGGCAAACAGCTCGGCATTGGCCAAGCTGCCTTGTCCGGCTTGCGACAGCACCACTTCCAGCTTTTCAAGCTTGACTTGCGGTCCGTCTGCCGGTTGGAAGCGCGCCGCAGACGTCAGCTGCATGATCACTGGATACAGCGGACTGCGAGTGTGATGAGGCGAGCACTGATAGCGAAGCCTGATATGCGGCTCTTTGATATGATCGAACAAGGCCATGCTGAGGCGCGATTTGCCAATGCCCGGCTCGCCGCACAGCAGCAAGACCTGCCCCTCGCCTGCCGCGGCGCGTGACCAGGAATCCAGCATTTGCCGGAGCTCATCTTGACGACCGACCAGCTGCATGAACCTTCGCGAGCGCTTCGCATCGAAGCGGCTTTCGAGCGCTTGCTCGCCGGTAATCTTGAAAGCGATGACCGGCTGCGAAAATCCTTTCACACCAAAGGGACCGGCCTGCTTGCTGACAAAGCCGGCACCAAGAAGATCTTTTGTGCTTTCCGCGACCATTACTGAATTGGGAGCCGCCAGGCTCTGCAATCGAGCCGCCAAATTGGGCGCTTCCCCCACCACTGCCTGTTCCTGCGCGGTTTCGCTGCTGACGGCATCAACAACGACCAATCCGGTAGCTATGCCGACCCGCACCTGCAGGGGAGCACCCGATGGAAGCAGCAGCTGACCAATCTTCGCGATCAAATCCAGCCCGGCACGAACGGCCCGTTCTGCATCGTCCTCGTGCGCGCGAGGATAGCCGAAATAGGCGAGCAGCCCATCGCCCATGAATCTGGCAATATAGCCGCCGTTTTGGGTGATGATGGACGTGCAGGTTGCCTGGAAACGCCGAACGATACCGCTCAGCTCCTCAGGATCAAGCTGCACTGCCAGCTCTGTCGAACCCACCATATCGCAAAACAGCACTGTCAGGTGGCGCCTTTCCCCAGCAGCCCCCGCCTCAGCGGAAACCATTGGAGTTGTGGAATTTTCTCTCAATGAGGTCGACAGCGCGGCGGCCGCTTTGAGAATGCGCTTGCGGTGGCCCAACGCCACGCCCAATCGCTCCAAATCGGTCTCGTTCAAGTCCGGTAAAACGTCGAGGTCGACGGCATTCTCGGCAAAGATGGTTGCGTATTTCCCGAGCCCGAGATTATCGAGCCAGGCCGAAAGGTCGCTCATAAAAACCCGCTTCCGCTGTCAATTCCAATCAATATGCCAACTATCCTGATAAGCCAATATCCTGGTAGAGCCCAGATCGGTTGCTCGCGCCTGGTGGGCTGAACCCTGTCCGGTGTATCCACGCCGATGACCACCGAATAATAAATTAGAACGACCGCGGTGTGACCGCAATGCGCTCCTTGTCCGCACCCGCGATCTGCCGTGATGTTTCTGGTATATTTCCTGGCTGCCGCTCGCCGGGGCGATGAGACAATGACGCTTGATAGGTGGGTTCCGTTTCGCAATGAAAGCGCGGGCATCCGCTGCCGCATCTTTATCTTCCCACACGCTGGAGGAAACGCGGCGTTCTACCGACCTTTACGCCGCATGATGCCATCCGAGATAGACCTCTGTCCCATCGAGCTTCCGGGACGGGCGGCGCGCCTGGAAGAGGCGCCGATCACGCTCATGGGCACACTCATCGATAAACTCTCTCGCGCGCTGCTGCCGCTGATGGACGTACCATTCGGGATTTTCGGCCACAGCGTGGGCGCCTGGACTGCATTTGAGGCCGCACGGCGACTGCGCTCGGCCAATGGCCAAAGAGCCAGGCACCTGTTCGTTTCGGGTCGAGGCAGTCCGAGCCGAGTTTCCACCAATCTTCCTTTGCCACGTGCACGATCGCGCGACGAGCTGCTCGCCATTCTGCACCGATTTGGGGGCACTCCTGCAGCAGTTATGCAACGCCAAGAGCTTATTGCGGCGCTGCTGCCAGCGCTACAGGCTGACCTTGCGCTAGCCGATCAATATGCCATGGAATCGGCAGATCAGCTTGCCTGCTCGATTACGGCATTCGGCGGGGCCGACGACGACTCGCACTCGGGTTGCCTCGAATCCTGGAGCAAATTTACCCGCGCGAAATTTCGGACTTGCATTCTTCCCGGTGGACACTTCTATTTTTCGCAAGAAGCAGGAGCGCTTGTGGGTGAAATCGTCCGCGACTTGCGCATATGCGGTTCACTGATTTAAGTATCCGTGACACTGATTGCGGCCGATCATGGCGGTGTGATCGGCGACCGCCGAAGACAAGCCGTTGACGGAACGGATAATCGTGCCTTTGGTCGTTGTCTTGATTGCGGTTGCCGCATTGGTGTAGCAAAGCGACGAGCGCGTTCGCTCTGGGAAAATGATTGCTTGCGGCAATAGCGGTCCCGCTGGCCGTGAGATGTTGACCGGCCTACGCGGCAGGATCTACGGCAGCTTGAGCTCGGCTGCCGACGGCAAGTAGTCGGGCCTCCAAATCTCGTCAGCCGTGGGCTTTTTCACGTTGAGCGCGCCGGTCACCTGGGTCAGGATCTGATCAAGCCGTTCGCCCGAGAACGTGCTGAGCCCGTTCTTTTTGCTTTCCGCGGTGACAATCGCCGTTCGATTCGAGAAGCTCAGACCCTCCATCTCATGATCCTCGTCGACCAGGCTGTTGTACTTTTTCAACCAGGCGATCGCCTGCGTGGGATTCGAGATTGCGAATTTGATGCCGACGGCGGCACATTTCAGGAATGCGCGCATTGCGTCCGGATGCGCCTCGGCCCAGGGTCTCTTGACGATGACCGAGCTGCCGAACGCTCGAACGCCCCATTTCACATACGGCAAGGGCACGATTTCATCGTCACGAACACCCAGTGCGTGCAGGCCGACCGTGATTGTATAGAGATGTCCCGCGGCGGCATCAGCCTCGCCTTTGACCAGAACCGGCTGTCGCAGATTTGGAGCGACCGAGATCCACGTGACGCTGTTGGGGTCGATGCTGTTGGCCCTGGCGAAGGCCGGGAACATGACGCGGGCCGACTCCCCTTCCTGGTCCGCGATACGCTTGCCGACCAGATCTCGGGGGCTCGCAATGCCATATTTCTTCAGAGTCACGACCGACATCGCCGAGCTCTCGCTGACCACGAGCACGGCGATGAGCTTGGCTTCGGGATGCGACGCGTCAAACCCGATCAGGCTTGAGAAATCCGCCACGCCGATGTCATAGGTCCCTGCCGCAACTTTCGCCAGAGCATCGCCAGAGCCGGCGCTGGGCTCGATCTTCACATCGAGATTGTTCTCCGCAAAGCACCCGGTCTCGGCGGCTGCCGGCCACATCGACAGTGCGCCTTCGAAACGCCAGTCCATGACGAACTTGATCGGGGTCTTGTCCGCCGCCTCTGCGGTCCCTGCAAGCGGGGATATGGCGGCGAGCAATGCCGCAAGATATCGTTTCATTTCATGTACCTTTGGACCGGCGGTCACAAAACGCTATGTGCTGCCAAAGAGGCTGTAAAGGCAAATATTAGTGCAGAATGCGCGATGCGCCCGTTCCCGCTGGCTTCCAGTTGAACTCTGCGCGCACAAGGCTTGCCCCGTTACATTTGGCCGGTTGTCTGAAAGAGCAGTCGCCATTGCAACGATGATCTCCAGGATCATATCCGGCGGACAGACCGGAGTAGACCGCGGGGCGCTCGACTTCGCCATCGCGCGCGGCATTGCGCATGGGGGTTTCTGTCCAAAAGGCAGACGATCGGAGAGCGGAAGGATTCCCGCCGCCTACGCGCTCACCGAATGCTCCTCCTCCGGCTACCGGATGCGTACGATGCTTAATGTGCAGCACTCGGACGGGACCCTCATTCTCACCATAGGCAGGCCGGAAGGCGGCACACGCAAGACGATCTGTTTCTGCATCGAGCATCACAAGCCGAAGCTCATCGTCGATCTTCGTCATCGGCTCAAGCCGCAGGAATTTGCGGGGTGGATACGCGCACATGACATTCGCATTCTCAACATCGCCGGGCCGCGCGAAAGCAAGCATCCCGGGCTCGGCAGGCAAACCACAAAGGTGCTTTCCAGATTGTTCGCAGCGTTGGATAGGAGAACAGGATCGACACGCCGAAGCTCATCGCGCGGCTGAACTCAATCCATAATCCGCAAAGGAAC
>Ga0306920_100001008_pt1 | contig 34594 bp, 31 predicted proteins | sample flu12Cox44000170_FD_204666 | JGI IMG/M metagenome (GOLD analysis project Ga0306920, IMG submission 204666) | Lab enrichment of tropical soil microbial communities from Luquillo Experimental Forest, Puerto Rico - flux4day.12C.oxic.44.000.170 (v2)... | ecosystem: Environmental > Terrestrial >...
AAGGGCGCCGCTGTCGAGCGCATCCCGATGAGCTGGTGGAACCGCGTGTTCGCGGTGCTGGCGGATCCGCAGATCGTGGGGCTCTTGTTCCTGGTGGGGCTGCTGGGGATCTACATCGAGTTCCAGAACCCGGGGCTGGTCGCGCCGGGCGTGCTCGGTGCCGTGGCCCTGGTCCTCGCGGCGACCGCGCTCTCGATCATCCCGTTCAACTGGGCGGGCCTGCTGCTGGTGGTGGCGGGGATCGGCCTGCTGATCGCCGAGGTCCACCTGTCGAGCTTCGGCGTGCTGTTCGCGCTGGGGCTCGCGGCGTTGTGCTGGGGCGCCTGGCTGGTGTTCCGCGTGCCCGAAGCCTCGGACCTGTCGCTGCCGTTCTGGCGCGCGGTGTTCCCGGTGGCGGCCGCGCTCGCGCTGGTGATCACCGCGGTGGGATGGAGCGTGACCCGCGCGCAGGCGCGCCCGCTCTACTCCGGCGTCGAGAGCCTGTGCCGCGAGACCGGCGTGGCCGAGAGCGATCTCGCGCCGGACGGGCGGGTGCGCGTGCGCGGGGAGCTGTGGAACGCGGTCGCCGCGACACCGGTGCGGCGCGGCGAGCGGGTGGAGATCGTGGGCGTGAAGGACCTGGTCCTGCACGTGCGCGGGAGCGCGGAGCCGCGCGAAGGGGGAGGCAGATGATCGGTTTCGTCGGGGTCGCGTTCCTGGTCGTGCTCGCGCTGATGAGCTCGGCGGTCCGCGTGCTGCAGGAGTACGAGCGCGGCGTGCTGTTCCGGCTCGGCCGCTTCAGCTCGGTGAAGGGGGCGGGCGTGCGCCTGGTGATTCCGCTGGTCGACCGGCTGGTGCGCGTGTCGCTCCGCGAGGTGGTGATGGACGTCCCGCCGCAGGACGTGATCACGCGCGACAACGTGTCGGTGAAGGTGAACGCGGTGATCTACTTCCGCGTGCTCCATCCGCAGGACGCGATCATCAAGGTGGAGAACTACCTGTACGGCACCTCGCAGCTGGCGCAGACCACGCTGCGCAGCGTGTGCGGCCAGGCCGAGCTCGACCACCTGCTCGCGGACCGCGAGCGGCTGAACCAGCAGCTGCAGCGCGAGCTCGACCACGGCACCGACCCCTGGGGAGTGAAGGTGCGCGCGGTCGAGATCAAGCACATCGACCTGCCGCAGGAGATGCAGCGCGCCATGGCCAAGCAGGCCGAGGCCGAGCGCGAGCGGCGCGCCAAGGTGATCCACGCGCAAGGCGAGTTCGAGGCCTCGCAGCGGCTGCGCGAGGCGTCGGACATCATGACCCAGTCGCCCTACACGCTGCAGCTGCGCTACCTGCAGACGCTCTCGGAGATCGCGGTCGAGCACAACTCGACGATCCTGTTCCCCATGCCGCTCGACCTGATCACCCCGTTCCTGGGCTCGCTGCACGCGACCAGCGGCAACCGCTAGAGTTCGCCGCATGCGTGCCGTACGACTCCTGCCGCTCGTGATCCTCGTGATCGGTCTGGGGTTCTGGGCGTTCCAGGGCTTCTACGACGTCGCCCCGGACGAGCAGGCGATCGTGCTGCGGCTGGGGCGCTACCAGCGCACGGTCGACCCCGGCCGGGTGCACTGGCACGCGCCGGGCCTCGAGACGGTGCTGAAGCAGCGGGTCACCACCACGCTGCGCGAGGAGTTCGGCTACCGCAGCAAGTCGGGAGCGCCGAACGCCGAGGTCGAGGAGCACCCCGAGGAGAAGCGCATGCTGACCTCGGACGAGAACCTGGTCGACGTCGATTTCGTGGTCCAGTACCGCATCGGCGACGTGCGCGACTGGCTGCTGAACTTCCGCCCGGAAGAGCGCGAAGCCGTGATCCGCGACGCCGCGCGTTCGGTGGTCCGCGCGGTGGTGGCGCAGAACCCGATCGACCAGGTGCTGACGGCGCGCGGACTGATCCACGACACCGTGCGCGAAGAGCTGCAGGCCACGCTGGATAGCTACCGCGCCGGCGTGCGCGTCGAGAACATCCAGCTGCAGGACGTCGCGGCACCCGAGCCGGTGCGCGAGGCCTTCGCAGACGTCACCAGCGCGCAGCAGGACCGCGAGCGCGCGGTGCTCGAGGCCCAGGGCTACGCCGACAAGGTCGTGCCCGAGGCCAAGGGGCGCTCCGAGGAGGCGGTCAACCTCGCCCACGCCTACCACGAGAAGCGCATCCTCGAAGCCCAGGGCGAGACCGCGAGCTTCCAGGCCGTGCTCGGGGAATACAAGAAGGCGCCCGAGGTCACGCGCCAGCGGCTGTATCTCGAGACGCTGGAGGCGATCCTGCCGAAGATGGACAAGGTGATCCTGGAGAAGGGCACCTCGGACCAGATCCTGCCGTACCTGCCGCTGAACCGGCGCCAGCCGGCGGGGGAGGGCGCGAAATGAACCGCTGGATCACCGGGGTGCTGCTGCTCGCGGCCGCGCTGGTGTTCACACTCTTCTGTGTCACCATCATCGACGAGCGGGAGCAGGGCTTCCGCACGCTCTTGAACCAGGCCGAGCCGAAGCTGTTCGGAGTCGCGCTGAACCGCCCGAACCTGGTCGAGCCGGGCTGGTACATCGTGATCCCGGGCCTGCACGAGCTGGTGCGCTACGACCGGCGCAACATCCTGTTCAACTCCTCGAAACGCTCGCTCAACACCGTGGAGCGGACGCTGGTCGACGCCGACTACTACGTGGTCTGGCGCATCGCCGACCCGCAGCGCTTCTTCGAGGCGAACCGGCGCGAGGACAACGCCGTGCAGCGCATCGACGAGCTCACCTACAGCGAGGTGCGCGAGACGGTGAACAAGCACAGCCTCGCGGACCTGCTCGCCCCGGCGCGCGAGCAGGTGCAGCGCGAGATCACCGCGGCCTCGGACGCCAAGCTCTCGCCGCTCGGGATCCACGTCGTCGACGTGCGGCTGGGCGCGACGCTCTATCCCGAGGAGAACCTGCCGCGCGTGTACGACCGCATGCGCACCGAGCGCGCCCGCTTCGCGTTGAAGTTCCGCGCCGAGGGCGAGCAGCAGGCGCGCGCGCTGCGCTCGAAGGCGGACAGTGACAGCCAGGTGATCCTGGCCGAAGCGGAGCGCGAGGCGCTGCGGCTGCGCGGCGCAGGCGACGCCGAGGCCGCGCGCATCTACGCCGAGGCGTACTCCGGCGACGCCGAGTTCTTCGCCTTCGTGCGCAGCCTCGAGGCGTACCGCAAGTCGCTCGACTCGCAGACCACCATGGTGCTGTCGACCCGCTCCGGGTTCCTGCGCTACCTGCTGGACATGAACGGCGGGGCGAAGCCCGAGAAGTAGGTCACTCCGGGATCTGGCGATAGCGCCAGCTGCCGATCGCCAGCGCGACGAGCGTCACGCCCCAGACCGAGAGGCGCGCCGGCACGGCGCCCGAGCGAGCCGAGAGCAGCGCGGCGGTCCAGCACAGCCAGAACGCGAACGCGCCCACCAGCGCGCGCAAGAGCGCGCGCGGCAGCGAGTCGTCGCGGCCGGCATCGCCGGTGGCGAACGGGATCGCCAGCAGCACCACGATCAGCACCGCGAAGGGCTGCGCGACGCGGCTGTGGAAGGCGAGCTCGAGCTTGGCCAGCTCCGGGCTGTCGTGCGCGCTGCGGCGGATCTGCCGCGCGAGCTCGTGCAGCGAGGCGGTGGCCGAGGGCTCGGCGGCGCGGTTCATCTCGGCGGTGGTGATGCCGAGGTCGAGCCGCAGCGAGGGCGCCTCGTGGATCGCGATGCCCTCGCCCGCGAAGTCCAGCACGTGCGCGTCGCGGACCTCCCAGGTGTCGCCCTCGCCGGCGCCAGCAGCGGTCTTCGCCTCGATCCGCTCGCGGATGTTGCGGGTCTCGTCGAACAGGAACACGGTGACGTCCTGCATGTCGTGCGTCTCGGGGTCGTACTTGCTCGCGGAGAAGATCGAGTTGCCGGATGCGTACCACCAGCGGTCGAGGATGCGCTCGGGGCTGCGACCGTGGTCCCCGGCGGCCTCGGCGCGGCCGCGCTCCAGGACGATGCGCAGCGGCAGCAGCACCCGGTCCTGGAACAGGCCCAGGCCGAGCGCGAGCAGCCCGCTCACCACCAGGATCGGCGAGAGAGCGCGCTGCAGCCGGATGCCGCCGGTGCGGATCGCGATCAGCTCGCGGTTGCGCACCGCCCGGGTGAGACACAGCACCGCGCCCGCCAGGCCCGCCAGCGGCAGCTCGATCGGCAGCACCGGGAACGAGCGCAGCGCGACCTCGCGCATCCCCACGCCGAAGTGGCCGGCCAGGTCGTCGATGTGCAGCAGGATGTCCGCGGCGAACCACATCGCGGTCAGGCCGAGGAACACGGCGGTGCTGGTCATCATGAATTCCAGCGCCATGTAGCGGGCGATCGTGCGCACGGGGCCGCTAGGATAGCGCGCGCGAGGTCTGGCGCCGCGCGCGGCGAGACCGTAAGAATCAGGCCCGGATGCAGGTCATCGAAGGGAGCGATCCGCCGCGCGATTCCGCCCGCGGATGCGTGCTGACGGTGGGGAATTTCGACGGCCTCCACCTGGGTCACCGCGCGCTGCTCGAGGCGGTGGTGGCGCGCGGCCGCGAGCTGAGCCGGCCGACCGCGGTCTACACCTTCGATCCCCACCCGCGCCGCGTGCTCTTCCCGGAGGAGGCTGAGGGGCTGCGGATGCTGATGACCTGGGACCAGCTGGTTGCCGGCCTGGCCGAGTTCGAGATCGACTTCCTGGTGCGCGAGCGGTTCACCCCCGCGTTCTCGGCGCTCTCCCCCGACGAGTTCCTGCGCGACGTGATCGCCGAGCGGCTCGGGCCGCGCGAGGTGTTCGTCGGGCGCGACTTCCACTTCGGCAAGGGTCGGGCCGGGTCGGGCGAGATGCTGGCGGCGCGCGGTCCCGAGCTCGGCATCCGGGTGCAGCTGGTGCCGCAGGTCTGCGCCGGCGGCGCCGACGTGTCGAGCACGCGCATCCGCGCGGCGCTCGCGCAGGGAGACGTCGAGGACGCGCGCACCTGCCTGGGGCGGCCCTACACCGTTCGGGGTCGGGTGGTGGAAGGCGACCGTCGGGGCCGCACGCTCGGCTTTCCGACGGCGAACCTCGCCTGCGAGAACGAGCTCGTGCCCGCGTACGGCGTCTACGCGACGCGCGTGCGGCTGTTCGATCCCGGCGGCGCGACGCTCGAGCCGCGTTGGTTCGAGTCGGTCACCAACGTAGGCACGCGCCCGACCTTCGCGCTCGGACGGGTGCTGGTCGAAGCCCACCTGCTGGACTTCACGGGCGATCTCTACGGCCGGCGGCTCGAGCTGGCCTTCCACCAGCGCATCCGCGCCGAGCGCCGCTTCTCGGGACCCGACGAGCTGGCGCGCCAGATCGCCGCCGACGCGGCGCGGGCCCGCGTGCTGCTCGCCGCCGAGACGCGCCCGGCGTGACCTCGCGGATCGCGCGCACGACCCAGAGCGCCTTGCGCCTCGCGATCGACTGGCGGCTGTGGGTCGGGCTCGGCCTGCCGCTCGCCGCGATCGCCTACACCGTGCACGACGTCGACCTGCGCCAGGTCGCCTCCCACATCCGCGACGCGGACCCGTGGCTGGTGCTCGCGATGGTGCCGGTTCACATCCTGGGGCTGTGGCTGCGCGCGGTGCGCTGGCGCTGGCTGGCGCGCTCCCTGTCCGAGAAGCCGCTGCCGCTGCGGCCGCTGTTCCGCGCGACCGCGCTGGGCTTCATGGCGATCAACGTGCTGCCGTTCCGGCTGGGCGAGCTGGCGCGGCCCTGGCTGCTGGGGCGCGAGACCGAGGTGCCGGGGTCCGCGGCGCTGGGGACGCTGGTGCTGGAGCGCGCGATCGACTTCACCGCCGTGTCGCTGATGGGCGGGATGCTGCTGTTCGCGCACACCAAGGCCATGCCGCACTGGGTGCGCTCCGGGGCGGCGGTGTTCCTGCTGTTCACCTTCATCCCCCTGGCGGTGATCGCGGCGCTGCGGGTCAACGAGGAGGGCACGCTGGCGCTGCTGGCGGGGCTCTTGCGCGCGTTCCCGGACGGGCTGCGCGAGCGCGCCATGGGGATCATCACCGAAATGTGTCGCGGCCTGGCGGGGCTGCGCGGCCTGGGGCCGACGCTGCGGGTGGTGTTCCATACCGTGCTGCTGTGGGTGGTGGTGCTGCCGGCGCCGTTCTTCCTGGGGCTGCTCGCGTTCCGGATCGAGTTGCCGGGGGCCGGGATGCTGCTCGCCACCTTCACCACCAGCATCTTCGTCGCCCTGGCGATCGCGGCGCCCGCGGCGCCCGGCTTCTTCGGCGTGTTCCACTTCGCCTGCCGCGAGGCGCTGCGGCTGTTCGGTGTCCCGAGCGCGATCGCGGTGGCCTACGGCACCGTGGTGCACATGACCTACTGGCTGCCCGTCACTGCGATCGGATTGGTGGTGGCGGCGCAGGCGGGCGCGCGTTTCGCCGAGATGATCGCGCCCGGGCTGGGTAAAGCTCCCTCCGACGACCACCGATAACGCGCTCGAACTCGGGTCGCCCCGCGACACCCGCGTTTTCTGGCCGCGCCGCGACTGGAGGGTTGTCGTTGAACGATCGGATCGGCGAGCTTCTCGTACAGAAGAACCTTCTGTCCGAGGAACAACTCCGGCGCGCCAAGGAAGAGGCGCGCACCAGCGGCACCCGCATCGGCTACCAGATCACGAAGCTCGGCTTCGTGGAAGAAGAGAAGGTCGCCGAGGCCGTCTCGAACCAGTACGGCGTGCCGACGATCGAGCTCGACGACTTCGAGGTCGACTCCGAAGTCATCGCGCTGATCCCCGAAGAGGTCGCCAACAAGCACACGATCCTGCCGGTGAACCGCGCCGGCTCGACGCTGATCGTGGCGATGTCGGACCCGTCGAACATCTTCGCGATCGACGACCTGAAGTTCCTCACCGGCTACAACGTGGAGGTCGTGGTCGCGGCGGAAGAGGCGATCCGCCGCGCGATCGACCGCTACTACGACAAGGGTGCGGACCTCGACGAGGTCATGGCGGGCTTCGACGACCAGGAGTTCGAGGTCGTCGGCGACGAGGAAGGCCCGAACCTCGAGGAGCTCGAGAAGGCCGTCGAGGACGCCCCCGTCGTCAAGCTCGCCAACCTGATCCTCACGGACGCGATCAAGAAGGTCGCATCGGACATCCACATCGAGCCGTACGAGAAGGATTTCCGCGTCCGCTACCGCATCGACGGCGTGCTCTACGAGGTGATGCGGCCGCCGCGCAAGCTGCGCAACCCGCTGACCTCGCGCGTGAAGATCATGGCCGACCTCGACATCGCCGAGCGCCGGCTGCCGCAGGACGGACGCATCAAGCTGAAGATGGGCAAGAACAAGGAGATGGACTACCGCGTCTCCGTCCTGCCCACGCTGTTCGGCGAGAAGATCGTCCTCCGGCTCCTCGACAAGGGCAACCTGCAGCTGGACATGACCAAGCTCGGGTTCGAGCAGAAGCAGCTCGGTGACTTCAAGGGCGCGATCCACCTGCCGTTCGGCATGGTGCTCGTGACCGGCCCCACCGGCTCCGGCAAGACGACGACGCTCTACTCCGCGCTGTCCGAGCTGAACAAGACCAGCGAGAACATCTCCACCGCCGAGGACCCGGTCGAGTTCAACCTCGCCGGCATCAACCAGGTGCAGATGAAGGAGGATATCGGGCTCAACTTTGCCGCGAGCCTGCGCGCCTTCCTGCGGCAGGACCCCGACATCATCATGGTCGGCGAGATCCGCGATTTCGAGACGGCGGAGATCGCCATCAAGGCGGCGCTCACCGGCCACATGGTGCTGTCGACGTTGCACACCAACGACGCCCCCAGCACCATCAACCGGCTGTTGAACATGGGCATCGAGCCGTTCCTGGTGGCGAGCTCCGTGAACGCGATCGTCGCGCAGCGGCTCGCGCGGCGCATCTGTCCGGAGTGCAAGCAGGAAGACGCCTCGATCACCAGCGACGAGCTCGAGCAGGCGGGCATGACGGCGGAAGAGGCGAAGAAGTGCCGTCCGGTGAAGGGCGCGGGGTGCAACCACTGTTCAGAGACCGGCTTCAAGGGCCGAATCGCGGTGTACGAAGTGATGATCGCGACCGAGACGCTGAAGGAGTTCGTGCTGAACGGGGCGAGCTCGACCGAGATCAAGCGCGAGGCGATCCGCGGCGGCATGAGCACGCTGCGGCGCAGCGTGTTGAACAAGGTGCTCGAGGGCACGACCACGCTGGCCGAGGTGTTCCGCGTGTCGGCCAAGGACGATTGAGAGGGCGATGGCAAACCTCCATCAGCTGCTGAAGGCGATGATCGAGAAGGGTGCCTCGGACCTGCATCTGACCACCGGCAGCCCGCCGCAGCTACGCGTCGACGGGCGGCTGGCGCCGCTGCGCATGGACCCCCTCGCGCCCCAGGACACCAAGCAGGCCTGCTATTCGATCCTGACCGACGCCCAGAAGCACCGCTTCGAAGCGAACAACGAGCTCGACCTGTCGTTCGGCGTGAAGGGGCTCGCGCGCTTCCGCGCCAACATCTTCGTGCAGCGCGGCGCCGTCGCCGGCGCATTCCGCACCATCCCCTACAAGATCCTGACCTTCGAGGAGCTCGGCCTGCCGCCGGTGATCGAGAAGCTGTCCCAGAAGCCGCGCGGGCTGATCCTGGTCACGGGACCGACCGGCTCCGGCAAATCGACGACGCTCGCCTCGATCATCAACAAGATCAACACCGAGCACAACGAACACATCATCACGATCGAGGACCCGATCGAGTACCTGCACCCGCACAAGAACTGCGTGGTGAACCAGCGCGAAGTCGGCGCGGACACGCAGAGCTTCAAGACCGCGCTGCGCTACATCCTGCGCCAGGACCCCGACGTCGTGCTGGTCGGCGAGATGCGCGACCTGGAGACGATCGAGGCGGCGCTCACCGTCTCGGAGACCGGTCACCTGTGTCTCGCGACGCTGCACACCAACTCGTGCGTGCAGACCATCAACCGCGTGATCGACGTGTTCCCGGCCCACCAGCAGTCGCAGATCCGCACCCAGCTCTCGTTCGTGCTCGAGGGCGTGGTGAGCCAGACGCTGCTGCCCAAGGCGACCGGCGGCGGCCGCGTGATCGCACTCGAGGTCATGGTTCCGAACCCCGCCATCCGCAACCTGATCCGCGAGGACAAGATCCACCAGATCTACTCGCAGATGCAGATCGGGCAGGACAAGTTCGGCATGCAGACGCTGAACCAATCGCTCGCCGACCTCTACGGCCGGCGGCTGATCACGCTCGAAGACGCGCAGGCGCGCAGCTCGGATCCCGATGAGCTCGCCAACCTGATCGCGAACCCGAACAGCAACCTCACCGGTCGTCGGCGCAGCCAGACTGGCTAGCGCGAGCGGGAGACACGATGCCGGCATTCACCTGGGTCGGAAAGACACGCGACGGTCAAGCGAAGAAGGGCGTGGTCGTCGCGGACGACGTCGAGGCCGCGATGGCGACGCTGCGCGCCCAGGCGATCACGCCGAGCAGCGTGAAGCCCAAGGGCAAGGACCTGGCCGAGATCTTCCCCTTCCTGCAGAAGGGCATCAAGATTCGCGACCAGGTCGTGTTCACGCGCCAGTTCGCGACCATGATCGACGCTGGCCTGCCGCTGGTGCAGTGCCTCGACATCCTGGGCACCCAGCAGGAGAACCCGACCTTCAAGAAGGTGATCCTGCAGATCAAGGGCGACGTCGAGAGCGGCTCGACCTTCTCGGACGCGCTCGGCAAGCACCCGAAGGTGTTCGACCGGCTGTACGTGAACCTGGTCGCGGCCGGCGAGGTCGGCGGCATCCTCGACACCATCCTGTCGCGGCTCGCGGCCTATCTCGAGAAGAACGACAAGCTGCGGCGCAAGGTGAAGGGCGCGCTGACCTATCCCGCGGCAGTCACCGTGATCGCGGTGCTGGTCGTGATCGTGATGCTGACCAAGGTCATCCCGGTGTTCGAGAAGATGTTCAAGGATTTCGGCGGCACGCTGCCCGCGCCCACGCAGATGGTCATCAACATGTCGCACTGGCTGCAGCACAACATCATCTACCTGATCATCGGCGTGATCGCCGTCGGCTACGGGCTGAAGCGCTGGTACGGGACGACCCGCGGCCGCGCGATCATGGACGCGCTGTTCCTGAAGTCGCCGGTCTTCGGGTCGCTCTTGCAGAAGGTCGCGGTGGCGCGCTTCTCGCGCACGCTGTCGACCATGCTCTCGTCCGGCGTTCCGATCCTCGACGCGCTCGAGATCGTGGCGCGCACCGCGGGGAACGTGGTGGTCGAGAAAGAGATCCTGATGACCAAGGCCTCGATCGCCGAGGGCAAGACCATCGCGGAGCCGCTGCAGGGCTCCAAGGTGTTCCCTGGGATGGTGACGCAGATGATCGCGGTCGGCGAGCAGACCGGCGCGATGGACGCGATGCTGGCCAAGATCGCGGACTTCTACGACGACGAGGTCGACACCGCGGTCGACGCGCTCACCGCGCTGCTCGAGCCGCTGTTGATGGTCGGCCTGGGCGGCACGATCGGCGGCCTGCTCATCGCGATGTACCTGCCGATCTTCAAGATCGCCGACAACGTCGTCTAGCGGCATGGCGCACGCGCGAGCCGGCGCGATCCCGGCCAACGCGTTCGCCGCACGGCTGCTCGCGCTCGCCGCGATCCTCACCCTGGCGGTGCTCGCGCAGCTGCGAGGCGGCGAGAGCCTGTACTCGGGCCGCGTGCTCGGCGCGCTGTACGCGCTGGTGCTCGCCGGGTTCCTGCTCGCGCTCGCCTACGGCGCGCTCGCCGCCTGGAGCCCGTTCCGACAGCTCCATCTGGTGGAGCTGATCGGCGACGCGGTCGTGATCTCGGGCTTCGTCTACTGCTCGGGCGGGGCGCGCTCGATCTTCGGCTTCCTCTACCCGATCTGGATCGTCTACGCCGCGCTGGCGCTCGGATCGCGCGGGGCGATGATCGCCTGCAGCTTCGCCACGGTGGCGCTCGGCGCGATCGCCTGGGGCCCGATCGCGGGCTGGTTCCCGCCGTACTCGCCCGACTTCGCCATGGGCAGCCGCGAGGCGGGGACGGCCGTGGGCACGCACGCCGTCGCGTTCGTCGCGGTGGCGCTGCTCGCGCGGCGCCTCGCGGCCGAGGTGCAGGCGGGCCGGGACGAGCTGCAGCACCTCGGCGAGCTGCACCGCCGCATCGTCGACAACGTCTCGTCAGGCCTGCTCACGGTGACCCGGCTCGGCTGGGTGTCGTCGTTCAACCAGGAGGCGGAGAGCATCACCGGGTTCTCTGCGGCCGAGGTGGTGGGGCGGCCGCTCGGCGAGCTCTTTCCGACGCTGGGTCCGCTCGACGTGGTGGAGCGGCAGCGGCGCATCCAGCTCGAGTACCGCGACCGCGACGGCCGCACGCTGCACCTGGGCATGTCGCTCTCGTGGCTCCGCAACGCCGCGGGCTCGAACGACGGCGCGATCCTGATCTTCCAGGACCTGACCCACCTGGTCGAGATGGAGGAGCAGTTGCGCAAGAGCGAGCGCCTCGGAGCGATCGGACAGCTCGCCGCCGGCCTCGCGCACGAGATCCGCAACCCGCTCGCCTCGCTCTCGGGCGCGGTCGAGCTGCTCGCGGCCGATCTTCCCGCCTCGGACCGGCACTCGCAGACGCTCTCGCAGATCGTCCAGCGCGAGACCGCGCGGCTGAACCGGCTGGTGACCGACTTCCTGACCTACGCGCGCCCCGGGCCCGGTCGCAGCGAGCCGGTGCGGCTGCGCGCGCTGTTCGAGGAGCTCGCCGAGCTGGTGGCGCGCGACGACTCGCTCGGCGTGCGCGTCGAGCTCGCCGTGCCCGAGTCGCTCGAGGCGCTCGGCAACGCGGACCAGCTGCGCCAGGTGTTCTGGAACCTGGTGCGGAACGCGGCCGAGAGCGAGCCGGTCGACCGCGTGGTGCGGGTGCGCGGCATGCGCGAGAACGCCACCGTCGAGCTCGAGATCGAGGACCGCGGCTGCGGCATGGCGCCCGAGACGCTGGAGCGCATCTTCGAGCCCTTCTACACCACCAAGCCCAAGGGCACGGGCCTCGGGCTCGCGACCGTACACCGCGTGGTGGAGGCCCACGGCGGCCGCATCGGCATCGACAGCGAGCTCGGCCGCGGCACGATCGTGCGGGTGTGGCTGCCGGCGCCTTAAGCGGCGCGGCCGGGCTTCCGATCGGCAGCACGGGGAGGGAACGTGGCTCGGATTCTCGTAGTCGACGACGAGACCAGCATGCAGGAGTTCCTGCAGATCCTCCTGCAGCGCGATGGCCACCAGGTCAGCGTCTGCGGGTCGGCCAGCGAGGCGCTGGTCGCGCTGGAGAGCGACGACTGGGACCTCCTGATCAGCGACATCCGCATGCCCGGGATGTCCGGCCTCGAGCTCTTGGACCAGATCCGCCGGCTCGAGCTCGAGACCACGGTCATCCTGATCACCGCGCACGGCACCACCGAGTCGGCGGTCGAGGCGATGAAACACGGCGCCTACGACTACCTGACCAAGCCCTGCTCGGTCGACGAGATCCGGCTGGTGGTCGAGAAGGCGCTCGAAAAGCGCGACCTCTCGCACGAGAACCAGCGCCTGCGCCAGCAGCTCAAGGTCGAGAGCGCGTTCCCGACCATCGTCGGCAAGAGCGCGCGCATGCAGGAGATCTTCGCGCTGGTGCGCCAGGTCGCGCCCACCCGCGCGAACATCCTCGTCACCGGCGAGAGCGGCACCGGCAAGGAGCTGATCGCGCGCGCGATCCACAACCTCTCGGACCGCCGCGACGCGCCGTTCGTCGCGGTGAACTGCGGCGCGATTCCCGAGAACCTGCTCGAGAGCGAGCTGTTCGGCCACGTGAAGGGCTCGTTCACCGGCGCCTCGGCGAACAAGCCCGGCCTGTTCGAGGTGGCCAACGGCGGCACGCTGTTCCTCGACGAGATCGGCGAGATGGAGCTCGGGCTCCAGGTGAAGGTCCTGCGCGCGATCCAGCACCGCACCTTCCAGCGCGTCGGCGGAACGAGCGAGATCCACGTCGACGTGCGCATCCTGTGCTCGACCAACCGCCGGCTCGACCTCGAGGTGCGCGAGGGCCGCTTCCGCGAGGACCTGTTCTACCGCCTGAACGTGATCGAGATCCAGCTGCCGCCGCTGCGCGAGCGCCCCGAGGACCTGCCGCAGCTGGTGCAGCACTTCGCCGAGAAATACTCCTCCGAGCTGGGCAAGGACGTGCGCGAGCTCGACCCGGCGGTGCTGCCGGTGCTCGAGGCCTACGCATTCCCCGGCAACGTGCGCGAGCTCGAGAACGTGGTCGAGCGCGCGGTCACGCTGGCGCGCACCAACCGCATCACGCTCGACTGCCTGCCGGGCACGGTGCGCCGTCCCGCGGAGCCGGCGCAGCTGGCCCGCATCCCGGCCGCGGGCGTGAACCTCGACGGGCTGCTCGCCGCCTACGAGACCTCGCTGATCCAGGAGGCGCTGCAGCGCACCGGTGGCGTGAAGAAGCGCGCCGCGCAGCTCCTGGGCGTCACCTTCCGCTCGCTGCGCTATCGGCTCGAGAAGCTGCGACTCGACGACGGCAGCGAGTGACGGAGCGCGTCACCGCGAGTCGCACAGAACGTCACTCGGTGAGGGCCGACACGGCCGCGGACGCTGCCGGAGGCGAGCGGAGGAGCGTTGCGGGAGAGAGGGGTTGCGCGCGGCTCTGCACCCGCGCGAACCGGCAGGCGTCGACGGGCACGGCGATTGCTCTCCCCCGGGCCGCCTGGCGCTCGTGACCGGTTGGGGCGGAGTCACAGGCAGCGATTCACGAGTACGGTACTCAGCAAGGAGAAACAACGATGCTTCGCAACCTGAAGAAGCGTGAAGGTTTCACGCTGATCGAGCTGATGATCGTCGTGGCGATCATCGGCATCCTGGCGGCCATCGCCATCCCGAACTTCATCAAGTTCCAGCTCCGCTCCAAGGCGGGCGAGAGCAAGGTGAACCTGGCGGCGATCCGCACGGCGGAGGAGTCCTACTTCGCCGAGGCCGGCACCTACATGGACTGGCCGTCGCAGCCCGCCGCGTTCAGCGGTCAGCTGAAGACCGCCTTCGACCCCGTCGGCTGCCCGGCGGCCCCTGCGGTGTGGGCCGTGGCCGGCAAGGGCTTCTGCTGGATCGGCTGGCAGCCCGAGGGTGACGTGTACTACGCGTACGAGCTGTTCGGCGGCAAGGCCGGCGCGGGCGTGGCGGTGGACCCGACCGCGGCTCCGCCGATCACGGCGAACGAGTTCTACGCCTCGGCGGCGGCAGACATCGACGGCGACGGCGTGGTGAACTCGTGGGGCATCAACCAGCCCGACAGCACGGGCGTGCCGATGCCGGCGCCCGGCTGGACGAACGCCGCGGTCTGCAACACCTACGTGGCGGGTGGAATTGTGGGCGTCGTGGACTCGGGTACCGGCATCTCGGTGCTCGGCCAGGTCGGTCCGTGCGAGTCGACCGACATGGGCCGCAACGTCTTCTAGACCTCGTCTAAAGGACGTTCTCGAATCGACCCGGCGGGGCTTCGCGGCCCCGCCGGGTCTCTCGTTTCGCGCGCAGCTCGGCGACCTAAAGCCTTTCCGAGGCAGCTCCGATCGGGTGCTCGAGATGACGGCGCGGACCCTTCGCTTCCCGATCGAGGTGATGCTGCTGCCGCTCGCGCTCGCGGCGATCTGGACCGTGCGCGAGGCGAACCGCTGGCTCGAGGCCCGCCAGGTCGAGCAGGTGGCGGACGGCGATGTCGGTGTCCTGCCCGACGGGAACGTCGTGCGCGTGCTCTCGCTCGGCTTCGAGCGCGTGGTCGCGGACCTGTTCTGGATCCGCACCGTCTACTACGTGGGCGACGAGCGCTCGAGCGCGGCGGGCTGGCCCGGCGCCGAGCGCCTCGCGCAGCTGGTAACCGACATCGACCCGCACTTCGACTCGGCCTACGTGGTGATGGCTTCGGCGCTGAACGGCCTGCGCAAGGATCCGGACGCCGCGATCCGCTTGCTCGAGAAGGGCGCGGCGGTCAGCTCGTACTGGCGCATCCACTTTCTGCTGGGCTTCCAGTACTTCATGGAGAAGCAGGACTACCTGCGCGGCGCGAAGTGTCTCGAGCGCGCGGCCGCGCTGGGCGGCCCGACCTACCTGCAGTTCCTGATCAGCCGGCTCTACACCAGCGCCGGCGACCCGACCACCGCGATGCAGTTCATCGCGCTGCGGCTCAAGAACGAGGAGACCCCGGCGGTGCGGGAGCAGCTGCAGAAGCGGCTCGCCGACCTCTGGATCAACCGCGACCTGGGGTTGATCGACGCGGCGATCGCGAAGTACCGCGACAAGAAGCGCGCCGCCCCGAAGGACGTGCAGGCGCTCGTCGACGCCGGGCTCCTGCCCGCGCTGCCGCATGACCCCGAGGGCGGCCAGTACTGGATCGACTGGCAGACGGGCGAAGCCGTCTGCGGGCTCGAGCACGACGACCTCAAGCTGAAGATGCCCAGGTCCGCCCCCGGGGTGAAGGTGACGAAGTGATCGCGATCCGTACGCGCGCGCTGCGCAAGCTGTTCCGCACCGGCTTCTGGATGCGCCCGGTCGAGGCGGTGAAGAAGGTCGACCTCGAGGTGAAGGCCGGCGAGATCTTCGGCTTCATCGGACCGAACGGCGCGGGCAAGACCACCACCATCAAGGTGCTCACCGGGCTGGTGCTGCCGACCTCGGGGGAGGCCTGGCTGAACGAGCGGCCGGTGTCCGATCCGCAGAGCCGGGCACGGCTCGGCTTCCTGCCCGAGGGCACCTTCTTCCACGACTACCTCGACGCGCGCGAGTTCCTCGACTTCCACGGCGCGCTCGCGGGAGTTCCCAAGGAGCTCCGGCGGGAGCGCATCCCGAAGCTGCTCGAGCGCGTCGGCCTCGCGCACGCCGCCGACCGCCAGATCCGCCGCTACTCCAAGGGCATGCGCCAGCGCGTCGGGCTCGCCCAGGCGCTGATCGGCGATCCCGAGACCGTGATCCTCGACGAGCCGATGTCGGGGCTCGACCCGCTGGGCCGAAAGGACGTCCGCGACGTGATCCTGTCGCTGCGCGACGAGGGCAAGACGGTGTTCTTCTCCTCCCACATCCTCGAGGACGCGGAGATGATCTGCGATCAGGTCGCGATCATCCTCTCCGGCGAGGTGCGCAAGAAGGGCTACCTCGACGAGCTGCTGGGCCAGGAGATCGTCGGCAGCGAGCTCGTGGTCGAGGCGATCTCGGAAGAGCTGTTCCACGAGCTGCAGCGCCAGGCCCGGCGCGCGGTCGTGCAGGGACGGCGCTTCCTGTTCGAGTTCGCGGGCGAGAGCGACGGCGAGAAGGCGCTCGACCGCGTGCGCGAGAGCGGTGGGCGAGTGCGCAGCTTCGCGCCGAAGCGGCGGAGCCTCGAGGACGTGCTGCTCGAGGGCCTGGCCGAGGAGAAGCGCGCATGACGTCGTTGGGGCGGATCTGGGTGCTGGCGCGGAACACGTACCGCGAGGCCGTGCGCGACAAGCTGCTCTACAACCTGTTGCTGTTCGCGGCGCTGATGATTGCGAGCTCGATCCTGCTCGCGCAGCTGCAGATCGGCAAGGACGAGCGCATCTACCGCGACGTGGGGCTGGGCGCGATCGCCTTCTTCGGTGTGCTGATCGCGATCTTCGTGGGCATCAACCTGGTCTACCGCGAGATCTCGACCAAGACCGTCTACACCATGCTGTCGAAACCGGTGCGCCGCTGGGAGTTCCTCACCGGAAAGTACTTCGGCCTGCTGTCGCTGCTCGCGGTCGAGGTCGCGATCATGACCGCTTGCTTCCTGGGCGTGCTCGCCTGGAAGGGCTCGGAGTTCTCGGTCGGGCTGGTCTGGGCGATCGCGATGATCTACCTCGAGCTGGCGCTGGTCACCGCGATCGCGATGTTCTTCTCGAGCTTCACCACGCCGTACCTGTCCGGGATGTTCACGGTGGCGCTCTGGATCGTGGGACACCTGCTCACGGACCTGCGCGCCTTCGGCCAGCACACCGACATCTCCGGCCTGCGCCCGCTGCTCGAGGCGCTGTACTGGACGCTGCCGAACCTGTCGCGGCTGGACTTCAAGGCCGACGCCAGCGCCGGAAATCCGATTCCGCCCGCGCGGGCGGCGATGGCCGCGCTCTACGCGGTCGGCTACTCACTGGCGCTGATGCTCGGCGCGGTGTCGCTGTTTCAGCGGCGCGACTTCCGCTAGGCGCGCTACCGTCTGCCGCCGATGGGGGAGCTCGGCGTCGATGGCCGGCTGGCCGCGGGATTCGCGTTCGCGCTGGGCGCGTGCATCGGCAGCTTCCTCAACGTCGTGATCTGGCGGCTGCCGCGGGGCGAGTCATTCGTCCACCCGGGGTCTCACTGTCCCGCTTGCGGCGCGGCGATCCCCTTCTGGGCCAACGTGCCGCTGCTGTCGTATGCGCTGCTGCGCGGGCGCTGCCGCACCTGCGGCGTGCACATCTCGGTGCGCTACCCGCTGGTCGAAGCGCTGACGGGCGCGATCTTCGCGGCGCTCTTCTGGCTGCACGGGCCCAGCACGCGGCTGCTGGTCGAGTGGGCGCTCGCGGCCGCTCTGGTCGCCGTGGTCTTCATCGACCTCGACCACCACATCATCCCCAACGCGATCACGCTGCCGGGGCTCGCGCTCGGTCTCGCGATCTCGCTCGTGGCGCCCCAGCTCGGCGTCGGCTGGAGGGACGCGCTGCTCGGCGTCGCAGCGGTGGCGGGCCCGCTGTGGGCCCTCTCGGCGGGCTACGAGTGGCTGCGCGGGCAGATCGGGCTGGGCATGGGCGACGTCAAGCTGGTGGCGATGCTGGCCAGCTTCCTGGGGTTCCGCGCCGCGTTCGGGATCGTGACCTTCGGCGCGCTGCTCGGCGTGATCTACGGCGTGGTGCTGATCGCGCACGCGCACGGCGGGCGGAACACGCGCATTCCGTTCGGGCCGGCTCTCGCGCTGATGGGCCTCCTGTTCGTGTTCCAGCCCGACTTGATGGACCCGATCCTGGTGCGGCCGTGAAGCTCGCGCGCGGCGGCGTGCAGATCGAGATCGTCGCGAACCTGTTCGTGATGATGTTCGCGGGGCTCGCGCTGGTGGCGGTCGCGCTGGTCAGCCTGGCGGCGCGGCTGGCGCGCGAAGACGCGCTGGAGCGGCTGCGCATGGGCTCGCGCCACATCGAGGCGGAGCTCGACGCGGGCACCGAGCGGCTGCGCGACTTCGCGGCGGTCGCGCGGGCAGCCGGCCCACGCGTGGTGGGCGGCGATTTCCGCGTGCTCGACGCGCAGGGGCGGGTGCTGCTGGGCGAGCCGCTGGGACCCGCGGAGCGGCGCGAGGTCGACTCGCTGCTGCAGGCGGCGCGCGCGGGCGGCGAGGTGATCGAGCAGGGGAGCCTCGCCAGCGGCGAGCTCGCGATCGCGACGCACGTGCGCTCGCGCTCGGGCGAGGACGGCTTTCTCCTGGGCCGGTCCTCCGGCGCGGAGTTCCGCGCGCGGCTGGCGCCGCTGGTCGACGCCGCGGCATGGGTGCTCGCGGTCGCGACGCTGGTGTTCGTGGGCTTCGGCAGCTGGCTGCTGCGCCGGCGCGTGGTCCTGCCGCTCGGCGCGCTGGCCCAGGGGACGGCGCGGATCGCCGCCGGAGACCTGGGCGCCCGCCTGCGCCCGCAGGGAGCCGCCGAGCTCGAGGAGCTCGCAGGCTCCTTCAACCGCATGGCCGAGTCGCTGGAGCGGGACCGCGCCGCGCTCGAGCGTGCGCACGAGGCGATCGCGCGCGGCCGCCGGCTGGCGTCGGTGGGACAGCTCGCCGCCGGGGTCGCGCACGAGGTCGGCAACCCGGTCGCGGCCATCATGGGCTACGCCGAAGCGTGTCAGCGCGACCGCGGCACGAGCGAGCGCACGCGCGAGCTGGCCGAGCGCATCGGCGAGGAGGCGCTGCGCATCCGCGCTCTGGTGCGCGAAATGCTCGACCTGTCGCGGCCGGACGCGCTGGCGGTGGAGCGCGCCGACACCTCGGCGCTGGTGACGCGCCTGGCGGAGCGCGTGCGCAGCCAGCCGCTGCTCGCGGGCATCGAGCTCTCGCTCGAGCTCGAGCCGGAGCTGCCGGCGGTCGACGTCGATCCGGGGCGCGTCGAGCAGATCTTCGTGAACCTGGTGGAGAACGCGGCACATGCGCTGCGCGGCGGGTCGTCCCCGCGGATCCAGATCGCGGCGCAGCGCACGCGCGACCCGGCGCGCCCCGCGCGCCGGGCGACCGATCGGCCCGGCGAGAGCCACGGCGCCGAGCGCGCGCCGGACGCCGTCGCCATCAGCGTCAGCGACAACGGCCCGGGGATCGACCCCGAGCATCTCCCGTACGTGTTCGATCCGTTCTTCACCACCAAGGACCCCGGCGAGGGCACCGGCTTGGGTCTGTGGAACGCCCATCGCCTGGCGGAGCTCTTGGGCGGAAGGCTCGAAGTCGCGAGTCAGTCGGGGCGGACTTGCTTCAGCCTGGTGTTGCCGGCGGCCGATACGAGCGGCGGCCATGGCCAAACGCCGCGCGCTGATCATCGATGACGAGAGCGGGGTCCGGCAGAGCCTCGGACTGATCCTCGAGGACGAGGGCTACGAGGTCGCCACGGCCGCGGACGCCGACCAGGGCCTGCGCGCCGCACGGGCCGAGCGCTTCGACGTCGTGCTCTGCGACGTGCGCATGCCGGGCCGCGGCGGGCTGGAGATCCTGGAGCAGCTCATCGCCGCGCAGCCCGACGCCACCGTGCTGGTGATGTCGGCGTTCGGGCAGATCGAGCAGGCGCTCGAGGCGGTGCGCAAGGGCGCGTGGGACTACCTCGCCAAGCCGTTCACCGGGCAGGAGCTCTTGCTCGCGATCCGCAAGGCCGACGAGCGCGAGCGGCTGCGCCGCGAGAACCGCCGGCTGCGCCGCGCGCTCTCGCACGGCGGCGCCGGGGTCTCGATCGCCGCGGCATCGGCCGCAATGCGCGAGGTGTTCGAGCTGGTCGAGCGCGCGGCCGAGTACAAGACCACGGTGCTGGTGACCGGCGAGAGCGGCGCCGGCAAGGAGGTCGTCGCGCGGGCCGTGCACGGCCTCTCCGACCGCGCGAGCGAGCCCTACGTGGCGGTGAACTGCGGGGCGATCCCCGAGGCGCTGATCGAGAGCGAGCTGTTCGGCCATGCGCGCGGCGCGTTCACCGGCGCCGAGCACGACTCACCGGGCATGTTCCGTGAGGCCGACGGCGGGACGCTCTTCCTCGACGAAGTAGGCGAGCTGCAGCCTCCGATCCAGGTGAAGCTCTTGCGCGCACTTCAGGAACAGGAAGTGCGCCCGGTGGGCGCCGCCAAGACCTTCCCCGTCGACGTGCGCATCGTCGCCGCCACCTCGCGGGACCTCGAGCAGATGGTCGCCGAGGGCCGCTTCCGCGCCGACCTGTTCTACCGCCTAAACGTGTTCCGCATCCACGTGCCGGCGCTGCGCGAGCGCCCGGAGGACGTGCCGGTGCTCGCCGATCAGCTGCTCGCCGCGCACGCGCGGCGGATCGGCAAGGCGGTCGACCCGCTCGAGCGCGACCTGCTCGACGCACTCGCGGCGTACCCCTGGCCCGGCAACGTGCGCGAGCTCGAGAACTCGCTCGAACGCGCGCTGATCCTCGCGCGCGGCAGGCGGATCACGCGCGAGCTGTTTCCGTTCCTCGGCGAGACCGACGGCGATGTCGCGAGTGACTCGTGTGGACTCTCAGTGCCCACTGGTGAGTCCGGCGAGGACCTCTCGATCAAGCGCCGCAGCCGCGCCCTGGAGGAGCGGCTGATCCGGCTGGCGCTGGTGCGCACGGCTGGCAACCGCACGCGGGCGGCGCGGATTCTCGAGCTCTCGCCGCGCGCGCTCCAGTACAAGCTCAAGGAGTACGCGATCGACCCGCTCAATCCGCTTCCGGGCGACTCCGATAGCTGAATCACTCGGGCGGGCTCCTGCCGCCGGGTGGAGGGTCGTCATGAAGCGAGCCAGCGCAGCGGCAATCGCGCTCCTGTGCGCGGCATGCGGCAGCTCGGCGGACGCGCCGCAGGCTCCCGCGCCCGCGGCCGGAAACGCGCGCCCGGCCGCCGAGGCGGGCCGCGAGAACGGCCCGCCCGAGATCGAGAGCGCGGAGATCACGCCGAACCCCGCGGGATCGTCGGACGCGCTGACGCTCGAGGTCCGCGCCCGCGACCCCGAGCAGGATCGCCTGCGCACCACGATCGAGTGGTACCGCAACGGCGAGCTGGTGCCCGACCAGCACGAGTCGGTCGCCGACGCAGGCACGTTCAACCGGGGCGACCGCGTCTACGCGATCGTCTACGTCGCCGACGCGACCCACGAGGTCTCGCACCAGACGCAGGTGCTCACGATCGGGAACTCGGCGCCGCACGTGCACGGAGTCGCGCTCACTCCCGCGAAGGCGACCGCCGCGGACTTCATCGAGGCGCAGCCGAACGTGCAGGACCCGGATGGCGACTCCTTCGAGGTCACCTATCGCTGGCACCGCAACGGCGAGGTGGTCCCCGCGGCGACGAGCTCGCGGCTGCCGCCGGGAACGCTCCACCGCGGCGACAAGGTCTACGTCGAGGCCAGCGCTTCGGATGGCACGGATGCGAGCCCCTGGGTGCCGTCGCCGGTGATCGAGATCGGCAACGCCGCGCCCGTGATCAGCTCGGTGCCCAGCTACCAGCTCGGCCAGAACGCCTTCTACAGCTACGACATCGCGGCGAAGGACGCCGACGGCGACGAGCCGCTCCGCTACGAGCTGGTGCAGGGCCCGACCGGGATGAAGGTCGACGAGACCTCCGGAAAGCTCACCTGGCAGGTGCCGCAAGAGACGCGCGGAGACAGCCCGATCCAGATCGCCGTGAGCGACGCGTACGGCGGCCGCGTGACTCAGAGCTGGACCCTGTCGGTCGACTGGAACCAGCTGCAGCCGCCCGCGAGCCCCTCGAATACGAGCCCCGAGAGCGGCGCGGCGGACCAGGGCAAGAAGCCGAAGGCGAAGAAGTCGGGCGAGGCGGAAGACAACGGCGACTTCGACGAGCAGGTGCCGGCGAAGCAGCCCGCCGGCAAGACCCAGCCGGCGCAGCAGGCCGAGCCGCAGAAGAAGAAGCCGAAGGCGACTTCGGACGACGAACCTGAGCAGGACGAGGGGGAGCCCGCACAGCAAGCAGATTGAGCTCCAGCCGCTCGCGGGAATGCGAGCTGGTGAAGGCAACGTTGGGGTCGGCAAGCCTCAAGTCGCCTTTCCAGCCCGCCGAAGAAGGGCCGTGAAGAACGGCCCGGATCCGATGGTGATCCAGCGCACGAGGGGCAGCGATGCAAACGGAACTCAGTCTCTCTGCCGGCTCGAGAACGGAGGGTCTCTGTGGCCAGTAACAACGTTCGGCGGATTCGCGAGGCGCTCATGATGAGCAAGGCCGAGCTGGCACGCAAGGCGGGGCTCTCGACGCTGACCATCGATCGCGTCGAGGCCGGCAAGACCTGCCGGCTCGATACCAAGCGCAAGATCCTCCACGCGCTCGGCCTGCGCGTCTCCGACAAGGACTCGGTCTTCGGCGATCGGCCCGTCGACCACTTGCTGGTGTCGCCCCAGGGCGACTCGTTCACGAGCGGGAGCTGAGGTCGGCGATGGCGCTCTTCGGCAACAAGACGGTCATCGGCCTCGACATCGGCTCGGCGATGGTGAAGGCGGTCGAGCTCGAGCCGCACGGCGGGAGCTACCGCCTGCGCGCCTTCGGCTTCGCGCCGCTTCCACCCGAGGCGATCGTGCAGGGCTCGTTCATGAACGCGCCGGCGATCTCGGCCGCGATCTCCGAGGCCTGCTCGATGGGAAGCTTCAAGTCGAAGGACGTGGTGACTTCGGTCTCCGGTCACTCGGTGATCGTGAAGCGGATCGCGCTCCCGGCCCAGAGCAAGGAGGAGCTCGAGGAGACGATCCGCTGGGAGGCCGAGCAGTACATCCCGTTCGACATCAACGAAGTCAACATCGACCACCAGATCCTGCGCGAGGTGGGCATCGACGGCCAGATGGACGTGCTGCTCGTCGCCGCGAAGAAGGACCTGATCGACGACTACCAGAGCGTGATCACCGAGTCGGGGCTGTCGCTGGTGGTGATGGACGTCGACGCGTTCGCCGTCGGCAACATGTACCAGCACAACTACGAGCCGGCTGACGACACCACGGTGGCGCTGCTCGACCTCGGTGCCTCGGTCATCAACATGAACGTGATGCAGGGCTCGGTGCCGGTGTTCACCCGCGACATCACCTCGGGCGGCAACCAGTACACCGAGGAGATCCAGAAGACGCTCGGCATCACCTTCGAGGAGGCCGAGCGGATCAAGATCGGCGGCAAGCCCGGCGAGACCAGCAAGGACGTGGTCCCGCAGGAGGTCGAGGAGGCGATGCGCGAAGTCTCCGAGACCATGCTGGGCGAGATCCAGCGCTCGCTCGACTTCTACCGCGCCACCGCGGCGAGCTCGCGGATCGAGCGGATCCTGCTCTGCGGCGGCGCCGCGCGGGTTCCGGGCCTCGACCGGATCTTCCACTCCAAGCTCGAGATCGCCGTCGACATCGTGGACCCGTTCACGCGCGTCGAGATCGCATCCAGCGCCGGTGACGAGGACCGTCTCCGCGAGCTCGGCCCGTCGCTCTGCACCGCGATCGGGCTCGGCATGCGGCAGGGGGACGACAAATGATCCGAATCAATCTGCTCCCCGTCCGCGAGGCCCGCCGTGCCGCGAACATGCGCAAGCAGGGCATGCTGCTCGCGTTCGCCGTCGGCGGCGGCGTCGCGGTCTGCCTGCTGCTCTCGACCTGGATGGCGGCCCGCACCGCGCACGAGCGCTCGCTCATCACCGCGCGCGAGGCGGAGATGAAGAAGCTCGACGCGACCTTGAAAGAGGTCAAGAAGTTCCAGGCCGAGCAAGAAGAGATCGAGCAGAAGCTCGCGATCATCGACCAGATCGAGGCCGCGCGCATGGGTCCGGTGAAGATCATGGACGAGCTGGCGACGCGGATTCCTCAGCGCGTGTGGCTCACCAGGATGACCGAGAAGAACGGCTCGCTCGAGCTCGAGGGACGCAGCATCGATGCCGAGGTGGTGGCCGACTTCGCCGCGGCGCTCGAGGAGTCGCCGCTGCTCTCGGCGATCGATCTGCAAGAGACCAAGCTGGAAGAGGTCGACGGCCTGAAGCTCTCCGACTTCAAGCTCACGGCCCACTACCCGTTCGTGAAGAGCCCCGACGACAGCGCCAAGGGCAAGCCCAAGGGCGCAGCCCCGGCCAAACCGGCGGGTGGCGGCGCGCGCGCGGGCGGCAAGTCCGACTGAGAGAGGCGAGAGATGGCGATCGGCGAAAACATCGACGCTCAGAAGCTGTTGCAGCGGTTCGAGCGGCTTCCTCCGCCCGCGCGCAGCGGCGTGCTCGGGGCCGTGGGGTTCGTGGTCGTGGCGCTCTACATGGTGCTCTTCTTCGGGGGCAACCAGAGCGCGCTGCACGGGCTGCAGAACAAGCGGGCGAAGCTGGAGCAGGACATCCAGTCGGCGCGCGCGGTCGCGAACAATCTCGACAGCTTCAAGAAGAAGCGCGAGGAGCTCGGCGAGCAGCTCCAAGCCGCGCTGGAGAAGCTGCCCGAGTCGAGTGACCTGCCGGCACTGCTCACCAACATCTCGACCCTCGGCAAGAAGTCGGGCCTCGAGATCCAGACCTTCAAGCAGGGCAAGAAGATCGACCGCGGCTTCTATTCGGAGCAGCAGATCGAGCTCGAGTTCACCGGCTTCTACCACGACATCGCGCTCTTCTTCGACCGCGTCGCCAGCCTGTCGCGCATCGTGAACCTGAACGACCTGACCTTCACCGTGGTGAACGAGAACGGTGAGAGCCCCACGCTCAAGGTCAAGGGCGTCGCGGCCACCTTCTACTTCAACGACTCGTCGCGTGGCGCGGACAAGGACAAGCCCAAGGACGCCAAGGACGCGCCGAAGGCGGGAGGAGCCTGAGATGAGCGAGCTCCGCAGACTGCGCGCGATCCTGGCGCTCGCTGCCGCGGTGGCCGTCGCCGCCGCCTGCGGCGGAGGCGACAAGACCGACGCGAACGCCGCCAAGGCGGCTCCGGCCAAGGTCGCCAAGGCCGCCGCCCCCGCGCCGACCGCCGCCGCCTATCACTACGACCCGACCGACAAGATCGACCCGTTCAAGTCCTACATCAAGCGCCAGATCACGCTCGACAACGACGCCGAGGCGTCGCCGCTGGAGCGCTTCGACCTCTCGCAGCTGGTGGTGATGGGGATCATCTGGGGCGTCGACGAGCCGCGCGCGCTGATCAAGGACCCGACCGGCAAGGGGTACATCGTGCGCACCGGGACGCCGATCGGGAAGAACAAGGGCCGGATCCTGCGAATCGAAGACAACAAGGTGGTCGTGAAGGAGACCTATCTCGACCACCTGGACCGTGCGACGACCAAAGAGGTGGAGCTCGAGCTCTACGCCAACGGAAGAAGGAACGGAGCATGACTCGGAGGGTGTCACTCACGATGTGGACGCTGCGCGCCGTCGCTGCGCTCGCACTGGCCGCGTTCCCGCCGCAGGCGTGGGCTCTCGGGGCCGAAGTGAAGACGATCTCCGCCGTCGAGGTGCAGAACGACGCGGGAGTGACTCGGATCGTGCTGCGCGGCGCCAAGGATGCGATCTACACCGCGTTCATGCGCCAGGACCCGCCGCGCCTGATCCTCGAGCTCCCCGACGTCGCGTTCGAAGGCGTGAACACGCCGATCTCGGTGAAGAACGGCCTGGTCGAGGACGTGACCCTGGGCGCGTTCGGCGACGTGAAGGCCGGCCACAACATGGCGCGCGTGTCGATCGCGCTCGCCAAGCAGGCCGAGTACGAGGTCAAGCCGCAGGGTGACGAGATCGCGATCGAGCTGCGCCCGGCGAGTGATGCGCCCGCCGCGGCGGCGCCGACGCAGCAGGGTCCGCCCGACGTCTCTCCCGACGACGAGGCAGCCTTCGCAGCTGCGGCCGGGGACGCCAAGGCCGCTCCTGCGGGCGCCGCGCCCGCGGCGGGTGCGCTCCCGCCCGCGCCCGCGCAGAAGCCCGTCCCCGTGCCGAAGTCGGCGGCTTCTGCGCCTGCCGGCACCGCGGCAAAGGCGAAGCTGAAGTCGCTGACGACGAGCGGCAACGTCGTGGAGATCGAGGCCGACGGCCCGATCGACAACGTGGACTCGTTCGTGCTCAAGAACCCCGACCGCGTGGTGGTCGACCTGTTCGGCGCGAAGAGCGGGATCAAGAACGCCAAGCAGAGCTTCGCGGACGGCATGGTCTCGCAGGCCCGGATCGGCGAGCACCCGGACAAGGTGCGCGTGGTGCTCGACCTGCGCAGCAAGACCAGCGGCAAGCCGAAGGTGGTGGCGACCGCGAAGGGCGTACACATCGAGCTGCCGAGCGACGGCACGGGCGCGCCTGCCGCGGCGGCTGATGCAGCCGCTCCGGCCGCGCCCGCCTCCGACGCGACGGCGGACTCGGCGGTGCCGGCCGCCGACGCGACCGGGGACGCCTCGGTGCAGAGCGTCCACTTCGAGTCGCTGCCCGGCGTGGACCGCGTGGTGCTGACGCTCGGCCGCAAGGTGGCGACGACTCAGTACGAGCCCGACCCGACCACGCTGATGGTGCTGCTGAAGGGCGCGACGATCGATGCCGCGACCGAGCGGCGCGTCGACACCAAGGAGTTCGGCGGCCCGGTCGAGATGTTCTCGGTGTTCAAGACGCCCGACGTGCCGACTCCCGAGGTGCGCGTCGTGCTGAAGCGCAACACGCCCGAGAAGGCGAAGCTCACCTGGGAAGGCGGCCAGCTGCGCATCGAGATGGCGCGTGCCGGCGGTACGCCTCCGGCGGCCCCGGCGGCCGATGGCGCGGCCCCTGCCGCGGCGCCCGCGTCCGCGGACTCCGCGGCTCCGACCGCGGCCGATCTCCCGACGGACCCGGGTGCGGCGGACGCCGCTGCCCCTGCAGCACCTGACACGGCGCAGGCGGGCGGTGACTCGGCCGGGGCGCCGAAGGGCAAGCCGGCTGCCGCGAAGGCCTCCGCGGGCCGCACCGCGCAAAGCGAGCCGACGGGCAAGGCCGCGCCGGCGCCGATCAAGACGGCGGGCGGCGGCCAGGTCGCGTTCGATCCGTTCCTCGACGGTCCCGCGGACCCCGCGTCGATCGACATCCTCGAGGAAGGCGGCTTCGACGAGGACAAGCAGTACCAGGGCCGGCGCATCTCGCTCGACTTCAAGGACGCCGACATCGGCAACATCTTGCGGCTGATCGCCGAGGTCTCGGACCTCAACGTGATCGCGGGCCAGGAAGTCACGGGCAAGGTCACGATCCGGCTGGTGGACGTGCCCTGGGACCAGGCGCTCGACGTGATCCTCCTGACCAAGGGCCTGGGCTTCATCCGCATCGGCAACATCCTGCGCATCGCGCCGGTCGATACGCTGAAGCAGGAGCGCGAGGCGCGCCTGCAGGAGCGCCGCTCGCGCGAGAAGCTCGAGGACCTGGTGGTGAAGCTGCAGCCGGTGAACTTCGCCAAGGCCAAGGACGTCTCGGCGCTGGTGAAGCGGCTGCTCTCGACCCGCGGGTCGGTCAACGTCGACGACCGCACCAACACGCTGATCATCAAGGACATCCCGTCGGTGATCCACGAGGCCACGGCGCTGGTCAAGGCGGTGGACACGCAGACGCCGCAGGTGCTGATCGAGGCCAAGATCGTGGAAGCGTCGCTGACGTTCTCGCGCGGCCTGGGCGCGGTCTGGGGCGTGGGCTGGAGCGCGCCGACGGACTCGACCGGCACGGTCCGCCCGGCGCTCGTCGGCGGCGGCAGCCAGAGCAACAACTTCATCGCCTCGAACGCGATCTCGGCTGCGACCGGTCTGATGAACCTCGGGATCCTCGGCCTGAACGACAAGCTCCAGCTCGACCTGCAACTGCAGGCGAGCGAGGAGAACGACCAGGGCAAGGTCATCTCGTCGCCGCGCGTGGTCACGCTCGACAACCAGCCGGCGGTGATCAAGCAGGGCGTCGCGATCAAGTTCACCGAGGCCACCGCGGACAAGCTGACCACAACCTTCGTCGACGCGGTGCTGCAGCTCAAGGTCACGCCGCACATCACCGCCAACCGCTCGATCATCATGAAGCTCGCAGTCTCGAAGAACGCGCCGTCGCTGTCGGCGACGGACGGCAGCGTGGTCGGCATCAACAAGAACGAGACGACCACCGAGGCGATCCTGCGCGATGGCGAGACCATGGTGCTCGGCGGCATCTACACCGTGGACAGCGGCCGCACCCAGAGCAAGGTCCCGTTCCTCGCGGACATCCCCATCCTGGGCTCCGCGTTCAAGAACCTGCAGCTACACGACGAGCGCAAGGAGCTCCTGGTGTTCGTGACCCCGCGGGTCGTGCAGGGCGTGCAGCCCGACGTCGAGTGACGCGGTATGCTCCCCGGCCATGGGGAGCGGCGAGCGCGACCGATGCGTCCTCTTGTCCGGCCTGATGGGCACGGGCAAGAGCCGCGTCGGTCGCGCGCTCGCTTCCCGGCTCGGCTGGGACTTCATCGACACGGACGAGGCGGTGGAGAGGTCGACCGGGATGAAGATCTCGCAGATCTTCGAGCGCGAGGGCGAGGCGGCCTTCCGCGCGCGTGAGCGAGAGGCGTTGCGGGCGCTCCCGACACGGCGCTGTGTCGTCGCGCTGGGCGGCGGCGCGGTGGTCGCGGACGAGAACCGGGCGCTCCTGCGCGACAAGGGGACGCTGGTCTGGCTCGACGCCGAGCCCGAGACGCTGGTCGAGCGGCTCGGCGAGGCGCGCGAGCGGCCGCTGCTCGCGAACCTCGACCGCGCGGGCCGGATCGCGCGGCTGGCGGCGCTGCGCGCCGAGCGGCACTCGGCCTACGCGCAGGCGCCGATCCGGGTCTCGACCGACGGGCGCGAAGTGGGCGAGGTGGCGGAGCTGGTGCTGCGCGCGCTCGCGGAACGGAGCGCGGCGTGAGCACGGTGCAGGTGCTGCTCGGGGATCGCAGCTACCCGATCCGCATCCGGCCCGGCTCGCTCGCCGACCTGGGCGAGGCGCTGGTCGCCGAGTTCGAAGCGGCGAGGACGGTGGTGATGACCTCGAAGCCGGTCGCGGGGCGCCACTTCGCTGCGCTCGAGGCCGGCCTCGCGCGCGCCGGCGTGGCGGTGGAGCCGCTGCTCATTCCCGACGGCGAGCGAGCCAAGACGCTGCGCGTCGCCGCCGGCCTGTACGACCGCCTGGTGGAGCTGGGAGTGACTCGGCACACGCTGATCGTGGGCCTCGGCGGCGGTGCCACCTGCGACGTGGCGGGCTTCGTCGCTTCGACCTTCCTGCGCGGGCTGCCGCTGGTCCAGGTGCCGACCACGCTGCTCGCGCAGGTCGACGCCAGCGTGGGCGGGAAGACCGCGCTCAACCATCCGCGCGGCAAGAACCTGATCGGCACCTTCTACCAGCCGCGCCTGGTGTGGATCGACCCCGACGTGCTGGCGACGCTGCCGCCGCGGGAGCGCCGCGCCGGCTTGGCCGAGATCGTGAAGGTGGCCGCGATCTGGGACGCCGACTTCTTCAAGTGGCTCGAGGAGAACGCGGGCGCCGTGCTGGCGCTCCAGCGCGACGCGCTGGCCCACGCGGTTGCGCGCGCCTGCGGGATCAAGGCGGAGATGGTCGGCCTCGACGAGCGCGATGCAGGTCTGCGCGCGCTGCTCAACTTCGGTCACACCCTGGGGCACGCCGTCGAGGTGGTGAACGGCTACCGCCACGTGCGCCACGGCGAGGCCGTCGCGCTGGGCATGGTGTTCGCCGCACGCCTGTCGGAGCGGCGCGAGCTGGCGCCAGCGGGCACCGCGGAGCGGCTGGTGGCGCTGCTCGCCCGGGTCGGCCTCGCGACCGAAATCGCCGATCTCGACGCGCAGCGGCCGGCTTACTTGCGCGCGCTCGCGGTCGATAAGAAGGGCGCCGACGGCGCGATCGGCTTCGTCGCGCTGCGCGAGATCGGCCGCGCCGAGCTCGTGCGACTCACTGCGGACGAGATTCTCCCGGGGGCGACGTGAGCGAAAAGGATCCAGCCAAGCTGCGGCTCGAGCTCGCGCGCATGCACTGGGCGCTGGGCGAGCGCGCCGAGGCGGTCGGCGCGCTCGAGCGCGCGGCCCGGCAGGGCGCCGACCTCGAGGGGATGCTCGCGCTGGTCGACGGCTGTCTCGAGGAGCTCGAGGCGGGCGATGCGGTGGACCTCGCGGCGAAGCTCGCCGGCCTGCGCGCGCGCACGGTCGAGGCGCTCGAGCGCCGCGACGCGAACGCCGACCTTCCCGCTCCGCTCGCGACGCCGACGATGGTCCGCCTGCTCGCGGACCAGGGCCACGCGGACAAGGCTCTGGCGGTGGCCGACGACCTCTTGCGTCGCAATCCGGGCGACGTGCGCGTGCTCGCGGCCCGGGAGTCCATCACGGCGCGGCCGGCGCGGCGCAGCTCGCACGCGCGGACGATCGCCGAGCTCGAGCGCTGGCTCGCGAACCTGGCCAGCCGGAAACAGGGAGGCGCCTTCGCATGACGTTCCGAGAGATCCTGACGACCCTGGTCGACCGCACCCCCGGCGCGCTCGCGGCGGCGATGATGGCCGCGGACGGGGTGGCGATCGACGAGTACGCCCGCGAGGGGACGGAGGTCGATCTCGGAGCGATCGCGGTCGAGTTCGGCCGCATCTTCGCGCAGTCCCAGAAGGTTGCGGAGTCGCTCTACGGCACCCGCGAAGGCGAGCTCGACGAGCTGCTGCTGGTGTTCGGCGAGCACCAGCTGCTGTTCCGCCGGCTCGACGAGGACAGCTTCCTGATCCTCGCGCTGGAGCGCACCGGGCTAGTCGGGAAGGCGCGCTGGCTCGCGCGCAGCCTGTTGCAGGAGATCCGAGAAGCGCTCTAATCAACGCGCCATGAAGATTCTGGTCCTGCACGGCCCCAACCTGAACCTGCTCGGCGAGCGCGAGCCCGAGATCTACGGCCGCACCACGCTGGCCGAGATCGATGCGCGGCTGCGCGAGCAGGCCTCCGCGCGCGGTGCCTCGGTCGACACCTTCCAGTCGAACCACGAGGGCGCCTTGATCGACCGCATCCAGGCCGCGCGGCGCACGCACCAGGGGATCATCGTCAATCCCGGCGGGCTGACACATTCCAGTGTCGCTCTGCGCGACGCCCTGGCGGCCACCTCGCTGCCGGTGGTCGAGGTGCACCTGTCGAACATCTACGCCCGCGAGCCGTTCCGCCACCATTCGTACGTGTCGGGGATCGCGCTGGGCCAGATCTCGGGGCTGGGCGCCAAGGGCTACGAGCTGGCGCTCGAGGCGCTGCTCGACCGCCTGAAGTAGGCCGTGGACGCGCGGCCCTGGCGGCTCATCTGCGACGGGCCGGGCGACGCGGCCTGGAACATGAGCGTCGACGAGTCGCTGCTGCTCCACGCACCTGGAGCGCCGCCGGTGCTGCGCCTGTATTCCTGGCGCGAGCCGTCCGTGTCGCTGGGCGTCCGGCAGGAGCCGCCGGCCTGGCTGCCGCGCTGCGCGGCGCTGGGGGTCCCGGCCGTGCGCCGGGCGACGGGAGGCGGCGCGGTGCTGCACGCGGGAGACCTGACCTACGCAGTGGTTGCGCCGGCCGATGCGCCCGATCTGCCGCACGACTTGCGCGGCAGCTACGAGTGGATCCGCGCGCGGCTGGTGGCGGGCCTGTCGCAGGCCGGGCTGGCCGCGCGACCCAGTCGGGCGCGGCCGGGCGCCGATCGGCTCGAGCTCTGCTTCGCCGGCGCCACCGGGTACGAGGTCGAGCTCGACGGCGAGAAGCTGGTCGGCAGTGCCCAGCGGCGCACCCGGCACGCCTTCCTGCAGCACGGCTCGATCCGGCTCTCCGACGACTCGGCGCTCTATCGCGCCCTGACCGGCTCGGTCCCAGCCGGACCGAAGCCCCCGCAGCTGGAGCCCCGGGCAGTGGCAGAGGCGCTGGTGGCGAGCTTCGGCGCTGCGCTCGCCGCGGGTCTCGGAGTGGCGGAGCTGTCGCCGGCCGAGCACGCCTGTGCACGGTCGCGCAGCGCCGAACGGGAGCGCATTGCGCTCGAATTGCCGGCGCTTGCGCTCAGCCGAGAGCCCCGATTCGCCGATAGGCACCCGTAGCGAGGACCCCCCGTCGTTCCGAGGTCTTCGCAGCGAGCGAGGACCCACCCCTGGCCTTCACGCCCAAGAAGCGCAAGACGCTCGAGTCCGCGCAGAAGTACGCGCAGAAGGGCTCGTACGACAAGGCGCTCGCCGAGTACGACAAGCTGCTCAAGGCGGACCCGCGCGACTCGAACATCCGCCTGAAGATCGGCGACCTGCTGCTGAAGAAGGGCGACAAGCAGAGGGCGATCCAGACCTACACCGAAGTCGCGGAGATGTTCTCCCGCGGCGGCTTCGACGCGAAGGCCGTCGCGATCTACAAGCAGATCCTGCGCACCGAGGAGGAGTCACTCGAGGCGCGCACGCACCTCGGCGAGTGCTTCCAGCGCATGGGCCTGGCCTCGGACGCGCTGCGCGAGTTCCAGGAAGCCTTCAAGATCTGCCAGAAGAAGGAGCTGAAGCGCGAGGCGTTCGACCTGCTGCGCCGGGTCGCCTCGCTCGACCCCTCCAACATCGCGAACCGGCTGAACCTCGCCGACCTGTTCGTGCGCGAGAAGATGGAGGACGAGGCGCGGCGGGAGTACACCTCGCTGCTCGAGGAGGTGCGCCGGCAGACCGGCGTCGACCTGGTGCTGCGCGTCGCCGAGCAGATGCGGCGCGCGTTCCCCGACAGCCGCGAGGCGCTCGACGCGCTGGCCTGGGCGAAGATCCAGACCGGCGCGCACGCCGACGCGGTGAAGCTGCTGAAGGCCGCGCTGCCGAAGTACCCGGAAGACCTGGCGCTGCGCGAGACGCTGGTCTCGGCGCTGGAAGGGGCGGGGGACAGCGCCTCCGCGCGCAAGCTGTGGCGCGAGATCGCCGAGCTCCACAAGACCCGCGGCGACGTCGAGAAGGCGCGCGAGATCATGCAGATCCACGGCGGGCTCACCTCGCTCGGCGGAAGCGAGGAGACGACGACGCCGAGCATCCTGCTCACCGATCCGACCGCGCACGGCGGAGGGGTCGGCGCGAGTGACTCCGACGAGCTCGACGAGGACATCCGGCTCGACGACATCGAGGAGCCACCCGCGAAGCCGGCGGCCAAGCCTGCCCGCTCCGCAGACATCGTCGAGAAGGCCGCGCCGGGCGTCCACCACCGCACCACGCCCGCGGTGGCGAAGCCTGCGCCTGCGCCCGCCGCGGCCGCGAAGCCCACCTCGTCGCCCGCCGAGCTGATCGCCGAGGCGCGTGTCTCGCTCGAGTTCGGCGATCCCGGCGAAGCCACCCGGCTCGCGAAGCTGGTGCTCGAGGCCGACCCCGACTCGCGCGACGCGCGCAAGATCCTCGCCGACATCGAGCGCGCGGCGGCCGGCGAGGAGCCGCCCGAGCTCGACGTCGACGTCGACGTCGACGTCGAGGAGGCCGACGCGGACGATGCGCCGGAGATCGAACGCACGGCGCACGAGGAGCCGCCAGCGGCGAAGAAGGCGGCGCCGCGCGGAAAGCCCGAGCTCGCGCCGCTCGGCCCCGACGAGGAGTTCGACAGCCTTCCCGACATCGAGATCGTGCTCGAGGACGAAGAGGACCGCGACGCGAAGTTCGCTTCGGTCGAGCCGCCCTCCCAGGTGCACGAGGCGCGCGGCACGCAAGCCGCGGCCAGGCCCGCGCCGAAAGCGGCGGCAGCCCAGCCCAAGCCCGCGGCCGACGAGGAGTTCGACATCGAGGTCGAGATCGAGGGCGACTCGGCCGAGCAGGAGCCCGAAGCGGAGCTGGAGGAGGCAGCGGACGACGCCGCTCCCGCCGACCCGGATCCTGGCGAGTCACTGGAGTTCTCTGAGCCGCTCGCCTCGGACCGCGCCGAGGAGAGCAGCTTCGCGCAGAGCTCCGCGCGGATCGAGGAGAGCCTCTCCGAGGCCGACTTCTATCTCGAGCAGGGGCTGATGGACGAGGCGGAGCGCCTCTACCGCGCGGTGCTGGCGCTGGTGCCCGCGCATCCGAAGGCGCAGCTCCGGCTGGGGGAGATCGAGGCCCGGCGCGCGAAGGGCGCCAAGCAGAAGCCGGCCGCAGCCAAGCCCAAGCGCGTGGCGCAGCCGGCGCAGCTCAAGGGTTCGCTCGAGGACACGATGGTCCGCGATCCCGACGGCGATGAGGCGCTGTCGATCCCCGACATCCCCGAGGAGCTGGTCGCGCCGCCGAAGAAAGCGAAGGCGGAGAAGGCGACGCCCGTGATTGCGAAGCCCGCGCCGAAGGTCGCAGCGAAGCCGGCGAAGCCCGCGAAGGTCGAACGCACGGTGGTGGCCGAGGACACCCTGCCGCCGATGGAGCTCGATCCCGAGCCGCTCGAGGACCTGGCAGCGGCCGAGCCGAGCGCGCCTGCGGAGTTCCATCCGTCGGAGCTCACCGC
>Ga0306920_100001010_pt1 | contig 34541 bp, 29 predicted proteins | sample flu12Cox44000170_FD_204666 | JGI IMG/M metagenome (GOLD analysis project Ga0306920, IMG submission 204666) | Lab enrichment of tropical soil microbial communities from Luquillo Experimental Forest, Puerto Rico - flux4day.12C.oxic.44.000.170 (v2)... | ecosystem: Environmental > Terrestrial >...
GCGGTGGAGAATTGCGCGAGACCAACATTATTGTCGGGGAACGAAAGACCGGAGGAGAGTGAGATGAGCGCGGCAAGCATCGGAGAAATCGCGGAAAAACTGCGCCGCTCTACGGTTATGGTGCAGCCGGGACAACGCGGCAACGGTTCCGGCGTGATCTGGTCGAGCAACGGCTTGGTTGTAACGAATGCGCACGTGGCGCTCACCTCGCAAGCGGAAATACGGTTGTGGGACGGGCGTTCTTTCCGCGGTGAAGTAGAAATGCGCGACCCACGAAGGGATCTCGCAGCCTTGCGCATCGCAGCTGATGACTTGCCCGCGGCAACGCCAGCGAACTCCTCCATCCGACCAGGTGAGATTGCCATTGCCATCGGCAATCCCCTGGGATTTGTGGGCGCGCTGACGACAGGGGTGGTGCAGGCCGTCGGACCTTTACATGGGCTTGGCTCGCGAAGTTGGGTCCAGTCCGATGTGCGCCTTGCGCCTGGGCACTCCGGCGGGCCGCTCGCAGATGCGCAAGGCCGCGTCATCGGCATCAACACGATGATCGCCGGGCGACTCGCGCTGGCGATTCCCAGCAACACGGTCTTGAGTTTTTTGGCGGGAGAAGCAGGAAAGGGTCGGCTGGGCGTGACCGTTCAACAAGTACGGCTCCCGCGCCACTCGGCCGGAGTTTTTGGCCTGGTCGTTTTGGAGGTGCAGCCGGGAAGTCTCGCCGCGCGGTCTTCACTGCTGCCGGGTGACATTCTGTTGGGAACGGAGGAAGCCACATTTGATTCCGCGGAGGATTTGTCGCAGGTACTCTCTGGAGCGGAGGAACGCGTGGTAGGCCTGCGGTTCTTGCGAGGGGACTATGCGCACGTTCGGCGGGTGAGCGTACGAGTAGGCATCCGGCGGGGAGGCCCGATCGCCGCGTGATCCGGGTGTTCATCGTCGCGGCATCACCCTGGTTGCGAGAGGGTTTGCAAAACCAATTGGATTCCCGCGATCTGGAAATTGTCGGGAGCGCGCGGAGTATCGAACTCGCGCGAGAAGAATGGAGCGACGCAGAGCCCGATACGCTTCTGATCGTCCCACCGGATGACACGGCTGCAGAATGGATCGCGGAATTAAATGGGATTGCTTCGCAAGTCCCTGTCGCAATGCTTTGCGAAGAGTTATCCGCGGAATTAGTCGGGCAAGCCCTGCGCGGCAGTGTCCGCGCCGTATTGCCGGCTAGTCTCAAACCGCAAGACTTGCGAACCGCGCTGCATGCCGTGGCGGCTGGCTTGGTGGTGCTGCATCCGGATGAAATAGGCTCTGCCGCGAAGCGCATGGGTACGCCTATCCATCCGCCTGACGAGCCAGTGGAGGGACTGACACCGCGCGAACGCGAAGTCTTGCGCATGCTTGCCGATGGCCTGGCAAACAAAGAAATTGCTGCCCGCTTGAAAATTTCTGAACATACGGCAAAGTTTCACGTAGCCTCCATCCTAGGCAAACTGGGCGCCGCCACGCGGACCGAAGCGGTTTCGATGGGCATCCGCCGAGGACTCATCCTCCTTTAATCCGCATTCCTCACCGGTTGCCGGTTTCCCCAATTGTCATTGGAGCGAAGCGGCCCGATTTACTCTTCCGCGCCGCGGTTTGGCGCGTCGGACCGCGCAGTCGAGGATCTCTCTTCGATCTCAAACGGCCCCGCCCGCGCCGTTTTCCTTCTCTCGTCTGGAATGGTAAATTGAAGCCATATGCGCACACTGGAACAAACCACCCAGGAAATTCTGCACCTGGCGGCAAAACAGTTTAAGGTGGCGGACGAGTCGCTTAAAGCCAGTGACGATTTTTACAAGAAGCTGGGAATCGACAGTCTGCAAGCGCTGGATTTGCTTTCCCGGCTGGAAAATCACTTTCACATCGAGTTGCCCGATTACGAAGTACAAGGCGTGAGCGACTTTAAAACCCTCGCCGAACGCATCCAAGCCCGCCTCTGATGCTTGATTTAACAAAACTCTCATCGATTGGGGAGGCGCTCCGTGGGGCGCTGGAAACTTGGCCGCGTGAAGTCTGCCTGATCGAGTCGGATCGCGGAGAAGAGAAGCAGCTTCTGACCTATCGCGATTTCAAGGAACGGGCTCTGCCGTTGGCAAAAACGATGCAGGAGTTCAGTTTTTCGGCGGGCGACCGCGCGTCCATCATCATGACGAATCAGTCTAAGTGGCTGATCTCGGCCTACGCGATTTTCTACACGGGCGGGACGTTGGTGCCGCTCGACTTCAAGTTGCAGCCGCACCAACAGTGGGAATTGTTGAAACATTCGGGGGCCAGCGTGCTGATTACGGAATATCCGATCTGGCGGCAACTCAGTTCGGCTCCGGGGCGCGCCGAAGCAACGAATGTGAAAACAGTGCTCGTGACCGAAGCGCCCCCCAATGCCGACCTTGCAGGAGCGCGGCGTTGGGAAGAAGCCAAAGGCAAGGGCGAACCGGTTTTCGTGCGAAGAGAGCGCCAGGACTTGGCTTGCATCGTGTATTCCTCCGGTACGGGAGGGACGCCCAAAGGCTGCATGATGACGCACGAAAATTACCTCGAACAGTGCGTCGCGCTCACGGCGTGGTATCCGTTCTGGCCGGGCGTGCGCTACCTCAGCATCCTGCCTACGAATCACGCAATTGATTTTATGGTGGGATTCCTCGGGCCCTTCACCTGCGGTGCGGCAGTCGTGCATTTGCGGACGCTGCGGCCTGAATACGTCCGCGAGGCATTCGCGAAATATCAGATCAACTACGTCAGCCTCGTGCCTGTGGTCTTGAAAAATTTGCAGAAAGGCCTGCAGGCACGATTCGATGATTTGCCGGCTTCCAAAAGAAAAGCGTTCGAGGTGTTGCGTAAGATCAACATCGCTCTGACAAAAAACACCCCGCGATTGCCGATCAGCCGCAGATTGTTGGGCCAGGTGCACGATGCCTTTGGCGGCAAGCTGGAAGCGATAATCGTGGGGGGAGCATTCACAGAGCCACAGACGCTGCAGTTCTTTTATGACCTAGGCATTCCCGTGGCCAACGGCTACGGCTTGACGGAAGCGGGCACAGCCGTGACGGTCAACGATCTGAAACCCTTCCGCGCGGACACCGTGGGAAAGCCATTGCCGGGAATGGAAGTGCGCATCGCTAACCCGGATGAAAAGGGAATCGGGCAAGTGGTCGTGCGCAGTAAAACAGTGATGGTCGGCTATCTGAACGAACCCGAAATGACCGCCGAAGCGATTGTGGATGGTTGGCTGATGACCGGAGACATGGGGCGGTTTGACTCTACCGGCCACTTGCAACTCTTTGGCCGGAAGAAAAACATGATCGTGACGGAAGAAGGCAAGAACGTCTATCCGGAGGAAGTGGAGCAGGCGTTTGAAGGGCTAGAGGTAAAAGAGTTTTGCGTGTTTGCGGCAAACTTTCTCTGGCCGAGCCGCTCGATGGTGGAGGAGAAACTGGTGCTTGTGGTGCACCTGGAACCGGGACAAGCCTTTACTGGACAACTACGCAGCGAGATTGCGGCGAGAAACAACCGCCTGCTCCATTACAAGCGCATTCACGGCATCGTTCTGTACCAAGAAGATTTCCCCTTGACTGCATCGCTGAAGATTATTCGCAACGCACTCGCGGAACGCTTGGGGAAACTAGATCGCGAGCAGGCGATTCTGCCGATTTAGGCAGGAACAAGGTAGAATTCCCAGACCGGGTTAACTGTGAAAGAAAAATTTCTGGCAATTGTGAACCCTGCGGCGGGCGGCGGGCGAGCGGCGAAGCTTGCCGGGACGGAGCTTGCGCAGTTGAGAGAAAAAGGCCTGCGCATCGACGTGATCGCTTCGACCGGGCCCGGGCACGCCGCGAAACTCGCGAGCGAGGCCTACGAGCAGGGCTACCGGCGGTTTCTCGCCGTCGGGGGCAATGGGACCGCTCACGAACTTATCAACGGGATTTTTTCGCGTGGAGCGGTGGAACGAATTGAATTGGGTTTTCTGCCGCTGGGAACGGGCAATTCCTTTTTGAGGGACTTCTCCAAGGAAGGGGAAAAGGTCTCGATCGAAGCATTGATTACCGGGCGAAAACGCAGTGTGGACCTGTTGCGGTTGAAGCACCTGGCAGGCACGATTTATTCCTTCAATCTGCTGAGCGTAGGATTCACCGCGGATGTCGGCGCGCTGACGAACCGGGTCTTCAAACCGTTCGGGCACCTCGGATACTTGCTCGGTGTGCTTGTGCGAGTGATTCAATTGAAACGCCGCGGCTTCAAGATGCGCTCGGACGCCGACCGCGAATGGGACGAACGACGGTGCCTCTTTTTGTCTTTCAGCAACAGCAAATACACCGGCGGTACGATGATGATTGCGCCGAAGGCGGATCCGTCGGACGGCTTCATCGAATATGTTCGCTGGGGGCCGATTGGCAGGTTCGGGCTGCTGAAAATGCTGCCACGGTTGTACGACGGAACGCACATTGCACACCCGCTGGCCGAGACGCGAGCCGTAAGGGCCGTGGAATTCGCGCTAGATGCGCCGGTGGACCTGATGATTGACGGCGAAATCGTAACCGTAAATTGCCAGCGGCTGGATATTTTGCCGGGCGCAATGGACGTGTATGTATGAAGAGAGCTTGGGAGGTGCTGCGCAGCATCTTTCTGTGGGGAGTGAGTTGGCTGCATTTCCTGATTGTCGTGCCCGTACTGATTACCTTGGCCGTGGTACTCGATCCTAGAAAACATGACTGGTTGCAGAGAGGGCTTTGCCGCCGGATCGCATTTTTCTCCGGCGCGAAAGTCGTCCCGAAGATGGCGGCAGGGTTCGACGCAGAGAAAACTTCGATTTTCATGGTCAACCACGTCAATGTCTTTGACCCTTTCATGCTGTACTGCGCGATTCCACAAATGGTGCGCGGCTGGGAACTGGAATCGCATTTCAAGATCCCTATTTATGGCTGGCTGATGAAGCGCTTCGGCAATGTGCCCGTCCCGAACGTGCGCGGCCCCAAAGATCTGAAACGGCTTTGGCGGATGACGCAGGAAGCGATCAACGGAGGCACCAGCCTGATCATTTTTCCCGAGGCGAAGCGGACACGAGATGGCCGCGTCGCGGAGTTTGAAGAAGGAGGATTCCGCCTGGCGCAACAGCTCGGCGTGCCGATTGTGCCGGTGAGCCTGGTAGGTTCCATCCACCATTTGCGGACGGGCGATTGGATCTTGCGGCCCACGACGGTTACCGTCTACCTGCACGATACGATCGAAACCAAGGGCATGACGAAAGAGCATGTGCCGGCGTTAAAAGCTCTCGTCCGAGAAAAGGTCACTGGACCCGTACATGCGTCGCTAACCGGCGATCCGCAGCCGTAATTCAAAAATGCTCTGTTTTGAGATTCAGGGCACATGCACATTCTTATTTACAAGCTCAGCCTGACTCCGGGCAATACGTGCCCCGCCCGGGTTTCCTGCCACGTGTAAATGATGCGGTGGATGACGGTGATCGTGGAGATGACCGCGATCACCCAAAGAACCGGCCCCATGCGATTGAAGAACCCGCCGATCATGAGCAGGACCAGACGCTCCGGACGCTCCATGAACCCAACCTTGCAGAGCGGAATCAAGGATTCCGCGCGGGCCCGGGTGTAGCTGACCATGACGGAACCCGCCGTGGCCACTGCCGCAAGAACGACGTAGGGAGTCCTGCCGCTGACAGAGTAGTAGACCAATAAACCCATGTACAGTGCCATGTCCGCGTAGCGATCGAGCGTAGAGTCGTAGAAGGCGCCGAACGCCGTAACGCGATTCTGACGCCGCGCGACCTGGCCATCCAGCATGTCGAGAAATCCTGCAAAGAAAATAATAACCGCGCCGGTAAAGAAATTTCCCAGAGCGAAATTGGCGGCCGCACCAAAATTCACGACCAGGCCAAGGAAAGTGAGCAGATTCGGGTTGATACCCGTAGCGGCGAGCGCGCCGACGATGCGGTCAAGCAGCCACTTTGACCCTTTTCCAATTGCGCCTGTGAATGTATCCATGAAGGATGTCCGGACGCCATAATACTGCAGGCGGAGAGCTTAGCCAAATGAGACACCATCCAATTTGGGGTTACGTGCCATTGGAACAAAGGCTTGACGGCTGCCAAGCTAAACCTTAGATTCCCAAGAACATGGATGAAATGTTGAAACGTACAAACGCAACACGCCGCGAATTTCTTTTCCAGGTAAGCGGAATCGCGGGAGCGGCGTGGGTGCAGGCCCAGTGGCCTTCTCTGGTTGCCGCGGCACAACACGCTCATCAGGCGGTGCAGTCGAAACAACCCGTTAAATTCGAGGTTTTTACGTCGGAACAGGCGCGCGAGGTGGAAGCCATTGCCGCGCGCATCATCCCAACCGATGAGCTGCCGGGCGCAACCGAAGCCGGCGTTGTCTATTTCATTGACCATGCCTTGAAGACATTTGCCAGCGACACCCTTGCTCTTTACCAGAAGGGACTGCCTGGTATGAATGATTTGACCGCAGAGATGTTTCCAGGCGTGGTGCGATTTTCCGCGGCCACGCCGGAGCAGCAAGACAAGATACTGAAAGCTCTTGAGGAAGAGGGGCATGGTCCGAAGGCGCCGACGCGGCGGGCTTCCACGATGGTCACCCCGGATTTCCTGCAGACCATCTGGGCGCACACGATTTTCGGGTTTCTAGTGGATCCGGAGGGCGGGGGAAATCGCGATTACGCCGGGTGGAAGGTCATCGGCCGGGATCCGGCGCACAGCTTTTTGCCGCCGTTTGGATTTTACGACAAGGATTATCCTGGCTGGCAGCCGGCCGAAACGGAAAAGAAATGAGCCAGGGCAAAGTCACTTACAAAACGTCCGATGAAGTGGATTTTGTCATCGTGGGTTCCGGCGCAGCCGGGGGAGTTCTCGCGAAGGAACTTTCCTCGAATGGCTTCAAGGTGGTCGTGCTCGAGCAGGGGCCGTACCTGACGGAAGCGGATTTCACGCACGACGAACTCAAAGTGATGAATCGGCACCTGCTCACGAACGACCCCAGGCGCCAGCCCACCACCTTTCGAAAAAGCCCCCAGGACAAGGCGAAAACGCAACAGAGCGTCCTGTATGGCCGGTGTGTGGGCGGCAGCAGCGTTCACTTCACCGCAAATTTCTGGCGCTTCCACGAAATCGATTTCATGGAGCGCAGCAAGATCGGCGAGATTCCAGGGACGGGATTTGCCGATTGGCCCGTCCGCTATGCGGACCTGGAGCCGTATTACACAAAAGTAGAATGGGAAATTGGCGTTTCCGGATTGGCGGGCGCGAGTCCCTTCGATCCTCCGCGATCGAAGCCTTATCCCATGCCGCCTTTGCCGGTCAAAGGCTCGGGAGTCCTCTTCGAGCGTGCTTCCCGAAAGCTGGGATACCATCCGTATCCGGCGCCAATGGCGATTCTTTCCCAGTCGCGTCCCGGCCGCAGCGCTTGCGTCAACTGCGGATTTTGCCTCGGCTTTGGCTGTGAGGTGGGGGCGAAGTCCACTTCGCTCTCGACCGTGATCCGCATGGCGGAACGCACGGGAAAGTGTGAAATCCGGCCGAATTGCTACGTGCACCGCATCGAGGTGGACAAGAACGGCCGGGCCACCGGAGCCGCGTACTTCGATGCGCAGCGCAACACGCATTTGCAGAAAGCGAAAGCCGTGATCCTCTCGGCGAACGGCGCGGAGACGCCCCGGCTGCTGTTGCTCTCGGCGAACAACGCGTTTCCCCACGGCCTGGCAAACTCCAGCGGCCTGGTCGGGAAATACCTTATGCCCAACAGCGCGGCGCTGGCATACGGCGTCTTTGACGAGCCGCTGAACGATTACAAGGGATTTGCCGTCAGCCGGATCTTCCAGGATTTTTACGAAATGGATGAGAAAAAAGTGGGTTTCTACGGCGGAGGCGGACTGGATGCGCGATTCGATTTCACGCCCATCAATTTCGCGATGGGCGGTTTGCCGCCCGGCACGCCGCGCTGGGGCAAGGATTTCAAGAAGGCTTTAAGCCAGAATTTCACGCGCACCATGCAGATTTTCTGCCACGGAACATCGCTGGCGGTGGAGACGAACAGTTTTTCGCTCGATCCCGACGTCAAGGATGCCTGGGGCCTGCCCGCACTGCGCATGACGTTTCGGGATCATCCCAACGACCTGAAGATGATGGAGTGGATGAAAGACCGCGCGATGGAGATTCTCGACGCCGCAGGCGCCAAAACCAAATGGCACCAACCCGTCACCGAGCAGCAGTTTGCCGTGCACCTGCTCGGGACCTGCCGCATGGGCGCGGACGCGAAGACCTCGGTCATCAATGCGGATCACCGCACCCACGATGTCGCCAACCTCTTTTTGTGCGATGGAAGCAGTCTGGTCACCTCTGGCCGCGGCCAGCCAACGATGACCATCCAAGCGCTCGCCTACCGCGCCGCCGACCGCATCACCGCACTCGCCAAGAGCGGCGACCTTGCCGGGTAAGCGCAGCTCCTAAAGAATAAAAATGCAACAGTAGTGGTAACTGGAAAGGTATTCCCCCTCCTCCCTGTTTTCTGAAAGTGTTCATTTTGAAGGACTTTAAGCTGCACGTTTTCTAACACTTTTGAAAATGTTCATTCCGGAGAGGTTACGGCGACGGTCGCGGAAATTCGCAGAAGAAACATGCACTTCTACCTGAAATCAGCCTAACAGAAATATAAGCACTATGGGAATAGCGACGACGGGGTTTCTGGCGCTTCGAACAGTCCGTCCAATTCGGGTGTTTCCGGATCAGGACGCGTTGGCGTCTTCGGGCACACGGCCACAGACACGAGCGCGGCCGTCTTGGCACGTACTTCCACCGATAGCGTGGGTGTTTGGGGAGAGTCTTCAGGTGCATAGCCGCCGCGGAGGGCTTCTCAAGGAGCAACAACAACGGCATTTCGCGGTGTTTCGATTGGAACAGAGGAAACCTCAAAAGTTGACGGAAACGTTGGAGTTGTCGGCTTCTCCATCAGTATCGGCGTCTTCGGCAAATCGGAGAACGCGTCGAGTTTTGGTTGCGTGTTTGTTGGTGGGCTCGTCGTCTAGGGCGGGCCAAAGTCGGATGGCCCGCATCGCCTGTTTTATACCGTGGAGAGCCCAGAGAGCTGGTTTGAGGATTTCGGCCGAGCTAAGCTTGTCCGCGGAAGAGCCGAAGTCAAACCGGACCCAAACTTTGTCGGCTTTGTTCGCAGCGATGACCTTCATGTTTTTCTTTCGCCGGAGAGGCAGTCCAAAGGTCTCTACGTGAGCCGCTGGAAACGTGGGGATTCAGCGTACGTGAACAAGGAGAAGGCACAAACACTACCACGTTCAGTTATCGCATCGTAGCCCGGCGCAATTAAGCGTTTAAAGCGGGTTCGACTCCCTGTTCTTAAGCGGAGTGAATTCCTAAGGCGGCCCGAAACGTTCTCAAAGTTGAGGCTGCCCGCAGCCCCAGCTCTCGCGAGTTTCCCAAGGAACCCAACTTGTCTAAACACACTGAGCCCGCGAAGCGCGGATGACGCTCTCTGCGAGTTTTTCTAGAAGCGGAAAATGATGCCGCCGACGAAGTTTCCGCGATTCAAAAAGTGCGAGATGGTTGTGTTGTAGCAAAATCCGAATGGATCGCAATAGATCCCGTTGGAAGAGCTGCCATAGGTTGGTAGGTAACGGACGTCGCCACGGAAACCAATGTGGCGGCTCGCGTAGTACTTCACGCCGCCGCCGATGCTCCACGCAAACGCCGTGCGGTTGGGCAGCGCACTGCCGCCAGGAGCCAGCGGGCTATTCGAATCGTAGGTGAAGCCGAGGCCGCCGGCGACGTACGGGCGGACCTTGTGCTCGCTGTTCAGGAACGTGTAGAGCATGCCGAACTGATACTGGTCGATATTGGAATTGAAAGCCTTGAAATACTGCTGGGTCAGCACATCGTGGGCGCTATAAGAAGTATTATTGCGGTTCCACATGAATTCCAGCTGCAGATTTTCGGACAGATTGAAATCCAGGAAAGTGCCGTAAGCCAGCGAAGAGTTGGCGCGCAGGCTGTTCACCACGGCTCCCGTCCCGCCGGAAAACACGCTGACCGGATAGGATCCGCTGGTTTCATAGCCGACAAACGGAGTGGCTTCGAACCTGCCTTGTGCATGAGTGGAAAGGGCCGCCAGCAGGAAAACGGCGGCCGAGAGAAACCACGGAGTGCGGGTCTTCATTGGGCTTTCTTCTCCTTTTGTTTTGCGAGTCAGTAACAACACTTCGACGCCCCGCCTGGGCGGCGATGCACTTCTGCAAACGCAACGGCGTCGAACCCCTATCGAATGAACACGCAAACGCCGCGGGAGTTTCTCGCATTCACCATTCACTCAATGGAGGCGACCTACTCCTGGCTTTTTAGATGCAATTTGGATGAGGAAGAAGGAGCGGCAAATTCCCTCTTTCTTCTAATGAAATGAAAGCAGGAAACTTATATGTGAAGAGGGGTAGCGAGGGGCTCTCCAGGGTTCATTCCTTTTTGGCTCCGCCAGGCGGAGCCGCAGCCTTCGATTCTGCCGCGGCGGGTGTCTTTTCGCCCTTCTCGCCAGCCTCGGCACCCCTGTGCCCGTTTCGCCAGCAGGGTCATCTTTAAGTTTTCTCCGTATCTTGAACGATCAGTGAGACCCTCCGATTGGAGGGATCCAACGGATCGGGCTTCCGAAGCCGCTGGTCGCGAATCCGCGAACCTGCGAAATCTGATCCGGCCGCAGGCCTTCCATCTGCATGATTCTCCGGGTGGCATTCGCGCGGTCTGAGGAAAGCTTTCAGTTCGTATACGTGGCTGTCGGCGGATAAGGCTTCGGTCAAAAAACGTTCCCGCGGCGGGCTTTGTAAGCTCGATGCGCAGACCTTCGTCATGGAAACATCCGAAACAAGCCCACGGGAAAAGGACGCACGTTGAAGGCCATCGTGTAAGAAGCGAAAAAGTACAAATCCTTGCGGATGGCGCAAAGCAGGACTACGCCCCCAGAGAAATGCGTTTCAAATTAGTCTGGGGAGTTCAGAATTGAAACGATTCTAAATTTGGATGCGGCTGCCCAGTCGCCGGTCCAAATTGAATGCGGCGCTGATCAGTGCCAGATGCGTGAACGCTTGCGGAAAATTGCCCAGCGCTTCGCCTTGCGATCCGGTTTGCTCTGCGTAGAGCCCGAGATGGTTGGCATAACCCAGCATGCGCTCGAAGAGGAGCATGGCTTGATCGAGCTTTTCCGGGATGGTCTGGCTTGCGCGGGTGAGCGCCTCGACAAGCCAAAAGGAGCACATGTTGAAAGTGCCTTCCTCGCCCGGGAGTCCATCAATCCGAGGGTGCGGCGGGTAGCGAAACACCAGGCTGTCGCTGACGAGACCACCCTCGCTTGGGCTCTTCAGGATGGCATCTATGGTACTGAGCATGCGGGGATCGTTCGGAGCCATAAAAAAAACCAGTGGCATGATCAGAAGCGACGCATCCAAATCTTCACTTCCGTAGAATTGCGTAAACGCGCGACGTTTCTCGTTCCAGCCGAGCGTCATCACTTCCTCGTAGATGCGGTCGCGCTCCTGGATCCACTTCGCGCGGTTGGCGGGCAAAGCACGCTTGTCCGCGAGGCGAACGCCGCGATCGAGCGCAACCCAGTTCATGACTTTTGAAAAAACGAAATGCTCTTCGCGATTGCGCATCTCCCAGAGTCCGGCGTCAGGGCGCTGCCAGTTTTCGCAGATCCAGTCGAGGCGAGCGCGAATTCGTTTCCACGGATCGTAAGCGATAGGGCTGACGTACTTGTTGTAGAGGTAAAACGCATCCATGAACTCGCCATACACATCGAACTGGAACTGCGAGACGGCAGCATTGCCGATGCGTACCGGGCGAGACCCACGATACCCCTCCCAGTGGTCCAGATTTTGTTCGGGAATCTGGCAGTCGCCGTGGATGGTGAAGAGTACCGGAACAGGCTCGTTCGGGCGCAGGTGCTTGGAAGCGTGATTCTCAATCCAATTCATGAACCCCGCGGCCTCTTCATGAAAGCCGATGCGCAGGAACCCGTAGACGGTGAAAGCCGCGTCCCTAACCCAGGTGTAGCGATAATCCCAATTGCGAGTGCCGCCAATGACCTCAGGCAAGCTGGTCGTCGCGGCGGCAAGGATGGCTCCCGTGGGCTCGAAGGTGAGAAGTTTCAGTGCCAAGGCGGATCTTTCCACCTGCTCTCGCCAGCGTCCCTGGTAAGTGCAGGAAGAGAGCCAGTTGTGCCAGAACTTCACGGTGCTCTGGAAGAGCTCTTCGGCTTCCAGTTCGGGGGGCGGGCTGGGAACGGCGCTTTCCGGGCCGTGAGCCCTCAGCAGGAAGACTTGCGATTTGCCTTCCTCTAGCACGAATTCAGCGGTTACACCGCCCTCTCCGTCATGCCTTAGGGGCACAGCGGAAGAAAGCGTGAAGGCCAGGGTGGAGGTATGGAAGTTCGCGCCGTTGGCGTCCAGCAGCGTTTCGTGGCTCTCACGTCCGTAGTCGAAAGCGGGCCGGCAAATGAGCGAGGCGCGCACGGTACCCTTGACGCAGTGGATGCGGCGGCAAAGATGGCGATTCCACTGTGAATCCGCGGGAAGCCCCACCGGCATGAAATCTTCCAGTTCGGCAATTCCATCGGCAAGCAAGAATCGCGTCACGAGGATGTTTGTGGAAGGCCAATAGAACTGCTTATGCCGCACCTGATCGCCGATGGGGCAAATTTGGAAGCGGCCTCCCTTGTTGTCATCCAAGATTGCCCCAAAGATGCTTGGCGAATCGAAGTGGGGATAGCAATACCAATCGATCGAGCCGTTTATGCCGACCAGCGCAACCGTGCACATGTTGCCGATGATTCCGTAGTTCTCGATGGGCTGATAAGACATTGGTGTGTCCTTTCACAATGGCGGGGCTTCTCAGTTCCTTCGCGCCCTTTTCATGCAAGCTCCTGGCATCAGGCTGCGAGGCCGGTTGCCCATGGGATGTTATCGCGGATGCAGGGCTTGCGGTTGCGATTCCACGATTTGCGGCATACCTATAGGGTGGCTGGCGCAACATGCTGTTACCGAGCGAAGGTCCGGGCACTGACGTTATGCCGACGCCGCTTGGTGTTCGAGGAGCAGCCGACAAGGAGGCAATAACCGAAAATCTACCCAAACCCTTCCCTGTGACAAACTTATTGTAGGGGCGAAACACGCTCGCCGTGGATACCAACTTGCTCCTGACGGAGAAAGCGCGACTGCACACATCCGGCAGGCTTTGATTAGGGTGAACAGTCGAACAGACTGCTGACATCGCGCGTGATTGCCTCGGTGAAGGTCATTCGGATTCCGTGCTTCGGTCGCAGGATGACCATCGGGCGTGCTTCGATTATCTGGCCCGGAGCCAGACGGAGATCGTATTTTCTGAGCAGAACGCTCAGGATCATGAGGATTTGCAGCATGGCGTAGCTACCGCCGATGCAGCCCCGCGGCCCGGCTCCGAAAGGCAGATAGGTGAAAGGCGTGTGAAGCTTTTCATTCGCTTTGGTGAAGCGTTCTGGGTCGAAAGTCTCCGGGTTCTCCCAGTACCGAGGCGAATGGTGCGCGCCGTAAATGAACACAATGACCGTCGAGCCTCGGGGTATAGCAAGATCCCCTGCACGGTCGTCTGAGAGAGCCGTTCGGTCGACCATCCAAAACGGTGGGTAAAGGCGCAGCGCCTCCTGGATGACCTGGCCAGCGAACTCGAGCTGCGGAACGTCGGAGTAACCCAGAGGCGCTCCGTCCAGCACAGAATCGAACTCCTGCCGTAACCTTTCGAGACAATCCGGACGCGAGCTCAGCAGGTAGAGAAGCCACGACAAAGCATTCGACGATGTTTCATGGCCGGCGACCAGGAGTTGCATGCTCTCGCTCAGGACGAGCTCATCGCTCATGCCGTGGCCGTCGCTGTAGCGAGCGTCCATTAGAATCTGCAGCAAATCGTGGCCGGGCGCGCTCTGGCGTCGCTTCTTGATGTAGTCGAGCAGAATGCCGTCGGCGCGGGCGCGCATTTCCTCGTGTCTCCGTAGTTCGCCGGAAATGGTAAACCAGGGATTCAAGTACGGCTGTATGGTTTGACGAACCATAAATTCCTGGACGGTCGAGATAGTCCGGCTGATGAGGTCGATGTCTTCGTTCTTCAGACGGGCGCCAAACAGCGACCTGCCGACCATTCCGAAGGTAATTTTCATGAGGTGCGGGTAGATATCGACGGGGCCGATACGGGCTTGTCTGTCGAAATCCACCAGCGAATCCGCGAGGGAGTCCTGCATAATCGAGGACAGAACGTCCAGTTGTTTTCGATCGAAACCCTGCTGGATAAGGCGCCGTTGCGTGCGCCAGACTTCCCCGTGGCTGGTAAGAAGACCTTTACCCAGGAAGTGGCCCATCCGCTTCATTTGAATCTCGGATTTGTGGTAATTCTCCGAATTGTTCTTCAGCACGTGCTGAATGACGACGGGATTAGTGGTTACGATGGCCTCTCTGACGCCGCCAAAATAGAACCGGAATGTGTCGCCGAAGAGTTCGGTGTACTTTGTTAAAACCTGCGTGGGATTGAGGGCCATCCCGCGCGAATCTGCGAATGATCGCAATCGGGAAACGACGGGCACGGTTTGGGGCTGGGTCACGGATTACGCGCTCGACAAATAATTATCGTTTCCAAGCCGCTTCAAAAGTATCAAATGGTGCCGGATCGCGCGCCCCATTGTGGGGTGTTGCCGATAGGGAACACCATACTCGTCGGCGGTCTCCTTCACAATCCGAGTCAGCGAAGCATAGTGCGTGTGGCACACAAAAGGGCATAGATGATGGACGATATGATGGTTGAGCCCGCCCGCAAGCCAACCGACAAGCGGACTACTCGTGGCATAATCGGCCGTTGTTGCGAAGATGTGATAGACGCTGCTGTCAAACTCACTGCGGCTGGAGGGAAAGTAAGTGCTGTCCACCGTGTGTGTGGTCTGAAAAACCAGCGAAACCGACAAACCGACGATCACGTGGGTCAGCAGGAAAGCCAAAGCGACCAGAAGAAGCGGATTACCCAGTAACACGACCGGCAAAATAAGCATGTAGGTGATGTACAATCCTTTACCCGCAAAAAGGATGGCGTATTCTCTTACCGGATGTTTGGTTCGTTTCAGATATTCGTGGGACGGGAAGAAAAAGCACTCAAAGTCCCTTAGAAAAACATAATCGAGAGAAAACAGCGCGTAAAAGAACAGTGCGTAGATATGCTGGAACCGCTGCAAGCGGGCACGAGGTTCGTGGGGCGTAAACCGAAAGATGCGGCGTCCCGTAAGCGCGTCGTCTTCACCGTGGAGATTGATGCAGGCGTGGTGGCCTCGATGATGGAGAATCCGCCACATGTAGGAGTTGATCCCACAGACATCGAAAACGTAGTTCAGGGCTTTGTTTACAGCCCGCACCGACGAGATGGCATTGTGGTTGCTGTCATGCGCGATGTTCAGCAGCAGGAATGTCTGGGCCAGGCCATTCAAAAGATAAAGGGCGACAAACTTCCATGAATCCAGATTCAGCGCGTAGAGAGCAATCCAGCTGCCCGCCAGCACCGCTAAACCCACGGCGATTTTGACCCACATGGTGCGGTCGGCTTTGGGTGAAATGTTGCCGTCGGAAAAGAAATTGTCGAGGCGGCGACGTAAGACTCTTGGGAAGGAAGACAGATCCACCGCGTCGCCAACGGAGAACCGTGGCGATGTCTCAGATGGAGAAAGACCATCCATGTCCGGCTTCCGACTGATAATCGCCTCTGTCACGGACGCCACTGGCGCTTCCGCCTTGATGGCCGAATGAACATCATGCTAGCTCGAAATCTTAAGCCAAATCAAGGAGATTCAGATTCCACGCGGGGCGCAGGTTTCCGGAAGCGAACATCACCAGTGTGCACGAAATTTGTGGGCGCAGGTAACCTTCTCTCTTTTTTTTGACCTTAATCTGAATGTTGTATATCATTCAGCACTCGGTCCTTCGAACGAGGTTAACGCGGCCTTTGAGGCGGCCCTCGGTCCGCTCAGGAGCGGTTTCATGCACTCCTCACGGCCGATGTGCGACGACGCTCTCGGGCCTAGTGACCAGGGTTAATCTTGCTCGCCGACAAAGCCTCGGCATGTTCCACTCTAGATGGATAAAGGAAGGTTCTCGGACGACTGGGCCGGAGCAGTTCGCTCTACATGCTCGAGGCCGTACCGCCGCCATGAGTACAAATCATCTATGACAGTGTCGATTCTAGACAAGCTGGATCGTCTAGCGGATGAGCACCCGCACAAACTTCTCTACTCGTACATCGACCTGAACGGCAATCAGATCGAAAGCTACTCATACGAAAGGTTTCTCCAGCGGACGAAGGCGATCGCCGGACATTTGCGGAAGGAGTATCGTTTCGCGGCGCAAGACCGGGTTCTGCTCGCCTACCCCCCGGGCCTCGAAATGATCTGCGCGTTTTTTGGCTCCGTGCGCGCGGGATTGATCCCCGTTCCAGTTTATCCCCCCAGTTCTCATGGCTTCCAGGGCGCGATGTACAAAATGGTCCACATCGCAAAGGATTGCCAGGCGGCCGGTATTTTGACGAGCAAAGACTACCACGGATCCTTGAGGACGAATCTCGCCAGAAGCGGGGTGTCGGCATCCGAAGTGGATGTCGACTACATTTCCGGTCTCCAATGGATTGCGACTGAAGACATCGTCGATGCGAGTTCAGACGAAGCTTTCAACGGTGCTTCGAAGCTTCTGTTTCTGCAATACACGTCGGGATCGACGAGGGATCCCAAAGGCGTAATGGTCACGCACGAGAACATACTGCATAACTGTCCGCTCGTGATCGACCATCACGCACCGGTAGTCGTATCCTGGCTTCCCCAGTATCACGATATGGGGCTTATCGGATGCTACCTTTATCCCGCGCTGAAAGGCGGCACCACTTACGGCTTCGCTGCCACGGACTTCATTCAACGCCCGGCCCTGTGGTTTGACACGATAAAAACGTATGGGGCCAGCGCATCGGCAGCGCCAAACTTTGCTTACGACTATTGCCTGCGCGCTGGGCGGCTCTCGAAGGAGAGTCTTGAAAATTGCGATCTCAGTTCGCTCAGGTTGCTGATGGCAGCCGCGGAGCCGATCAAACCCGGTACCTACACGCGGTTTCTGCAGACATTTCAGCCCTATGGTCTTAAGTCGGAGAGTTTTTTTGTGGCGTACGGGCTGGCTGAGAATACTCTGGCGGTTTCCCTCGGTGGCCGTAATATCATTTCAGTAAACAAGAACGCCATCGCGCTGGGGAAGGCCCGCATTACCGCCGAGATTTCCGAAGTCGGCGCGGCCACGCAGATTGTCAGTTGTGGAACTCCGCTACCGGGTCTCACCGTAAAGATCGTGGATCCGGAGAAGCACCTCGCTCTGGAGCCGGGTCATATCGGCGAGATTTGGGTCGCTGGAGGAAGTAAGTGCCTTGGGTATTGGAATAACCCGGAACTGGTGCTTAAGATGTTTCATGCCCGGCTGGTGGACGATAGCCCCGATGACGATGGCTATCTTCGGACCGGCGACATGGGTTTCTTCCACAACGGCGAACTTTTCGTTTGCGGCCGCATTAAAGACATGATTATCGTCCGCGGCCAAAACTATTATCCGCAGGATATCGAGGAAGTGGTGGAGAAGGCATCCGGCCTCATTCGGATCAATTGCGTTGCCGCGTTCCAGATTCACGAAGACAGCGAGCCGGCGCTGGCGGTGGTGGCCGAAGTGAAAAATCCTAAAGCGCTCCCGGAAGCGCTCAAGACTGCCGCCGCGGTGCGGAATTACCTCAACGTGGAAGTGGGGCGGATTTCCTTTATAGCGCCCCGTGCGATACCGAGAACGAGTTCGGGCAAGATCATGCGCCATAAAACCAAGCAGATGTGGCTGGATGGTGAGTTTACCGTTCTGTCGGAATTTGCGCGGGAAAAACACGGCGGCCCTGCAACTTCGGGTGCGGAAAGCCAGTCGGCTTTCGACATCTTGAAGGCCCGCTACAACCTGACCGGCGCGGAATCGTACAACCTGATCGAAGCGGGGCTGGATTCCCTGGATCTGGTTGCGTTCATGCACGAGATCAAGGAACTTTTGAAGGATAAAGGGGCCGGTATGCTGGCGCGGCAGGTAGATACCAGTCTCATCCAGCGTGTCAGCGTAGCCGACCTGTTTCGCCTGGCCGAACAGTTGGAGCGTGCTCCCGAAGAAGCGCTGGTTCTGCTGCGGCATTCCCTGGCGGCTTTCCGTGAAGAGCAGCGCGCGGCGGAAAAGCTGATGATGAGCAACGACCGGAAGCTTATCTTCAAGCCTCCGGTGCAGGCGTTAGTGCCCGAGACACCGATCCTGAATCGTGTGTTGCTCACGGGTGGCACCGGCTTCATCGGACCGTTCCTGGTGAAAAGTCTGCTGGAACAGACGCGCGCGAACATCTATGTTCTGGTCAGGTCTTCCGACGAGAATCAAGGCAGGCAAAGACTGCGGGCGGCGATGGAATCGATGGGACCCTGCGCGGCCGGGCTGACGCAGATGTTCGAGGCTCGCGTGATTCCCGTTTGTGGGGATCTCGGGCAGCCAAGCCTGGGCCTGACACAGGACGTGTGGAATCTGCTCGCAAATGAAATGGACACGGTGTTCCATAATGGCGCAACCGTAAACTACCTGTTCAACTACGACCGGATGCGTGACGCAAACGTGCTGGGAACGAATGAGGTCCTAAGACTGGCGTTCGAAGGACGGCCCAAGAGCTTCAATAACGTTTCCACTACCTTCGTGTTTGGCTGGGCGGTTAAGAAAGTCCTGTATGAAACCGATCTGAACGAGAACATGGAGCTTCTCGATTTTGGATACAGCCAGTCCAAATGGGTAGCGGAACAGCTGGTTGTCGAGGCGCGCAGCCAGGGACTTGCCACGCGGATTTTTCGGCCCGCTCTGGTTAGTCCCTCCGTTGCGGGCGGCGGCAATAACTTCGATATAGCCGTTCGTTTAGTTGCATTCATGGTGAATCACGGCATTGGAGTGGATGCTTTGAACCAGGTCAGTTTCGTTCCTGCAGACATCGTGGCTAACAATATCGTTGCGATTTCCACCACTCCTGGCACGGCTAATAAGACTTACCATGTTACGCGGGACGACTACGCGAACATGCTGGATATTACCGCACTGATCACAAAGGCGACCGGCCGGCAATTCGAGATCTTTAGTCTTCCCGACTTCGTTCCCGAGCTTATCAGGAGATGCAGGAAGGAAGATCTGCTCTATCCACTGCTGGACTTTCTGGTGGGCTCGGTAGACAACATCTCCGCGATGGAGTTCAAACGCTATGACAGTTCCTGCTATCAAACGGCTCGGAACGCTTCCGCATGGGGCCAGGCGGATCCGTCTCTCGAAGATACGGTCAACGGCATCCTGAGATTCATGCAGCGGAAGGGAATCATCTCGGTTACGGCTCGTTAGTTCAAGGCCGTGGCCACCTGTCGGTAGGCATTTCACCTGCCGTCCGACCACTCGTTTGAGCAAGGAAGGGCGGCGATCCGAGATCTAAACCGTCACTGCTTCCGAAACACCATGTTCTCGCTTACCTGTTGACCGGTTTCCAGCACGCCTGTCGTGGTTAGTGTCATCTGCTGTCCATCGGCGGAAACCACCCACCGATCCCTTTGAGCAACTTGATCGTCGCGCCGGTAAATCGAATCGACTGTGTGGGCATCGACAAGTTCGAGCTTCACGGCATCGTTCCTGGAGTTTTTCAGTCTATATTCCTTGCCGTCAAAACGGGCGCTGTAGCTGAACTCACCCGAGAAACGGACCCCTTCCGCTCCGTCTGCCTCGATCTTTAGCCCCAACCCTTGCTGTAAGCGGGTCTTACTGAGATCCTGCGTCCACTCACCGGCGAATAGGTTATCGGCGACCTTCGCGCCTCCGCTTCGCGTCCAAACGCTGATCCGGTTGGCACGGCCTTTCTCTAAAGTCGTGATCGTTAACTCTTTACCATCACTCGAAACTTTGTCTCGAACCGTCGCCACGACAGATCCATCCTTCTTCTCTTTGACTTCAGCTTGATGCTTATCGATCCTTCGCAACTCGACTCGATTAAACGCTGGATTGCCTGGGACGGACGTTTCATGTCCGCCCCATTTCGCCGTGAAATCGACGTTGGTATCGCCTGAAATCACCACGTGCACTCCATCGTGTAGAGGTGTGATGGAGAGCTTGTTGGGAGGGTTCAGGGCAGACTGTGCCGAGACGAGCGTCCAGGAGCCAATGCGGGGGTCTGCGGCGCTAAGTTGAAGGGCGGCAAGCAGCCCGAGCAACGCGAGTTTGAGCATTGGTTCTCCTCAATCGATGGATGTTTCAACCAATCTTTGCAAATTCAAATGGAAGCGTAAACTGTAAGATTATCCCTTACCACCATACAAAACCGGTCCACTCCGGGAAGTCCGAACGCAGCCTACGAATGAGAGTTGAACGCCCAACCAGCCTGGATCCGATCGAGTCGCGCTAAGCGACTGCGGAGGAGCCGATAGAACACGGGAGGTGAGTATCCTTCTTGGTAACGATTTTGCGTGAGATCATGAATCTCATGCGCCATTTCTGGCTAGCCGGGGTAGTCCTTGCCGCCGTCCTTGCGCTTCTCCCATTTTCTTTTCACGCCGAGCGCCATCTGGAGACTGCAACCCGCGTCGAAGGTAGCCAAGCGGCCAGTGTTGCGCGGGAGTTGGCCTGTCGTTTTCGTTCGCCATTCGTTGACCGCGTGGTCCTGGTGATTCAGGGACTCCCGGCTGCGGATTCGGAGGAGGGTGAGCAAGCGTTAGCAACAATTGCCGAGGGACTGAGAGAGGAACCCGGCGTGTCCGGAGTGGTTTCCTATCGCGATTTGCGCGATCCGATTTTCCTAGCCAGAGGAGGAGGAACCTTTGTTCTGGTGGGACTCGTGTCGACCGAGGGTCCTACAGAGTCGCTCGTCCCCAAGCTTCACGAGCGGGTGAACTCTTTTCAAAACCAATTGCGTGGCCGTTACCCTGCGGCGAAGCTCGAATTGACGGGCGAGACGCCGCTTAATTTCGACATTCGGAAAGCTAGCGCCGATGATGTGCAACACGGCGAAAGTCTCGTGATTCCTGCGACACTTGCACTTCTGCTGGTGGCGTTCGGAAGCTTGGTGGCAGCCGTGATTCCATTGGCCGTTGGCCAGCTTGCTATCGCAACCACTCTGGCGATTGCAGGATTCCTGGCCCTGCGTTGGCACTTGTCCATTCTGGTTCAGAATTTGGCCACGATGCTGGGGCTAGGCTTGGGGATCGATTACGCGCTCCTCATGGTCAGCCGCTTCCGGGAAGCGATTTCCGACGGGCACAATGGACTCAAAGCCTCGGTCATCGCGACGCGTCAGGCAAGTCGTACGCTCCTGATTTCAGCCTCCACGGTAGCCATCGGATTTCTAGCCCTTTTGACGGTTCCCATCAGCGAAGTCCGTTCCATCGGTGTGGCGGGATTCCTGGTGGCGTTCATGAGTGTGTTGCTTGCAACTACCCTCGTTCCGGCAGTGCTGGCAATACTCGGTCCGCGGATTGATGCCGGCCGGCTGCCTTTTGCCGCGAGCTTGGATGCGCATCGAGCCGCTCGCAAGGGAACCCGCTGGAGGCAGTGGGGGAAAGTGATTGTCGCCCATCCCTGGCGTGCCATCTTTCTGGCGGGCGCCCCCTTGTTTCTGCTCGCCTCGCAGGCCGCACGGCTCGATACCAGTGTTCCCAGAGGGGATTGGCTTCCACCAGCGGCGGAATCGGTTCACGCGCTTCACACCTTGGAACAGATGGACCGGGCTGGCGTTGTTCAATCGTTGCGCGTGATTGTCGAACTTCCAACCGATTCCATCGCGCAAACGGACTCGGCGTGGAATACAATTGATCGTCTCACTCAGAGGCTCGCGAGCGACCCTCGCGCCGACCGCGTGATCTCTATCACAACGATCGCGGAGAGCAACCGTTCCTTCCTCAACAACCTCTCGCGCGAGACGCGTCGAACGTTCCTGAGTGGCGACGGACGGGCGGCGCTTCTTGAGGTGTTACCCGCGGCTTCCGTTTCTCTGAGCGATCAAGTCAACTGGGTGCGGGAGCTGCGGAATGCCGGCGCGGGCGTTCTCACGGGAATACCCGGCGCCACGCTACGCATTGGAGGCATCCCGGCACTAAATGCCGATTATCAGACTATTGTCAGGGACCGGTTTGCTTCGGTAATGGTGTTGGTAGTGGTGGGGACGCTCCTGGCACTTCTTGGCGGGTTCCGATCGCTTTTCGCCGCCGTGAAGGCCATCGCTCTTAACTTGCTCTCGGTTGCGGCCTCGTTCGGTGCATTGGTTTTAGTCTTTCAGGACGGACACGGAAGTAGCCTCCTGGGAGTTCGTGGGGGGACGGGCAGCGTGTTCCCCATCGTGCCAATCGTCGCTTTTGCCATCGTCTTCGGACTGAGCATGGATTACGAGGTATTTTTGGTCGCCCGGGTCCTCGAAGCAAGGAGGAGCGGCCTGACTGAAATGGAGGCAATCCCCGAGGGGCTAGCCAGAACCGCAGGCCTGATCACAAGTGCAGCCGCGATCATGATTGTGGTATTCGCCGGATTCACCTTCGGAAACTTCCTGGTAGTTAAGATGATCGGATTTACCTTGGCGGTAGCCGTGTTTATTGACGCGACATTAGTTCGCATTGTAATCGGCCCCGCACTTCTTCGTATTGCCGGCGATTGGAACTGGTGGCCTGGAAGCTCGGCGACCATCACCCGAAGTGCGAAGCTACAATAGGTGATCCTTCGCTCCCAAAAAAAGCAACTGTTCGGAAAACCCATCTGCCTCGGCATGCGTCGGGAAGAAGGAGGGCTGCGTCAGCGCGGACGCTCAACAAGGAATTACAGGCACTCCGGCAAGTGATGAAACGGCACAAGCTCTGGGCGAACCTTCAAGTCGACGTGAGGTTCGAGCGGGAATACAACGACATCGGCCAAGCCTTGAGCCGTGAGGAAGACAAACCGCTATTCGCCGCCTGTTCCTCGAATCCCCTGCTCAACGCGGTTGTGATGCTCGCGGCCAATCAACGGAGTACACGGAAAAAATTCTATGTAGGCCCGGCTCGCATTGACGGAATGTTCCTCGGATATTATTTCCAACGTTTTCGGGCCTGACATTGCATTTTCGACTACGGAATTGTCGCCTTCACCTCTGCTGTGCTTGTGCTTTCTTGTCCGGCTGAGTTCACGGTGGTCACTTTGTAGTAGTACGTCGTGCCAGACTGCACCGCCCCATCCGTGTACTGGAGGCCGGAGAGCGGCGACGCTACCAACTGGGCAAACCCGCTTCCAGACGTCGTCGAACGGTACACGTAGTACCCGATGATCCCGGTCGAGCTGCTTGCACCCCAGGTCAATGCAACAGAATGAACGGTTGCGGAGACACCAGTCCCTGTCACAGTGATTGTCGCTGGTGAATTCGTCGCATTGCTTGAAATTTTGACCGTGCCGCTCTGCTTGGACGCTGTCTTAGGCTCGTAAATTACGTTTAACGTTGCACTCTGTCCGGCCGCCAGCGTCACGCCATCCACGCCGCCGCTCGTCGTGAAATCCGCGTCGGACACGGTAATCCCAGATACGGTCACGCCTGAATTCCCTGTGTTTATCAAAATCGCCGTCAACAGATGAGTCTTTCCGACCATCTCGCTCCCAAAATCCAGACTCGTTGGTGTGGCCGTGATGGCTCGGGCGGCCACAATCCCGTTCCCGCTGATGGCTATGACTAGCGGTACATTCGGGCTGCCCATGGATACAGTAAGGCTCCCCATAACGTACCCCGTGACGCTCGGTGTAAAGGCCAGATTGAGATGCGTTGTCGCCCCCGCCGTCAGCCTCAGTGGCAGAGTCAGCCCGCTCGTATGAAATTGGGACCCGGGTAGACTTATGCTCGTTCTCGTGATGAGCACGGTCTGCGAACTTGCGTTCTTTAATTGAATGGTCTGCGAGTTGGTGGTCCCCACCGTAACACCCCCGAACCAAACGCTGCCCGGTGTCGCCGTCAACGCCGAGGCTACACCCGTTCCGCTCAGAGGGTATTTCACCGTGCCGAACAGGGCGTTACTGGTGATGTTGAACGTTCCGGACGCTGCGCCGCCGCTCGTCGGCGTAAACGTTGCTGTGACCGTCACACTAGCTCCCGCCGCCAAGGTCTTCGGTGTCGTCAGCCCCGTGACGCTGAACTCCGCCCCAGACACCGACGTCCCGGAGATAGACACGCTGGCCGACCCAGTATTCGTGATTGTGACCGTAATAGTCTGCCTCGATTCCAGCTCCACGCTACCAAAACTCGCCGATGCTGGTGTGAATGTCAGTGTGCCCATTGCGGGAGAGGCCGCAAGGAGTGTGGATGCGCCTGCCGTTGCCATTCCAATCGTGCCGACTAGGCACGTTGTTACAAGGGCAGCCGCCCTTGCCGCACGCAACGCCGTACTCTGCAGAATTTGTCGTGGATAGAAAGTTGGCCGGTACAAATTCATAGCCGTCTTAGGCTACTGGCTCATAGCGACGGCCAACCACTGTACAGGAGGGTAAATTGGGACAGTACCGGTATTAGCGCTTACGGGAGAGGTAGACCTGTACTAAAGGACAGGGGTAGTACCTGATAAGTACCTCCTCTTCGACCCGTCCCTGGTGCCAGAAACGTGTCCAGACTGATTTATTGATTCCAGAGAGCTTATCAAACGAGTTTCTGGAAAGCACGGACCCCCTCCTGCGACGGGGGTCGCTGGTGCCAGAAACTTGTCTTGAGCTCCGAATTGTTTGCATATTGATCGGGGATCCGGCTCTGCAAGCTAAGGCGAAATGACATTGGTGCTTCGTGCCCGATGGAGAGCATGGCTCCGGTACTGGCGATCGCTGCCATGGTGGCAAGCGCCGTCCCTGGGATGGCTCTTTGACCCCGTGGGGAGTTTTTCCAAACCTTTCGTCCCCGGGCCGAACCCGATCCTAATTTCGTATTCAGGAGAAAGAGATGGAGACAGCGAAGAAGTTGTGGCAAAACCGAAAGGAGAAGAAAGAGTGGAACTGGCGCTTGCAATCGGAGGACCCGGGTCTGGAGGTAGTCCATCCGCATGCGGCGGGCATTGCTATGGGCAACGGTGCCCAGTACGTAGCCGTACGTCCCGACCGCGATCCGCAACCCGCCGGACGAGCGGCGAAACTCCCCAATCTTGCCATGGCATTCTGCGGCAGAGCTTGAGTCGCAACTGAGAAGCCTCGGCTTAAAAAGGGATTCTCAACCCGAACTCTAACCGAGTTTGGGCGAGAGCCGCTGCTTCTTTTTCTCAAGTTTCAACTAAATGTGGGTCATCCTCTGACACATTCGCAGACCGTTACTTCAATTTCGCGTCAAAAGAGAATGCATACGAAGGGGGGACTGGTGAATCTAATGAAGCATGAAAACACGAGCGAGTTTGGTGGGGTTTATTGCCGTTGTGCAAGTAATTCTCTTTCTGACGCATTTGGTTTTATATGAGACGTGGACGTTTTCGACGTCGGGCAACGGGGTCGCGGAGTCGCCGTGGCTGAAAATCGTTCTCGAGATTTTGTCGCTGAGCTATCTTGTGGCATCGCTGCTGGCTTGGCGATACGCCGGAGGGGCGGTACGAACGATTTACAAAGTAGCCGCCGTATGGCTTGGTCTTCTTAGCTTCTTGTTTGTCGCTGCGCTTTTTTCCTGGGTTGCTTTTGGGGTGGCACGAGTGGCTGGGTTGCATGCGAACTTTCACGTGATGGTGAAGGTGTTGTTTGGTACGGCCGCCGCGGCGGGTATCTATGGTGTCTTTAACCCAAGCTGGACGCGCATCACGCGAACCACTGTGCGGCTGGCGAACTTGCCGGAAGCGTGGAGCGGACGAAAGGCGGCCCTCATCAGCGACTTGCATCTGGGGCACGTGCGAAACGGCAGCTTTTTGCGGCGAATCGTGGCGGACGTGCTGAAAGAGAAGCCAGACGCAATTTTTATCGCGGGCGATTTGTACGACGGCACGGCGATCAATGCGAAGCGCGCAGGGGAGCCGCTTAGCCAATTGACGGCGCCGCACGGAGTCTATTTCGTGGCGGGAAACCACGAACAATTCAGTGACCATAACAAGTATCTGCACGCGGTGGAGGCCGCGGGTGTGCGCGTCTTGCAAAACGAAAAAGTAGAAGCTGCCGGGTTGCAGATCATTGGCGTGTCTTACCGACATGCCTCGCATACCGCGCATTTTGCGTCGGTGCTGAAGGGCATTGATCTAGACCGCGGGCGCGCGAGTATTTTGCTCACGCACGCGCCGGATCATCCGCAAGTGGCGGAAGCAACGGGTGTTTCGCTGCAGCTTTCTGGCCACACACATGTGGGACAGTTCATTCCGTGGAGCTGGGTGGTGCGGCGGATTTATCGTCGGTTTGTATATGGGCTGAGCCGCGTCGGCAAAATGCAAGTTTTCACGTCGAGCGGCGCGGGGACCTGGGGACCGCCGCTACGGCTGGGATCGAATCCAGAAATTGTCGTTCTGCAGTTCGAGTGAGGTAGGCGAGCACCGTTGGTCTATCGGACGAATGAAGTTTTGTCACGGCGCCCGTCCCGGTAATGCGATTTACAGGAGTTAGGGAACGAACGAGCTTCCTCACTCTGTGTTTTCCCCGCCCTGTGCCCGCCACTATTTTCCTTCCGTTTCCCGGCCCGGTCCTCGCGGACCTTTGATCGGCAACCGCACCAGAAACCGCGTATCTCCCGGCTTCGATTTCAATTCGATTGCTCCGTGATGTTTTCTGATGATTCGCATCGCCGTGTCCAGGCCGAGCCCCGTGCCTTCCCCCACCTTCTTCGTGGTAAAAAACGGGTCAAAGATCCTCGACTGAATCGCCGCCGGCACTCCTGCTCCGTTATCCCCAATTTCTACGATCGCGTTATCCAGCTCTCGCGCAGTTCGTATCCGCAGCTCCCCTTTCCCATGCATGGCATCGATGGCGTTGTCGATCAGGTTCGTCCACACCTGGTTCAACTCGCTTCCATACCCGCATACGCGCGGCAGCTCCGGATCGTATTCCCGGGCAACCGTCACACCTACCTTCAGCCGGTGTGCAAAAATCTTCAGCGTGTTTTCCAGATCCTCTTTCAGATCCACTTCTTGGATCGGCGACTGGTCCATGTACGAATAGCGCTTGATTGCCGTGACTAGGTCGCTGATCCGCCGGGTGCTGTTGTCAATCTCCTGTATCAATCCGAAAATTGTGATGACCGCCGCCACCCGCTTCAAGCCTGGCCCCACCAGCGCCGTTCCCAGTAGTCCCTTCAATTCATCCAGCTTCTCCGTTTTCGCTCCGGCTTCCGCCAAAATCGGTGCAATCTTCCACGCTTCCCCAACGCCGTGCCGTTCCAGCCATGCGGTAATCTGCTCTTCCCTGTCGCTCAGTTCCAGTGGATCTTCCGACGGACCCGCGCGCGACGCTGCTTTTTCCGCCGATTTCTTCTCCAGCATTAAGATCGCTTCGCGCTGTGTCTGGCTTAGCGGATGCTCCAGGAATTTCAAGCTCGCGGTGCGCACATCTTCCATCGCTTCCGTCAGATTCAAAGCCGCACGCCTTGCCGCGGTCGCCGGATTGTTCAGTTCGTGGGCCAGCCCCGCCGACAGCTTCCCCAAAGCCATTAACTTATCCTGCTGCGTGTCTATTCGGGCCGTTTCGCGGATGCGGTCAGACATCAGCCCCACCAGCCGTTGCCCGAGCACCGGCACGCGTTGCAACATGTCCGGAAAGTGTTTCTTGTGCAGGCGGAGCACTCGCGATGGCATCGCCGCCCGCGCTATGCCCCGAAATTCCTTCAGCCGCGAAAACGGTAGCAGTCCTGTCACTTCCCCTGCCTCTGCGATCAGCACTGTCGCGCCCGGCGTGTCCTTACGCTCGAACTGGAGTTCTCCCTCCAGCAACACCACCAAATATTCGACCGGATCCCCCGGCTTCCCGTAAATCTCTCCTGCACGGAAGTGCACCTCGTCCATCCGTTGCGCCACCCATTCCAACTCTTCCTCCGGCAAATCGCTGAACACATCGATCTTCCGCAGCTCTGCCGCGAACCGTACCGCCTGGTTATTTACTGTCGCTTCGCTCATCTCACACCGCGCTCAGGTACTGGTGCACGAATTGCACCGCGTTCGCGCCCTCGCCTACACCGCTCGCTACACGTTTCACCGATCTGTATCGCACATCCCCAGCCAGAAAAATCCCCGGCACGCTCGCCTCCAGCAGCCATGGATCACGCTCCAGCGGCCAGCTGTTCGGCGGCTTCCCGTCGCGCATCAGGTCCGGTCCGCTCAGCAGAAATCCCTTCTCCTCCCGCTCCAACACACCTGTCAGCCATTCAGTCCCCGGCATCGCTCCAATAAAAATGAACAGCGAATTTGCTGCCACTTTATTCGTTTCCTTGCTCGTCGCGCAATAGATCGAAACCGCTTCCAGATGTTCCTCGCCGAACACCTCCACCACCTGGCTGTTCAATTCCACTGCAATGTTGCTCGTCTGCTGGATCTGCTCTACAAGGTATTGCGACATCCCCGCCGCCAGCGAATTTCCTCTCACCAACATCACCACTCGCCTGGCGTGCTGTGCGAAAAATACGGCCGCTTGCCCCGCCGAGTTCGCTCCTCCCACGATATAAATCTCCTCGCCTTTACACGACACCGCTTCCGTCATTGCCGCGCCGTAATATACTCCTGCCCCTTGCACACGCTCGATTCCCGGTACATCCAGTTTGCGGTAAGAGACCCCCGTTGCAATCAGCACCGCCTTCGCACCGATCTCCGTCCCGTCGGTCAGCGTCACAAATTTTGTTCCCGCCTCCACGCGTAGCTTCGTCGCCTCCTGCGGCGCCAATATCTCCACGCCAAACCGTTTTGCCTGCGCCACGGCCCGCCGCGCCAGGTCCGCTCCACTCAATCCTGACGGAAATCCCAGATAGTTTTCGATTCGAGAACTCATCCCCGCCTGTCCGCCGGGCGCCTCCCGCTCGATCATCACCGTCTTCAACCCTTCCGAAGCACCGTACACCGCCGCCGCCAATCCCGCCGGCCCGCCCCCCACAATCAGTAGGTCATAGAACGATGTCTCCGCGCGCGTGCGCAATCCCAGCCGCTCGGCAATCTCCGCTGTCGAAGGGTCCGACAAAAATGTTCCGTCAGCAAACAGCAACGCGGGGAGTTTCGCTGCCTCTCCGCCGGCAATCCCAATCGCTGATCGAGTCTCCGCACTGTTCGCCGCCGTTTCCACGTCCAGCCAGTGATAGGGTACCTGCTGCCTCGCCAGAAAATCCCGTACCATGTACGAGCGCGGCGACCACCGGTGCCCCAGCACCCGCACTCCATCAAACGGCGGCCGGAACGTCGCCTGCCAATCTTCCAGCAAATCATCCAGCACCGGATACAGTTGTTGCTCCGGGGGATCCCACGGCTTCAACAAATAATGGTGAATCCTTGCCTGATTGATCGCCTGAATCGCCGCATCCGTATCCGCATACGCGGTCAACAGCACGCGCCGCGCCTCCGGGTACAGCTCGATAGCTTTGCTGATAAACTCAACACCATTCATCTCCGGCATCCTTTGGTCCGCCAGTAGCAGCCCCACCGCTTCATTCCGCTTCTTCAACCCGTGCAGCGCTTGCAGCGCGCTCGCCCCCGAATCCGCGCGCAACACGCGGTAGCGCTCCGCATAGCGCTTTCGCAGGTCGCGCTCCACCGCCCGCAATACCTCCGCATCATCATCCACAGTCATCAGTACTGGTTTCGCCATGGCTTCTCTTCATCCCCATCCATTTTCGCAAACTATCCAATTAGACTTGTTTCCGAATTGGATGCGTAACCTCCTTTATCGTCACTTCTCAATCGCACCAATGACCCCTTGTCCACCATCGCGAGCGTCGTGTTCATAGAAGAAGCCCTATTGACTGATGTAAACGGAACAGAAACGGATGACCTAGACTTTGACCTACCGGCTCATAACCTGTGCGCCCGCACCGAACGCTGTCAGAGGCTTCCCCCTATTTGTCCCGTAACCCGACGCAATTTAAAAGAGCGCCCTTTTGGACTAGGGTTTCGAGTGTTCGGCTCAACCCTCCCAGAAAGGACACCCTTTTATGACTAGCACTAAATATATCGGTATGGATGTGCACAAGGAAAGCGTTTCGAATGCGGTCAGGAATTCTGCCGGCAAGATCGTGATGGAATGCGTCATCGAAACGAAAGCCAGCATGATTCTGCAGTTTATCGACGGGCTGCGCGGAGATTTGCAGGTCACCTTGAAAAAGGTACCTCGGCCGCCTGGTTATGCGACCTATTGAAACCGCAGGTTTCGTGGGACACGCGCATGCTCCCGTCATCAGAGTGCTGAGTCTTTAGCCATCCGGAAATCTGTTGGGGCGACCAGTCCAGGATCAGTTTACTCGCAACGATGTCCCGCAACTTGCGGTTCACGGCAAGTAGACACCTCTTCGACCGCAAGGCAGAGTTCCAGGCTCGGTCATCTGCGGCGTGAGCGCGGTAGGCAGAACGGCCCCATGACGGGTGACCTCCCGACTCACCGTGGAAACGGCTCGATCCAGATGTCTGGCGATCTCACGAAACGTCGAACCGGAAGCGATCCCGCGCGAGATGTCTTCTCGCTCAGAGAGAGTGAGTGCTAGCCGCGAGCGACGACGGGCGACGGGAGGAATCCCTCCGCGAGGCAACAACAAACAGCGAATGGAGCTATGTGGCTTGTCAAAGGCGCGCCCAATCTCAGCAGCGACTGTCCCACCTTCCAGCGACTCCAGATGTCACGCTTCTCGATCGCAGAAAGTCCAAACCGTTTCCCTGGCCTCATACAACACCACCCTTAGAGAGCAGACTTGTATCAGATGGTGTTGCATCGACCTATCGAATGCACCGCTCTTATCCGGACAAATGTTTTCATGTGCCCTATTGTCAGGATCAGCGCAACCCGTTCCGAATGGCTTGCGTCTATACGCAATTCCGTATATTTTCACACAGGAAAGTCCGGGGTAGCCGCCCATCCCGGGCTCTGCGACAAGGGGTCCTTACAATTATGTACTTCCGAAGACTCGCTGGGTACTCGTTCTAGGCCCCAAATCTTGCCCCCTGCCCGCTTCGGGAAGAAGGATGGGGCGGAACCAAGAAGTTGTTGCCCCGCCCCTTCGCTATTCACCTCCGCTATTTATTGAGCCGAAGCACCCGCAGCCCGTTCTGCGATTTTTGCCTCGACCAAGTGCCGGATCAAACGCCGATTGCGCTCTGCGAACGCGAGTTTATCTGCAAGGCAGGTTTCCAAGAGTACCCCCACACCGTGATGACCTGCCAAGTCCGCCGCGGCAACTAAGACTTCGTACTCGGCCATTCGAAGGTGTGCGAGGTGATTCAGTTTTGCCAATACAAAGAGGCGTTTGGCGACCGGGGATTGGATTTCCGCCACTTCCTTCCGGAAATCCTCGAGAAACGTTTCTTGCAGCTTTCCAGTGGATGTTCCCGGCTTCTCGCCGAGAATACGGAAGCATTCGTCGAGTTTGGCGAGAATCTGTTTGGATACGAATGCCCGTCCGTCTATCGCCTCCTTGATCTGTGGGTCTTCGGCGTGGTTGCCTATCTCTTGATATATCTCCGATTGGCGCTCGGTCCTGTTTCGCACATTGCTAAGCAGCATTAAAAAAACTTCTTTAGGGTTTCTTGCTGGCATCTTGTACCTCCTGCGGTAAGTTTTGGGTGGGCGGGGGTATTTTGTTTAGTTACGCTGCCGCGCACAACGTGTCAAGCTGTCAAAAGTCTCTAGGATGCTTGACCTACCAGACCGAGTCAGGATCTTAACGAACGTGCCCATCATCGACACGAACAAATCGAAGTAGCGTCCATGATCCACTCGGTAGTCGCCATACGTCCTGAGTGAAGTAACGTGCGTTTTGAATGTCAGTGCCTGGTTTGTCCTGCCAGCTCAACCGGTCGATGCAACACCATCTAATCAGTTGATCCGACCATACTTCACCCTGGAGAACCGATCTGTTTGGCTGCACTCGGTAAAAACCCTAGCCAGGGTAGTGTTCCGGCTGATTTAACCTAGCGAGCGATTTTAGCTTTTGTTTTCAATGCAAGGTGGGTTCGACGAACCGCGCTACGCGGACTTCCTGTCGTTTGATTTCAGAAATCGCTCAATACCCCATTTCGTGTGGATAAAGAAGGCTTGTGCTGAGAAACTGAAATAAGTTGCGCGGCCCAGGAAAGCCGATGCGGGCAAGTCCTTTGTTCTGCGAAAGCCAAATTGGCAAAGATATTGCAGAGCAAAGGTCCTTCTGGCCTGGTTGAAGAGGAAGTGATCATGCGAATTCGCTTGGCGAGCCTGAGTGTAGGGTTGCTTCTGTTCTTTCCCATTGGAGTCGTCATCCTCAGTTCTCTGGCATCACCCGCCCGTGCCGATCTCGTCACAAATGGTAACTTCGAGACTCCGATAGTACCGTTAGAATACTTCACTAACTTCCTTGGCGGCTCCACTGGCATTACGGGGTGGACCGTGGTGGGTCCCGCGGTATCCGTTGTAAGCACCAATTACGCCGCTTTTGGATTCACCTTTCCTGCCGAGGACGGGACGTGGCAGGATTCACTCCGAAGGATCGCCTCCCGCCACCCGCAGTGACCTGGACCGTTGGATGAAAGCGCTACACCTCGCAGCGTCCAATGAATGCTCACATTCTCGCATCCACCGATGTTGCCTTCCGCTTGTACGAACGGCGTCGGCACTCTGATTTCCGTCCATTTCGCGGCTCAATACCCTGCCCGCCTGTGCTCCTGTCAATGCTTCGCGTGCAGCCTTGCGACTGTTCCACGCGCATGACTCGGAGTCGGTGTGGCCGTACGGCTCTTTCACCCGCACCTCCACGCCGGTTTATCCCGGCGCACTCATACTGGGACCTGCATGGATGAGGCGGCGGCGAAGAACAGGCCGTGATACTGTGCCTTGAACAATTTGTGCTGCCGGAGGAAACCCGATGAGAAGGCGCACCTTTATGAACATCACCGCCAGCGCTGCAACGGCATTGTCATTTAATCCTTTGGCTCTCGTGGAGCAGCAAGAACGCAGAACCCCGGTCCTCTATCCCGATCCAGCCTTTGAAGTAATCGAGCCTCGCTTCGCCAAATACAGGATATTCAACGCTGCAGTCGAGCGCCTTTACACCGGCACCCGGTGGGCCGAAGGGCCTGTGTGGTTCGGAGATGGGCGTTATCTCCTCTTCAGCGACATCCCTAACAATCGCATCTTGCGATGGCTTGAGGACACCGAGGAGGTCAGCGTTTTCCGCACCCCTTCGAACTTCAGCAATGGCAATTATCGCGACCGGCAGGGACGGCTTCTCACTTGTGAACATGACTCGCGCCGCCTAACACGAACCGAACACGACGGCACGATCACGGTGCTCATAGACCAGTTTCACGACAAAAAACTTAATGCCCCAAATGACATCGTGGTCCATTCCGACGGTGCCATCTGGTTCAGCGATCCCGGCTACGGAATCATGTCAAACTACGAAGGCCACAAAGCGCCTTTTGAACTTCCGGCCAACGTTTATCGCTTCGACCCAAATACGCGCGAAGTGTCCGTGGTTGCCAGCGACATGGACAAGCCCAACGGTCTCTGCTTCTCTCCTGATGAGAAAAAACTCTACATTGTGGATACAGGCATTCCAAAACACGCCAACGATCCGAGGCCCATTCGTATCTATGACGTAGAAGATGGCGTGCGTCTCAAGAATGGCCGTATTTTTGTGAATATGTCGCCGGGTTTGTCCGATGGCATCCGTTGCGATGTGGATGGCAACGTCTGGTCGGCCGCAGGATGGGGGGGCGAAGGCTACAACGGCGTGCACGTCTTCGCTCCCGACGGCACATTGATCGGCAAAATTCACCTTCCGGAAACCTGCGCCAACCTTTGTTTCGGCGGCTCCAAGAAAAACCGCCTATTCATGGCCGCGAGTCAATCTCTTTACGCAGTCTACGTCAATACGGAGGGTGCCCAGACTCCCTGACAGCACGTTTGGTTTTTATTCCTGCCAGTATTCAACTCCTGATTCACGCTAGTGTCATGTAGGGCCTGCGGCCCGCGAAATCTCATGAAAATCAGTTCGAGTTACAACCGCAATGGTCCGGAGCGGCGAGGTCGCTATCACAGTGGACAAGTTGAGGCCGTCTACCTGTCTGATCCGGAGCGTGCCTGTTGAGCGAATAATTGGGCGTCGGTGCCTTCCCCTTGGGGAGCGGCGATAGCCTGCGAGCCTGTTTAATGTAACTTCCAGCACGCTCTCCGCTCCTGCCAAAGAAGAAGACGCTATCTTACGGGATAGCCATAGTGGAAGTGTGCGCGCTGGACACGGTGCTCGTCTACAAACCCTTCGTTCTCGACTACCTAAT
>Ga0306920_100001011_pt1 | contig 34507 bp, 23 predicted proteins | sample flu12Cox44000170_FD_204666 | JGI IMG/M metagenome (GOLD analysis project Ga0306920, IMG submission 204666) | Lab enrichment of tropical soil microbial communities from Luquillo Experimental Forest, Puerto Rico - flux4day.12C.oxic.44.000.170 (v2)... | ecosystem: Environmental > Terrestrial >...
GCACCCAGTGGCCGAGCAGGTGGGTGCTGGTCTCATGCCGGTCGGCGGTGTGCGGCCGGCCGCCGCCGTCGCTGGTGCCGATGACGGTATATTGCGAGCCTAGGATGTGCTTCTGCACCTTCGGATCATGATTGCGGTCGATCGCCTGGAAGCAGGTCTGCAGGTCCTCGTCGAGCGACAGATCGAGGAACGCATCCATGATGCCCTTGTTCTGCTCTTTCGCGATCTGCGCGATCGTCTTGCCTTCGAGGTGGCGGTTCTGGCCCTTCGTCGTCATGAAGACTTCGACGAGGTCCCAGCGCCGGTTGAACATGCCCCGCGCGCGGCCGCGCCGGTCGGTCATGCCACCCTGCTGCTCGACGCTGCCCTCGACCGCCTCGGCCGACATCGCCTTGCGGATTTCCGGGTCGCGGAAGGCGCGCATCCTGTCCTGATAGGGCAAAGCCATGACCTTGTCCCAGGTCGGCATGCCGCGGAAGAAGCCCTCGGGGTGCGTGATGTCCTCGTCCTGGGGGACGTTGAGCCCGCGCTCGAGGTTGAAGATCCCGCCGGCAACGGTCGAGAGACACGAGCCGTAGCAGCGGGCGCCGCTCTTGAACCCGTCCTTGAGCCACTTCAAGTGCTCGACCCATTCGTCGGGGTTGCCGATCGGGTCTGACATCAAGTTGTAGATCGACGGCCGCCCGGTACGCGCCGCCAATTCGCGGGCGACCTGGCGGGTTTGCTTGGTGCCGCCAGGGGCCCCGCCGGCGACCTGGAAGACCCCGGTGCCGAGTTCGCCGAGGACGCTGGCAAGTGCCCAGCGCTCGTCGTCGTCGGGGACGCCGGCAGGGTCGCCGCGATCCTTTGGCGCCGTCGAAAAGCCGAGCGCCCCGGCCTGCATCGCCTCGCGCACCAGTTTTTGCATCTGCACGAGCTCTTCGGGTGTCGCCTTGACCCGCTCGCCCGAGGCTTCGCCCATCACATAGCGGCGAATCCCCGAATGGCCGACCAATGTGCCGACATTGATGCCGCGCTTCTTGCCGAGCGCGTTCAGATAGTCGCCGACCGATTCCCACGTCACGTCGACGCCTGCCTTCAGTACCGGCAGCGGGATCTGTTCCGCGTCGGAGAAGAATTCGAGATACCACTCGCCGTCGCCCGGCCGCACCGGCGCGATGACCTGGCCGCACTGGCCGACAATGACGGTGGTGTGGCCGTTGTGCAGCCACGAGCCGCAATAGGGGTCCCAGACCGCCTGCGGGTCGAAATGGGTGTGATGGTCGATGAACCCGGGTGCGACGACGCGCCCCTCGGCGTCGATCGTGCGTTTGGCTGCAGCGCCGGCATATTTGCCGACGCCAACGATCTTTCCGCCCTGAACCGCCACATCGGCGGCAAATGCCGGCTCGCCCGAGCCGTCGACGACGCGTCCGTTCTTGATCAGCAGATCAAACGCCATGATTCTTTCTCCTCATTGCCCCGCTCCGTGCGAGCCAGAGGCTCTCGCGGCGGGCGGAGCCCACCGAGCCAGTGGTCCACCGGCACCCCTCTCCTAATGGTGCAAGCCGCAGCCTACGCCTCCTCTGGGCGTCCATCAATATTGTCTATTATGAACAATCTTCATGTTCGTCATGATGGCTGCTCATTTCCCCTCGGCGCACAATCCGAAATTGAGTATATTGCTACGCTTGTTCAATCAGCGGGGGGTGCCCTCATTGGTTGTACAGTAGGCTCCGCTCCGGCCGCCACACGCGCGTAGGGGCTGCCCTGCTTGCGCCGGGTCAGAGCCAACAAATATGCAATGCGAATGTGGCTATGTGATGATCATTCTCTTCTCGCACCACCAAGAGCATCACTCGCCGTCGCTTTCGACCTGAGCGATAGATCGGAGTGGACTCGGGCAGCAGGCAAAGACCGAGCGAAACGCCGCCGAGGGAATGGTTGGCTCGTCGGAGGCAATTGATCTATCAGCGTGCGGAAAATGCGGCTTTCTTCGATCAGCACCCTTCGAGACGGCCCTTCGGGCCTCCTCAGGGTGAGGTAAATAATTGAAAAGAAGGGCCTCATCCTGAGGAGCGCTGCGCAGAAGCGCGTCTCGAAGGATGCGACGCCGCACTGACTCCCATTTTTTCAGCGGCCCGCTAACGGCTTAGCGCCGCGAGAAGGGTTTGCGCCTCAGTAAATTCGGGGAACTGCTCTGTCGGCGGGAAACCCTCGACCGCCGACGCCAATACGGCGTGGGCATCGGCGTCGCGATCGGCCGCGCGATAAAGCTTCGCTAGAGACAGCGCGGCGCGCAATTCGAAGCTCCGCGCTTTTTGCGACTGCGTGATCGCGATTGCGGTCTGCAAAGACTGCTCGGCCGCCGCGGTATCGGCCGGGTCGCGCTTCAGCAGGATCTCGGCGCGGATGCGGTGCATTTCCGCTTCGTACCAGCGGTTCTCGGTGCGCTCCAACTCGGCCAGCGCCTCGTCGAGGCGCCGGAGCGCGGCATCAGTCTCGCCGGCGGTCGCTTCGGCGTCGGCCAGAGCCGCTTCGAGACTGGGCCAGGACCAATTCCTACCTTGCTCCCGATAAATGGCGAGGCCGCGCCGCATCTCGGAGAGTCCCGCCTCGCCGTCGCCGCGCAACCGTCTTGCCCAGCCCTGAAAAAATGCCGCCATACCGTCCCAAAAGGCTCGAAGATCGTATCGAGACACGACATCGGCCACCGCTCGGCTGTAGGTCGCGACTGCTTCGGGGTTGTACCGCAAAAGCTCCAGCCGCGCCGCGAATGAGAGCACTTGCCCCATCGTCGGAGCATGCACTGCCGACTCGGCGTCGGCGAGGGCCCGGTCGGCAAGGCGCAACGCCTCGTCGACCCTCCCGAGCACCCACAGCGCGATGGCATCATAGGCTTCCGCATGGGCGCGCGGATTCGAGCCGAACCGGTTGGCGAAATCCACATGGCGCGTCGGGTCGTAGAGCTCGATGGCCTTCCGAAAATGCTCATGGGCGGAGGCAAAGTCGCCGAAATAAAGGCAGGTGGCGCCGGAAATGCGATGCGCAATCATGGTCTCGGGGCAATCCGACCGGGCTGTGGCTTCGCCCAGGAAAAGCCCGGCCATTCCGCGCATCGGCTCGGGTTCGCCACGGTTCAAATGCCCCGTCCAAAGACCGTAATAGGCGGAGAACCGTTCTGAGGCGTCTTCTGCCCGGCTCGCCAGTTCGCGGGCGCGCGCAAAGGCCGCGCTCGTTTCCGGCGCCGTATATCCCTTGGCCCACAGCAGCGCATTGCCGAGGCTGGTCTGGAGCTGAAGGCGCTGCTGACGCGACGCGGCGACGCTCTTCACCTCATCGCTTTCCGAGAGCGCCGCGAGAAGGGTTTGCGCCTCGGTAAGTTCGGGGAATTGCTCTGTCGGCGGGAAGCCCTCGACCGCCGGCGCCAGCACGGCGTGCGCATCGGCGTCGCGGTTGGCCGCGCGATAAAGCCTCGCAAGTGACAGCGCGGCGCGCAATTCGAAGCTGTGCGCCTTTTGCGACTGTGCGATGGCGATCGCGGTCTGCAATGCTTGCTCGGCCGCCGCGGTATCGGCCGGGTCGCGCTTCAGCAGGATCGCGGCGCGGATGCGGTGCGTCCCTCCGCTTCGTACCAGCGCTGCTCGGTGCGCCCCAGATTGGTGAGCGCGTCGTCCAGGCGGCGGAGCGCGGCAGCGACCTCGCCGGCGCCCGCTTCGGCTTCGGCCAGGGCCGCCTCGAGAATAGGCAAGTAAAGAAACTGACCTTGCTCCCGAACGATGGCGAGGCCGCGTCGCATCTCGGCGAGTCTCGACCCTTCAGCCCCGTCGGACGAATTTGCCCAGCCCTGAAAAAATGCCGCCCAGCCGGCCCAAAATGCTGGGAGATCGTAGCGAGACACGATATCGGCCAACGCTTGGCAGTAGGTCGTGACTGTTTCGGGGTAGTACCTAACAAGCCCCAGCCGCGCCGCGTGTTCGAGAGCAGTCGCCGTTGTCGGAGCATGCGCTACCGATTCGGCGTCGGCGAGGGCGCGGTCGGCAAGGCGCAAGGCCTCTTCGACGCTCCCGAGCACCCACAGCGCGACGGCATCAAATACTTCCGCCGAGACGTGGGGATCCTGACCGAACCGGTTGGTGAATTCGGCATGGCGCGCCGGGTTATAGAGCTCGATGGTCTTCTGAAGATGGTCATGGGCGCCGGCAAAGTCTCCGAAATACCAGCGGGTGACGCCGAAAATGCGGTGCGCGACCAGGGCCTCGGGGCAATCCGGTTGCGCCGTGGCTTCGCGCAGGAACAGCTCCGCCATTTCGCGGAGCGGTGCGGGTTCGCAGCGACTAAGGTGCCCGACCCAAAGACCGTAATAGGCGGAAAATCGTTCCGAGGCGTCTTCCGCCCGGCTCGCCAATTCACGGGCGCGCGCAAAGGCCACGCTGATTTCCGGCGCCTGATATCCCTTGGCGTGGATCAGCGCATTACCGAGGCTGGTCTGTAAACGCAGCCGGCTGCTGGCCGGCGCGGCGCTCGGTGCCGTCACGACGAGCCTGTCGGCCAATTCGATCGCCTTGCCGAGGTGGGCCGCGGCCTCCTTGAACGCCGAGCGGCGCAAGGCCTGGTCGCCGGCCTTGCCCCACCACTCGGTCGCCGGCTCGTCGAGAGCGGCCTGGGACAGATGATGGGCGACAAGTTCCGGCTCGGTTGCCGCGACCGCCGCGAACTCGCCGCGCAAGGCATCGGCGATCTGCCGGTGCAGCATCTGCCGCCGGCTCTTGAGCAGGGTTTCGTAGGCCGTGTCCTGGACCAGCGCATGCTTGAAAGTGTAGCGCGCATCGGGTGGCATGCCCGAGCGGAACAGCAATTCCGCCTCTTCGAGCTGCGCCAACGCCGCGCGCAACGCCGGCTCGTCGCGGCCCGCGACCGCGCGCAACAGCGGGTAGGAGAATTCGCGGCCGATCGCGGCGCCGATCTGCGCGATCTCCTTGACCGGCGCCAGCCGATCGAGACGCGCGGCCAACGAATCCTGCAACGTCGCCGGAATGGCGAAGGGCGGCAATGGCCCATCGAGGCGCCAGCCCTGCGGTCCCGCGATGAGTAGGCCCGATTCCAACACCGTCTTGGTCAATTCCTCGACAAAGAGCGGCACCCCGTCGGTCTTGGCGACGATCTGCGCCGTCACTTCGGGGGGTAGCGGCCGGCCGGCGACATGCTCGGCCAGGGTCTCGACCTCGGCGGGTGCGAAGCGGTCGAGCGCGATGCTGGTGACGTGCGAGAGGCCGGTCCACGGTGCCTCGTATTCCGGCCGGAAGGTGAAGATCGCCAATACCGGCAAGGCGCGGACGCGCTCGACCGTCAGATCGAGCACTTCGAGCGAGGTCGCATCGGCCCAGTGGACGTCCTCGAACAGCATCAAAACCGGTTTTTGCCGCGTCAGTGCCTCGAGCTGGTCGAGCAGGGCCGCGAGCGTCAGGCGGCGTTGCTGCGCGGCGCTCAGTGCGAGCGGCGGATAGCGCTCGCCGGTCGGGATCGACAGCAAGGAAGCGACGAGTGGTACCGTTTCCGCGATGCGCGCCGGCGCCAATATGGCTTCGAGCTTGTCGAGCTGTGTGTCGGCCGGGTCCTCGGCGGCGAGGCGGGCGGCACGCCCCAATTGCACGACAAAGGGGTGCAGGACACTGTCGCGGTGATAGGGGGAGCATTGATAGCGCAGCCGCGTGTGCGGCTCGTTCTCGACCTCGGTAGCGAGCTGAGCGCCGAGCCGCGACTTGCCGATGCCGGCCTCGCCCGAGAGCAAGACGATCTGGCCGGCGCCGGCCCAGGCCTCGCGCAGGCGCTCGCGCAATAGCGCACTCTCCGCCACCCGGCCGACGAGGTCGGTGATCCCGCGGCGCGCCGCCTCGAACCGGCTTTCGGTCATGGCGGCGCCCTCGACCGCGAAGGCCTCGACCGGCTCGGCGAAGCCCTTCGCCGTCTGGCGGCCGAGATCGGTCAGCCGAAACAAATCGCCGATCAGGCGGCGGGTGGCGCCGGCCAGGACGATCTGCCCGGGTTTCGCCAGAGCCTGCAGGCGTGCGGCGAGGTTGGGGGTCTCGCCGACTACCGCCTGCTCCTGCGCCGAGCCCTCGCCGACCAGGTCGCCGACGACGACAAGCCCGGTGGCAATGCCGATGCGGACGGTGAGCCGCTCCGTTCCACGGGTCTCCAGGCCCCTGACCGCCGCTGCTATTTCGAGCCCGGCCCGCACCGCCCGCTCGGCGTCGTCCTCATGCGCCCGCGGATAGCCGAAATAGACCAGCACCCCGTCGCCCATGTATTTGGCGACAAAGCCGTCATAGCGGGCGACGACGCCGGAAACCGTGTTCTGATAGGCGCGGATCTCCTCGCGCAGTTCCTCGGGGTCGAACCGGGTCGACAAGGCGGTCGACCCGACCAGATCGCAGAACATCACCGTCAGCTGCCGCCGCTCGGCGGCGTCCTGCGGCATCGCGCCGGCCGGTGCGGAGGGCGCGGCTGCTGTCTCGGCGGCGGCCAAACCGGAGATGGCCCTGAGGAGACGCTTGCGGTGCCCGAGCGACACACCCAGCTTCTCGAGGTCGACCTCCGTCAGCTCCGGCAGGATATCGGCGTCAATATCACTCGCGCGAAAGAGCGCCTCGTACTGTCCGAGGCCGAGGTTCCTGAGCCAACCCCCGACATCCATGTTCGCGCTCCACGGGCCCCGAATGGATCATCCTTCGGTTGAAGCGCCCTGTCCAGGGCCGGGCTCTCGAAGAACGGGGTTTGATGATCATGACCCAACGGCACTCCCAGTCTCAAGGTCAGTGTCGGGATCAGTGTCGGGCCACGACCTGTCGACGTGGTCGGCCAAGTCCGGCGCGGTAGCGGTCGAGAGTGGCTTCGCAACCGTATGCCAGCAGTACTAGTTGCGGCATTGCGCCCGACTGTTGTCCGCATTTACAGTCGGTCGTGGCTCCGCTTGCCCGAAATATCTTGGCCGCTATAGTCCCGTTACGTTTTCCATTGTTGTCGAGGAGCGCGATGCCGCTTCAATCGCGTGCCGCATGGATGGCGGTTCTCCTCCTGCTGCTCAGCCCCCGCCCGGGCCAAGCTGCGGGGTTTGTCGACGCGACCGAACGTTTCGTGGTCGTGCCCGATCGTGTCGCGCGGGTCATGACCGTCAGCCAGCCGGCCGACGTTCTCGTCTTTGTGCTGGCGCCGAACAAACTCGTGAACTGGAGCACCCCCCCGGCCCGCGCGCAGCGGGCCTATCTGCCGGCGAAGTTTGCGCGATTACCGGTGATCGCAGCGGCGCCGGACCCGGCCGAGGCGGCCCGGTCGGTCGTGAGGCTGCGCCCCGACTTGGTCATCGACTGCGGCCCGGTCTCGCCGGAGGCCGCGGCGCGAGCCGAGCAGATTCAGCAGCAAACCGGGGTCCCCTATATCGTTCTCGACAACAGCATCCAAACGACCCCGCAGACGCTGCGGACGATCGGAACGATGCTCGGAGCCGGTGAGCGCGGCGACGACCTCGGGAAATATGCGGATTCTGCGATCGACGCCCTGCGCGGGACGCTGCTGGTCGCTGCGGCAGACGAGCGGCCGCTCGTCTATTACGGCCGCGGGCCGGATGGCCTCGAAACAGGTCTCGGCGGGTCGCAGGCGGTCGCCGCCATCGACCAGGCGGGCGTGATCAATGTTGCCGCTCGCCTCGGCCGCGGGGAGCTGACGCGGGTTACGCGCGACCAGATTTTCGCGTGGAACCCCGCAATCATCATCGCCGAGCAGAGAAGCTTTTATAGCTCGCTGCTGCACAGCGCTGCCTGGAGGGGCTTGGCGGCGGTCGCCAAAAAGCGCGTCTACCTGGCTCCCGCCGATCCTTTTGGTTGGATCGACGACCCGTCAGGGGTCAACCGCGTAATCGGGCTGTACTGGCTTGCGGCCTTGTTCTATCCCTCCGAATTTCAGCAAGAACTCGGCGCCAACGTCCAAGACTTTTACGAGAAGTTTTACCGGGTCAAACTGGCCGACAACCGAGTCAGGGCGCTCCTTGGTCCTGCAATCGGGGCGTCGGCGATTGCCGGGGGTCAGGTTGCGGCGCCGATCCTGGGTGCGGAACCGGTGCCGTTTCCGAGCACCGCGCCGAATGCGCCCCCGCCCATCGGCAAGAGCCCCGGACGCGGCGGCCTCGGCGCCCCGGCACTGCCAAATCCGCAATAGCTCGCCCGCGTCGGCCGCATCACTCCATCGGCAAACCGGGATGCACCGCGCGGCCGTCGCCGAGCGGCGTGAATTGCGGGGCGAGCGCCGGAATGGCGACCTCGGCGAGCGTTTCCGGCGTCCACCCGCCCTGGCGGTGCACCATGCGGACCGGCCGCATATGGCCATAGAGCGACAACTCGCCGGCCCGCTGATGAAAGACCTGGCCGTTGACCTGGCTTGCCTGCTCGGAGGCGAGAAAAACACAGAGCGGCGCGATCGCGTCAGCGCGGCTGCGGCGCAGCCGTTCTTCCCGCAACGCCGCCGCCTGCGGATCCTTCGGCGTCGGCACCGAGCGCGTCATCCGCGTATCCGCCGAGGGGCAGATGACATTGGCGGTAATCCCCCTGTTCGCATTTTCCATTGCGACGATGCGCGCCAATGCCACGATCCCGAACTTGGCGGCACCATAGTTGCACTGCCCGACATTGCCGAGCAGGCCGGAGGTCGACGAGACCATGATGATCCGGCCGTAATTCTGCTCGCGAAACAAATTGATCGCGGCGCGGTTTATGTTGAAATGCCCGGTCAGGTGCACATCGATGACCGCCTGCCAGTCCTCCGGGAACATGTTGTGGAACATCTTGTCGCGCAGAATGCCGGCGGCGTCGAAGACGATGTGCAGGCCGCCGAAGGCGTCGCGCGCCTGTTGCACCATAGCGAGGCAATCGTCGAACTTGGCGACCGAGCCGTAATTGGCGACAGCGTCGCCGCCGGCCGCCTTGATTTGATCGACAATCTCCTGCGCCGGCGCCTGGTCGAAGCCCTCACCGCCGCCGCTGGCGCCGGGGTCGTTGACGACGATTTTGGCGCCGTGCGCCGCCATCAGTTTGGCCACCTCGGCTCCGACTCCACGACCCGATCCCGCGCAAAGTGCGACCCGTCCGTCGAGCATGCCCATCCCTCAGTTTCCTTGCGTTAAGCCTGTCGGCCGGTTGTCGCGGGCCGAGCGGTTTTTGTCAATCTGACGGGTCTGCATCTGAAGAGTCTGATCGGAGAGCTCATCCAGCGGTGGCAGCACGAAGATCGGTTCTCGAAAAGTCGCCGCCCTTGAATAGGAGCGGCAGGTTGTGATGTTCGGCGATCGCATAGGAGGCGCAGTCGCCGAGATTGAGGGCGGCGGGGTGGCGGCCCCTGCCATAACGCAGGAAGGCCTCCCGCGCAGCCTTTGCCAGCTCCGCATCTTGAGCCACCACCTGGATCCCCGCCCGCGCGATCAGTCCATCTAATTCTGTCCAGGATGTCGCATCGCCGATCCGCCCCGCCAGCACCATGCTCGTTTCCAGCAAACTCACCGCGGACAGCAGACAGCGCTCCGCTGTGGCAATAATTTGGAGGAAGAGATCGGCCTCCGGCTCCCGCCTGAGAATTGCGATTAGCGCCGAGCTGTCGATAACTATCACGCCGGAAGGCCATTCTCGTCGTAAAGATCGGCATCCGTTAGCAACTCGCGGCCTTTCAGCCGGGCTGCGCTGCGCAGGCTGATCGCGCGCAGGTCCTCAAAGAGGACACGCGCGTCCGGAGGTGTAGTGCGGAGGCGGCGGACGCCGTCAGGGATAAATTCCGCCCCAGCCTCCTCCAGAACTTTGCGTACCTCCGCGAAGGTGGCGGGCGAGATCCGCTCGCTGCCCTCGCCTTTCTCGATACGGCGGATCGTAGCAACGGAAACGCGGGCGCGCAGGGCAAGTTCAGCTTGTCCGAGGCGGAGCAGCGCACGACCTGCGCGGATCTGTTCCGGGGTGATATCCATGATTGAAAGGTATCTCGCGAGAGCGCTTTTGTTCAAGACCCGAATGCGGGTCAGCGGCGGCCGAAGAGCCGCTCGATATCGGCGAGGTCGAGCGCGACGTAGGTCGGCCGGCCGTGATTGCACTGGCCGCTATTGGGCGTCGCCTCCATCTGGCGCAACAGCGCGTCCATCTCGGGCGGCGACAGATGCCGTCCGGCGCGCACGCTGGAATGGCAAGCGAGCGTGCCGCACACGGTCTCGATCCGCTCTTTCAAAGCGAGAGCATCGCCCCATTCGGCGAGCTCGTCGGCGAGGTCGCGCACCAGGCTGCGGACATCGAGCCCCGGCAATAATGCCGGGACCTCGCGTACGACAACCGCGCCCGGTCCGAATGGCTCGAGCAGCAGCCCAAATTCGGCTAGTTCCTCGGCCCGCGCTGCAAGCCGCGCCGCGCCGGCTTCGTCGAGCTCGACGACTTCGGGCAGCAGCAGCGCCTGCCGGGCGACGCCGCGTGCGGCGAGCGCTTCCTTCATCCGCTCGTAGACGAGCCGCTCATGCGCCGCATGCTGATCGACGAGAACGATCCCGCTTGCGGTTTCAGCTAGGATGTAGGTGCCGTGCAGCTGCGCGCGGGCGGTCCCCAGCAGCGTCTCGGCCGGCGCCAGCGGCGCGACGGCGACCGGGCGCAAAAAGTCGTTCGCGCTTTCAGCGAACGCGAGCGACGGGGTCGCGACTGGCTGAGGAAATGCGAGACGCGGCGCACTCGCGGCGCTGCCGCCATCGCCAGGCCGGAACGCCGCGAGGGCACCGGCGGCGACAGTCGAGGAGGCGCGATGCCCGGCCGCGGCGAGCGCGTTGCGCAACGCGCCGACAATCAGCCCGCGTATCAGCGCTGCATCGCGGAACCGCACCTCGGCCTTCGCGGGATGGACATTGACGTCGATCTCGTCGGGCGGCCCGTCGAGAAACAATGCGACAATCGGGTGGCGGTCCCGCGCGAGCACGTCCTGATAGGCGCCGCGGACGGCGCCGACCAGCAACTTGTCGCGGACCGGCCGGCCGTTGATGACAAGATACTGGTCGCGCGGCAGCGCGCGGTTGAGCGTCGGCAGACCGATGAGGCCGCAGAGCCTAAACCCGCTGCGCGCGGCGTCGATTTCGACCGAGTTCTCGGCAAAGTCGCGCCCCAACAGTGCAGCAAGCCGCACGCGGCGGGCGATCGCCATCGCGGGCTCGGCCGCAGCCGCCAGCCGCAACAGCACGCGCTCGTCGTCGCCGATCACCGTGAATGAGATGCCGGGATAGGCCATCGCGAGCCGCCGTACCGCATCGACCGCGAGCTCGCGCTCGGTGCGCGGCGTCTTGAGAAATTTGAGCCGAGCCGGTGTCGCGAAGAACAGGTCGCGCACCTCGACCCGCGTCCCCGGCGGATGGCCCGTTGGCGCCGGCGCCGATTTCTGCCCGGCCTCGATGGTGATCTCCCAGGCGCTGTCGCAGGAAGGCGGCCGCGAGACGATCCGCATGCGGCTGACCGCACCGATCGACGGCAACGCCTCGCCGCGAAACCCGAGCGCGGCAATACGCGAGAGATCGTCGTCGGGCAATTTCGACGTGCAATGGCGCTCGACCGCGAGGCTCAGCTCGTCCGCGGTCATGCCGCCGCCGTTGTCGACAACCGCGATCAGCGCCTGACCGCCATCCTTCAATGTGATGTCGATGCGCGAGGCGCCGGCGTCGATCGCATTCTCGACCAATTCCTTTACTGCCGCCGCCGGACGCTCGATCACCTCGCCGGCAGCGATGCGGTTGACGAGAACCGGTGGCAGGAGACGGATCGCCATTGCGCCAGTTTATGCTAACGACAGCGGTCTGTCGCGAGCGGTGCGAAAGCCGCGTTGCTTGACGCCGCGATATCGATCCGGCATGGCAGCGGAGAGAATCGCGGGACGGGAGGAAAGGATGCGGCGGAAAACGGCAGACGATGCGGGCGGCGAATACCTGCAGCGGGCGTGCGAGTTTGCGCCCGAGCTCGCCGCCGCGTCGCCGGAGATCGAGCGACGGCGCGAATTGCCCGAAGGCATCCGCAATGCCCTCATCGAGAGGGGGTTCTACCGCTTGCTGCTGCCGCGTTCTTTGGGCGGTGCCGAGCTTCTGCCTGCCCCCTATGTTCGAATAATCGAGGAAATCGCGAAAGCGGATGCCAGCACCGCCTGGTGCCTCAACCAGACGAGCGGCTGTTCGATGACGGCCGCCTACCTCGAACCCGAAGCAGCGCGCGAGATATTTGGCTCCTCGCGCGGCATCCTCGCCTGGGGTCCGGGGCCGGGAGAGGCGAGGATCATTCCCGGCGGTTACCGCGTCACGGCGACCTTCAGCTTTGCCAGCGGCAGTCATGACGCGAGCTGGCTTGGCGCGCACGTCCCGATCATCGGGGAGGACGGCGCGCCGCTGCGTCACGCGGACGGCAGTCCGGTCATTCGCACCGCGCTGTTCCCGAAATCGCAGACCGCGATGACCGACATCTGGCACGTCATCGGGCTCAAAGGCACCGGCAGCGACAAGTATTCGGTGACCGATCTGTTCGTCCCGGAGGAATTTGTCGTCGCCCGTGACGAAGGCACGCGCCATGAGCCGGGCCCCCTCTACCGTTTCAGCAGCCTGCAGCTCTATGCCGCGGGTTTTGCCGGCGTCGCGATGGGGATCGCGCGCAGCACGCTCAACGCGTTCATCGAACTGGCGCGCGACAAGGTGCCGTTCCGGGGTCAGCGGACCTTGCGCGACAACAATGTGATACAGTCGCAGGTCGCGCAGGCCGAGGCTCGGCTGCGCTCGGCGCGCGCCTTTCTTTACCAATCCCTCGAAGAGATTACCGAGGAAGTCGCGCGATCGGGTGCCCTCACCCTCGATCAGCGCATGACGATCCGGCTGGCCTCGACTTTTGCGATCCACCAGTCGATGAACATCGTCGACACCGCCTATCACGCCGCCGGGTCGAATGCGATCTTTGAAGAGAACCCGTTTGAGCGCCGCTTCCGCGACATCCACACCGTCTCGCAGCAACTGCAGGGCCGCCAGGAGCATTTCGAGACCGTCGGCCAATACCTCCTCGGCCTCCAGTCCGGCGGCTACGCTTGGCTTTGACCGCGGCGGCACGGACACCAAAGAGAAAACCTCTGTATCCTCCGTGCCTGCGTGGTAAATCTTGCCGGCCTGCTGGGCCAAGCGGGGGCGCCGTGTGAAACCTGCAAAATTCGACTATTACCGGCCGGCTACGATCGACGAAGCAGTGGCGATCCTGGAGCGGTACCAGGGCGAAGCCCGAGTGCTCGCTGGCGGACAGAGCCTCGTGCCGATGATGAATTTTCGCCTCGCGACGCCCGCTGCGATCGTCGACCTCAATCGCATTCCGGGGCTTTCCGATATCGAGGCGGCGGACGGATTCGTCAGGTTCGGCGCGATGACGCGGCAGCGGCAGCTCGAGTTCGCGCCGCTCGTCACGGATAAGCTGCCGCTGCTGCGCGAGGCGCTGCGCTGGGTCGGGCACCTGCCGACCCGCACCCGCGGCACGATTGGCGGCTCGATCGCCAATGCCGACCCGGCCGCCGAAATTCCGATGGTCTTCCAGGCGCTCGGAGGCGAGGTCGTGGTTCGTGGCCCACGAGGCGAGCGGCGCGTCATGGCGCCTGATCTCTTTACCGGCCCGCTGACGACCTCGCTCGCTTCAGACGAAATCATCACCGACGTGCGCTTTGCGGCGGTGCCGCCCGGCGCTGCTTTTGCGATCGAAGAATTCGCTCGGCGCAAGGGGGATTTCGCGATCGCCGCAATCGCGGCCGTACTCGTGCGCGACGGTGAGCGCTGCACGGTGGCGCGCCTTGCGACTGCCGGGATCGGACCGGTGCCGGTGCGGCTGCGCGAGGCGGAGGTGATCCTCGAAGAGCGGGGGCTGGGCGAGCCGGCCATTGCCGCCGCAGCGGAAAGGGCGGCGGAACTGGTCGAGCCGATGTCCGACCACAATGCCTCGGCGGATTACCGACGCCACCTGACCGGGGTTTTGACACGTCGGGCGGTGCTCAAGGCGATCAAGGATGGAAATCATGTCTGACGCGGTTGACATCCGGTTGACCGTCAACGGCCAGGCGCGCGAGGGGCGGTGCGAGCCGCGCAAGCTGCTCGTCGATTTCCTGCGCGAGGAATTGGGGCTGACCGGCACGCATATCGGCTGCGAACACGGGATCTGCGGCGCCTGTACGATCTTCTACAACGGCGAGGCTGCGCGCTCTTGCCTGATGTTTGCGGTGCAGGCCGACGGCGCCGAGCTGGTCACTGTCGAGGGGCTCGCCAATGGCGAGGAGCTGCATCCGATGCAGCAGGCCTTTCACGAGCACCACGCCTTGCAGTGCGGGTTCTGCACGCCGGGAATGCTGATCGCCGCGCTCGATTACCTGAAAATCAATCCCGACCCCAGCGAGGACGAAATCCGCGAAGGGATCTCGGCGGTGCTGTGCCGCTGCACCGGCTATGTCAATATCGTCAAGGCGGTCAAGGCTGCTGCCGTTGTGATGCGCGCCGCTGCCCCTCATACCAACCCTCTTTCCGCGAGCGGAGAGAGGGAGGAACCCGCGTAGCGGGAGGATGAGGGCGCAAGCCGATGGCCGAACGCCATATCGGGCGCTCGCTGCTGCGGCGCGAGGACCGCCGGCTGCTGACCGGCCGCGGACAATTCATCGCCGATCTCGAACTGCCTCGGATGCTGCATGCGGCCTTCGTCAGGAGCCCGGTCGCCCACGCGCGGATCCGCTCGGTGGACCTGTCGGCTGCCGCCGCGGTGCCCGGCGTGGCATTGGCGCTCAGCGGCGACGAGCTAGTCAAGCTACTGCCGCCGTTGCCAGACACTCAGCTGTCATTGCCAAACAAATGGACGAGCCACGTCGAGCACGAGTTCCACAACCCGCAGCAGCCTGGACTGGCGCATGACAAAGTACGGCATGTCGGCGAGGCGGTAGCGGTCATTGTCGCAGAGAGCCGTTATGCCGCCGAGGACGCGACGGGACTCGTCTCGCTCGATCTCGACCCGCTGCCGGCCGTGGTCAGTGCCGAAGCGGCGCTCGCGCCCGATGCGCCGCTCGTTCACGACCACCTGCGAACCAACCTCTTCGGCAGGTTTTCGATCGCCAAAGGCGATGTCGGCCCGGCAATGGCTGCCGCACCGCACCGCCTGCAACGCCGGTTCTACCATCACCGCTACGCGGCGATGCCGATCGAGTGCCGCGGCGTCGCAGCTCTCTACGATGCGCGGACCGACGCGATCACGATTTGGTCGTCGACCCAGGTCGTGCATTGGGTGCGCCGCGAGGTCGCCGCGATCCTCGGCATGCCCGAAGCGCGGGTGCGGTGCCTGGCGCTCGATGTCGGCGGCGGCTTTGGCGTCAAAGGCCACGTCTATCCCGAAGATCTCGTGATCCCGTTTCTCGCGCGCCGGCTCGGGCGGCCGGTGCGGTGGATCGAGGACCGGCACGAGCACCTGCAGTCGGCGGCGCACTCGCGCGACCAGCTGCACGAGGTCGAAGTCGGCTTCGACAATGACGGCCGCATCCTCGCGCTGCGCGACAATTTCATTCTCGATTGCGGCGCGTGGAACCCGATCGGCGGCGGGGTTCCCTACAATACGGCCGCCCATATGACCGGTCCTTACCGGATCGACAATCTCGCCGTTTCGGCGCACACGGCCGCCACCAACAAGGTTCCGAACACGGCCTATCGCGGCGCCGGGCGTCCCGAAGCCGTTTTTGTCATGGAGCGGATCGTCGATCTCGTTGCCGGGCAGCTCGGCTTCGAGCCGGCAGAGGTGCGCCGCCGCAACATGATCGGCGCCGAGGAGATGCCCTACCGCGCCGGCATCCTCTATCGTGACGGCGAGCCGATCGTCTATGACGGCGGCGACTACCCCGCCGCGTTGCGGCAGGCGCTGGAGGCGATCGGCGGCGTCGAGGCGTTCCGCCAGCGACAGCGCGAGGCCCGCGAAGGGGGCCGGCATCTCGGGCTTGGCATCGGCTGTTATGTCGAAGGCACCGGGGTCGGGCCGTTCGAGGGCGCGACTGTGCGGATCGAGCCTTCCGGCAAGGTCTATGTCTCCTCCGGCGCCTGCTCGCAGGGCCAGGGAATGGAGACGATCTTCGCGCAGGTCGTGGCCGATGCGTGGCGGGTCGCCCCCGAGGACGTCGTCATTGCGCTCGCCGATACGGCAGCGATAACGGCCGGCTCCGGCACCTTCGCGAGCCGCAGCACCGTTACCTTGTCGGCGGCGATCCACCACGCGAGCGAGCGGCTGCGTGAGAAGGCCTTCGCGATCGCCGGCAACTTGCTCGAATGCGCCCCCGCCGACCTCGAATTGCGCGACGGCGGGGTCGGCGTCGTCGGCGTGCCGGGCGACACAGTGAGCCTGTCGCGACTGGCGCACGCCGCGCGTCCCGGCTGGGACCACGGCCGCCCGCCGGGGGTCGATGCCGGGCTCAAGGAGACCCATTACTGGGAGCCGCCGACCGTCACGTGGAGCTATGCCGTGCATGCCGCGATCGTCGAGGTCGACCCGGAAATCGGGCGGGTCACGATCGACAAATATGCGGTCGCGCATGATTGCGGGGTCGTCGTCAATCCGCTGCTCGTCGAGGGCCAGATAGCCGGCGGCACCACGCAGGGCATCGGGGGCGCCTTATTGGAGGAGCTGCCCTACGATAGCGAAGGGCAGCTCCTCGCCGGTTCGTTGGCGGATTACCTGGTGCCGACCGCGAGCGATGTTCCGGACATGGCGATGGCGCACCAGCATACGCCGTCACCGCTCAACCCGCTCGGCGTCAAGGGTGTCGGCGAAGGCGGCGCGGTCGCGCCGCCGGCGGCGATCGCCAACGCCATTTGCGACGCGCTGTCGCCGTTCGGCGTCGAGTTCAATGCCACGCCGGTCAAGCCGGAGCAGATTGTCACGGCTGTCCGAGCGGCGCGGAAATAGCTTGGTCCTCTCGTCATTCCCGCGAACGCGGGAATCTAGGGCGGCAAGACACCGTCACTCGCCCTGGGCCCCCGCTTTCGCGGGGGCGACGACACGATGTTATGTCGCCTCTCGGATCTCGATGATGTCTTGCGCGAAAATCATCTCTTCCTGACCGACCCTCCCGGGGTCGTCGGGCGCGGACAAATACCGCGCGAAGACCCAGACGCCGTCTGCTGGGTTTGAGACGATCTCGGCGACCGCACCGCCCTCGAGCACGATCCGGGTGCCCGGCGCGAGCGGGCGGATATTGACCGGCTCGCTCATTCCGCTGCCGCCTGCTCGGCGCGGCGCCAAGTCGCGAGCTCGGCCCAGCTGTCGGCTTCCATGAACTCGGCCCAGCGCCGGTAGAGGTTGCGCAAATTGTGCTCGCTCGACTTCGCTTCGGTGATGTCCGTCACCGTGCCGGGAATGCGCAGCCCCTGCCATTCGTAATGGTCGACCTCGAAGCCGAGGCCCTGCTCATAGCTGTAGGGGTGACGCCGCGCGATCGTGCCGCGGCTGGCGGCGTGTGCGTAGTTCCAGTTCTCCATGTCGTCCTGCTCGGTCATCCCGCCGGGGCCGGAGTAGCGGATGTAATAGTCGCGCAGGAAATCCTTGACCTCGGGCGGCGCTGCTGCGTCCACCATATACCAGCGCCACACCTCGGTCTTGTGCGGGCCGCGCGGGTGCCACACCGCGATCGTGCGCGGCTGGCGCGGATGCAATGCCGTCGTCGGGAAGATCTCGCCGGGGCTGCCGATGAGGCGGGCCCATTCACCGCGCTTCTTACGCCGCTCGGCCTCGCAATGCGCAAAATACTCCGCCACCACCGGGGAATGCTGATAGGAGGGCGGCATTGGCTGGTCTTTGGGAAACAGATAGACCCCGGTCTGATGGCCGCGATCATAGAACGCGACGTGCAGCCGGCGCGCCATCATCCGCTCCTGCAGGTCGCGCCGGCCGCTGCCGCTCGGGCCGATGCCGACCAGATCGACCGAGCGGTGGCTGATATTGTGATAGCTGTCGCCGCAGAAATTCTCGGCCGGGAATTTCCAGTTGCACGGGATCAGCCATTTCTGGATGCCGCCCAAGATCTCGGTGCCGCCCTCGCCGCCGTCCCAGCTGTCCAAGCTCAGATCGAGAAATGGCCGGAAATCGCCGAGATATTCAAAAAAGGACGGCGCCTCAGGATCCCAGCAGGCCCAGACCGTGCCCTTGTAGACGCACAGCTGCGGGACCTCGATGAGACCCCATTGCGATTTGTCGAGCGTCTCGTGATAGGCCTCGCGAAAATAAGGAACCCCGACGAGCTTGCCGTCGGTGCCGTAGCTCCAGCCGTGATAGGGGCAGGTAAAGACCGGTGTGTTGCCCTCGTCATAGCGGCACACCTTCATGCCGCGGTGGCGGCAGGAATTGAGAAAGACATGCACCTTGCCGGCCCGGTCGCGGCACAGGATGACCGACTCCTCGCCCATGCCCGAGACAAAGAAGTCCCCCGGGTTCGGGATCTGGCTTTCGTGTCCAACGAAGAGCCAGACTCGGGCAAACAGCCGCTCCAGCTCCTGCCGGTAGATCTCATCGTTGACAAAGATCTCGCGGCTGATCTGCCCCGCACCCAGATCCACGAGACCCGACCGGTATCCCTCTTCGCGCGCGGTCATCATCGCCCCTCCTTCCGCCTCGTCATACCGGCGAAGGCCGGTATCCAGGGCAGCCGTGGGTCCCGGCCGGAGCCTGTCCTCGGGCCGCGCGCTGCGCGGACCCGTGGGCCGGGACGACAGAAAACTCCCCGCTCTTTCGCAATTACTCGGCCGCGGCGGCGTGGGCGGGTCGGCGCCAGCTCATCAGCTCGTCCCAGCTGTCGGCTTCCATGAACTCGGCCCAGCGCCGGTAGAGGTTGCGCAAATTGTGCTCGCTCGACTTCGCTTGCGTCAGGTCGCAAACGGTTCCGAAAACCCGGAAACCCTCCCATTCGTAGTTCTCGACCTCGGTTCCCAGCCCCTGCTCGTAGCTGTAGGGATATCGGCGCGCGATTGTGCCGCGACTGGCGGCGTGCGCGTAGTTCCAGTTCTCCATGTCGTCCTGCTCGGTCATGCCGCCAGGCCCGGAATAGCGGATGTAGTACTGCCGCAGGAAATCCTTGACCTCGGCGGGTGCCGACTTGTCGACGAGGAACCAGCGCCACACCTCGGTCTCGTGCGCGCCGCGCGGATGCCACACCGCGAGCGTGCGCGGCTGCCGCGCGAGGAAGGCGGTGTTTGGGAACACCTCACCGACCAGCGCGATCATCCGCCCCCAATCGCCTTGCTTCTTGCGCCTTGCCTCCTCGCACGCCCGGAAATAGTCCGACACGACCGAGGAGTGCTGGTAGGCCGCCGGCAAAGCCGCCTCTTTGGGCAGCAGATAGCTGGTGGTCTGATGGCCGCGTTCGGGGAAGGCGATGTGCAGCTTTCTTGCCATGTTCAGCTCGGGCATGTCGCGGCGGCCGCTGCCGGAGGGCCCGATGCCGACGAGATCCACCGAGCGATGGCTGATGTTGTGGTAGGCGTCGCCGGAGAAATTCTCGGCCGGGAACTTCCAGTTGCACGGCACCCGCCATTTCTGGATGCCGCACAGGATCTCGGTGCCGCCGTCGCTGCCGTCCCAGGCATCGAGGGTCAGGTCGATATAGGGCAGAAAATCGCCGAGATACTCGAGAAAGGGCGGCGCCTGAGGATCCCAGGTCGCCCAGACCGAGCCCTTGTAGCAGCACAATTGCGTGACCTCGACGAGGCCCCGTTGCGACCGGTCGAGCTTGCTGTGATAGGCCTCACGGAAATAGGGCACGCCGACGAGCTTGCCGTCGGTCGAGTAGCTCCAGCCGTGGTAGGGGCAAGTCAGGACGGCGGCATTGCCCTCGTCGTAGCGGCATACCTTCATGCCGCGGTGCCGGCAGGAATTGAGAAACACATGGACCTTGCCGGCGCGGTCCCGGCACAGAATCACCGACTCCTCACCCATCGCCGAGACAAAGAAGTCGCCGGGGTTGGGGATCTGGCTCTCATGCCCGACAAACAGCCACACGCGGGCGAAGACGCGTTCCAGCTCCTCCCGGTAAATCTCGTCGTTGACAAAGATCTCGCGGCTGATCTGCCCCGTTGCTAGATCGACGAGACCGAGGCGGTAACCCGAGCTCCGTGCGGTCGCCATCGGCGTCCTCCTGTTCCTTAGACGACTCGGGATTGCTTCGTCGTTACGCTCCTCTCAATGACGGGAATGTCATTGCGAGCGAAGCGAAGCAATCTCGGAGTCTCATATTGCTATCCTAAAAGAAAAACGTCAGATTCTTGCTGAGCAGCACGTTCTGGTCGAGCAGGATCTTGCGCTGGGCGACCTTCCATTCGCCATTGATGTGGCGCAGCAGGTCCTCGCGTTTGCCGACCAGGATGTCGGTCTCGGTCTCGACACGATTGCGGTAAACCAAGAACCGGCATCTGACGGTGACCTCTGCCGGTTCGGCCCACGAAGGGTTGGCTTCCAGTAGACGGACATTCGAGATCATGTGCGAGATGCGCGAGACCGGCTCCTCGGCCCAATGGATCCCGGTCTGGATCTGCCGCACCCGACGGATCAGCGTTTCCTTGCCCTCGTCGAACCAACTGATGTCGAGCCCCTCTCGGGTGAATTCCCGTTCGAGGTCGTCGACCTTGACATTGCGTCGCATCGGCATCCAGTAGCGCACATCTTCCGTCAATAGCGCCAGCCACTCCTCGTAGCGCCGTTCGTCCAAGAGATCGGCTTCGTGACAAAGAAAATCCTCGACCTCCTGCTGCAGGAGAAGCCGGTTTATCCGTTCGTCCCGTTCGGCCATGAAGACTGCGCTCAATCGCTATTGTCATCGCGCCCGAGGAATTCGAGGACGCGGTCAATCACCTCCTTCTTCGGATAGATCGATGCCAGCGCCCGCGCACGCGTCAATGGATCGCTCGCAAAGAAGCGCTCGTACAGCACCTGACGGCTGCCGAAGGCGTTACCGGCGATATCCCACGCCAGGCGGAACAGCTTGACGCGATCTCGCGCCGGCGAGTTGTCCGTTGCGAGATACTGCTCGATGTGGTCAGCAAGCGGTCCGCGGAAATCAGCCTCGGTCGGGGTTAGCATAAAGCTGCTGGAGCCCAGCAGCTGCAGGATCTCCACCATCCGTGGATAGGCGGTCATGAAGAGGTTACGAGGGCTCTCGACCATTAATGGCTCGGGGCACATGACCCCCCATTCGTCGAGCTCGGCGTCGGCCTCGGCGGCGCGCATGCAGGCGCGGGTCAGCTGCGTGATCAGCATCAATTCGCCAATGCGTTCCTCGACGTGGGGCAGGTGCGCATTGCCCAACGTCTGCGTCATCAGCAGCGCCACGCCCAATACGAACTCGGCTTTGGCGAGGTTCTTGACCGCGCCCTGATGGGCCGAATGCGCGGTCGAGTGGGTCGCGGCAGCAGTGCGGTTGAGCAAATCGACATCGCCGAGCAGAAACACGCGCTCCCACGGGACCAGAACATCGTCGAAAAAGACGATGCAGTCCATCTCTTCGAAGCGCGAGCCGAGCGGATGGTCGAAATGCGAGCGGCTGTAATCAAAACTTTCGCGGCAGAGGAATCTGACCCCCGGCGTCCCGCACGGGATCGCGAAGCTGACGGCAAAGGGGCTGTGGCTTTCCGCGTGGCGCGCCATGCGCGGCGAGTAGACGCCGATCTCGTCGGCGAGCGGCCCCAATGTCGCGAGGATGCGCGCGCCGCGCACGATAATTCCGGCATCCGTCTCGCGCACGACTTCGAGCGCCGTCCCCTCCTGCAGGTTGAAGACGCCGGAAACGGTGCGGCTCCTCTGCAGGTTGATCAGCGAGTGGGTCAGGGTCAGATCGTTTTCGCGGATGTATTCATAGTAACGCCGCATGTTCTCGGCGAATTCCGGGCGGCCGTGCTCCCCTCCGGCGAAATAATCCGCGGCGCCGGCCCAGGCGGCGTAGGTTACGTTCATGAAATCGGGCGAGCGGCCCATCATTCCGCAGGTCGAGCGCGCCCAATTGAGCATCATGACGCGGCGCCGTTCGAGGTCCTCGCGCGTGCGGGGAGTGATGAAGGACAGCCCGACCCGATCGCCGGTGGTCGGCGAAACATAGGTCATCTCGTCGCGCCATTTGGGATCGCATTGCAGATCGTAGAGCGAGGCGATGGCCCGCGCGCCGCCGCGCAGGCCGGGATGACGCGTCGGGTCTTTGACCCGCTCGCCGTCGAGCCAGACCTCCCGCTCCTGCTCGCGCAAACCCGCCAGATATTGCTTTCCCGTCCGCGCCGGCATCACGCCTCCCGGTGATCGTGGGGCAATGAGCGAGCCTACGCCAAGGGTGCTCGAAAGGCCAGCCTCACCCTCATTCCCCACGACCCTACGCCGCCGGCGCGACGGCAAAAACATGCGCCGGATCGGCGATGTTTTTGAGCCGATGCTCGCCCAGATCGACAAACTCGGCGGCAACCGCTCCTCGCACCTGACGCCACGCATCGGCGGAGATGCAGATGCCGCCGGGAGGCGCCATGCCTTCGAGCCGCGCGGCGAGGTTGACGCCGTGGCCGTAGATGTCCTCGGGCGCAACGATCACATCGCCGAGATTGACGCCGATGCGGAACTCGATCCGGCGGCCCTGCGGTAGCTTAGCGTTGCGCGCTGCAATGAGCTTCTGCATCTCCAAAGCGCAACGCACCGCGCCGACGGCGCTGCCGAACTCGACGAGCGCGCCATCGCCCGTGTGCTTCACCACGCGGCCGCGGTGCTGGCGGACTTTCGGCTCGATGACCTCACGCCGGTAGGCCAGGAGGCGCTTATGGGTGCCCTCCTCGTCGGCGCTCATTAGCCGCGAATAGCCAGCGACATCGGCGGCCAGGACAGCCGCCAGCCGGCGTTCGAGCCGCGGCTGTTTGGCCGCCCGCAAGCGCCTGAGTAATCGCGCCGCCTTGGGCGCCAGCAGCTGGACGAGGATCGACCCGCCGCCGGCCAGCACGCCGGAGACCCAGGCTCTGCCGATCTCAGGCCAAATATCCTCCAACATGACCCTGCATCCTTCGATCGCAGGGTCCCGCCGGTCACAAATCGGGTAGACAAAGAGAAAGGCCCCATCGGTGTCCGGCGGGGCCCTGGAAATGATCTATCTGCGCAGATTATTCAGCGCACACGTATCCCCTCGGCTCCGCTTGCTGCGAGCGGTCGTTCGCCATGATGAAAGTTCCAGCCGGTAGCATATGCGCAAAGTAGTGCATGCGCGGCTCTCTACGCGAGGTTGGGCTCCTCGTCAAGTCGAGATTTAACCAACCTCGTTGTAAGACACTGGGTGAGGTCCGGTGATCCACCCTGGCTTATCAGCCTTGTCTACGTGGTACCCTCATTCAATGCAGCCGCGCCCGACAAGTTCGATTGCGTTAGCTGGTCGGGGCCGCGGAGTAGGTTTATTGCGGGGATGCCGCACAACGCCTGGGTTCGTTCGCGCATGCTCGGCGTATCAGTGCACGGCCCCGTGACCACGTCGATCGCGAGCCCGATTTCTGCTAACGCGTGCTTCGCGCCGAGAGCGCCAAGCGCGTCGGCGGCGGCTAGGATTATCTTGAGATCGGACCGCCGCGCCTTCAGACAGGCAAGGAACTCGGGCACGTTGGCGCCGAGCAGATCGCCGCCGCATTCCACGACCAGAGCTTCGGCAGGCAGCGAAAAGCAGAAATCGAGTGCACGTTCGAAGACGTCTTTGATCCCATGGCGACCCGAGGGATAAGTCGTCGGTAGACCGAAATCGATGCAATCAAAAGCCTGAGCCGCGCCGAAATCCCGATACGTCGCGATCTCAGTCACCGACGCGGTACCGGTTGCCTTCAGGGCGATCACGGTTCCGCGGCCCTTCATGCGCAGCGTTCGTAACACTGCGATGGCGGCGGTGGTCTTCCCAACATCTCCGGACGTCCCGAGCACGAGATAGACCGGCATGTCGCGATCTTTTTCGGCCGCGGGGATGGTAACAAACTGTCGAATATTGAGCGTCTCGCCGCCGTCGTCGTACACAGCCCCAAGATAGCGTACCCGCCCGAGGTACCCCTTTTCAGCGGGCGAGTCGGCGACCAACGAACCGACCACCCCGCATTCGGCGAGCACCCAATAGTGCTCGCCCGGGAAAAGCCCGCCAGCGGGAATGCCACCCGAAACCCAGCGGGTCGATTCACGGTAGCCCGGTGTCGCGAGAAAGGTATCGCCTGGCGCAATTGCCATCATGCGCCCGGTCGGCGATTCCACCGTAATTGGGGAACCATCCCGTGGCAATTCGAAGGCACCGACGTCGCCCTCGCTCGCGCGGACCGGCCGGTACTGAGGCGCCTCAAGTGGCGGAACTCGTCGAAGCGCGGAGGTTCTCTTGAGGGCTGTGGAGAGATTTTCGCCAGTCATTCCCGCTGGCGTCTGCGCCGTCTCGTTGCGGCGGGTGCAGCGGCTCCGCTCGGTGGCCTTGTCGAGGGGCCCGCGCTTGGAGCCGATGTCGGGGTACTGATATAGATAGTCCCCGAAATAACCTGACCCTGGATGCCCAAAAGCTCCGCGATTCTTTGCAGCGTTCCCTCGTCGACGGTCACCTGACTGACGATATTGATAGTGCCCTGCCTTACCAATCCTCCCATCGCTTCCTCCGATGCTATTGACCCCACCCCGACTTGCACCCGTCGATAGGGAACCAGCGAAGCGGACACCAGTATAACTCTAGCGCATGTTGTAAACGTGGCAAGTGTTTTGGCCCGCTGGTTGCGCAGCCAGAAGGTGAGACCCCCTTATATGCGCGCCGATTGAACTCGTCGAATGCGACCCAAGAGCCGTTCCGCCGGGAGGCGGCTGCGGGACGCTTGAGCTGCCCACATCTAGCCCAGCTCGTCAAGCAGCGCCTTAGCGTCCTTAAGGTCTTGTGTGTCCAATCCCTCGGTAAACCAGTCGTAGACCGGGGCGAGCAGGCTTCGGGCTTCGTTGTGACCCTGGTCCCGGCGGAGCCGTGCCAGACTCGCGACGGCGCGCAATTCCCAGAGCTTGGCTCCTTGCTCCTCGGCGATGCTCAGAGCTTTGCCATAAAGCTCCTCGGCGGCCTCGGAATTCCCCCGTCGCAGCAGCAGCTGGCCTTTGTGCCGGTTCAGCTCCGCTGCAAACCAGCACTCCCCGGTTTGTGCGGCGATCTGCAACGCGTCATCCAATAAAGTCAAACCCTCCTCAATCTGTCCGTCGATATCGTATGCCTTGGCTAGGAGGGCTATGAAATGGGGTGTGAATGTTTCCGCGCCAGTAGCGCGGAAAGCGGCCAGACCGCTGTGCAGCAGTGATATCCCCTTTGCGACTTCGCCGTTTTGGACATCGAGCCATCCGCGATAAATCGGGCCCTGCGCACCCCAATGGGAGAAACCCTGTTCAGCGGTCACGGAAACCAGCTGGGCGACCCATTCGCTCAGCGCTGCGTTGTCTTCGACGATCGAAAGGACCCGGGCACCGCATGCCAAACTAACTGCTATCGACGGCGGATGCGCTAGCCTGCGCGCCTCAGCAACTGCCGCGCTCTCCTGAGCCAACGCTTGGTCCGGGAAGCCGAGACAAAGCAGCACCGTCCCCAAATATGCCTGCGCTGCCACCTGGGGGTAAATCGTTGTCTGGTCTACGATTGAGCGATTGGAAATTGGATCATAAAGCGCAAGCACTTCTTCCAGATGGGATCTAGATAAGGATAGTTTTCCAACGTACCACGAAGTTCGACCGCTAGACAGATGACCTAGGACGAGCCCGGCCGAATCCTTGCGCTCGCGGCTCAAACGCAGCAAATCTTGCTCCACTCGCCGTGCCAGATTCAGGTCGCCGCGGGCCGCGTGATAGCGCGACTGACCATAAGGCACGTAAAGGAACTCCGAGGGGCAACCCAACTGCTCCCACAACGCGCGTGCGCGCGCATAAGCCTGGCCCGTTTCCAAGGCCGCCAAGCCTTTGACAAAACGCAACGCCGCGCCCAGCGCGCTCCAGAATTCGAGTTCCTGCTGCTGGCGCTCTCGGTTGTTCGGCAACAGCGCCAGCTGATCCAACCCCTTTTGGAACTGAGCTGCCGCTTCAGCCATTGCCGAGCGGGCGGCTGATCTCCGACCGGCCTGACTCCAATACGCTACGGATTTCTCAACGAGCCCGGCCTCGGCATAATGCTGAGCCAAAAGCTCGGGCTGGCTGTCCATCAGCTCGGGGAAATGGGTTTCGAGAGCTGAGGCGATCTGCGCATGCAGTTGCTGCCGGGAGCTGCGCAGCAGGCTGCTATGCGCCGCGTCCTGCACCAGCGCGTGCTTGAAGGTATAAACTGCATCGGGCGGCGCGCCGCGCTGGAAGACCAGCTCGGCAGCGACAAGGCGGGTGAGCGCCGATTGAAGCTCGGCCTCGGGAAGGCGAGAGACAGCGCGCAACAGCGCGTAGGAGAACTCGCGTCCAATCGATGCACCGATCTGCGCCACCAGGCGCACTGACGCCAGGCGATCGAGCCGTGCCATCAGCGAGTCCTGTAACGTCGTTGGAATCGCTAGCGGAGGCAACGTGCGGTCGAGCACGTAACGGTCCGCCTCTTCGCGCAGGACGCCGCTCTCTAGGACGCTCTTGGTTAGTTCTTCGATAAAAAGCGGTATGCCATCCGTGCGATCGGCAATCTCGTGCACAACATCATCTGGCAACCGCTTGCCACCCGCGGTCTGCTCAACCAACGCGGTCCGGTCGCGGCGGTCCAGCCGGCTGAGCGCCAACATCGTCACCTGTGGCTGGCCGACCCAGGGCGCCTGGAATTCGGGGCGGAACGTGATGACGAGCAGCACCGGTAGGCCACGGACACGCTCGACGGCGAGGTCGAGCAGCTCGCGCGAGGTCGGGTCGATCCAATGGGCGTCCTCGAACACCGCGACGATCGGCTGCTGGCGCGCCAAGCCTTCGAACTGCCGGATCAGCGCTTCCAATGTCCGCTCCTTTCTCCGTTGTGGACTGAAGTCCGGCAGCGGATGACGCTCCGAGGGCGGCAGTGAGAGCAGATCGGCGAGCAGTGCCACATCCTCGTCGGGTGGTGCGGCGCGGGCGAGCAAGGCCTCGAGTTTGTCCAACTTAACGGCAGGCGGATCGTCGCGAGAGAACCCCGATGCTCGACCGAGCTCGCCTATGAACGGGAACAGCGCGCTGTCCTCGTAATAGGGCGAGCAGAAATAGCGCAGGCGCAGATGCGGCTCGCCGCGGAGGCGTTCTTCCAGTGCCGCCGCGATGCGCGACTTGCCGATCCCGGCTTCGCCGGAGATGAGCACGACCTGCCCGTCGCCGGCCTTGGCGCGGGCCCAACGACGCAGCAGCAGATCGATCTCCTCGTCGCGGCCGATGACCGGCGCCAGCGCCGATCCGTGCAAGGCCTCGAACCGGCTGGCGACGGCACTCGGACGCAGAACTTGCCAGGCCAGCACCGGCGCAGCGATGCCTTTGACCTCGACCGCGCCGAGGTCGCGGTACTCGAACAGGTTGCCGACCAGCCGGCGCGTGCTCGCGGCGATTACGACCGTGTCTGGCTCGGCCAGGTTTTGCAGCCGGGCGGCGAGGTTTGGCGTCTCCCCGACGACCGATTGTTCCTGCGCCGAACCCTCCCCCACCAGATCGCCGACGACGACCAGTCCGGTGGCGATCCCGACGCGCGCTTGGAGCTTGACGGAATTAACATCGAGGCGGCTGACAGCGTCGATAGCGCTTAGCCCCGCCCGTACCGCCCGCTCGGCATCGTCCTCATGCGCCTGCGGGTAGCCGAAATAGACCAAAACGCCGTCGCCCATGTACCTGGAGACGAAGCCGCCGGATCGGGCGACGATTTCGGCGACGGCGCGGTGATACGCGGCGATAATCTCGCGCAGATCCTCGGGATCGAACCGCGTGGAGAGTGCGGTCGAGCCGACCAGATCGCAGAACATCACCGTCAGCTGCCGCCGTTCGGCAGCGGCGGCATCGATGGCCTCTCGGCGCTCTACTGCCGGTTCCAGCCGGTCGTCATTGCGCAAGGCGGCGATCGCAGCAAGCAATTTTCGCCGGTGTCCGACGAGGCTGACGCCGATATCCCTGAGATCATCGGCGGTCAGCTCCGGCAGCACCGCGGCGTCGATCTCGTTGTCGCGAAAAGCCTTTTCGTATTGCTGCAATCCGAGGTCGTGGAGCCACGCCGCGATATCTACGCTCGCCTCCCTGACGCGATCCTCGCCGCGTTCGGGAACCTTAGCGCATACCGGCGCAATGCGCGAATGTTTAGCGCGGCCGGTCGCCGCCGAGGGTGACGCGGTGCATGACGCGGCGTTGGCCTTGGTAGTCGTTGATCGGGTTATGCTGGGTGCAGCGATTGTCCCAGAACGCGATCGAGCCGACCTTCCAGCGGAAGCGGCAGGCGAATTCCGGACGCTGGTGGTGCGAGAACAAATACTGCAGCAGCGGTGCGCTCTCCTCTTCGGTCATGTTCTTGAAGCGCACCGTATGGCCGCCGTTGACATAAAGCGCCCTGCGGCCGGTCTCCGGGTGGGTTCGGACCACGGGATGCTCGGCCACGTATTCGCGCTTGGTGTCGGGTCTGGCGGCATCGCGGACGCGGTCCTCGCGGGTCTTCATAACGTCGGCCTTGGCCGAGGAATTGGCCGCGACGAGGCCATCGAGCAGCCGCTGCATCCCTGGCGACAAGGTCTCGTAGGCGAGATACATGTTCGTAAACAAGGTGTCGCCGCCATAGGTCGGCAATTCGCGCGCGATCAGCACTGTGCCCATCGGCGGCCGTTCGAGGTAAGTCGCGTCACTGTGCCAGAGCCCGCCGAAATTGACCCGTTCGTGCTCGAGTTTGACGACCGGGGTGATCTCCGGGAAACCGTCGAGCCTTTTGAGAAACGGGTATTTGACGACCTCGCCAAAGCGCCGCGCGAAAGCCAGGAAACGCTCTGGCGCCTGCTCCTGGCCGCGAAAGAAAATCACCAAATGGTCGAGCCAGGCGCGCCGGATCGCCGCGATCGTATGATCATCGAGCTCGTCGGAAAGGTCGATGCCGCCGATTTCCGCGCCCAGCGCGCCGCTGATCGGGCGGATATCGAGCAAGCTCCCGGTCAACGGAGGCCTTTCCAATGCGACTTACGGGTAGTGTCTCAGTTTGATTGTAACAGCCGCTCCATCGCTCGCTGCGCGACCATGCGGTGTACTGCTTCGTCGATCTGGCTCTGGCTCCATCCCCGACAAGCCAGCTCCTCGACGGCGGTTTTGAAGCCCGCAGCCGCCCGCGCGAGCAGCCCCCCAATCTGCATAATTTCAAGCTGCTCCGGGGCCCTATCGCGGGCTCGGGCGTCGCGTTGAAGCTGATATGCATCGGGTATAGGCGGACACGCTGCTTGTGCAGCATCGCCCATCGGTAAACAGGTAATTGCGACGAGAATGCCGATGATCTTCATTTGAGCTTTTCCTTCTCAACCGACCAATCGGTTCGCTAACCGTGGCGCGCTACGCTCGGCCTGCTCATCGATCATCGCCACCACGTCAAAGTGAGACACTACCGACTTACGCCCTGCGTGGCGCCGGGTTTATTGTAACCACATTTGACCCGGCTTGGGACACCTCGCGGCGCAGCGCTTCCGCGACGGCTTCAGCTAACCGTTCCAGACGATATGGTTTTTGCAGGATCATATCGCTTTCCGCGGGCGCGAACGCATCCACATCGGCGTAGCCGGTCACGAGCAAGGCCCTGAGATCGTGCTGCCGCTCACGTGCGCGTCTGATCACCTCGACGCCGTTCATCCCCGGCATCGCCATATCCACCAGCAACAGATCGACAGGCGCGTTCCGTGCCAATACCCGCAGCGCAGTCTGCCCGTCCTCAGCCGCCAGCATGTGGTAGCCGAGGCTTTCGAGATTGCTGACCGCCACCTCGCGGACATCCGGATCGTCATCGACGACCAAAATCGTCGCGCGCTCGCGAACGGGCGCCAACCGGGTTTCACGATCCCTTACTGTCGCCGAGACGCGTCGAGCGCGCGGCAAATAGACACTCACCGTTGTCCCGCGGCCGGGGCGGCTGTCGATATGCAAGCCGCCGCCCGACTGTGTCGCCACGCCATGCACCATGCTGAGGCCGAGACCACTACCCTTACCGGGCCCCTTGGTCGTAAAGAAGGGTTCGACGGCGCGCCTGAGCACCTCATCCGACATCCCCTGCCCGGTATCCGAAACCGAGATCAGTACAAAATCGCTCGGAGCGAGGTCGAGAGGCGCATCGGCTCGGCTCACATTGGCCGTGCGGATCGTCAGGCGGCCCCCTTCCGGCATCGCGTCGCGTGCATTGATTGCCAGGTTGAGCAGGACCAGCTCGATCTGCGTGGGATCGACCAATGCCGGCCATAATCCATCGGTCAATACGGTCTCAATACGGATGATTGCGCCGATGGTGCGGAACAGCATGTCGCTAGCTTCGCTGACCAGCCGGTTCAGATCGAGCGGCGTCGGGGCAAGGCGCTGTTTGCGAGAGAAGGCCAGCAGCTGGTGCGTCAGTCGCGCGCCGCGTTCTGCTGCCGCGCGCGCGGCCCGCACGCGCCGAAGCGACTCCTCGCTTTTGAGCCGGCGCTCCAGCATATCGAGATTGCCGAGAACCCCGGTCAGCAGGTTATTGAAATCGTGCGCGACGCCGGATGTCAGCTGGCCGACTGCCTCGAGTTTCTGCGCTTGCAGCAACGCCTCCTCGGTTCGCCGCCGCTCTGCCATCTCCGCAGTCAATCGGTCGTTCGCGGCGGCCAGACTGCGAGTTCGTTCGGCGACCAGCCGCTCCAGTTCCTCGCTGCTGCGCCGCAAGGTTTCGCGCGCCTCGACAATATCGGTGATGTCGGTGCAGGTACCGAACCATCTGACGATCTGTGCACCATCGCGGACCGGTGTCGCTCGTGCCTTGAACCAGCGGTACTGGCCGTCGGCTCGACGCAGACGATATTCCAGATCATAGTCATTCCGCCCCTCCACGGCCGCGGTCCAGCACGCGCGGACCCGCTCCCGATCAGCGGGATGAACGACTTTGTCGAGCCAAGACAGCCCGAATTGCTCTTCCTCGGGGATACCCGTGTATTCGAGCCATTGGCGGCTGTAATAGTCGCGGTGCCCGTCGGGCCGACTGGTCCACATCAGTTGGGGCAGCGCTTCGGCGAGAGTACGGTACCGGCGCTCACTTGCCGTCAGAGCTTCGAGAGCATCGTGCACCTCGTACTGGCGGCCCCGCGCACGCAACGCGGCGCGGACGGCGCTTACGAGGGTCGCGCTTCCGACCGGGCGTTCCAACAAAGTGAAATTTCCGGACAGCTGCAGCGCGTCCCGCTCACGCGTGCCGGTCTCAGCCGAGCTCCCCGGCTCCAAAAGCATGATGATCGGAAAATCCGACCAGGAAGGCTGCCGGGCGATCCAGTCGTTCAGCTCGGCTAGATTTTGCTCGTCCAGCGCCTCCTCGGTAACTACGGCGGCGCCGCCGCCCTCGGCGAGATTGATCTGCAGCTCGTCGGGGTTGTTGCACACCCGGCACCGAATACCGGCACGTTCCAGCAACGCCCGAGTAAGCGCCGCATCACGACCGACCGGCGCCAGTATGATGACGCGTGAGCGCAACGCCGAGTCAGCCGCCTGTGTCATCGCGGCTTGCTTTGATCATGGGTTGCGACCCGAGATAGGTCGGGATGCCGGACATAATGCCTTGAAAATCGGTGAGCGGGTCGCCGACCAACATTCCTTGCGAGCCCAATTGCAATTCGCGAATGGTGTCTTCGTGGGCGCCGATGCGCTTTTTCACGACGGAAATTGCTTTGCGGACCTTTCCCTGAGCCTCGAAAAATCTCAGCAGCACCACTGCGTCGCTCAGGTAACTGAGATCGATCGGAGATTCGACGGCGCCAACAAGTCCGTGCTGCGCCATGACCAGAATAGTCAGCACTCCGCGCTGGTTCAGGTAGGAGAGAAGCTGATGTATCTCGAGTGGCAGAAAGCGTTCCTGCGGCATCGCCTGCAGATAGCCGTTCAGACTGTCGACGACGACCACTCTGGCATTCCCTTCGGCCACCCCGTGGCAGACGAGCGCGGTGAACTCGCCCGGTGACATCTCTGCCGGATTGATCTCATGTAAATCGATAACTCCGGAGGCGATCAGCGGGGTGATGTTCATCCCCAGTCCGCTGGCTCGCTCCTGGATACTGTCCGGCCCTCGTCAAATGCATAAAGAGCGGCGCGCTCGCCCCGTGTTGCGGCATGATAGACAAAGCTGAGGGCTACCGAAGACTTGCCCGAACCTGCCGGCCCGACCAGCAGCGCGCTCGTGCCGCGGCGAAGCCCGCCGCCGAGTAGAGCATCGAGTTCCTTCGAACCACTGAGGACGACTTCTGTTTGTGTGTCCTGCGGGTGCTCGGCAGCAAACCGCGGATGCTCGGCAGCAATCAGACGCGGGAAGACCTCTAACCCACCCGTTCGAATCGTGTAGTCGTGGTAACCGCCGCGAAATTTCACCCCGCGCATCTTTGCAATACGCAGCCGGCGTCGCTCTGCCCCATAGTCGAGCGCCAACTCCTCCAGGCTGACGACGCCGTGAACGAGGCTGTGCAGCTGTAGATCCGGCCCAGTGGCGGTCATATCGTCCAGCACCAGCACAGTGGCGCTCCGTTGCGCCAAGAAATGCTTTAACGCGAAAATTTCTCGCCGGTAACGCAGCGGGTCCTGTGCCAACAGCCGCATCTCGGAAAGCGAGTCGATGACGACCCGCGCCGGGTTGATGCGTTCGATCCGGCCGAACAAAAGTCGCATCGTCTCGCCGAGCTCGACTTCAGACGAACGAAACATCGTTTGCCGGTTTTCTTCGTCCTCGATATCCGGCGGGGCCAGCTCCTGCAACTCGATACCCTCGAGCGACCAGCCATGCACAGCCGCTACCGCCTCCAACTCCTCTCGGGTTTCAGACATGCTGACATAAAGGCTGGCTTCCGACCGGTTGCGCCCGGCCAAGACAAATTGCATGGCCAGCGTGGTTTTGCCGGTACCTGGCCGTCCTTCGATGAGATGAAGCCGGCCGCGAACAAAGCCGCCGCCGAGAATGCCGTCGAGGCCCGGCAGCCCTGACGAGGCTCTATCGCTGCCACTCAAAGTGCTCCCTCCGCTGAAATCCGGCGACCGGCGTCCGCTCGCTGAACTAACAGCCGACCGGCGAATTCGTTCACCGCGGGGCAACCATCCGGCAGTTCAAGTTTAGGCTATGTCGCTTGCCATCCGTTGTCGAATCCGGGAGCATTCGGATTGTCAACCCGAGGAGAAGATGGCTAAGCCAGCACCTGATCTTGCCCCGCGTTCGAAAGCGCCGGCCTTGGAAATCGATCCGTTCTGCCGCGAGTTTTTCGAGAACCCGTTTGCGGCATACGAGGAACTGCGCGAGGCGGGGCCTGTGGTCCGCCTGCCGCGCTACGGGGTGTGGGCGGTCGCGCGCTACGCCGAGGTTCACATGGTCCTCAACGACTGGCAGACCTTCTGCTCGAGCCGCGGCGCCGGTCTCACCGATTTCGCCAGAGAACAGGCTTGGCGCCCCAAGAGCCTCGTATTGGAGACCGACCCGCCGCGGCATGACCGCACCCGCCGCGTCCTCAATCGAGTGCTCTCAGCCTCTGTCATGAGCAGATTGCGCGAGCGCTTTGCCGAGGAGGCAGATCGACTGATCGACGAGCTTTTGGAGCGCGGCAGTTTCGATGCGATCTCCGATCTGGCCGAGGCCTACCCGCTGACCGTCTTTCCGGACGCAATGGGCATGCCGCGCGAGAACCGGCATTTTCTGCTGCCTTACGGCAATATGGTGTTCAACTCGTTCGGGCCCCGCAACCAGTTCTTCGAGGCGGCAGTCGCCGACGCCGAGCCGGTATTGGCATGGCTGCAGCGCCAGATGCAGCAGGACGCCTTCGCGCCGGGCAGCTTTGGCTCGGCTATTCACCAGGCCAGTGACAGCGGCGAGCTGACCAAAGAGGAAGCGCCGATCGTCGCACGGTCGCTGCTGACTGCCGGGGTCGACACAACGGTCAGCGGCATTGGTGCAGCGGTCTACTGCCTCGCCCGATATCCAGAGCAATTTGGGCGGCTGCGCGCGGAACCTTCACTGGCGCGCGCTGCGTTCGAGGAGGCGGTGCGTTATGAGACGCCGGTGCAGACTTTCTTCCGAACGACGACGCGCGAAGTCGAAATCGGCGGCATTACCGTCGATGAGGGCAAAAAGGTGCTGATGTTCCTGGGCGCTGCCAATCGCGACCCGCGCCACTGGGAGCAGCCGGACGAGTACGACATTGGCCGCCGCACTACTGGGCATGTCGGGTTCGGCAGCGGCATCCACCAATGCGTCGGCCAGCTGTTGGCACGGATGGAGGGCGAATGCGTGCTGTCTGCATTGGCCCGCAAAGCCGCCTCGATCGAGATCACCGGTC